>Ga0207647_10000188_pt1 | contig 50006 bp, 45 predicted proteins | sample KBSCornC2_FD_184295 | JGI IMG/M metagenome (GOLD analysis project Ga0207647, IMG submission 184295) | Corn rhizosphere microbial communities from Kellogg Biological Station, Michigan, USA - C2 (SPAdes) (version 2) | ecosystem: Host-associated > Plants > Roots > Rhizosphere ... | reverse complement strand
CACCTGATCCCATCCCGAACTCAGAAGTGAAACGCGCATGCGCCGATGGTAGTGTGGCTCAAGCCATGCAAGAGTAGGTCACCGCCAGGGGCTTTATCCCGGAAACCCGGTCTCATCTGAGACCGGGTTTTCTTTTGCCCGCGATTTGGCAAGCGCGCTCCTACAAATTCGCCCCAACTTGGTTCAAGACGACGGATCAGTGGGCTACTCTTAGTTCATGACAACGGATCTACGCCTCAACCGCCGCCAGGAAGAACTCATCGCGATCGTGCAACGCGAAGGCTTCGTGGCCGTCGATGAGCTGGCCACGCACTTCGACGTGGCCCCGCAGACCATTCGCCGCGATCTCAACTTGCTCGCCGATGGTGGCCTCATCCGCCGCTATCACGGCGGCGTCAGTGCGCCCTCGAGCATCGAGAACGTGGCCTATGCCGCGCGCCAGACACTGCAGGCCGCGGAGAAGAACCGCATTGCCCAGGCCATCGCCCGGCACATCCCGGATGGCTCTTCGCTGTTCATCAACCTGGGCACAACCAACGAGGGCGTGGGCCGGGCGTTACTTGAGCATCGCAACCTCCGGGTCATCACTAACAACCTCAACATCGCCATCCTGCTCAGCGACAACCCGACCTTCGAGGTCATCGTCGCCGGCGGCGTGGTGCGCGGCCGCGACCACGGCGTCACCGGTGAGGCCACGATCGAGCTCATCCGCCAGTTCAAGGTCGACTACGGCATCATCGGCATCTCGGGTATCGAGCTCGATGGCACCCTGCTGGACTTCGACTTTCACGAAGTCCGCGTTGCCCAGACGATCATCGATCACTCGCGCCAGGTCATCCTCGGCGCCGACCACACCAAGATCGGCCGCAACGCCATGGTGCGCCTGGGCGACTTCTCCCGGGTCCACGCCTGGTACACCGACAAGCAGCCGCCTGACGAGCTGATGCCGGTACTGGCTGCCTCCGGCACCCAACTGCACATCGCCGACTAACGCCCCCTGTAGGAGCGCGCTCGCGCGCGATCAGCCGACAGAGCGATGACGCGTATAAGACGGGCATCGCGGCAAGCACCCGATCGCGCGCAAGCGCGCTCCTACATGGGTGCCATGACCACAGGCGTTGCGAGCCTCGCTAGCGGACGATTTACGCTGCGTTGCAGCGTGCGATGTTCGTTTGTGTTCGAATATGCTCCTTTGACGCCAGCGAAGCGTGACACGCCGTGTGAAATGTTCGTTATCGCGCAAGGATGCCGCCGTAAATCGTAAAAACGAACGTACCCGAACGTAGGGTTTTCACCCGTGCTGCCACCTTCGCCCCTACCGAGCGGAGCGTGTGATGGTTGAGCAGGTCGATGTCCTGGTAATTGGTGGTGGCGTAAACGGCGTGGGTATTGCCCGCGATGCGGTAGGGCGTGGCCTCTCGGTATGGCTGTGCGAGCGCGACGATCTTGCGTCGCATACCTCGAGTGCCGCCACCAAGCTGATCCACGGTGGCCTGCGCTACCTGGAGCAGTTCGAATTTGCACTGGTGGGCAAGGCACTCGCCGAGCGCGAGGTGCTGCTACGCGCCGCGCCGCACATCATCTGGCCACTCCGCTTCGTACTGCCGCACCAACCGCATCTGCGCCCGGCGTGGATGATCCGCATTGGCCTGTTCCTCTACGACCACCTGGGTCGCGGCCGCCGCACGTTGCCAGGCTCGCGCCGCGTTCGCTTCGGCAAGCACGTCACCGGCGAGCCGCTGCGTGATGAGTTCCACCAGGGCTTCGTCTATTCGGATGCCTGGGTGCAGGATGCGCGCCTGGTCGTGCTCAATGCCATGGACGCCGTGCACCGCGGCGCCAAGATCGAAACCCATACGCGTTGCGTCAGCGCTCGCCGCGATGGTGACACCTGGATCGCCGAGCTCGAGAAGCGCGATGGCACGCGCCACTTCGTCCGCGCCCGCGCGCTGGTGAATGCGGCGGGCCCCTGGGCCGCCAGCTTCCTCGACGAGGTTGCGCACGTGAAGCACAGCCATACCCTGCGCCTGATCAAGGGCAGCCACATCGTGGTGCCGAAGATCTTTGACCACCGCTACGCCTACATCTTCCAGCAGCCCGACCGGCGCATCGTCTTCGCCATCCCCTACGAGCGCGACTTCACCCTGATCGGCACCACCGATATCGAATACAAGGCGGATCCCTCGCACCCGGTCATCGATGCCGAGGAAACCCAGTACCTGTGCGAAGCGACCAATCGCTACTTCAAGAAGCAGCTCACGCCCGCCGACGTGGTGTGGAGCTACAGCGGCGTGCGCCCGCTCCTGCAGGATGAAGCAGGCAGCGCCTCCGAGGTCACGCGCGATTACCTGCTCGATATCGACCAGACCGGTGGCGCACCCTTGTTGAACGTCTTCGGCGGCAAGCTCACCACGTTCCGCAAGCTCTCCGAAGAAGCGGTCGACAAGCTGGCCCCGTTGCTCGGCAACGACAAGCCTGCCTGGACGGCCGATGCGCGCCCGCTGCCGGGCGGTGGCGAGCGGGATATCGATGCGCTCACCGACGATATCCGCGCTTCGCGTCCGTGGCTGCCAGAGACCTTCGCCTGGCGCCTCACCCACATGTACGGCACGCGTGCGCGCGACCTGCTGGGGGAAGCGAACGGGCTCGAGGCACTCGGCATCCATTTTGGCTCCGACCTGTACCAGGCCGAGGTGGATTACCTCGTACGTCACGAATGGGCTACGGAAGCGCAGGACATACTCTGGCGGCGCAGCAAGATCGGCCTGCGGGTTGGCCCCGATGATGTAAGCCGCCTTACCGAATACCTCAAACAACGTGTCCCGCAAGGGCCCACCACCAACGCGTAATGCCCCCCGGGCGCGACGCACCATGAAACCGATGGAGAGACGGATCATGCGGCAACAGATCGGCGAACTGATATCAGAAGCCCTCGCGATGTTCATCATCATCGCGTTCGGCGATTCCGTAGCGTGCATGTACGTGCTCTACGATCCCAGTCCCTACCTCAACGCCTATTGGGGTGTGTGTATCGCGTGGGGCCTTGCCGTCACCATTGCGATCTACGCGACTGCCTCGGTGTCCGGTACCCACGCCAATCCCGCGGTGACGCTGGCCCTGGCGGTCTTCCGCGACTTCTCGTGGAAGAAGGTCGTGCCGTACTGGATCGCCCAGGTCATCGGTGCCTTCCTCGGCGCGGCCATCGTCTACGCCCTGTTCGGGCCGGTCATCGACCACTTCAACGAAACCCACAACCTCACCCGTGAGGCGGGCGGCGCGGCCGGCGTGTTCTTCACCCACCCGGGCCTGGCGATCACCCCCATGCACGCGCTGTCCGATCAGATCATCCTGACGGCGTTCCTACTGTTCGGCATCTTCGCCATCACCGAGCAGTACAACGAGACCGCGCCGGGCGCCAACAGCGGTGCGCTGATCATCGGCCTGCTCGTCGCCACGATCGGTGCTTCCATGGGCTACCTGGAGGCGTGGGCGATCAACCCGGCCCGTGACTTCGGTCCGCGCCTGTTCGCCTTCTTCGCTGGCTGGGGTTCCTCGGCGCTGCCTTCACCGGATAACTACTGGTGGGTGCCCATCGTCGGCCCGCTGATCGGTGGCGTGGTGGGCGGTGGCGCGTACCAGCTGCTGGTGCACCCGTTCCTGCCGGCCCGCCAGCGTGCGCTCGAAGAAGCGCGCCAGGCTGCCAACCGCAATTCCTCCCACCCCACCCGTTAACAGAGGCCAGAGATGAGCAAGCAGAAATACATCCTCGCCATCGACCAGGGCACCACCAGCTCGCGCACCATCCTGTTCGATCACGACGGCAACATCGCCGGCACCGCCCAGCGCGAATTCCCGCAGATCTTCCCGCAGCCGGGCTGGGTGGAACACAACCCGCGCGAGATCATGACCAGCGTGCTGTCGACCATGACCGAGGTCATCAGCAGTTCGGGCATCGATGCCGCGTGCATCGAAGGCATCGGCATCACCAACCAGCGCGAAACCGCGGTGGTGTGGGACAAGGCCACGGGCCAGCCCATCTACAACGCCATCGTGTGGCAGTCACGGCAGACCGCGGACATCTGCGAGCGCCTGAAGAAGGAAGGCCACGACAAAATGGTCCGCGACAAGACGGGCCTGCTGATCGATGCCTACTTCGCCGGCACCAAGGTGCGCTGGATCCTCGATCATGTGGAAGGCGCGCAGGAACGGGCGGAGAAGGGCGAGCTGCTGTTCGGCACGATCGATACGTGGGTGATCTGGAACCTCACCGGCGGCAAGGTGCACGTCACCGACTACACCAACGCCTCGCGCACGCTCATGTACGACATCTACAAGCGCCAGTGGGACGATGAGCTGCTGAAGATGCTCAATGTGCCGAAGGCCATGCTGCCGGAAGTGAAGTCGTCCAGCGAGGTCTATGGCAACACACTCGCGAAACACTTCTTCGGCCGTGAAGTTCCCATTGCCGGTATCGCTGGTGACCAGCAGGCGGCGTTGTTCGGCCAGGCATGTTTTGAACCGGGCCTGGCGAAGAACACCTACGGCACCGGCTGTTTCATGCTGATGAACACGGGCGAGAAAGCCGTGCCGTCGAAGAATGGCCTGCTGACCACCATTGCGTGGGGCCTGGATGGCAAGGTGGAATATGCGCTGGAAGGCAGCATCTTCGTCGCCGGCTCCGTCATCCAGTGGCTGCGTGATGGCCTGCGCATGCTGGGCAAGGCGTCCGATTCGCAATCGTATGCGGAGCGTGCGAAAGACAACGATGGCGTGTACTTCGTGCCTGCGTTCGTCGGCCTGGGTGCGCCGTATTGGAAGAGCGACGTACGCGGTGCGGTGTTCGGCCTTTCACGTGGCACGACGAAAGAACAGTTCATCCGTGCCGCACTGGAATCGATGGCCTACCAGACGCGCGACGTGCTCGAGGCGATGCAGAGCGATTCCGGCATCCAGTTGAAGGAACTGCGCGCCGACGGCGGCGCCATCGCCAACGATTTCATGGCGCAGTTCCAGGCCGATATCCTCGATGTCACGCTGCTGCGCCCGAAGGTGCAGGAAACGACGGCGCAGGGTGCGGCGTACCTCGCCGGCCTCGCGGTCGGCTTCTGGAGCAGCAAGGAAGATATCGCCAAGCGCTGGGCTGTCGATCGCGAGTTCAAGCCATCGATGACGAAAGAAACCCGCGACGACCTGTACGATGGTTGGAAGCAGGCGGTGAATGCCACGATGGGCTTCAAACCGCGCAACTGATCGTAGGGCTTACGCAGGAGCGCTCTGAAGCGCTCCTGCGACGGCTTATAACGTGCAGGCACCTGCCACGGGCGGAATGCTCCAGCGATTTTCCCGGCGATAGCCGACTAGGGTAAGCCCCGAAACGTAAGCTATGGTCTCGGGTCCTTTCTGGTATCGCACGTTCAATCGTTCGTTGGTATCGACCGTGCGAACAAATACATACTCACCGTCACGACCATAAGGATCGATGGTACCGATCTTCCGGAAGCCGAGGGCGCTCATGGTCTTTTCGACGCTCGCGAGAGATAGCTGACCCTCCGGATCAGTACCGGAGATACTCAGCTCCGATCGGTAGCCGTTGTTCAGGCTAAGGCGTGGATCGTCGATCCAGGCAGATGTCTTGCCCCCTTCGTAGCGCGAGGTTTGAAGGCGGGCTCCCCAGCCAGATGCATCCTGCGAAGAGGTGGTTTCCACCGACGTCCATTGATCGATGTTTTGCGCAGCCGTAGCGGCGGGCAAGTGCAGCATTGATCGCCAGGTCGCCTGGTCAACGAACCCGTGGCCGTCGGCGATGACCGGGCATAGGGTGCGCCAAACGCCGACGAAGCCACCGGGGACACCAGTGGCGGCCGATACTGCCTCGCATGGGCCCAGGCACAGGAGAGCCAGCCAAATCGCCTTCTTGCCTACCGAATGGTGAAACATATACGACTCCTTGAGTAATCCTCGGCACGCAATAAAGGTAGCGCGCCATGGGCGCGCTACCTCGTGGCTCACGCCGCCGCAGCAAGATGTAGGTGGGGCAGGTCGCTCGGCATGAGTATCGTGCCAGCGCTCCCACCGCCATCGCTACCGCCGAGGAAGGCGGCCATTCCGTGCACGAGTAGGTTGGCCTGCGGTCCCGCATGCAGGTCCGCGCCTGCGGGCCCTGGCGGCGGGGTGTAACCACCGTTGTCACCGGGGGGCAGGTCGGGATCGGGAGCGAACCAGTTGGCACCGGTGTCACCTGCGCCACGAACCGTGTCGCCCGTGTTATCGCCCTTGAACGCAATATAGCTATCGGTCGCCGATACCGCATTGTTGGTGCCGGTCACGTCGATGTCATCGTCATCACCACCGCGAATCGTATTGCCCGAGCCGATAATGGTGACGCCCAGCTGGTTACCCAGGGTGATGGTGGCGTTGTTCGCATAGATGACATTGGACGAATCGGTGACACTGACGGTAGACCCATCCGCCACGTGCAACTCGTTTCCAGTACCGGTCACGGCATAACTGCCTCGGCCGCCGGTGACCTTCATTTCGAAGCCGGCGATCGTTGTCGCGCCGCTGCCGGTCCCGGCATCGATCGTGATGGAATGGTACGCCCCATCGATTGTGTTTCCGGTACCGACCACGGTCTCGACATAATCGGCACCCTGGAACGTGATGGTCGCGCCACTAGCGGTGACGGTGTTCGCGTCGCCATCGACGACGAGCCGCCCATCGGTGCGAGTGAATGCAATGTCTGCGTTGGCAACGCTAACCGTGTCCTGATCCCCGGCAACCGTAAGCGACGAACCGCTGAAGACAATATGCGTGCCAGACAGGGCAATCGTGTTTCCCTCGCCGGAGAGTGTTACATCGGTGGTGCCATCGCCACCCACGGTGTTCCCGGCGCCGTTGACGGACACCGAGCTGGCGTCCGTCGTGATCATGATGGATCCGGCATCCATGTTGACGATGTCATTCTCGCCAGAAACCGTGACCACCGAACCTCCCTCGGCATTGACTGTGGATTCCAATCCAGATACTTCGACGGCGACACCGGACGAGAGCGTTACCGTGGCCCCATACGCGAGCACCGTGTTTCCATCGCCGCCGGTCAGCACGATGTTCGCATTGTTTCCATCGAAGGTATTACTATTGCCAGACGCCGTTATCGTGCCGCCATCGACGACGTCAATGCTGTTATCGTCGCCGTTGATCGTCAGGGCACCGTCGCTGTCGATCTGCAATGTGTTGCGGTTACCCGTCACGACGTCTCCGTCGTCGTCGTCAAACGAAGCCTGGATGTCGCTGGCCGTCAGCAGGTTGCCCTGGCCGCTGATATAAACCTGACTTCCGGCAGCGAACGACGACTGGTTGCCGACACCGCGAATGGACGCGAAGCCGACCAAACCGGCATCGATGGTATTTCGCTCTCCATCGAGGACGATCATACTGGTGTCGCCCGCGTCGACGTGGTTGTCATTGCCTGATAACGAAAGCCCTTGCTCAGACCGCACGACAATAACGCCATCGGACGATGTCACGCTGCTCTGGCCGATATCGCCATCCAGCGTGACATGATTGCCATCGCCGAGGGTCACGATAGCGCCGTAAGCGGCACCGTCGAGGTAGACAGTGTTGTTGTCGCCACCAGTGAAGAACATGAACTGGGAGCCATGCATGGCGATGCTGTTGCCATCACCCGCATAGACGATGGCATCGCCGTTGATGATGCCATTGTGCACATTATCGCCGACATGGACGTCATTGTTCGCGGTCGAAAATGTAACCGTCTGGTTGTCGCTTTCCAGCCAAACCTGGTTACGGTCGCCGTTGATCGCAGCCACCGTACCTTCCGCTTGAAGATGAATCGTATTGCCAGTGGAGCTGACGACGTTTCCTACGCCGCCGAGCGTAAGCGTGGTTCCGGAGTTATTGCCGAGCTGGAACGTGTTGTTTCCTGCGTCGGCGGTAACTTCCGACGCCTGCTCAACGTAGACCATCGCATAGGCATTTGTATCCGTGAGCCCCGTGCCATCAAGATAGTCCGTGATGCCGCCCGTAGCGGCAATCTGTGTAATGGAGCAGCTGAGCTTGCCCTTGCTGTTGGTGCTGCCGGTGATATTGAACGTATTGCCAGCCAGGTTGGTCACGCCAGTGGCGGCAAACGACCACATCGCCGAGTTCGTTGGGTCCGTGGTGACGGTAAAGTTGCTCGATGTCACTTGCTGCCAGTTGATCGTGGCGTTCGTCAGGTTGGCGTTGACCAGTGTGCTGGATTGGGCACAGACACCTAGTGCGTAGCCGTCCATCCAGTACTCGGTATACGTGATGTTCTTCGCACCTGACGGATGGTTACTGGCCTCGTACTGGCCTGCCGTCAGCACCTTTACGTCGGGGTCGCTTCCCGCCCCATCGATCAGGCCTTGCAGTGTGGCGTTATTGTCGGCATAGAACACCTGGTTATCGGTGCTCGCGTGGTATGCCGTCATCTCCTGGGCAACAATGCTCGATTGCAGATCGGCCGTCCCCTCGGCGAGCGCATTGAAATTCGCAGCCTCAGTAGGTGATGTAGGGTCATAACTGGAATAGAGCCCGCCTGGCATTTCGGCATGTCCAAGCTCGTGGGCCAGGTATATGGCCAGCTTCTCAGCCGAGAGCGTGTTGAGTTCTGTCTGGTCAATCGTGATCGTAAATGAACCATTCGTTGTGCCGGAGACGTTGGTCCCCCCGGTGTTACCTATGACGATCTGATTGCCCGAATGCGAGGTGAACTCATTGAGGAGCGCCACCAATGTTGGTGATTCGTTGATTGATGATACGAGGCCGCCCAGTTGAGCATTGCCATGCGTGGCATTCGTATAGGCGCCTGTATCGACTACTGTCTGACTTCCCATCGACCATCTCCATATAGCGAGGTATAAACGCGGATTGCACGCGGTGGTGCATCCGCCTCCATGGGGTCGAGCCGTTATTGCAGCGGCTCCGCGACCTCCATCCCTGGCCGCGCGAAAGGGGCCGCAGCCTAGCGGCGCACAGCAGTCACGCGGATTAAAAACCCGAGCACTGCGACCATAGCAGCGCAATAGTGCGCGGAAGCATCGCAACGTATTGCGATCACTAAAGTGCGAATCAGGTCACGATCTCGGGAGTTGCCGTGATCAAGTAGGCATTACCTGACATACACCGAGCCGCAGTCGTGCTTTACAGGCGACCCGTGGATTCTGGTCATTGACTTCCGGACCTTCCGCTGCGGGTTGCGCCGCAAGCTTCGCCGATGGGACGTGCCAGCCTGCGTGATCCGCGTTGCGGAGAGCACCATCGGGCGCAAGCGCGCTCCTGCAGGCCAGGCAAAAAAGAAGGGGGCGGCGCATCACTGCGCCGCCCCCTTCTTTAAAGCACGATCATGCCAGCTTGTAACCGAACTGGTCTTCAAACTCCGCGACGAACTGGTCGTAGGTGAAGAACTGGTTCTGCGTGCCCGGGTGTTCCACTTTCAGCGCACCCATGAGCGACGCCATGCGGCCGACGGTGGCCCAGTCGTAGTTCTTCATGATGCCGAAGATGAGGCCGGCACGATACGCATCGCCGCAACCGGTCGGGTCCACCACCTGGCGCTCGCGTGCCGGCGGGATCTCGATCGTGCTGCCATCGGCGTAGATGAGCGAGCCGCGCGGGCCGAGCGTCACGATGTACGCCTTCACCTTCGAGGCGATCTCTTCCGCGTTCCAGCCGGTGCGCTGCTGCAGCAGCTGCGACTCGTAATCGTTGACGATGACGTACGTCGCCTTCTCGATCATCGAGCGGAACTCATCGCCGTTGAACAGCGGCATGGCCTGGCCCGGATCGAAGATAAACGGCACGCCGCGCGCGGCGAACTCGTCCACGTGCTGCAGCATGGCTTCGCGGCCATCCGGTGCGACGATGCCGAACTCATAGTTCGGGATGTCACGCACATGGTTGTCGTGCGCGTTCGACATGGCACCCGGGTGGAACGCCGTGATCTGGTTGTTATCCAGGTCGGTGGTGATGAAGCACTGCGGGGTGAACATGTCGTCGTACTGACGCACGCCGTCAAGGCGAATGCCGTGCTTTTCCATGTGCGCGCGGTACGGCGCGAAATCCTGGCCCACGGTGGCCACCGGCATCGGCTCGCCGCCCAGCAGCTTCAGGTTGTAGGCGATGTTGCCGGCGCAGCCACCGAATTCGCGGCGCATGGCCGGCACCAGGAACGACACATTCAGGATGTGCACCTGATCAGGAATGATGTGGTTCTTGAACTGGTCCTGGAACACCATGATGGTGTCGTACGCAAGCGATCCGCAGATAACGGCAGTCATCGTCTAAATAATCCAATAAGTACATGTAGGAGCGCGCTCGCGCGCGATGCTCTTAAAACCAAGCCCCGGAGTCCCCGCAGTCCCTGTAGTCCCGTAAAAGCATCGCGCGCAAGCGCGCTCCTACAAGGGTGAGGCCAGCCCCAGACGCAGCGGCTGGGCCAGCCCCGGGCCAGGCCGCAGGACGAGCCCAGGACAGGGCTCCGGCAAACCGGCGGATCGTACTAAAAAATGCCCCCCGCGGCGACTCCCCGGATGCGTACAGATTTACGGATCCAGTACAGAATCCCATCGCATCATTCAGACTTACAAGGCTTTCTTAACTTCTCCGCCCTTGCGCCCCAAGGGGTCGCAATCTAGACTTCCGTGCTTACTTTTCCGGCTATCGGGCGCCCGCCGCATCATGTTTAAGAAGTTCCGCGGACTCTTTTCGAACGACATCTCCATCGATCTCGGCACGGCGAATACGCTCATTTATGTGCGTGGGCAGGGCATTGTCCTGAACGAACCGTCGGTGGTCGCCATCCGCCAGGACCGTGGTCCGGGTGGCCCCCGCGCGGTTGCCGCCGTGGGTGGCGATGCCAAGCGCATGCTGGGCCGTACCCCGGGCAACATCGCCACGGTGCGCCCCATGAAGGATGGCGTCATTGCCGACTTCACCATGACCGAGGCGATGCTCCAGCACTTCATCAAGCAGGTGCACCGCTCGCGCATGCTGCGCCCCAGCCCGCGCGTGCTGGTGTGCGTGCCGTGCGGCTCCACCCAGGTGGAACGCCGCGCCATCAAGGAATCGGCCGAAGGCGCCGGTGCCCGTGACGTCTTCCTGATCGAAGAGCCGATGGCGGCCGCGATCGGCGCCGGCATCCCGGTGCACGAGGCCCGCGGCTCCATGGTGCTGGATATCGGCGGCGGTACCTCCGAAGTGGCGGTCATCTCGCTGAACGGCATCGTGTACTCGCAGTCGGTGCGCGTCGGTGGCGATCGCTTCGACGAAGCCATCATCAACTACGTGCGCCGTAACCACGGCACCCTCATCGGTGAATCCACCGCTGAGCGCATCAAGCTTGAGATTGGCTGCGCCTTCCCGCAGAGCGAAGTCCGCGAGATCGAGATCTCCGGCCGTAACCTCGCCGAGGGCGTGCCGCGCATGTTCACCATCAACTCCAACGAAGTGCTGGAAGCGCTGCACGAGCCGCTTTCGGGCATCGTGGCGGCGGTGAAGGCGGCGCTGGAGCAGACCCCGCCGGAGCTGTGCTCCGACGTGGCCGAGCGCGGCATCGTGCTTACCGGTGGTGGCGCCCTGCTGCGCGACCTGGATCGCCTCATTTCCGAGGAAACCGGCCTGCACGTGGCCGTGGCCGATGACCCGCTCACCTGCGTGGCCCGCGGCGGCGGCAAGGCCCTGGAAATGATCGACCAGCACGGCAGCGATTTCTTCGCTTTCGAATGATGGACGCGCGCGCCGCGTCGGCCTGGGCGCGCTAATCCATGGCCCTTAATCGCGACGATAAGTCGCCGTTGTTCTCGCCCGGCGTGGCGGGAACGCTGCGGCTTATCGTGTACCTCGCGCTCGCCTGCGTGCTGATGGTCCTGGACCATCGCGGCGGGTGGCTGGCCAATGTGCGCTATGGCCTTTCCATCATTGTCGAGCCCGTATATCGCATCGCTGGCCTGCCGTCGCAGGGTTTCCAGGCGGCGACGGTGGCGTTCGCCGATCGGCAGCGCCTGACCGAGGCCAACCAGCGCCTGCGCGAGGATCTGCTGCTGGCCAATGCCAAGCTCAACCGCATGGCTTCGGTGGCTGAGCAAAACCAGCGCCTGAAAGAATTGCTCGACACCCAGCACAGCCTGTCGCTCAACGTGCAGCTGGCCCGCCTGATCGGCGTGGACCTGGGCGCGTTCCGCCACCGCATCACGCTGAACGTGGGCGCCCGTGACCAGGTGAAGGTGGGGCAGGTGGTGATCGATGCGCGCGGTGTCATGGGCCAGATCATCGAAGTGATGCCGACCACCTCCGTGGCCATGCTCATCACCGATCCGAACCACGCCATTCCCGTGACCATCGAGCGGACGGGCTTACGTACCGTGGCTTATGGCTCGCGCGGCGGCGATATGCTCACGCTCCCGAACATTCCGGTTTCGGCCGATGTGCAGGCGGGCGACAAGCTGGTCACGTCGGGCCTGGGCGGGCGTTTCCCCACGGGTTTCCCGGTAGGCACCATCCGCGACGTGGGGCAGACCGCCTCCGGCACGTTCCTGTCAGCCAATGCCGTGCCGGCCGCCGATCTGGACCGTAGCGAAGACGTACTGCTGTTGCACGACCTGGCCGAAGCCGCCGGGCCGCCCGAGCTCGCGCCGAACGCGGGCCCGCCGGCCGATATGGCGCCGGATCCGAACGCACCGCCGAGCACGCCCGCGCCCAACCCGACGCTGCCCAAGGTCACCGCGCCCACGGCCAGCGGCGCACCCGCGCGTGCCTCCAGCAGCGCCAATGGGGGCACGCCATGAACAAGATCCGTGTACGCCAGCTCTGGTTTGCCGCCACGCTGCTGCTCTCGCTCGTGCTCATGCTGGTGCCGTTGCCCGGTCCGCTCACCCCGTACAAGCCGTACTGGCCGGCGCTGGTGCTGCTTTACTGGTGCCTGCAATCGGGCGATCGCGTGACCCTGGGCCTGGCGTTCTGCCTGGGCGTGGGCGCCGATCTGTTCGATGGCATGTTGCTGGGTGAACAGGCGCTGCGCCTTACCGCCATGGTGTTCATCGCCTTGCGCTTCCGCTCGCGCCTGCGCTTCTTCCCCATGTGGCAGCAAACGCTGGCCGTGCTCGGCTTCCTGCTCAACGACCGCGTGCTCCTGCTGCTGGTCCGCGTGCTGGGCGGTGATCCGCTGCCGCCGGCCGAGTTCTGGATCTCGCCGTTCGTGGGCGCGGCACTGTGGCCGTTCCTGTTCCTTATCCTCGACGACCTGCGCGCCCGCCTGCGCATCCACGAGGCATGAGCCTCCGGCGCGCCTCCATCAAGGAAATGCGCGGTGAGGTGGCCCTGTTCCGCCGCCGCGCCCTGGCCGGGTTCGCCTTGATCCTGCTCGGCCTCATCGCCGTGTGCACGCGTTACGTGTACCTGCAGGTCTATCACCACGACGAATTCGCGGCCCGCTCGGAACAGAACCGGATCAAGCCGCGTGCCATCCCGCCGGCCCGCGGCCTTATCTACGATCGCAACGGCGTGCTGCTGGCCGACAACGTGCCGGCCTTCCGGCTGGAAGTGACGCCCGAGCAAGTGGGCGACATGGACAAGATGCTCGCGGACCTCGGTGCCGTCGTGCCGCTCAGCGATGACGACATCAGCCTGTTTAAAAAGCAGGTGAAGCAGAGCCGCCGGTTCGAAGGCGTGCCGCTGAAGCTCAAGCTCACCGAGGACGAGATCGGCCGTTTCGCCGTGAACCGCTGGCGCTTTCCCGGCGTGGACGTGGTGCCGTACCTCACCCGCCGCTACATGATGGGCCCGGAGTTTGCCCACGTCCTTGGCTATGTGAGCCGTATCGACGCTGACGATCTCGACCGCATGGATGACGATGAAGAGGCCAGCTACAAGGGCACCACGCACATCGGCCGGATCGGTATCGAGCGCTCTTACGAGAAGCTGCTGCACGGCTCGCCGGGTTATGAGCTGGTCGAGGTGAATGCCGACGGCCGCACGCAGGCCGTGCTGGATACGACGCCACCGACGCCGGGCAAGAACATCTACCTGTCGATCGACGTGCGCCTGCAGAAGGCCGCGCTGGAAGGCCTGGCCGGCCGTCCAGGTGCGGCTATTGCCATCGATCCACGCAATGGCCAGGTGCTGGCCTTCGCCAGCTACCCCACGTTCGATCCCAACCTGTTCGTCAACGGCATCAGCTCGGCGGACTACAAGGCGCTCACCACCGACCCGGATAAGCCGCTGTACAACCGCGCGCTGCGCGGTGTGTATCCGCCGGGCTCCACGGTGAAGCCGCTGCTCGCGCTAGGTGGCCTCAGCCTAGGGCTGCGCCGCCCGAGCGATACGGTGTTTTCCAACGGCCAGTTCTGCATCCCTGGCCAGAGCCGCTGCTACCGCGATGATGACCGCGGCGGCAACGGCACGGTCAACATGATGCAGGCGATCGAGCACTCGACAAACACCTACTTCTACAAGCTCGCGCTCGACATGGGCATCGACCGGCTGTCGGGCTGGATGTCGAAGTTCAGCTTTGGCAGCAAGACCGGCATCGATCTGGTCGGCGAGGCCGAGGGCGTGTTGCCGTCGCGCGAGTGGAAGGCGAAGCGCTCGAAGGCCGGCTGGTTCCCGGGCGAAACCATCATCGCCGGCATCGGCCAGGGGTACTGGGCGGTCACACCGATCCAGCTGGCGCATGCCATTGCCACCTTCGCCGGCCATGGCATTCCCTACGCGCCGCACCTCCTGTTGGATACGCAGGACGGTGTCGATAGCCCGCGCGTGCCGCAGGTGTTTGCGCCGGAAGGCCCCTCGCTCGTGCGCCGCGATAGCGACTGGCAAGCCGTGAACCAGGGCATGATCGACGTGATCAACTCGGGCAAGGGCACCGGCAAGAAGGTCGGTATCGGCTTCCCGTATGTCATGGCGGGCAAGAGCGGTACGGCTGAGCGCTTCTCTCGCAAGACCGACGCCTACGACAACAACAAGAACAACGCCTACCTCGCGAGCCGCCACCGTGCGTGGTTCATCGCCTACACGCCAGCCGAAGATCCCAAGATCGCCGTGGCCGTGTTGCTGGAGGCGGGTGCGTGGGGCGCGCAGGATTCGGGCCCCATCGTGCGCAAGATCCTCGACCAGTGGGTCGTGGACGAGGGCGGCCCGCGTCCGGAAGCCCTGCCGCCGGGCCCGATCGCCACCTCGGATGCGCCGATCGAAAGCGCGCCGGCCAGCGATGGCAGCGTGCAGGGCGCGCAGCCGGCACCCGCGGAGAGCAGCGAGCTGCCGCCCGACGATAACGGCGAGGACCAGTAACCGTGCTCCAGCAACTCTCCGTCCGCATGAAGCGTTTCGGCCTGCGCCTGCTCACGCGGCCACGCCTGGACCTGCCCCTCCTGCTGGCGCTGTTCCTGCTCGCCTGCGCGGGCCTGGCCACGCTGTACAGCGCGGGCGGCGGCAACTACTCGCTGGTGGGCGGCCAGGCCGCGCGCTTCGTGCTCGGCGGCGTGCTGCTGCTGGTGATTTCGCGCATCCCCCCGCCGGTGCTGCGCTCGTGGACCCCATGGCTCTACGCCGGCAGCACCGCGCTGCTGTTCGTGGTGGCGGCGCTGGGCGAGGGCAGGGGCGCCTACCGCTGGCTCGATCTGGGCTTCATGCGTTTCCAGCCTTCCGAACTGCTGAAGCTCACCATGCCGATGATGGTGGCCTGGTACCTGCACCCGCGGCAGCTGCCGCCGGGCTGGAAGGACATCATCGTGGTCGGCCTGCTGATCGCGGTGCCCGCCGGCCTGATCGCGGAACAGCCCGACCTGGGCACGGCGCTGCTGGTAGCGGGCGCGGGCGCCTTCGCCCTGTTCCTGTCGGGCATGGCCTGGTGGCGCATCGGCCTGCTCGTGGGCGGCGCAGGTGCCGCCATCCCGGTGGCCTGGCAGTTCCTGCACGAGTACCAGCGCAACCGCGTGCGCACCCTGCTCGATCCGGAATCCGATCCGCTGGGTAATGGCTGGCACATCATCCAGTCGAAGATCGCGGTGGGTTCCGGTGGCGTGTTCGGCAAAGGCTGGCAGCACGGCACCCAGTCGCGCCTGGATTTCCTGCCCGAGCACACCACGGACTTCATTTTCGCGGTGTTTTCCGAGGAATTCGGCCTGGTCGGCGTCATCGCCATCATGCTGCTGTACGCCTTCATCATCGGGCGCTGCCTGTGGATCGCGATGAACGCGCGCGATACCTACTCGCGTCTCCTCGCGGGTGCGATTGGCATGAGCTTTTTCGTATACGTGGCGGTGAACGGCGGCATGGTCGCCGGCATCCTGCCCGTGGTGGGCGTGCCCATGCCGCTGGTCAGCTACGGCGGCACGTCTGCGGTGTCGTTGCTCACGGGCTTTGGCGTGCTCATGTCGATCCATGCGAATCGAAAACTCCACGATTAATGGCTGAACGCGCGCCCGAGCCAGCCCCGGTTGCGCCACTTTCGCGTGTTACGCTTCGGGCCATGGATGACGCTCTGCCTGCGCACCGCGCACGACCCGCACGATTTGTTCCACGCCTTCTCGGCGTGACGCTCCTGCTCCCCCTGCTTTTCGCCGCGAACGCGCGGGCCGCCACGGAAACCCACCCGGGCCAGGCCGCGCTGGTGCGCGAGGTGGCGAAGGACACCGGCAAGAGCCCCTGGGCGCTGAACAAGCTGCTCGATAACGCCAAAATGCAGCAGGGCATCATCGATGCGATGAACCGCCCGGCCGAAGGCAAGCCGTGGAGCGCGTACCGGCCCATCTTCCTCACCGAGGAGCGGATCCAGGCCGGCGCGGATTTCTACCGCACGCATCGCGCGCTGCTCGATGGCATCAGCCGCAAATACGGCGTGCCCGCCGAGTACATCGTGGCCATCGTGGGCGTGGAAACCTTCTACGGCCGCAACACCGGCAAGTACAAGGTGCTCGATGCGCTCACCACGCTGGCCTTCTACTACCCCAAGCGCGCCCCGTTTTTCCGCGAGCAGCTGAAGGTGCTGCTGGAGCTGCCTTCGAACCACCTGGGTGGCCCGCTGGATACGCTTACCGGCTCGTATGCGGGCGCGCAGGGCTGGGGCCAGTTCATGCCTTCGTCCATCCGCGACTGGGGCGTGGATTACGACGGCGATGGCCGCATCGACATGAAGGGCTCGATGGGCGATATCTTCGCCAGCGTCGCCAACTACTTCAAAGAACACGGCTGGGAAACCGGCGGCCCCGTCGCCGCCCGCGCCCAGCCCGATCGCCGTGCGAAGGCACCGGCCGTGCCCAAGGACTGGCATACCGCCGCCCCGGTGGAATCGTTCGTAGCCACCGGCTTCGCGCCGCTGCAGCACCTGGACCCGGGCCGCGACGCGCAGCTGCTGCGCCTGGATGGCCCGGGCGGTGACGAATACTGGTTCACCTTCCAGAACTTCTACGTGATCACCACCTACAACCGCAGCCCCATGTACGCCCTGGCCGTGGATCAGCTGGCGCAGGAAATCCGCGCCCGCGTGAAAGGCCCAGGCGCACGATGAACAAGGCCACCGTGGGGGCGGTGATGTTGGTGGCGGTGCTGTTGACCGCCTGCGGTGGCGGCAGCCACAACACCCGGCCGTCGTCGGGCAAGCGCTCTGGCGGCGGCTCCGGCCGCCCGTACGATGACATCAGCCGCTCGCAGGGTTCGCGTTACGGCAGCAAGAACGACAGCGTGCCCACCGAGATGCCGGACTTCAGCAAGATCCCCGAGCCGGTGCCGAAGAACGAGCCGCGCTCGCTGTACGGCAATAAATCGCCGTACTCGGTGCTGGGCCAGACCTACAACGTGCTGCCCACGCCCAAGGGCTATGTGGAGCGCGGCATCGCCTCGTTCTACGGCAACAAGTTCCACGGCTACAAAACCTCGAACCTCGAGGAATACGACATGTACCAGTTCAGCGCGGCGCATAAGACGCTGCCGCTGCCGAGCTACGCGCGTGTCACCAACCTTGAGAACGGCAAGAGCGTGGTAGTGCGGATCAACGATCGCGGCCCGTTCCACGAAAATCGCATCATCGATCTGTCGTTCGCAGCGGCCGTGAAGATTGGCGTATGGCCCAGCGGCACGGGCCTGGTCGAAGTGCGCGCCATCGATCCGAACGATCCGGCGGCGACATCGGCACCGCCGTACGTGCAGACCACGCCGAAGCCGGCCCCGGTCACGGCACCGCCGCCGCCCGTGCGTTCCGCGCGTACGCCGCCGGCGCCCGCTGCACGCACCGCGCCGACGGCGGCGGCTGTCGCAACGGGCGCTGCGCTCGCGGCCGCCCCGCGCCCGGCACCCACATCCACCACGTCCACGCCGGTGGCCGTCGGCAACCCCGAGGATGCCGGCCCGGTACCCGGCATGACCAACGCCTCGGTGAACGATGCGCTACCACCGGCGGCGGGCGGGCAGGGCACGGCGGCGCCGGCCAGCACGCAGGTCGTGCGCCCGGCGGCGGGCTCGCCAAGCGTCGCGAGCGGCGCTACGGGCGCCGGTGCGCCGCTCGCCACCCGCGCGCCGTCGGCCGATATTCCGGCCCCCGTGGGCACCACGATCCCTGTCGCGAAAGCGCCGCAGGCTGTCGCCGCGACGTCGCCGCCCGGCGCGCCGCCCAGCGCCGCCAGCCCGGCCGCGGTGCCCGGCAAACCCAGCATCTACCTCCAGGTCGGCGCCTTCTCCGATGTGGCCAACGCCAACCGCGTGGCCGATCAATTGAACCGCGCCGGCCTGGGCCCTGTCAGTGTCATCGAGACCAGCCTGGGCGGCCGCAACGTGCGCCGCGTGCGCGTGGGCCCGCTGGCCGATGTGGATACCGCTGACAAAGTGACCGACCAGATTGCCGGCATGGGCCTGCCCAGGCCCTCGGTCGCGGTAGACTGAGCCCCTTTTTTCCTGTTTGTTTTTGACTGGACCGCTGAAACGATGAAGCTCTTGCCCCGTTCCCTGTTCGCTTTCGCCGCCGCCGCGCTTGTCGCCGGCGTGACCGTGGCGCAGCAGACGCCGCCGCGTCCCGCGGTACCGCGCCCCGTGGTGCCCGATGCGCCCGTGCCGCCGCCGCCGGAAGTGGATGGCAAGAGCTGGGTGCTGATGGACTACAACACCGGGCAGATCATCGCGTCGAAGGATCCGGATGTGCAGGTCGAGCCGGCCTCGATCACCAAGGTGATGACCGATTACGTCGTCTCCGCCGAGATCGCCAACGGCAAGATCCACATGACCGATCCGGTCACGATCAGCGAGAACGCATGGCGTGGCGGCGGTGCCAGCACCGATGGCTCCACCAGCTTCCTCAAGCTCAACAGCCAGGTTCCGCTGAAGGACCTGCTGTACGGCATGATCATCCAGTCGGGTAACGATGCCGCCATCGCCCTGGCCGAGCACACCGCAGGCTCCGAGCCGGCGTTCGCGAACCTCATGAACGCCTATGCCAAGCAGATCGGCATGGTGCATTCGAACTTCCAGAACGCCTCGGGCTACCCGATCGCCAACCACTACACCACCGCCCACGACATCGCGATCCTGTCGCGCGCGCTCATCCACGATTTCCCCGAGGATTACGCGATCTCGGCCGTGAAGGAGTTCGAGTGGAACGGCATCAAGCAGCACAACCGCAACCTGCTGCTGTGGCGCGATAACACCGTCGATGGCATCAAGACCGGCCACACCGCCGCCGCCGGCTACTGCCTGGCCGCCTCGGCCAAGCAGGGCGACGCGCGCATGATCGCTATCGTGATGGGTGCCAGTAGCGAAAAGGGCCGCGCCGATGCCGCGCTGGCGCTCATGAACTACGGCTTCCGCTTCTACGAAAGCCACAAGCTGTACGACGCCAACAAGCCGCTGGCCACGCCCAAGCTGTGGAAGGGTGCCGAAAACACGCTGCCGCTGGGCGTCACCGAAAACGTGATGATCTCGGTCAAGCGTGGTGACTACGACAAGCTGAAGGCTAACCTCGATATCCCGTCCACCCTGATCGCCCCGTTCAAGAAGGGCCAGCAGGTGGGCACGCTGCACGTCACGATGGATGGCCAGCCGGTCACCGACGTGCCCCTCGTGGCCCTGAACGATGCACCGGAAGGCGGCTTCTTCTCGCGCCTGTGGGACACGATCATGCTGTGGTTCCATAGCGACGACAGCGGCAAGAAGTAAGGAGCGCGGGCCATGAAAGAGATCGATTTCAGCCAGGCCAAGGCCGAAGGCAAGGGCTTCCAGTTCCCGGGCCAGTTCGAGATCACGGCCATCGGCAACGCCAACACGGGCCTCACGGCCCGTGTGCCGGAGATCCTGCACGGTATCGGCCTGGAAGTACTGCACGAGACGGTGACCTCCAAGCTCACCCCGGCCGGCAACTACGAGTCGGTCGCGGTCAGCTTCGTCGCACCCAGCCGTGAGAAATACATGGAAGCCCACGACGCCCTGCGCGCCGACGCCAACATCCGCTTCACCCTGTAAGCGATCACCACCCCCGGCCGGCGGTCCCCACGGAACCGCCGGCCTGGCCGTGGCGGCAAAGCCCCGATGGGCGGCGGGTTCTTGTATCGTTGCGGCTGAACCCGCATTTAGTCCCCATTCCCCTACGTCCCCCTGCGCCATGACCCTCCCCCTCAACGTTCGCCGGCTGGGGCGCGTGCCCTACGAAACCTCCTGGAAGGCCATGAGCGCCTTCACCGACAACCGCACCGACGACACCGTCGACGAGCTGTGGCTGCTGGAGCACGACCCGGTGTTCACGCTGGGGCAGGCGGGGCTGGATGAGCACGTGCTGTTCGCCGGGGATATCCCCGTGGTCCGCGTGGATCGCGGTGGCCAGGTCACCTACCACGGCCCGGGCCAGATCGTGGCCTACCCCATGATGAACCTGCGCCGCGTGGGCGTGAGCGTCCGCGACATGGTCTGCAAGATCGAGCAGGCCATCATCGATACCCTGGGTGAGTGGAATATCGGCGCCGACCGGCGCGATGGCGCCCCTGGCGTCTATACCGCCGATGCCAAGGTGGCCGCCCTGGGCCTGCGCGTGCGCCGCGGCTGCAGCTTCCACGGCCTGGCCTTCAACGTAAACATGGACCTGGAGCCCTTCCACCGCATCAACCCCTGCGGCTACAAGGGCTTGGAGGTCACCCAGGTGGTAGACTTGGGTGGTCCGTCGCGGTTGCAGGACGTGGAAGACGTGCTGGTACAGGAATTCTGCAAGCAGTTCGGTTTCCACGAAGTCCGCTCCGCCCCCGTTATCCCCGAACTCCCCGCCCGCATTGCGGTCTGAGGTCGTAGCCATATGAGCCAAACCGCCCCCTCCCCGGTCCGTAGCATCCCCATCGCCGTCGTCGACAAGCCCGGCGAAAAGATGCTCGGCAACGACAAGATCGCGCTCAACCGCGCGGCTTTCGAAACGGATGTGCCCGTCCTGCGCAAGCCGAGCTGGATCCGCGTGCGCCTGCCCCAGGGCAACGCCGTGCAGCAGCTCAAGGCGCGCCTGCGTGAAAACTCGCTGGTCACCGTGTGCGAGGAAGCCTCGTGCCCGAACATCCACGAGTGCTTCAGCAAGGGCACGGCCACCTTCATGATCCTGGGCGAGGTCTGCACCCGCCGCTGCTCGTTCTGCGATGTGGCCCACGGCCGCCCGCTGGCGCCGGATCCGCTGGAGCCGGCCCGCCTGGCCGAAACCATTCGTGATATGCGCCTGAAGTACGTGGTCATCACCTCGGTGGACCGCGATGACCTGCGCGATGGCGGTGCCGAGCACTTCGCTTCCTGCATCCGCGCCGTGCGCCACGCCAGCCCCAACATCCGCATCGAAATCCTCACCCCGGATTTCCGCGGCAAGGGCCGCATGGAGCGCGCGCTGGAGGTCCTGAAGGATTTCCCGCCGGATGTGTTCAACCACAACCTGGAAACCGTGCCGCACCTGTACCGCGAAGTGCGCCCCGGTGCCGATTACCAGTGGTCGCTCGACCTGCTCAAGCGCTTCAAGGCGCAGCACCCGGATGTCCCGACCAAGTCCGGCATCATGCTGGGCCTGGGCGAAACCATGGAGCAGGTGCTCGAAACCATGCGCGATCTACGCGCCCATGACGTCGACATGATCACCATTGGCCAGTACCTGCAGCCCACGGCTCACCACCACCCGGTGGTTCGCTACTGGACGCCGGACGAATTCGAGGCGCTGCGCGTCGCCGGTGAAGAGATGGGCTTTGGCCATGTCGCTTCCGGCCCGTTGGTGCGATCCTCCTACCATGCCGACCTGATGGCCCACGCCGCCGGCGTCGTCGAATAAACGCTCCAAGCACTTCGAGGCATTACATGACCCTTCGCCCCGTGTCGCTCGCCCTCCTGCTGGCCCTTTCCGCCACGGGGGCGTACGCCCAGAATGCCGCCCCACAGCAGCCTGGCGCGACACCGCCGGCGAAGAGTGCTGCCCCGCAGCCCAAGGATGCCTCGGAGGCTGCGACCTCCCCGGAGCCGCAGAAGAAGGAATCCTCCCTTCCGCTGAAGCCCACCTCGGCGGAAACGCAGGCCGCGCAGCTTTCCGCGCGCTTCCTCACCCGTTTCCACTACCAGGCGCAGCCGCTCGATGACGCCATGTCGGCCAAGATCTTCAAGGCCTACTTCGACGACCTGGATAGCGAGAAGGTCTTCTTCACCCAGGAAGACATGGCCAAGTTCGAACCGCTGAAGACGCAGTTCGACGACGCCATCTGGAACCAGGACCTCACCGGCCCGTTCTCGGTGTTCAACCTGTACATCACGCGCGCCGTCGATCGCATGAACTTTGCGCGCGGCCTGCTGAAGAAAGGTTTCGACTTCAACACGAACGAAACCTTCAACTTCGATCGCAAGAAGGCGGCCATCCCCAAGGATCAGGCCGAGCTGGACGATGTGTGGCGCAAGCGCACCATGAACGACTGGCTGCGCCTGAAGCTCGCCGGCAAGAGCGATGACGATATCCGCAAGACGCTCGACAAGCGCTACGCCACGTACATCAGCCGCGTACGCCAGCTCGATGACGAGGACGCCACCCAGGCGTTCATGACCGCCTACGCGAACTCCACCGATCCGCACACCGATTACCTCGGCCCCCGTGCGGCCGATGCGTTCGATATCGCCATGCGCCTGTCGCTGGAAGGCATCGGCGCGGTGCTGCAGGCGCGCGATGACTACACCACCATCCGCGAGCTCGTGCCGGGCGGCCCCGCCGCCAAGTCGAACAAGCTGAAGCCGGGCGACCGCATCGTGGCCATCGGCCAGGGCGAAACCGGCCCCATGGTCGATGTGGTGGGCTGGCGCCAGGATGACGTGGTCAAGCTCATCCGCGGCAAGAAAGACACCACCGTGCGCATCGAAGTGCTCCCGGGCGACGCCGGCGTGGATGGCAAGCACGATATCGTGACCCTTGTGCGCAAGAAGGTCACCATGGAAGAGCAGGCCGCCAAGTCGAAGGTCATCGACGTGAAGGATGGCGATGTCACGCGCAAGATCGGCGTGATCGAGCTGCCCACGTTCTACCAGGATTTCGGCGCGCGCCGTAACGGCGATGCCAACTTCAAGAGCGCCACCCGCGATGTCGCCAAGCTGCTGACCGACCTGAAGGCGCAGCACGTCGAAGGCGTGATCATGGATCTGCGCAACAACGGCGGCGGCTCGCTCAACGAGGCCACCGAGCTCACCGGCCTGTTCATCGATACCGGCCCGGTCGTGCAGGTGCGCGATGCGCGCGGCCAGGTCGAGGCACAGGGCGATGACCAGCCGGGCATGTCGTGGGATGGCCCCATGGCCGTCATGGTCAACCGTGGTTCCGCGTCGGCGTCGGAAATCTTCGCCGCCGCCATCCAGGATTACGGCCGCGGCCTGATCATCGGCGAGCCCACCTTCGGCAAGGGCACCGTGCAGAACCTGGTGGACCTGGACCGTTTCGGCAAGGCGCAGACCGGCGAAGATGCGAAGTACGGCGAGCTCAAGATGACCATCGCCGAATTCATCCGCATCAACGGCGATAGCACGCAGCTGCGTGGTGTCACCCCCGATGTGCAGTTCCCGCAGAACGGCGATGCGAAGGAGTTTGGTGAATCCACCTACGACAACGCGCTGCCGTGGCGTCATATCGATCCGGCCGATTACAAGCCGGTTGCCGACCTGAAGCCGATCGTGGGCCCGCTCAACCAGAAGCACCAGGCACGCGTGGCGACCTCGCCGGCGTGGAAGCTGATGCTCGATGAGCTGGCGCAGTACCAGAAGCTGCGCGACAAGACCGATATCTCGCTGAACTTCGCCGCCCGCCAGGCCGAGCGCAAGCAGTTCGATGCCACGCAGGCCGATTTCCGCGCACGCCGCAAGGCGATCTTCGGTGGCGATGGCAGTGCGGATGCGAGCGACCAGGACAACGGTGATGATGGCCTGAACGCGAACGAGCGCAGCATCAAGAGCGACCTGAAGCAGGAAGCCGAGGCCAAGAAGGCCAAGGACACCCCGCTGGATGAGGCGGCGCACATCGTCAGTGACGAAGTGGCGCTCATCAAGGGCGATGCGAAGCTCGCTTCCGATGTGCTGCCGTACGGCGGCAAGAAGATCGATACGCCGCCGCAAACGGCCCAGGCCGCGAAGCCGGTGCCGAGCACCCCGTAACGCTGAAAAGGCCCCGAAAGGGGCCTTTTTCTTGCCTCAGCCTTCAAGCCGAAGCGCCTCTCACTGTAGGAGCGCGCTTGCGCGCGATGGGTACTCGCCGCAAGGCCGGATCGCGCGCAAGCGCGCTCCTACAAGAGGCTTTCACTTTTGTGTTGGTAGCCTGCGTCGCGAACTTTCGCTTCGGATAAGGCAGGCTTCGCATGCTCGACTTCCTCGATCACCTCGGTATCGACCACGCCACGCGGCTGGTCATCATTGCCTGGTCCATCCGTATCGGCCTTTCGCTGGTGGCGTTGGGCATCGGCTTCTGGATCGCTGCGCGTGTGGCCAATCTCGGCAAACGTGCCCTGGAGCGGGCGCGTGTGGACGACACACTGGCCGGGTTCCTGCGCAACGCCATCTACGGCCTGCTGATTGCGTTTGTGATCGTGCAGGTGATGGGCATGGCTGGGATTCCCACGGCCTCGTTTATCGCTGCGCTGGGCGCGGCGGGTCTGGCCATTGGCCTGGCACTGAACAGCTCGCTGTCGAACCTTGCGTGGGGCGTGTTGCTCATCCTCTTCCGCCCGTACCGCATCGGCGATTACGTGCTGGTCGGTGGGGTGGAGGGCACGGTGGAGAGCATCAACCTGATGCATACCTACGTGATCACGCCGGATAACCGCGAGGCCGTGGTGCCGAATTCGAAGGTGGGCGGCGACGCCATCATCAACTTCAACCGCCGTGGCACCCGCCGGTTTGAGGTGAAGGTGGGCATCGCTTATACCGACGATATCGGCAAGGCCATGGATATCGTGCGGGGCCTGCTCGAAGCCGATTCGCGGATCATGAAGGACCCGGCGCCGGGGGTGTGGACCGATAGCCTGGGCGCCTCCAACGTGACCCTGGTGATCCGCGGCTGGTGCACGGTGGCCGATATGTACGGCGCCCAGACCACCCTGCTGCTCAACATCAAGGACCAGTTCGGCCAGGCGGGGATCACCATTCCCTCGTCCTCGACGGATATCCGGCTGCTCCCGGCCGACGAGCCCAAGCCTGCCGCGCGCTGAGGCATTCCGATCGCGCGCAAGCGCGCTCCTACAGGGGGCGGTGAGGGCGTTTGCACGCACTCCGAAACCGGCCAGCACTGCCCCGCACAACAGAAATCACCCCAAACAACCGTTTGAATCGTGGGAATCTTCTCCTGAGGGATTACAATCGACCGGTTGCGCCGCACCACGGCGCCCGACATTCCCCCGTTGGAGGGTTCGTCCGCCCTTCAACGTTGTTTTGAGGAGGTTCCATGGCCGACGTCAAAGAAGCCCGCGTGCCCGATATCGGTGGCAAGCCGGTGCCCATTATCGAAATCCTGGTCAAGGTCGGCGATACCGTCGAAAAGGACCAGAGCCTGCTGACCCTCGAGTCGGACAAGGCCACCATGGAAGTCCCGGCGCCGTTCGCGGGCGTCATCAAGGAGCTGAAGGTCAAGGTCGGTGACGAGGTCAACGACAACGACGTGATCGCCCTGGTGGAAGCCGCTGGCGATGCCCCGGCCGCCCCTGCGCCGGCTCCCGCCGCTGCTGCGCCCGCTCCGGCGCCTGCCGCTGCCGCCCCGGCTCCTGCCCCGGCCGCCGCCAAGGCGGCCGCCCCGTCGGCCAGCAAGGCCTCCGGCCCGGTCAACGTGAATGTCCCGGATATCGGCGGCAAGCCGGTGCCCATCATCGAAATCATGGTCAAGGTGGGCGACAAGGTCGAAAAAGACCAGAGCCTCATGACCCTGGAATCGGACAAGGCCACCATGGATATCCCGGCCCCGGCCGCGGGTGTCATCAAGGAATTGAAGGTCAAGGTCGGCGATGAAGTGAACGATGGCGACCTGATCGCCGTGCTGGAAGGCGAGGGTGGCGATGCCGCCGAAGCCCCGGCCGCGCCCGCCGCCGCTCCGGCCCCGGCACCCGCGCCGGCCGTTGCCGCTGCTGCCGCACCGGTACCGTCCAAGGCTGAACTTCCGGTCGGCGGCGCCCCGCGCACCCCGCCGGTGGCATTCGATGCCTCGGTGATCATGCCCGATAACGCCCCCTACGCCAGCCCGGCCGTCCGCGCGTTCGCCCGCGAGCTCGGTGTCGATGTGGCCCAGGTGAAGGGCAGCGGCCGTGGTGGCCGCATCCAGCGCGAAGACATCACCGGTTACGTCAAGAACGTGATGACCTCGGGCGGTGCCTCGGTCGCCACCGGTGGCGCTGCCGCTGGCGGCAATGGCCTCACCCTGCTGCCGTGGCCCAAGGTCGATTTCTCGAAGTTCGGCGAAATCGAAGAGAAGCCGCTCGGCCGCATCCCGAAGATCTCGGCCGCGAACCTCGCCCGCAACTGGGCGGTGATCCCGCACGTCACGCAGTTCGAAGACGCGGATATCACCGAGCTGGAAGCCTTCCGCAAAAAGCTCGGCGAAGAGAACAAGGATCTGAAGATCACCCCGCTGGTGTTCCAGATCAAGGCCGTGGTGGCCGCGCTGAAGAAGTTCCCGACCTTCAACGCTTCGCTCGATGCCGCCGGCGAAACGCTTACGCTGAAGAAGTACTTCAACGTCGGTATCGCCGTGGATACGCCCGATGGCCTGGTCGTCCCGGTCATCCGCGATGCGGACAAGAAGGGCCTGCTCGAACTCGCCGCGGAACTGGGCGAGATCTCGAAGAAGGCGCGCGACAAGAAGCTCACCGCGGCCGACATGCAGGGCGGCTGCTTCTCCATTTCCTCGCTCGGCGGCATTGGTGGCACGGCGTTCACGCCCATCATCAACGCGCCGGAAGTGGCGATCCTCGGCGTTTCCAAGGCGGCCATGAAGCCGGTGTGGAACGGCAAGGAATTCGCGCCGCGCCTCATGCTGCCGCTGTCGCTGTCGTACGACCACCGCGTCATCGATGGTGCGCTGGCCGCACGCTTCGCCGTGTACCTGGCCCAGCAGCTCGGCGATATCCGCCGCCTGCTGCTCTGACGGAGGCCTGCGCCCATGGCAAACACCATTGAACTGAAGGTGCCCGATCTCGGCGGCTCGCACGATGTGCCGGTCATCGAGATCCTGGTGAAGGCCGGTGATACGGTCGAAAAGGACCAGAGCCTCATCACGCTCGAATCCGACAAGGCCACGATGGATGTGCCCGCCTCGCAGGCTGGCAAGGTCGTCGAGATCAAGGTCAAGGTCGGCGATGAAGTAAACGAAGGCACGGTCATCCTCACCATCGAAGCCGCTGCTGGCGGTGATGCGAAGGCACCGGCGGAAGCGAAGCCTGCAGCCGCTGCGCCTGCACCGGCTGCTGCCGCGTCGAAGCCGGCCGGCACCACCGTGTCCGAGTCGCCCGCGCACCCGGCCGCAGCGCCTGGCAAGGCCGGCCCCGCGCCGACCGCTGCCGCCGCGACCGGTCGCAAGGCCGATATCGAATGCCAGCTCGTCGTCCTCGGCTCCGGCCCGGGCGGCTACACCGCCGCGTTCCGCGGTGCGGATGTGGGCCTGGATACGGTGCTGGTCGAGCGTTATGAAACGCTTGGCGGCGTGTGCCTCAACGTCGGCTGCATCCCGTCGAAGGCGCTGCTGCACGCGGCCGCCGTCATCGACGAAGCCGCCGCGATCGAAGCGCACGGCATCAGCTTCGGCAAGCCCAAGATCGACCTGGACAAGCTGCGCTCGTTCAAGGAAAAGGTGGTCGGCAAGCTCACCGGCGGCCTCGCCCAGATGGCGAAGGCACGCAAGGTTCGCACCGTCACCGGCGTCGGCACGTTCGTATCGCCGAACGAGATGGAAGTGACCACCGCCGATGGCGTGAAGCTCATCCGCTTCGAAAACGCGATCATCGCGGCCGGTTCGCAGTCGGTGAAGCTGCCGTCGTTCCCGTGGGATGACGAGCGCGTCATCGATTCCACCGGCGCGCTGGAACTGCGTGATGTGCCCAAGACCATGCTCGTGGTCGGCGGCGGCATCATCGGCCTGGAAATGGCCACGGTGTATGCGGGCCTCGGCACGGAAGTGACCGTGGTCGAACTCGCCGACCAGCTCATGCCGGGTGCGGATCTCGACCTGGTGAAGCCGCTGCAGCAGCGCATCGCCAAGCGTTACAAGGGCATCCACCTCAAGACCAAGGTCGTCGAGGCGAAGGCCACGAAGAAGGGCATCGAAGTTACCTTCGATGGCGAGAGCATCCCCGAGACCAAGCTGTTCGATCGCGTGCTCGTGTCGGTCGGCCGTTCGCCGAACGGCGGCAAGGTCGGCGCGGACAAGGCCGGCGTGGAAGTGACCGATCGCGGTTTCATCCCGGTCGATCGCCAGATGCGCACCAACGTGCCGCACATCTTCGCCATCGGCGACCTGGTGGGCCAGCCGATGCTGGCGCACAAGGCCACGCACGAAGCGAAGGTGGCAGCCGAAGCGGCTGCGGGCCAGAAGAGCTTCTTCGATGCGCGCGTGATTCCGTCGGTGGCCTACACCGATCCGGAAATCGCATGGGTGGGTGTCACCGAGCGCGAGGCAAAGGAAAAGGGCCTGAAGATCGGCGTGGGCAAGTTCCCGTGGGCGGCCTCGGGCCGTGCCATCGGTATCGACCGCACCGAAGGCTTCACCAAGCTGCTGTTCGATGAAGAGACGCACCGCATCGTGGGCGCCGGCATTGTCGGCCCGCACGCGGGTGATCTGATCAGCGAGCTGGCGCTGGCGATCGAGATGGGTTGCGAGGCGGGCGATATCGGCCGCACCGTGCACCCGCACCCCACGCTCGGCGAATCCGTCGGCATGGCGGCCGAGGTGTACGAAGGCACGATCACCGACCTGTACATCCCGAAGAAAAAATAAAGCGACACCTATGACGCACCCGGTGCGCGGCCTGATGGCCGTTCACCGGGTGCGTTTTTTTGTGCGCGAACCTGGTGCCCTTACACAGGATGAGGCTATTCCTACATTAATCATTCGATCACGCTGGCATCGCTCAATCTACGTATTGCCGAACATGGCTCAGCCGCACGTGCGGTGTCACAGAAGCGATATGCATGCGTACGAAACCGAGAACGAGTGCGCTAGCCCGAATGGCGATGATCGTCATCGGGCTTGCCGCGTGTTGCGCCGCTTGTTCCTCAGCGGTGGCGGCGATTCACCCGTCGCAAGATGCAAACGCCCCTCCTGGGGGCGTTGAGGTACTTCGCGAAATCACGAGAATCGCGAACGAGGTGGCAAATGCGCGCTCCTATTTTGCCGACGATCTTCGGCCCATTCTCGTGGAGGCGTCGTACTCACAGGAAGACGGCGTCCTCTATTTCGACTTCGACGAGCGCCTCGGGCGCGAGGCTGGCTATACGGGCGTGACGGACCTGACGACGTACATAGAAGAAGATCTTAAAGACGTTTTGAAGAAATTGTCCGGATTCAATCGTATCTCATATCGCTTCGGAGGCCACGATACGGGATGGTGGCTTGGCCACCCCGGCGGCTTGGGGGCAACGTCAAGCAAGCGCGAACGACGCACGGTGAAATCCGGCGTGCCCAACGAGGAGAAGCCCGTGGTTGTCGCAGGCGGCCACGGCCTCTACTACCACTACGGGCAAAAGCGATGGACGACACACCGCGAGCCAGCGAACGACATCCTCGAGGACGATATTGCTCAAGGATTTGCCGACAAGCTTCACGCTCGCCTTCAGGCGAAACGCATTCCCTCAGAGAACATGCGTTCCTACCGAGGGGGCCTCGCACATGAACCGAGTGGTAAGAAGTGGTGGAACGTTGGCGCGAGATATCACCTGGAAGCGACACATCCTGAACTAACCGACGTCTGGAACTCGCAGCCTGCGGATGATGCGCTCGATCGTGAACGAAAGCAGGATATTCGCAGTCGGCCACTTTATGCCAATCACTTGAATGCGGCAGCAGTGCTGCATATTCATACGAATGCGGCCGCGCCATCCGCCAGGGGAACGCGTGTCTATGTGTATCCGGGTCGGATGGAAGACGCGAAACTCGCATCGCTCGTTCTATGTGGCATGGCTGAGCTAATCCACTCGGTGGACGCCTATGCTGGATACAAGGTTCCTTCGGCGCCAAGCTTCTTTGATAAGCACGCCGAAACTAAGTTAGCGATAGTCCCTGCTGTCATCGTTGAGGTGGGATTTCATACGAATCAGGACGATGCAAAATACCTGGCGGACCCGTACTTCCAGAATGTGGCGATGCGAGGAGCGGCAAAGGGGTACATGCTCTATCGAGATGACAAGGCTTGCTCGCCTTTCGCTATCGATTCTGATCAAGCAGCAGATGTCGTCGTATGGGGGCGAGGGAAGCTGCCTATAGCACTGAGTGGAAATCCGGACTTTCCAATTAAGGTTCTTCAGCAGGAAGTTGATTGTGAAACGTGCAAGCCGGAACAGCTTTCGATATGGGATGGGCCGAGCATCGCCGGTTTTCGCATCGAGCACGGGTGTCGACCGGAAGATCTCGATCGCTCCCCGATTCGCTATGTAGTCACCGCCGTGGATGCCTCTGGTGTAAAGACGAACGCCGCGACCTACACGTTCAACTGCGTACCACGCGGACGTATCGCGACGTCCGGTTGATCCAGTCAGCGTACTTAAGGGTTCCGTCGTCAGATGGGCTGCCACACGCAGGAGTTCGGATCGAAACCTGTGTGTGGCAGGGCGACACAAAGTCGATCACCCTTGTAGGGTGGCACCCGCTACATGGGTAAGGGGCTGTCGACGGGCGACATAGGTAGCAGACGCGAATCTTCGACGGCTGCGGTCCTGTGCCCAAGGCCGCCGAGGTATCCGGTGTGATTCGAAAATGCGAGGAACGACTCGGCACTGCGCTGTCGTACCAGCATGACCAGATCCCAGCGTTCATCCTCAGGCCCGATCAACACGGGACCGCCGGTCCCGACAAAAAGAAGCTCACCGCCGCTGTCGCGGAGGAAGGGCAGCGTGTGTTCGATGTAGCGATCAAAGGCTTCGGCACCCGAGATGGGCGTTGCGGGGGCGAGCGCTGGATGCTGCGAGTAATCCGCGGTATCGCGAAAGCGCAGCAGGTTGAGCATCACGACGTTGCCCTTGACGCCGCGCATGACGAAGGCGCGGCCTGCGGCCTGGGTGGGTTCGAGGTAGCGAGTCGGGTGGGGCCTTGGCGAGCTGGTGAAAAGCGATGGCATAAGACGTCCTGTTCCTGGGTTAGTAATTTACCCGGCTAAAATACATCCAAATATTGCCCGGGTAAATACTGCTGCTGCCCTCTACATCCACGCGATGGATCGCGCGCAAGCGCGCTCCTACAGCCATATCGCGTTCCAGTAGGGGTAGAGGCAGACGTGTTCGGCCAGACCTGCGCGTACGGGGTTCGCCACGATGTATCGGGCGGCGGCTCGTACGTCTTCGTCCTCTCGCAATGCGCGATCATGGAAGGCGCGTTGCCAGAGTGGGTATGTTCGTCCCTCTTTGCGTAGTGCGCGCGTTAGCCGCGACCGTGCGCTTGCGACGACCTTCGACAGATCGCGGTCGTCCAGACGAATCAAGCCATGGAAGTGGTCGGGCATGAGGACCCATGCAAGGCATTCCGCACCTTTCCAGGTTTTGCGCGCGTGGATAATTCGGGATGCCGTGCGGGCATGACGGTAGTCGCGAAATATGGGCGCGCGATTCCACGTCACGAACGTGACCAGGTAGATGCGCCCGGATTCGGTGACGCGCCCGTGCCGCAAGGTTGACTGTGCTGGTCTCGATGTCATGCCAGACAGCATGGCCATACACGGAACGCGGTTGTATCGGTGGAGCAGCCGAACGAATGTAGGAGCGCGGCTCGTACTGCACGTAACAAGGCGTGTGGGTTCGGTGGCGGGCAGGCCCCTTGGGTCGACATGAGCGGAGGGCCGCTGGGAGATGCGATGGTCGCGACGGAGGGGCCTACGGCCCGGTCCGCAGGTCCGCGACTGGCGGCCCAAGGGGCCTGCCCGTCGCCGATGGCGATACCGCACCAGCCTACGGCGGCGTAAGCCGCTTAGAACATGCATTCGCGAACGCGAATGAACCGATGAACAGGCACGACGCCACGATCGCCCCGGAAAATAATGACTCCGGTCATATCGCAAACCCGTACGGGTTTATGGCATCGTCGGCGGATGCCAGCACCGCAGCCAGCTCACTACCTCCGTCGTCTCGGCACCTGGGATGCCGCGATGATCGTCATCGGCGGTGTCATCGGGGCGGGTATCTTCCGTACCCCGGCCGCCGTCGCCAAAAGCACCAGCTCGGGCACGGAGGTCATCATCCTCTGGGCCGTGGGCGGCCTGCTCACCCTCGCCGGGGTGCTGTGTTACGCGGAGCTGGGCGCGCGAAGGCCACAGGCCGGCGGTACTTATGTGTACCTGCGCGAGGCCTTCGGCCAGCTGCCAGCCTTCCTGTTCGGCTGGACCATGGCGCTCATCAACTACCCCGGCAGCGTGGCCGCGGTGGCTACCACCTTCGCCGATTACGCCACGCGCGCCGTCGGCCTGCCGCATGAATGGGTGAAGCCCGTCGCCGTGGCGGCCATCAGTTTCATCGTAGCGGTGAACCTGTTTGGCATCCGGGCTGGCGCATGGGTGCAGAACATCTTCACCGTGCTGAAGCTCGGCGCCGTGGCGATGCTCATCGCGGTGGGTCTCTACCTGGCTCGCGGTCATCTCGGCGTGGCGTTCGCTGCCGATCCTACCCACGACGTGCCTTCGGGCATGCTGATCGGCGCGCTTCTGCCGGCGATGTTCGCCTACGGCGGCTTCCACTACCTCAACGATCTGGCCGGCGAAGTCCGTGACCCGCAGCGGACCCTCCCGCGCGCGCTGGGCCTGGGCATGGCCAGCGTCGTCATCTGCTACGTGCTGATCAACATTGCCTACATGGCGGGCCTGGGCCACGCTGGCCTTGCGGCCAGCACGGCACCGGCGGCGGATCTCATGCGCCGCGTGTTCGGCGAATCCGGTGCCACGGTCATTGCCGTCGGCATTGCCTGCTCCACCTTCGGCTATTGCAGTATCGCTATCGCCGGTGGCGCGCGCGTGCTGCAGGTGATGAGCGCCGACGGCATGTTCTTCAAGCCCATCGCGCGCATCGATGCGAAGACCGGCGCACCGCAGATCGCGCTGCTGGTGCTGGGTGCCTGGGCCATCGCACTGATCCTTTCCGGCAGTTTCGAAGCGCTGGTGGACTACACGACGGTGGGCGAATGGCTGTCGCATGCCTTCGGCATCGCGACCATCTTCTGGTACCGGCGCAAGCTGAAGTCGGAACCCTCGCCGTACCTGGTGCCCGGGTATCCGTGGGTGCCGCTCATCTTCACCACCACGGTGCTCTGCGTGATCGTGGCCACCGCCATTACCCAGCCGCAGAACGCCGGCATGAGCCTGCTGATCATCGCCCTGGGCATCCCGGTTTTCTACCTGTGGCGCAAGCGCCTCAACCGCGCGAGCTAACCCCGCGCCTACAAATGTGGTTCACATCCAGGATGGGAGACTGCGCAGATGGTGCTGACATTTGCTTTGTTGCTCGCAGGTCTCGACATGGACATCCGCCCACCCATGGCGGATTTGGCCCACCCAACCGACCGCATGACGACACGGGACGCCACGCTCGATCCCACGCCGAGGACATTGGCGGACGGTAGCGCCTACGCGGCTGTCACCTTCCAGCCGGCACCTGCACCCGCGCTCGTCGTACAGCCGCCAGCAAACTGGAACGGCCATTTCCCGGGACGCAAGAACGGCGGTCTCTGGGTCAACATGCAGAATGGCATGCCCTGGCCGGTGACGATCATGGTGGACGTAGCGGCCGGTGAGCAGCACCTGAAAGCGACCGTAGGCCTTCCGCCCGGGCCGCCGCAGTTATTCACCATGCCGCTTACTGCGACATCACCACGCGCCTACGGTATGCAGGTAGGGCCGCCCATGCCTTACATGGATGGCGGTAAAAGCCGACTTGTTGCGCTGTCCACCGAAGGGGCGATCGACCCCCAGAAGATCACCTCGATCACCTTCTCCATGCCTCAGCCCGGCGCGGCGCAAACGGTGCTGTTCGGCAAAATGTTCCTGATCGGCGACGATGGCGGCTTGGCGGGTGCCTACAAAGGCATCGTCGATCGCTACGGCCAGTTTACGCGTGCCACGTGGCCGGAAAAGATCGACAGCGACGCCGTGCTGAAGAGGCGTGCGAGCGCCGCGCCGAACGTTAGCGCTCCCGTCGGCATGGATCAGTTTGGTGGCCGTACGGATATGCCCGCCATGCAGGCATCCGGCTTTTTCCGCGTGCAGAAGCAGGGCAATCGCTGGTGGCTGGTGACGCCCGAGGGCCACGCGTTCTTCTCGCTCGGCGTGAACGCGGTGAACCACACCGATGGCCGCACGTATGTGCAGGCCCGCGAGTTCATGTTCACCGCGCCACCCGCTGCTGGCGCACCGTTCACCGGTACCGGCGATAGCCGCAGCGATAACGGCTCGCAGCGCGATAACGGCCTGAACCATGGCCTGTGGTGGGATGTGTATGCGAACAACATCGCGCGCACGCTCGGCAATGATTTTGAAACCGGCTGGCGCAAGCGCACGCTCGATCGTCTGAAAGCGTGGCGCTTCAACACGCTCGGTAACTGGAGCGATCCCGCGTTCGCCGGTGACAAGCGCATGGCCTACACCGTGCCCATCCTGATCAAGGGTGACTTCAACACCGTGAGCACGGGTTACGACTACTGGGGCCGCATGCCCGATCCGTTCGATCCGCGTTTCGAGCAGGCCGCGCAGCAGGCGGTGGCGAATGCGACGAAGGACAAGGCGAACGACCCCTGGCTGCTCGGCTACTTCGCCGATAACGAACTCGCCTGGGCAGGGCAGGGCCCACAGGGCCGCTGGGCATTGGCGACCGGTTCGCTGGCGCAGGGCCCGCAAAGCCCGGCCAAGCAGGCCTTCCTCGCCTATCTGAAGAAGACGCATGGCGATGCCGCGGCGTTCGCGAAAGCGTGGGGTGTCAGCGTTACAACGTGGGATCAAGTGGCCGCGCAAAACTTCAAGGCGCCGGACCCCAACGAGTCGCATCCAGCCATCGCCGTCGACTACATCGCCTTCCTCAAACTCTATGCCGGGCAGTACTTCAAAACCGTCGCGCAAACGCTGAAGAAGGCCGATCCCCATCACCTGTTCCTCGGCGGCCGCCTCGCAGTGCGTACGCCGGAAGTGGAGGAGATGAGCGCGCAGTACACCGATGTCACCAGCATCAACACCTACACCGATCTGCCGGAACACGGCTTCGACGTGGCGGAGTTCAAGACCTGGGACAAGCCCGTACTGCTGACGGAATTCCACTTCGGCTCAAGCGACCGCGGCCCGTTCGGTAACGGCGTGGCGGCGGTGGCGAGCGAGGACGAGCGCGGCAAGGCTTACGCGAAATTCGTGGATGCCGCGGCCGCATCGGGCATCGTCGTCGGCACCCACTGGTTCCAGTATGTCGATCAGCCGGTCACCGGCCGCATCCTCGATGGCGAGAACGCGCACATCGGCCTGGTCGGCATCACCGATATCCCGTTCGAGGGGTTCACGCGTGCGGTGAGCGGTACCAATGCGCGAGTCGGCGGCGGTGGCACGGGCGAAGCGGCCAGGGCGAGCGGCGCCGGAGCTCACTGATGACACGAAAGGCCACGTCGGCGGCCTGAGGGGGCAGCCGGCCCGATGGGAGCCGGCAGGTCAGGCGGCGGGAGCCAACGCCAACCCCGTACGGGTTTCGCCCAGCACCGAACGGCCGAACACAAAGGCCAGCGGCTCGGCCACGCCGATCAGCGCGCTGATCGCCACGTTCTGATTAGCCGCATAACTCATTGAAAAGGCGATGCTGAAATGCGTCGCCGCGAACTTGATCTTCCGGGCCATGGCCACGTCCTCAATGGGAATGAATCTCATTATGGGGACGGTGCAAGCCAAGTCCAACTGATCCTGTGGATCGAGCCAATAGCCCCAAGCTATCAGTGACCTTGTAGGAGCGCGCTTGCGCGCGATGGGGGCTGGCGGCGACGTGGATCGCGCGCAAGCGCGCTCCTACAGAAGGCGAAACCGGTGGGGGTTAGCGGTGGATGGTGGTGCCGACGACCAGGGCGACGACCATCACCATGGCTACCGCCATACAGGCGCTGCTGGGCTTCACCCGGCGGGCGTCGATGCGCGGGACCATGCGCCAGATCAGGAAGGCGCCGATCAGCATGTCTACGACCAGCGCGGCGCGCATCCAGGGCAGCACGAAGATGGACTGGCCGGCCGCCTGGCCGTGCTGGGCGGCGATCACCAGGCCGCCGGTGAGCACGGCGAGGAGCGCCCAAAGCAGGCTGGCGAGGTAGGCCCGGTTGAACACCACCGCGGTCTTCTCCAGCCAGCGCAGCACGAAGAACACGATCACCGCGGGTACCACGGCGGCGGCGCTGGAATAGATTACCCACCAGATCGCGGCGGAAAACAGCGTCAGCAGGGTCTGCACCGTCAGTAATCCTTGCCCGCGCGGCGCAACGCCTTGCTCATGAGCCAGGCCGGGCCGATCAGGAGGTACTGCAGGTCGGTGAAGAACGACGGCCGGCGGCCCTCGATCTTGTGGCCGATGAACTGGCCGATCCACGCGGCGACGAACACCACCGCGGCGAGCCACGCCAGCCCGGAAGGGCCCAGCGCGTAATAGAGGAAGTCGGTGAGGAAGGCCAGCGAGATAAACGCACCGGCCATGGCGATGCCGATCACCCGCGAGAGCCGGTAGTAGTAGAAGCAGAACGCCAGGAACATGCCCACCACCGCCCACAGGCCCGGCTTACCGAAGGCGGAGGGCACCGGGATCAGCCAGATGAAGGCGATGACCGTCCAGGTGATGGCCGGCACGCAGATCCAGTGGATCAGGCGGTTGGTCGGGTTTTGGTGATCCCGGCTGTAGTTGCCGAACCAGGTGGCCGCGTCGCGCATGGGGGCTCCGTGAAACGTCATGTCCGTGAAGCATTACCCACGCAGCGTAAAGCGTGGGCTGCGCAGCGCAAGAGCGGGTGCAGCACCTGGTGCCGTCACCCGCTCCCGCGGCACCGACCATTAGCTGACGCGGATGTCGGCCAGGCGCTCCAGCGCTTCGGCGTACTTGGCGGCCGTGCCTTCGATCACCGATTCGGGCACCGACGGTGCCGGCGGGTTCTTGTCCCAGCCCACCTGCAGCAGGTAATCGCGCACGAACTGCTTGTCGTAGCTGGGCGGGCTGATGCCCACCTGGTACGAATCGGCCGGCCAGAAGCGCGACGAATCCGGGGTCAGCATCTCGTCCATGATGTACAGCGTGCCGTCTTCATCGGTGCCGAACTCGAACTTCGTATCGGCGATGATGATGCCGCGGGTGGCGGCGTACTCGGCGGCGAATTGGTAGATCTTCAGCGTGGCATCGCGCACGGCGTTGGCCATGTCCGCGCCCACGGCGGCTACGACGGCATCGAAGCTCACGTTCTCATCGTGGTCGCCCACGGCGGCCTTGGTCGACGGCGTGAAGATCGGCTCCGGCAACTGCTGGGCCTGCTGCAGGCCCGGGGGCAGGGTAATGCCGCAGATGGCGCCGGTGGCCTGGTAGTCCTTCCAGCCCGAACCGATGATGTAGCCGCGGGCGATGGCCTCCACCGGCACCGGCTTCAGGCGCTTGGTGATGACCGCGCGCTTGGCGTACAGCGCCGGGTCCACGCCGGCCGGCAACACCGAGGCCACGTCCTCACCGGTCAGGTGGTTCGGGATCAGGTGTTTGGTCTTTTCGAACCAGAAGTTCGAGATCTGGCAGAGCATCTCGCCCTTGCCGGGGATGGGGTTGGGCAGCACCGAATCGAACGCCGAGAGGCGATCGGTGGCCACCATGAGCAGGCGGTTGCCGGGCAGGGCGTAGACATCGCGGACCTTGCCGCGGTGGATAAGGTCCAGGCCGGGCAGGTCGGATTGGCTCAGGGTGGTGGGCACGGCTTCGGCTCCGAGAGGGGCGGGGAAGCTACGTATTGTATCCGGGTACCCGGGGGTGGCGCAGGTGGGCGGAGCCCACCTGCTAGAATTTACGGCTACAGCCCCCACACCTTGGTCCATGCGCAAACTGACGACCGCGGCTCTCGCCCTGGCCCTTATCTCCCCTGTGCTCGCCGCGCCGCCCGCGAAACCGGTGCGGTTGGGGATGTGTGCGGCCTGCCATGGCGAAAATGGCCTGGCGATTAACGCTGATGCCCCCAACCTGGCCGGGCAGAAGGCGATTTATCTCAAGGCCGCGCTGCACCAGTACCGCGATGGCCACCGTGATAACCCGATCATGCGCGCCATGGCCGGCCCTCTTTCCGATGCGGATATCGACCAGCTTTCCCAGTGGTATTCCGCCCAGTCCCCCTCCAAGGGCGCTCCATGAATTTCACCGGCCTTCTCATCGGTGCCGTGGTTGGTATGTGGCTTACCCACAACCTGCTCGGTGCTCTTATCGGCGGCATGATCGGCTTCATGTTCGATGCCAGCCGCCAGCAGAGCCAGCGCCGCCGTGCGCCGGTGCAGGGCGGCTACGTGGCCCCGCTGTTCGCGCTGATCGGCGCCGTGGCCAAGGCCGATGGCCGGGTCTCCGAAGCGGAAATCGCCATCGCCGAGCGCCTGATGGCGCGCATGAACCTGGATCAGGATGACCGCGCCAAGGCCATCGATGCGTTCAACGAAGGCAAGCAGCCCGAGTTCAACGCCAACGAAGTGATCGACCAGCTGCGCCAGTGGGTGGGCCACCGCCGCGATCACGCGTTCCCGGTGATCGATGTGGTGATCGAAACCGTGCTGGCCGAAGGCAGCTCGCCCTCGCCGGAGAAGATGGCCATCCTGCGCCAGCTGGCATTCGCGCTGCGCGTGAGCGATATGGAACTCATGGCGCTCATGGCCATGAAGGGCTACGCCTGGAATGGCCAGGCCGGTGGCAACCGTGGCTACGGCGGCCCGCGCGGTAACGGTGGCTACGTGCCCCCACAGCGCAATACGCAGGGCCCCGATCCCTACGCCGTGCTCGGCATCCAGCGCGATTCGGACGAACGTGCGATCAAGCGCGCCTACCGCAAGCTCATTTCCGAACACCACCCCGATCGCCTGGGCGATCTGCCGGAAGACATGCGCCGCCGCGCCGAATCGCGCGCGAGCGAGATCAATGCGGCGTACGAACGCATCAAGTCAGAGCGTGGATTTAAATGACGCGCTCGCAGGACGCCGTTAACCTGTAGGAGCGCGCTTGCGCGCGATACACGGTGCGGTAACCCCATCGCGCGCAAGCGCGCTCCTACAAAGGTCCACGTCCATGGCCAAGCAATCCCCCGTCATCGCCCCGTCCATCCTCTCGGCCGATTTCGCCCGCCTGGGTGAGGACACGCGCAAGGTGCTTGATGCCGGTGCACAGTGGGTGCACTTCGACGTCATGGATAACCACTACGTGCCCAACCTCACCATCGGCCCGATGGTGCTGAAGGCGCTGCGCGATTACGGCATTACCGAACATATCGACGTGCACCTGATGGTGAAGCCGGTGGACCGTATCGTCCCGGATTTCGCCAAGGCCGGCGCGCGCAGCATCAGCTTCCACCCCGAAGCCTCCGAGCATGTCGATCGCACCATCCAGCTGATCCAGGGCGAAGGCTGCGAAGCCGGCCTGGTGTTCAACCCGGCCACGCCGCTCAACTGGCTCGATTACGTGCTCGACAAGATCGACATGGTGCTGATCATGTCGGTGAACCCGGGCTTCGGTGGGCAGAAGTTCATCCCCTCGGCGCTGGACAAGATCCGCCACGTGCGCGAACGCATCGACGCCAGCGGCCGCAAGATCCGCCTGGAAGTGGATGGCGGCGTGAACGCCGACAACATCGGCCAGATCGCCGCCGCCGGTGCCGATACCTTCGTGGCCGGTTCGGCCATCTTTACGGCCCCCGACTACGCCGACGTCATCCGCCGCATGCACGCCGCGATCGACAAGGCCTGAAGGCCGCCGTTGTAGGAGCGCGCTTGCGCGCGATGGGTCTTGCCGCAAGCACCCATCGCGCGCAAGCGCGCTCCTACAGGTCAACCTTTCGCAAGAAAGAGTGGTTGACCCTGACGCATAAAGAAAATTTCACAACGAGAAAGCGAACCCGGTAGTACTGTAATAGTTGCCCCGGGGGGGCTTAACCTGCACGAGGACGCGCACATGAAGTCGAAGTCCCTGCTTTTCCTTGCCGCCTGCCTTAGCGCAGGTGCCGCTTCCATCGCCAACGCCGGCGAAAAGCCCAAGCCGCTCCCCGACCAGAAGCAGAGCGATATCAGCGAAGCGCTGAAGCTTTGCCCATCGTCGCTTGAGCGTTTCCTGCCCGGTGACTATTACTACTGCGATGCCGCCCGCCAGTTCTGGTCCGGGCACGATGGCAGTGCCCGCGAGAGCCTGAAGGATGCCGCCGCGTGGGCCAACAAGCCGGCGCAGTACGCGCTGGGCATCATGTACTTCAATGGCGATCACGCCGAGAAGAACCGGCCCCTGGGCCTGGCCTGGCTGGCGCTCGCGGCCGAGCGGCATAACCCGGATTACGAACCGGCCTTCGTCGATGCCTACCAGCGCGTCAGCCCCGAGGAAATGGCCCAGGCCAATGCCTACTGGACCCAGCTGAAGGAAAAATACGCCGATACGGTGGCCGCGCCGCGCGCGAAAAATCGGTTTGATCGCGCCTACAACGACATCGCCATGGCGGTGAATTTCGGCGGCTCCATTTTCATCGATGGCATCGCCGGCATGCGGATGACCGATGGCGTGTATGGCGGTGATCCTGCGTACGGCGCCAGCGGCTTCAGTGTGGGACGCTTCCTGCAGGGCCGCGAAGCGGTCGCCCTGGCCGGGTGGCAGTCCAACGTGTACGTGGGCGATGCCCAGTTGGTACCGATCGGCGAAGTCATCAACCGCAGCAAGAAAGAAGCACCGCAGTAAGCGCGTCGTAACCCGTGCCGCCCGCGGTAGAGCCGTCCCGCTGCAGGGGCGGCCCGTGGGCGCCTGGCCTGTCACATCCACCAAGAAGGAAGTGCGCGCATGAAGGGAATAGTGCTGGCCGGGGTGCTTGCCTCCGCCATGGCCCTGGCAGGCTGTAACCACGCCAACCGGCCACAACCGTTGCCCGGGCAGGAGGCGATCGTCGCCAACGTGCTCGAGGGCTGCCCCTACGGCCTGGAGCGCTTCCTGCCGGGTGATTACTACTACTGCCAGGGCGCCTCGCACTTCTGGGCCGGGCGTTTCGGCATGTCGCGCGATAGCTTCGAGTCTGCCGCCCGCTGGGGCAGCAAGCCGGCGCAGGAAATGCTGGGGCTCATGAATTTCAACGGCGACCACATGCCGCAAAACCGCCCGCTGGGCGTGGCCTGGCTGGCGCTGGCCGCCGAGCGGCATGGCCCGGAATACGAAGGGCGCTTTGTATCCGCCTACCAGCAGCTCACCCCCGCCGAGCACGCCCAAGCCGATGCCTATTGGCGCCAGTTGAAGCCGGTCTATGCCGATGCCGTGGCGGCCGCGCGCGCCGATCACCGCTTCACCCGTGCATACCACGAGCTCGAGATGGCGGTGGCGTTCGGTGGCGGCGCCTACATCAACGGCATGACCTCCGGTGTCGAGAACGGCCTGAGCCTCACCGCACGTATCAAGAACGAGCGCGATACGTTCTTCGCCGGCTACGACACCCAGGTATGGGTAGGCGACGCGGAGCTCGTGCCGCTGGGCCAGCTCCCGGCCATCAAGAAAGCCGCGCCGCCCGCAACCACGCCCACGCCCAGCTCCAACTAGCGCACGCGAAAAAACTCCCCTGGAAGTAAGGTCAGGGGAGCGAAGGAGCGTCCACACCAGGAGCTCGAGGGGGAAACGGGGTAAGGCTTAAACCGGCTGCCAGTTCGGATCGGGTTCGGGCATGCCGGGGGCGGGCGCACTCGCGTGCGGGCCCATCACGCCAAGGCCATCCATGGCCGGTTCCACGAAATCGTCAAAAAGGTCCATGGGAAGCCTCCCTAGGGTTAATGCAGACCGCAGAGCAGGCCCAGTAAAAGGGCCCCAAGCGCCAGCGTAACGCGCAGCGGCTCAAAATTGCGTTCCAGTTCGGTGTTATCAGCGTCGGGCTTGGTCTTCATCTTCTTCTTTATCCTTCGGCGCCAACAGGGCCGCCGTGGTGCCAGTTCAGCGCCTGCCGGGGCGGCAGGCGCGGCTCCCGTGGGGCAATCCACGGGCTGTTTGTGGCAAAACGCGGGCAAACGCAGCGTGTAGGCCCGGAACCGGCTCGTACACGGGCAAAACACGGGCAATCGCGCGGCGGTGCTTGCGCGCCGGGGGCGGCCATTGCACCCTGCGCACGCCAACCCAAAACACGGAACCCCCATGGGCCGCAGCATTGCCATTGTTGAAGACGAACCCCTTATCCGCGCCAATTACGTGGAAGCGCTCACCCGCTTCGGCTACGACGCCCGCGGCTATGGCTCGCGCTCGGAGGCCTCGGTCGCCTTCGCCATGCGCCTGCCCGAGCTCGTCATCATCGATATCGGCCTGGGCGATGAGCCCGAGGGCGGGTTCGATCTGTGCCGCGAGCTGCGCGCCAAGAGCGCCACGCTGCCGATCATCTTCCTGACCGCGCGCGATTCCGATTTCGATGTGATCAGCGGCCTGCGCCTGGGCGCCGACGATTACCTTTCCAAGGACACCAGCCTGCACCAGCTGGCCGCGCGCATCGCCGCGCTGTTCCGCCGTATTGAATCGCTGAAGACCCCGGCCGCCAGCGAGAACGTGATCACCCACGGCCCGCTGCGCCTGGAAAGCGAGCGCATGCGCATCACCTGGAATGGCACCGAGATCCCGCTCACGGTCACCGAGTTCTGGATGGTGCACACGCTGGTGCGTTTCCCCGGCCACGTAAAGAACCGCGACCAGCTCATGCGCGAAGCCGAGCTGGTGGTGGATGACGCCACCATCACCTCGCACATCAAGCGCATCCGCAAGAAGTTCGTTGCGCTGGCGCCCGATTTCGATGCCATCGAAACCGTGCACGGCGTCGGCTACCGCTGGACCCCCTGAAACGCATGCCCCCCGCTCTTGTAGGAGCGCGCTTGCGCGCGATAGGTGCTGGCGATAAGGCCAGAGGGTCTGCCGCTACGCCGCTTCGTCGGCTTTTCGCGCGCAAGCGCGCTCCTACACGAACCACATGACGCTCCGTCAGAAATTGCTCCTCGTCGCGCTGTGCACCCTGGCCCTTCCCGTGGCCGGGTGGCTGTACGTGCGGCAGATGGAAACCCTGCTGCGCGAAGGCCAGGCCCAGGCGCTGGTGGCGTCCGCGCGGGCGATGGCGCGCAGCCTTGTGGTCGTCGAGGCGCCGCTGCCACCGGCCGGTAGCGCGTGGTACGTGCAGGCTGCCAACGTGCCCATCACCATCGATGGCTATGCCGATGACTGGGCCTCGCTGAGCCCGTGGGCGCAGCCGCTCGGCCGCAATGCCAAGGTGATGTTCGCCGAGGATGACCGCTGGCTGTACTTCACCATCGATGTACGCGCACCGCAGCGCCGTCGTGCCGATGCCGCGGATCGCCTCGCGCTCAGCGCAGATCACCTGATTATTTCCATTGCCAGCAATGAGGATGCCCAGCGCTACCTGCTGGCCAGTGCCGCGCCCGGTGCGACCACCGCGATTGCCCTGGATCCCGAAGCGGGCGTGTTGCCCGATCGCATCAACGCGCAATGGCAGGAAGATGGCGGCGGCTTCCGCGTGGAGCTGAAACTGCCCCGTGGCCTGCGCCTGGATCGCTTCGGCATCGGTGTGCACATCGCCGCCGATGGCGATGCCGAACCGCTCAGTGCCGATAGCCGCCCGCTGCTCGAATTCTCGCCAGCGCTATCGCAGGAGCTGGCGCGCCTGGCCCCCGATGGCGTGCGTGTGCGCGTGCTCTCGCCGGATGCGTGGCTGATGGCGCAGACCGGCCGGCTGACCCTGCCGGATACACCGGCCAACGGCCAGCCCGGCTGGTTCGCGGCGCTGGTGTACCGCTCACTGCTCGCCACGCGGCTGGACGATAACGCGGCATGGACCGAGGACGCGCCGAAGATCGATCTGCCCGAAGTGCGCGAGGCGCTATCGGGTAAGCCGGCCACCGCATGGCGGGCCGGTGAAGAACGCGGCAGTGTCGTGCTTGCCGCGGCCATGCCGATCACGCAGGGCGGCAAGCTGCATGGTGTTGTGCTGCTCGAACAGCCCAGCCGTGCGGTACCGCTGCTCGCCAACCGCGCGCTGTTCGGCCTGCTGCTCACGAGCTTTGGCGTATTGCTGGTTGCCGGTGGCGTGCTGCTGTTGTTCGCCACGCGGCTCACGTTCCGCCTGCGTCGCCTGCGCAACGCCGCCGAGCGTGCGCAGGATAACGATGGCAAGCTCGATGGGCCGTTCCCGCTCATCGATGCCACCGATGAACTCGGCGACCTCGCGCGCAGCTTCGCGCGGCTGTTCGATGTGGTGGGTGGCTACACCGATTACCTGCGCACGCTCGCCTCGAAGCTGTCGCATGAACTGCAAACGCCGCTTGCCATCGTCAAATCCTCGCTGGATAACCTGGACCACGCGGGCCTGCCGCCCGAAGCCGAGCCGTACCTCGCGCGTGCACGCGATGGCGTGACTCGTTTGAGCGCGCTGGTGCGTGCGATGAGCGAAGCCAGCCGCATGGAGCGCGCCATCGCCTCCGCCGAAGCGGAGGACGTGAACCTTGTCGATGTCGTGCGCGGTTGCGCCGAGGGCTACCGCGGCCTCGCCGGCGATCGGCCTATCGAGGTGGATGTGCCCGCCGAACCGGTGGTGATGCACGTCTCGCCCGAGCTCATCGCGCAGGCACTCGATAAGCTGTTCGATAACGCGCTGTCGTTTACGCCTCCCGGTGGATGGTTGCGCATTGCGTTGCATCCCACGGTGGATGGCGCCGATGTGGAGCTCGCCAACCAGGGGCCGCCGTTGCCCGCGGCGATGCAGGGGCGCCTGTTCGATTCGCTGGTGAGCCTGCGTGACAAGGCTACGCCGGGTGAGGCGCCACACCTGGGTCTCGGCCTCTACGTCGTGCGCCTCGTCGCCGAACGGCACCAGGGCACCGCCAGTGCGCGCAACATCGACGATGGCGTGGCGTTTACGCTGCACCTTAAGGGGTTGCCGCGACAGCGGTTGGGTTAATCGGGGCAACCGGCCCCCCAGGGTAGGGCACACACGCCAATTGGCCCTACAATCCAAGGTCAACCCACCGGGCATCCCCACACCCCATGATCTCCCGCGAACAATTCGACGCCTACGCCGCGCAGGGCTACACCCGTATCCCGCTGGTGCGCGAGGTGTTCTCCGATCTCGATACCCCCCTCTCGGTGTACCTGAAGCTGGCCGATGGCCCGTATACCTTCCTGTTCGAATCCGTGGAAGGTGGGGCCACGTGGGGGCGCCATTCCATGATCGGCCTGCCGGCCCGCCGGGTGTACCGCCTGCGCGGCCACGAGCTGGAAGTGGAAGAGAACGGTGAGGTGGTCGAAACCCGCCACCTGGCCGATCCGCTGGCCGAGATCGAGGTGCTGCGCAAGCAGTACGAGGTGCCCAAGCTGCCCGGCCTGCCGGATTTCACCGGTGGCCTGGTCGGCTACTTCGGCTTCGAGACCATCGGCTATATCGAAGAGCGCCTGGCCCAGTGGGACAAGAAGGATGAGCTGGGCACGCCCGATGTGCTGCTCATGCTGGCCGATGAACTGGCGGTGTTCGATAACCTCAAGGGTCGCCTGTACCTCATCGTCCACGCGGACCCCTCGCGCCCTCAGGCCTATGCCGAAGCGGTGCGCCGGCTCGATGCGCTGACCTTCCGCCTGCGCCAGGGTGGGGTCAGCTACCCGCAGATGCTGCAGCCTGCCGCGCTGGATGAATCCGATTTCAAATCCTCGTTCACCCGCGAGGAATACGAAAACATGGTGCGCACCGCGCAGGAGTACATCCGCGCCGGTGACATCTTCCAGGTGGTGCCCTCGCAGCGCCTGAGCATCGGCTTCAATGCCCGCCCGGTGGATGTGTACCGCGCCCTGCGCGCGATGAACCCCTCGCCGTACATGTTCTTCATCGATATCGGCCCCACCCAGATCGTCGGCTCCTCGCCGGAAATCCTGGTGCGCCTGAAGAACGGCCGGGTCGTACTACGCCCCATCGCCGGCACCCGCCGCCGTGGCAAGGATGAAGCCGAGGACATCGCACTCGAAACCGAGCTGCTGGCCGATCCGAAAGAACGCGCCGAGCACCTCATGCTGATCGACCTGGGCCGCAACGATGTGGGCCGCGTGAGCCAGACCGGCACGGTGGAGCTGGCCGAATCGTTCGTGGTGGAACGCTACTCGCACGTCATGCACATCGTTTCCCAGGTGGAAGGCGATATCAAAGATGGCATGTCGTACATGGATGTGATCAAGGCGACGTTCCCGGCCGGCACCGTCAGCGGTGCGCCGAAGATCCGCGCGCTGGAAATCATCCAGGAACTGGAACCGTTCAAGCGCAACATCTATGCCGGTGCCATCGGCTGGCTCGGCTGGTGGGGCGATGCGGATACCGCCATCGCCATCCGCACCGCGGTCATCCAGGACGGCCGCCTGCACGTCCAGGCCGGCGGCGGCGTGGTCTACGATTCCGACCCCGCAGCCGAGTGGGAAGAAACCATGAACAAGGGCCGCGCACTATTCCGCGCCGTAGCCCAGGCCGCAAAGGGCCTATAACTGTAGGAGCGCGCTCGCGCGCGATGGGTGCTTGTCGCAACGTAAATCGCGCGCGAGCGCGCTCCTACACAGAGCCAGGTGGTCGCCTCAGTACAACTCGTTTATCAGGCGCAGATACTCATCGAGCGTCCAAAGAACGTGCTTTTCGTGCTTCCGCTTGTGCCGTTTCAAGCCGTGTTCAATATCGATCGCCAGGCTTGCGAATCCTTCGTCCCATTCGGGCCTTCCTGCAGGCTTAAGCTCCCGATCAAAGCGGTCCGTTACCCTCAGCTTGCCCACGGGTACTTTCAATTCATGGGCGACGTGCGTCAGTAATTCATCGAACCGGTCGAACGTCATCACCGTTGCGTAATTCGCCTCCGCATAGATTTCCTGTAACGAAAGGGTCGCTCGATCGGTCGGGAATGCCATGCCAGGGCCTCACTTACGCCGGGTCGCGGATGCGGGGATAATAGCGGGCTGGTGATGGGCTTGGGGTCGCGCGCGAGCGCGCTCCTACACGAACATGCAGGTGTCGGTAATGGTGGCGAAGAAGATCATTGTGGCGGGTTCGATCGCGGTCATGGCCACGGTCTCGTCACCGTCCGAAGCGCGCACGCCATTCACCAATGACGTCGCCTCGCGCACCCAGGCGCTGGCGCTGCTGGAAACGCTCAACGCCGATCTGCTTAGCCACCCCAGCGCCACGCTGACGCTGGAACGCTGGTGCGGTGAGCACGGGCTGGCGCCGGAAGCCAAGATCGTGGCGAACCGGGTGAAGGGCGAAGACAAGCCGCTGGCCGCTGAAGATCGCGCCGCGCTGGGCATCGGTGCCGACGAACCCGTGCGTTATCGTCGGGTGCAACTGGCCTGCGGCGGCCATGTGCTGTCCGAAGCCGATAACTGGTACGTCCCCGCGCGGCTTACCCCGGAAATGAACCAGGTACTCGACAGCACCGACCAGCCGTTCGGCAAGGTGGTGCAGGGCCTGCACTTCCGCCGCCAGACCATCAGCGCCGACCTGCTGTGGTCGCCCCTGCCCAAGGGCTGGGAAATGGATGCGCCGTTGCCGGCGGCCGGGCAGGGCCCGCTGCCCATCCCCCACGACGTGCTGCGCCACCGCGCCATCCTCTACACCCAGGACAACCAGCCCTTCAGCCTGGTGGTCGAAACCTATACGGCGGAAGTGCTGGCCTTCGGCCGCCGCTGAAGGCCGCCTTTGCACCCTGTAGGAGCGCGCTTGCGCGCGATAAGCCAACGAAGCGGCGACGCAAGCGCCCATCGCGCGCAAGCGCGCTCCTACAGGAATACGCCGTGGCCGAACGGGTTATCCCCTCTAGCCGAATTGCCGCATTCGCCGGGGCCGCCCAAGCTGGAGCCGTATTCTCGGGGGAGGTTCCCAATGCCCAACGCCACGGCACCTGTTCGCAAGGCCCCCGCCGGCCGGCCGGCAAGTACCCCGCTGGGCGCGCTGCTCACCGTGGCCAATGCGCCGCGGATTGGTCCGCAGCCCAAATCCCTGGATAAGGCCCTGGCCAGCGCCCAGCACTGGGTGCAGCTTTCCGATGCCCGCCGCCCCGATGCCATGTGGCTGGAGGCAGGGCAGATGATGCAGCGGATGGTGCCGCGCGCCGAGTGGGTGCGGTACCTGCGCAAGATCCGCCTGGATCGCGGCGTGCTGGTGGGGCGTGAGTGGTTCGAAATGGCGCGGGTGCGTGACCCGGTGGGCTTGCCGGCGGGGGACTACCTCAACGTGATCTTCCTGGCCCATTACGCCAAAGCGGTGCTTTTCGAGACGGTGTCGCTGGCCCCGGGAGCCGATGGGTGGCTCCCGGTGGGGTACGTGATCCGGCCCGTGCAACGTGAGATCAATTTCGTCCAATAGCAACGCGGTCCCACAGGGGGAGTCGCCATGCTGCATGTTCGGATTTCCAACGACACCGTGCTCTGGTGGGATCTGCCGGCGGGAACGTTTACGGCGCGGCGCGCTTATACTCGCCCGCAGGCCAAGAAGGACCCTGCCATGAGCGAAAACGATACGCCCGTCCGCGGCGAATACACCCGCCCGCCCTTGCAGCGCGGCGTGGATCCGCAGCGCATGAACTGGCTGTGGCAGCTGATCCTGCAGGCCACCGACCTGAAGCCGGAAGAAGTGCGCGCAGCACTCAACGCGATTGGCGTGGCCGCCACCGACAAGCGCCTGGCGAGCTGGGCCGTGAGCGATCGCGACGAGAACTACTTTCCCCTCACCATCGCCGAGCTCGAACGCAACCTGCGTGCCGTGGTGGCAGTGAAGCAGAAACGCGCCGAGGCGGTAGCGCAGCCGGCAGCACCCGCACCGGACGAACCGGCAGCCTGAACGCTAACGTCGCCGCACCCCTGTAGGAGCGCGCTTGCGCGCGAAAAGCCTACGAAGCGGTGACGCAAGCACCCATCGCGTGCAAGCACGCTCCTACACGAGCGACGTATCGCGCCCGTGCGCAGCGCGGCCTGCAGTGGTTCAGGAATAGCGGGTGGAGAGGAACTTGAAGAACGCGCGGAGGCCCTGGGCTTCGCCGCCGCGGGGGTGGCCGGGGCGGTCGCCGTCGTTCCACGCGTAGGTATCCAGGTGCATCCAGTTCTGG
>Ga0207647_10000187_pt1 | contig 50028 bp, 38 predicted proteins | sample KBSCornC2_FD_184295 | JGI IMG/M metagenome (GOLD analysis project Ga0207647, IMG submission 184295) | Corn rhizosphere microbial communities from Kellogg Biological Station, Michigan, USA - C2 (SPAdes) (version 2) | ecosystem: Host-associated > Plants > Roots > Rhizosphere ... | reverse complement strand
CTTTCAGTGCTTTCTGCTTAACGGCATCTTTATCATAGTCCCAGTATGGAACCCCATCAACATAAGTTTTCTCGGCTACTGCATAGACGGATAGCGGGTCGGCCGACCAAACTACCAGATCTGCGTCTTTTCCTGCTTTCAAGCTGCCTATCTTATTATCCACATGCAGCATTTTTGCCGGATTTAAAGTAACCAGTTTCAAGGCTTCTTCTTCGCTCATATGGCCGTAAGTAACTGCTTTGCCTGCCTCCTGGTTTAAGCGACGCGCCATCTCTTCATCGTCAGAGTTAAAGGCGGTAACAACACCTACGTCATGCATAATCTTGCCGTTATATGGAATGGCGTCGCTAACCTCACTTTTATAGGCCCACCAGTCAGAAAAGGTAGACCCTGCAATACCGCGGGCTTTCATTTTATCGGCTACTTTATAACCTTCCAGGATGTGGGTAAAAGTATTGATCTTAAATCCCATTGAATCTGATACGTGCATCAGCATATTAATCTCTGATTGTACGTACGAGTGGCAAGTGATATGACGGGTATCATTCAATATCTCAACTAAAGCGTCCAGTTCCAGATCGCGGCGAACATGATTACCTTTTACAGCACGGGCAGCTTTGTACTCTTTAGCCCGGGTAAAAGCATCTACATAAACCTGTTCAACGCCCATACGGGTTTGCGGGAAGCGGGTATTCGGTCCGCTCGGCAGGTTGAAGTTGCTCTGCTTAACATTTTCGCCCAATGCAAATTTGATAAAGCCCGGAGCGCCTTCTAATTTCATTTGCTCAGGCAGTACGCCCCAACGGTGTTTAATCAGCATGGTCTGACCGCCGATCGGGTTAGCCGAACCGTGCAGAATATGCGAAGTAGTAACGCCACCAGCTAATTGACGGTATAGGTTAATATCTTCAGAATCCAGCACATCGCCTACCCTAACTTCTGAGGTAACTGCCTGTGTACCTTCATTGATACCTCCGGTCGCTGCGATGTGCGAATGCTCATCGACTATACCCGCGGTAATATGTTTACCTGTGGCATCAATTACTTTAGCATTGCCGGCCGGCAGATTTTTACCTACGGCTTTGATCTTGCCGTTCTCGATCAACACATCGGCGTTTTTCAGAATGCCGTCTTTTTCGTTTGTCCAAACAGTAGCATTTTTAAACAGCACAGTTTCGGCTTTCGGAATCTCAGTGTTGCCATATGCCGTGAACGGGTAAACTACCGATCCGTAGCTTAAATTAGGTTTAGGCGCTTCGCGGCGCTCGGTAGCAGGCACGGGGCCCGAATAAACAGCCAACCAATTAGTCGAACTACCATCAGGCAAAATGGCGCCACCGGTTAATGTTAATGGCGATGTCGACGAGATATAACCATTGAGACGGATAGTTCCTGCCGGATTATTTTTTAAATCGAAATATAAAGTCACCATATCGCCTGCGCGGATAAAGGTGCCCCGGGTACGAACACTATCGGCATCGGCTCTTTGTACCGATAACTCATACGAGCCCGGATTACCCGTTACACGAAGATTAAGACCAGCCAATCCATCGCCATTTAATTTATAATTACCGGCCAGACTAATAGCGCTAACACGGCTTACTACGAATTGTCTGCCCTCGACCCAATTCTCGTAGATAATGTTTTCTTTCTTAAACAGATCATCAGAAGTAATCAGGAAGTTGGCCATTTTACCTTTCGCCAACGTGCCAATTTTGTCACTAACGCCCAGCATTTCGGCGGGAATTTCGGTGAGTGATTTTAAGGCTTGTGCTTCGCTTAGTCCATGCTCGATTGCCGTTCGCAGGTTTACCCAGAAATCGCGCGGGTTATCTAAACCGTATGATGTTATTGCAAAGCGAATACCTGCCTTTTCCATCATAGCCGGGTTATTAGGTGCCAGTTCCCAGTCTTTTAATTGCTCGTAGGATACTTTTCTCGCCTGCAGCGGATCTTCCACATCAAAAGCATTCGGGAAAGTTAGCGGGATAATGAAACTGCTGCCGGTTGCCTTCATCGCGTCCAGGCGGCGGTACTCGTCGCCATCAGTTTTATAAATGTATTTCTTACCAAATTCTTTGGCGACCTTGTCCGCACGCAATACCATTAGCGGGTCGGCGGCCTCAAATATCTGCGGTAAATTTTGCTGGCGATTAAATTCGGCCAATGAAATATTATACTCTTCTTTTTGCGAACCATACCATTGCGCATCCAGGTAAGTTTGCCTGATCAGCGCAATGGCGCCCATTAATGATGACGGATAATTAGTGGCAGCCGTACCTTTTGAGAACGAATAATTTGCAGCGGCTTCATCATTCAATATCACCAGGTTGTCGCGCTCATCGCCTAAAGTAGCAACTACAGAGGTACCGCGGGCTATACCATCATGTATAAGCGATTGCACGGCACCAAAACCATTCTTTTTAAATGCTTCGGCATTGGTACCATTAGCGTGGAAAATTGATTTTACATTCATTTCCGGGCGGATGGCCTCATTCCAACCGTAAGCACCGGGCTTGGTGGATAGTGGAGTAATAGTTCTGCCACCAAATGTAAACGCCTGGCGCGGCGCTTCGGGCTGACCGTAAGTGGTGTAAGCATCAATCAGACCGGGATAAATGTATTTCCCTTTCAGATTAATCACCACATAACCTTTTGGAACCGCAGTACCCGCGCCTACTGACTCAATAACACGGTCTTTGATCAGTAAAGTGCCGTTCGGGATAGTTTGTTGTGAATTGACGACAATTGTCGCGTTGGTAAATGCGTATTGTCCGGGACGGATATCCTGCACGCCATTTACCGGGAAGGTTTGCTGAGCCCTTGAAAAATTACACAACAGAACAGCAAAACCACAGAGTAAAAGTTTCTTCATGTGATCTAATTATGAACCAGTTAATAGTATGCCCTAATATAACTTTTAAAACTGATTTGGCAGATGCGTAACAGAAATGTTAATAATAAATCCCTAACAGAAAATTGCCCAATCACAAACAAAAAGAGGCTGCCTTTGGATACAGCCTCTTTTTTAGTTATTTAGTTTTCACGCTTCATTTCGTGCTGCAAACACACTACACCCGAGCTAAACACATGCGTTTTCAAGAGTTTTAACGGCTGCCTTTCTTTAATGCCTTTAAATACGGAAATTCCGTCACCCAACAATACCGGGTTAACGAAAAGCCAGCATTCGTCAATCAGGTTTTCCGCCAACAGGGAGTGCGCCGCGGTTGGGCTTCCAAATAACAGCATCTCTCCTGTCACTTCTTGCTTTATTTTCCGCAGATCAGTCGCGTAATTCTTTCCGATCACCGTAGTATTGGTTAATATTGACTGATCCAATGTATTTGACAATACTACTTTATGCGCAGTCTTGTACCAGGCGGCGTGTTCTATGTCGTGTTTACTTGCTCCGGGCTGATCTGCAGCTGTTGGCCAATAACTTTCCATCATCTGGAAGGTGACACGACCATATAATGCTGTATTTGATTTCGCGATCCTATCTGCCACGAAATCAAAAATTTCCTGATCTACATGGATCCAATTCATTTCACCTTTTGTGCCGGCGGCAAAGCCATCAAGCGACATATGCATGAATAATACTATCTTTCCCATATTGGTTCTTATTTGAGTTTTGTGAATGTTTTTTAGCGTGATGATTTGTTTATGATCAAATCTAAGGGAAATATTGGTAATAGAATTGGGCGAAACCGAGAAATTAAATAACAAAAAAGGCCGTCTCAAATATTGAGACGGCCTTTTCTTATTATTTGTTGGTTACGATTTATTTTACCGCATCAACCACAGCTTTGAAAGCATCCGGGTTGTTCATAGCTAAGTCAGCTAATACTTTACGATTTAAACCAATGTTTTTAGCGTTTAATTTACCCATTAAAACTGAGTAAGATAAACCATGCTGACGTGCACCAGCGTTGATACGTTGGATCCACAAAGCTCTAAATTCTCTCTTTTTGGTTTTACGGTCGCGGTAAGCATATTGTAAACCTTTTTCAACTGTGTTTTTAGCAATAGTATAAACTTTGCTGCGTGAACCCCAATAACCTTTGGCGAGGTTCATAATCCTTTTTCTTCGTCTTCTCGACGCTACGGCGTTTACTGAACGTGGCATTTTGTTGTCTTTTTGGTAGTGAGTGTCCGTTTACCGAATCTTAAATACTCTAATACCTGGTTAAAAATTAATTAATTACTTGCCTATACCAAGCATACGTTTTACGTTACCCATATCAGCCTCAGAAACTAATGAGGTTTGAGTCAGGTTACGTTTACGTTTTGTTGACTTCTTGGTAAGGATGTGGCTTTTGAATGCGTTTTTTCTCGCAATCTTACCTGTTCCAGTAAGCTTAAAGCGCTTTTTTGCACTGGAGTTGGTTTTAGTTTTTGGCATATCCGTTATTTATTATTGTTAATTACTGCGTTTCTCAACGCATTATCTTCATTTGCACATCTGCGTATCCACGCATCAACACATTTTAAAATTTTACTTTTTAGTGCCTTTTGGCGCAACTGTCAGGAACATACGTTTACCTTCCAGTTTTGGCAACTGCTCTACTTTACCAATTTCTTCTAAAGCTTGTGCAAAACGCAGCAACAAAATCTCGCCTTGTTCTTTGTATACAATTGCACGGCCCTTAAAGTGTACGTAGGCTCTCACCTTTTCGCCGCTTTCCAAAAACTTAGTAGCATGCTTTAGTTTAAACTCAAAGTCATGGTCATCAGTATTCGGTCCGAAGCGTATCTCCTTAATAACTGTTTGCTTGGCGTTGTTTTTTATCTCTTTAAGCTTTTTCTTTTGCTCATAGATAAATTTGTTATAATCAGTTACCTTACAAACAGGGGGAACCGCGTTTGGAGATATCTCAACCAAATCTAATTCCTGCTCCTCTGCTATCGCTAACGCGTCTCTTAGTGAGTAAACACCTTGTTCTACATTGTCGCCTACTAAACGAACCTCTGTAGCCCTGATAAATTGATTGATGTTGTGTTCGGCCTCTTTTTTCTTAAAAGGAGGTCTTGGTCCTCTGTTTGCTGGTCTGTTTAATGCCAAGTTATATTATACGGTTATTTCTGTAATTATTTGTTTTTTAAATTCTTCAATGCTCATGCTTCCCAAATCGCCCTGACCGTGTTTACGAACTGAAACCTTATTTTCTTCAGCTTCCTTTTCGCCCACAATCAGCATATATGGGATCTTTTTAACTTCAGCGTCTCGAATCTTACGACCGATTTTTTCATCCCTAAAGTCAATCAGCCCGCAAATATCGGAATTCTTTAGTTCTTCTGAAAGTTTTTTTGCATAATCTTCATATTTTTCAGAGATAGGCAAAATGATAAACTGTTCTGGCGACAACCACAGCGGGAAATTACCGGCGCAATGCTCGATCAATACCGCCACAAAGCGCTCTAACGAACCAAACGGTGCACGGTGAATCATTACCGGGCGATGTTTCATATTGTCGCTGCCTGTATATTCCAGCTCAAAGCGTTCAGGCAGATTATAATCTACCTGTATGGTACCCAATTGCCATTTACGTCCCAGAGCGTCTTTAACCATAAAGTCAAGCTTAGGGCCATAAAAAGCGGCCTCACCTAACTCAACTACGGTTTTCAAACCTTTTTCGGCCGCTGCTTCCTGGATTGCTGCTTCGGCTAAAGCCCAGTTTTCATCACTGCCAATATATTTTGTTTTATTTTCTGGGTCGCGCAACGATACCTGGGCGATGTAATTATCGAAGCCTAAAGCTTTGAATACATACAATACCAGGTCAATAACCTTCATAAACTCTTCTTTCACCTGATCAGGACGGCAAAATAAATGTGCATCATCCTGAGTAAAACCACGTACCCGGGTTAAACCATGCAACTCGCCGCTTTGCTCATAACGGTATACCGTACCAAACTCAGCTAAACGCACCGGAAGGTCTTTGTATGAGCGTGGTTTTGTTTTATAGATCTCGCAGTGGTGCGGGCAGTTCATCGGTTTAAGGAAGAACTCCTCTCCTTCTTGCGGAGTTTTTATAGGCTGGAATGAGTCGGCGCCATATTTCTCGTAGTGACCAGAAGTTACATACAAGTTTTTATGGCCAATGTGTGGCGTAATTACCTGCTCATAACCCGCTTTAACTTGTGCTTTTTGTAAAAAGTTAGCCAGGCGCTCACGCAGAGCAGTTCCTTTTGGTAACCACAACGGTAACCCCATACCTACTTTCTCAGAGAAAGCAAACAGTTCCAACTCTTTACCTAATTTACGGTGATCACGCTTTTTAGCTTCTTCTAAAAGATGCAGATATTCAGTTAGTTCACTAGCTTTAGGAAAAGTAACACCGTAGATACGGGTTAACTGCTTACGGCTCTCATCACCGCGCCAATAAGCACCGGCAACGCTCATCAATTTTACCGCTTTAATGAAGCCGGTGTTCGGTATATGCGGACCGCGGCAAAGGTCGGTAAAGTTACCCTGGCTGTAGAAAGTGATCGCACCGTCCGGCAAGTCCTTAATCAGGTCAAGCTTATACTCGTCGCCTTTTTCAGTAAAGTAGGCTGTTGCGTCGGCTTTTGACACCGGTTTGCGAACAAACTCTTCCTTAGTCTTAGCCAGTTCGATCATCTTATCTTCAATGGCTTTGAATTCGTCTGATGAGAATTCGCGATCGCCAAAATCAACGTCATAATAAAAGCCGGTCTCAATTGCCGGACCTATACCAAACTTAGTTCCCGGATAAAGCGCTTCCAGGGCCTCAGCCATTAAGTGCGCTGACGAGTGCCAAAAGGTTGATTTACCATGAGCATCGTTCCAGGTCAACAATTTAACGCTTGAATCTTTTTCGATCGGGCGGCTTGCGTCCCACACCTGGCCGTCAACTTCGGCGGCTAAAACGTTGCGGGCCAAACCTTCAGAGATTGATAGAGCAATCTGGTGGGCAGTGATTCCTGAGTCAAATTGACGTACGGACTCATCCGGTAGTGTAATGTTAATCATCTACAACTATGATTTAAAGTTTATAAATATGAATTTATCAGAAGGTCACCTACGTGTGTGACCGATTATTTTTGTGGAGCGAAAATAACCAATTATTTTAGAATTACCGCTGTCGTCTGTCTATTTAAGCAATAAATGACTTAACAAGGTGATCCAAAAAACAACTTATAAGTCAGGATTACTGATCCAAAATGATCCATAATTGAAAGCTCAATTTTATAAATAATTAATTTTCAACTAATTGAAATTTTAAAGTGATCCAACTGATCCAAAGTGATACACACGCGCACGTGGATCACCACAACTTTCAGCCTTAGTCATTTCAGTTTGGTTTGATAATGTTCCCTTACATGCTGGTTGATGTAAGTAGTCAAGCCTTCCCCTTTTTTGGCGAGTGCCTTCATATCGGCAATAGCAGCGGCACCGGCGCTTTTATGGGTATAGAGATATACTGAGCCGTCTCTGAATTTAATGCTGATGTTGTCCTTGCCAATCTCATATGCGATAACACCTGCATCATGACCATCTGCGTTGTAAGTTTGCATATTAAAGGGTTATCAAAATATTTGCCAAAGATGGCTTATCAATAATTTCTATAGATTAACTACTCTAATCAGTCATTTTAGTACTTTAGTCGCTCAGTTCCAATTATTACTTATGAATTTAAAGAAACTGTTAATCCTGCTTGCCTGCACGGGGACGTCACTGGCTGTACACGCTCAAACATGGGAAGCCAAAAAAGCAACCCTCATGAGCAAGTTTGCTAAGGACGTCGATCCTAATCATGTATTACCAGAATATCCGCGCCCGCAAATGGTGCGTAAAGAATGGCTTAACTTAAATGGTCTATGGCAATACCAACCCGGCGCGGCCGGTGATGCACTGCCACAAGGCAAATTAGATAAAACTATCCTGGTGCCCTTCCCTGTCGAATCAGCGCTTTCAGGCGTAAAAGAGCATCATGACCGGTTGTGGTATCGTCGTACGTTTACTGTGCCTGCTAATTGGAAAAACAAACATGTTATTGTTCACTTTGGTGCGATCGACTGGCTGTCTGAAGTATATGTAAATGGTAAAAGCTTAGGCGAGCACAAAGGTGGTTATGATCCATTCTCATATGATATCACCAGCGCACTGACCAAATCAGGCCCGCAAGAATTGACCGTTAGAGTTTATGACCCGACCGATTTGGGCGGATATCCGCGTGGTAAACAAACTTTGCATCCGCAGGGTATCATGTATACTTCGGTTACCGGTATCTGGCAAACTGTTTGGTTAGAGCCTGTAGCCGCTACCAGCATCAGCGACATCAAGATCGTTCCTGATCTGGATAAATCGGCCGTGAAATTGACTGTTAGCACCATGGGCAACGCAGCTGGTGCCACTGTATCAGTAAAGGTTAAGGATGGCAACAATGTGGTTAAAACCGTGTCCATCAAACCTAATATAGAGACCAGCATCGCGGTAGCGCATCCAAAACTATGGTCGCCGGATAGCCCGTTCCTTTATGGTTTAGATATCACCCTGAATAAAAGCGGTACAGCTATTGATAATTTGTCCAGCTATTTCGGTATGCGTAAGATTTCTGTTGAGGAAGATGGCGGTTTCAAGAAGCTATACCTGAATAACAAGTTCTTATTCCAGTTAGGTCCGTTAGATCAGGGCTTTTGGCCAGATGGCGGCTATACTGCCCCTACTGATGCAGCTTTGAAGTACGATCTGGAAATGACCAAGAAATTTGGCTTTAATATGGTGCGTAAGCATATCAAATATGAACCATACCGCTGGTACTACTGGGCTGACAAATTGGGCCTATTGGTTTGGCAGGACATGCCGTCGCCTAATTCTTATACAGAGCATGTTCCCCCTGTTGATACGGCAGAGTTCAGATCGGAGTTAACCAGATTGATCAAGACCCACTGGAACTCGCCCTCTATTGTTACCTGGGTGATATTCAACGAGGCACAGGCGCAGCATAATACGCCAGGCTATGTGAATATGGTACATAAACTGGATCCATCCCGTCTGATTAATCAGGCTAGCGGCGGTAACCATTTTGGCGTGGGCGATTTCCTGGATATTCACAGCTATCCACCACCGGGCGTTCCGTTCAGCAAAACCCAGGTATTGGCCTGCGGCGAGTACGGTGGTATCGGCTATATCATTCCTAATCATACCTGGAAAGTTGGCGATACCTATATCATGATTAACAACAAAAAGGATTACCTTGACCTGTACGACAAGTTCACTAAAGACTTGACGCTATACAAAACCAACATGGGCCTGAGCGCTGCTGTATACACGGAGATCACCGATGTTGAGGTAGAGCTAAACGGCTTAATGACCTATGACCGCGAAGTAGTTAAAGGCGATGTAGATAAGATATACGCCTCAAACCACGCAGCTATACATGACAATTTGTATATCAAGGACGTCCTGCCGTCATCACAAAAAGAAGCCAGGAAGTGGAAATACACCTTTGAGCAGCCTGATGGCGATTGGTTCAAAATTACCTACAATGATGCAGCATGGAAATCAGGCCAGGCAGGTTTTGGTACGCATGGAACACCGGGCGGCAATATCAAAACCATCTGGAATACCGATAATATCTGGATGCGTCAGGACTTTACCCTGGGCAACCTGACTGCTGCAGAGCGCGAAAAGCTGGTGCTGTACATACACCATGATGAGGATTGCGAGGTTTACATCAACGGTGTGAAGGCTGCTGAGATAAGTGGTTACACATCGGCCTATACTGTTATCCCGATCAATGCTGAAGGTAAAGCTGCCATCAAAGCCAATGGCAAAAACGTAATAGCTATTCACTGTAAACAGACACGCGGCGGCCAGTATATAGATGCCGGTTTATCTGTATTGAGCAATACTAAAATGTAAGTCAAATCAGCTTAATATAAAAAGCGGATGGTGATGAACCATCCGCTTTTTTGTTTCACGTGAATGTGAAACAAATGAAACAAGTGAAACAGGATTTTACATTAAAATACTATGAAACAACCATTTATAAAAATCGAGTGAAACAAAATGAAACAAGAATTTAGCGTTTTTTCTTATTTCCTGTTCATAGTCTGGCTAATAGAAGCCATCATGTCATTTATTAACGGGCGCAGACCCTCCAGCGCTTTTTTCGATTGCATTTTATTAAATGGAACCGGATTAATGCCTTCTGCATTTCTATACTTATGTTGTGTCATATAGTTAACCATATCTTCAGCAGAGAAGAATGCTCGCTCTTCGGTTGGCTCTGCCTGATAGCCATAAACGATATCTGAAATGCGAACGCTGTAACTATCATCCTTGCTTTCAATTTCTATATTCATTTTAACTTTGCAGGCCACATCCCTTTTAAGCGGCCCTTTAAATGTTAAAGTCTCCGTGCCGCCACCTGCTACCCTGCCGCTTGCATGATCTCTAAGTTGAATTACCTGGTCGCTTTTGTAACGTTCAACAAACCATAGTTGCGAATTGCTGAAAAGTTGAGACGTTTGCTGCCCGGGGGCCTTAAAAGTTTTTTCATAAACAACCTTACCATTAGCAAAAGGTAACTTTAGCCCTACAGTATCCTTTTTTTGTGAAAAAGCAATGCTGCTGACCACCACAAGTGCCAGTGTAAATATTTTTCTCATAAATGGTTAATTAGATATCTTAAAGTTACGAATGTTAGGATAACAATTTAGTATGAAAGATAACGAATTTCAACTGAGAATCTTATACATTACCCCAACCGTGTGCCAACACATCAGCCAGATGCATACATTTGATAGAGATATTATTTTGCTCGATATACCCCTGCAGGTGCATCAAACAGGAAGCATCAGTCGAGATAATATATTCGGCGCCCACAGAAAGCGCGTTATCAACCTTTTGCTGTGCCATGGCGCTTGATATAGCATCAAACTTAACGGCAAAGGTACCACCAAAGCCACAGCAGGTTTCGCCTTGCGGCAGATCAACCAGTTCAAGGCCATGAACTTTTGCCAATAGCTGACGGGGTTCTTTTTTAATATGACATTCGCGCAAAGCTGCACAACTGTCATGATAAACAGCGCGGCCCTCTAATTCGGCTCCGAAATAATCTATTTGGAGGATATTTACCAAGAAGTCTGATAGTTCGTAAATGCTGCCTTGTACAGAGCGGCATTTATTATGATCGACTGTGTTGGTGAACAGATCGTTGTAGTAGTTTTTTACCATCCCGGTGCATGAAGCCGATGGAGCCACAATCACACTTTCCTCTGAAAAACTATTCAGAAACTTACGACCTACCGTTTTAGCATCATCCCAAAAACCCGCATTAAAGGCCGGCTGGCCGCAGCAGGTTTGCTCAGGATTATAGTCGACCGTACAGCCCGCTTTTTCTAATATTTTAACGGTATTAAAGGCAGTTTCAGGAAACAGTTGATCTATAAAACAAGGGATAAATAATTCGGTCTTCATGGGTTGCTAATCTCACATTTTTTTTTGAATTTTTCGCTCTTCTTTATGCAAAGTAATCAGCAAAATTAGCCCGATGATAAAGAAAACACACAACATCAATGCAGAATTACGCATGCTGCCCGTAAGTTCCTCAATAAATCCGAAACTAAACATACCGCCTACAATAGCCAGTTTTTCGGTAACATCATAAAAGCTGAAAAAGGAAGCTGTATCCGGAATATCCTGCGGCAAATACTTGGAATAGGTTGAACGCGACAACGATTGTACCCCACCCATAACCAATCCTACTACTGCAGCCATAATATAAAACTGGGTGGCCGTGGTAATAAAAAATGCACCGATACAAACGCCTATCCACACCAAAACCACTACCGACAATACAGGCACATTACCATATTTTTCAGACAATTGCGACATTAAATTGGCCCCGGCAATAGCAACAAGCTGGATGATCAATACCACCGTAATTAATTTAGCCGTAGGCAGATTTAACAGCTTGGCGCCAAAGCTGGCCGCAACCAGCATGATGGTTTGCACGCCCATCGAATAAAAAAAGAACGCCGGCAAATAGCGTTTAAGCAAAGGCATTTGTTTTACCTTGCGCCAAACGTTGCTCAACTCAATAAAACCACCTTTTATAATATTTTTATGATGACTTTGCGCATTCGGGCTACCCTTGGGTAAAACCGTAAATGGAATGTATGCAAAACCTATCCACCAGATACCTACCAGTAAAAACGACAACTGCGCTGCGCTACCTGCGTTTAGGCCAAATTGTTTGGGAAACAATACAAATATGAAGCAGACGATTTGCAGCAGCACGCTGCCAACATACCCATAGGTGAAACCTTTGGCGCTCACTTTATCCTGCATATCAAGAGTAGCAATTTCGGGGAGATATGAATTGTAAAACACAAAGCCGCCGGTATACCCTATCGCGGCCAGCGCAAAACATATAATGCCAAATTCAAGATCGCTTAGTTTAAAGAAGAACAAACAGGCACATGACAACGCTCCTAACCAGGTAAAGCATTTCATGAATATTTTTTTGTTGCCCTGATAGTCGGCTATTGAGGTTAATATGGGCAATAAAATAGCTACTATCAGATAAGCAGTGGCTAATGCATAATCAGACAGCGCCGTATTTACAAAACTTTTACCGAAGAACGTTACCCTGTCGCCGGTGGCTTTGTTAGCAGTAATAGCCACATAATACGCCGGGAATATGGTCGACGTAATAACCAGGTTATATGCAGAGTTGGCCCAATCGAAAAATGCCCAGGCGCGAATAGTCTTTTTGTCGTTCTTGGTTAACACAATGAGTGAATTAGCGAATGTATGATTGAGTGAATGTTTTGCGTATCTATTATTCTAAAACCAATTCTCCTTATGGCGCCAGCGCATCACGTTTAACTTTCTTTTCGGCAGACAACAGTCCAAACATCAGTATGAGTCCTATCGCAAAGAAAACGTCCAGAGCCAGAGCCGAATCGCGCATTTCGTGGGTGTAATCCTCTACCACAGCAAAAACTGTCAAACCTACTACAATGGATAGCTTTTCGGTTGCATCATAAAAGCTAAAATAAGATGCTGTATCCGGTATATTTTCAGGCAGCAATTTAGCATATGTTGAGCGCGACAGTGATTGCACTCCACCCATTACGATACCTACGGCAAATGCTGCTACATAAAACTGATTTTGATTAGCTATATAATAAACACCTAAACAGGTTAAGGTCCAGAACGCAACCAGAACAATCAAAGTTTTGGTATTACCGTATTTGTTAGATGCCAGCGAAGTAAGCCATGCACCCAGGATAGCCACCACCTGTATAATGAGTATGATAGTAATCAGATCATCATCCTTCATGTGTAGCTCTTTAGCCGCAAATTCAGCAGCAACCAACATAATTGTCCATACCCCTACTGAGTAGAAGAAAAACGCGGGTAAAAACTTTTTCACCAAAGGCATGGTTTTGATCTTATCAAACACCTTAGCCAGTTCTTTAAATCCGCCGGTAAGTACATTGTAATTGTGCGATCCGGCATTGGGTTGGCCTTTAGGCAATATCCTGAATGGAATAATAGCAAAACCTATCCACCATAAAAATACAATGATGAATGATATACGTGCGCCCATATCCTCAGTTATACCAAACGTACTGTGAAACATCACCCCCACTAAACAAACCAATTGTACAACCACACTGCCGGCAAAACCGTAAATAAAACCTTTGGCGCTAACATCATTTTGCTTGTCTAAAGTGGCGATTTGGGGCAGGTACGAGTTATAAAAAACAAAGCCTCCACAATAGCCTATGGTGGCTAAACCAAAGCATATCATTCCAAACTCTATGGGCTTCCCTTGTTCTAAAAAGTATAAACCGCCGCAGGCTAAAGCACCTACCCAGGTAAACAACTGCAGGTAAAGTTTTTTAGCTCCGCGATAATCGGCAATCGAGGTAAGTATTGGCAATGAAAGTACTATAAGCAGATACGATGCCGCTAAAATGTAATTCTGCAATACCGTATTTAAAAACTTGTGCCCGAAAAAGCTAACCGTGTTTTTACCGTACTGAGTGTTAGTGGTAATGCCTACGTAATAAGCGGGAAAAATAGTTGACGTGATAACCATGTTGTACGACTGATTGGCCCAGTCGAACATACACCACGCCCAGATGGTTTTTTTGTTGTTTTTCTCTTCCATGTGATAGCCTAAAAGTATATATTTTTTGACAAAACAAGGCAGAGTAAAAGTGAGAAAGCAAGCAGTTAGCTATATACTTAAAAAAACGCTGTCATTCTGAGCAAAGCGAAGAATCTTATATAAGCGAATGTAATATGCATCCAATGTATAAGATCCTTCACTACGTTCAGGATGACAATTTTGGAATGCTAAACCAGGTTTCTCTTTATATAATTATAACTCTGGGTGATGCTGGCAAACGGATCGCCGGGCGTTTTGTCCTGCTCAACGAAAAAGTATTTCAAGCCGGCTTTATCAGCATGTTTAAATATGTTTTTAAAGTCGATGATGCCATTGCCTACCTCAGTGAAATTACCTGCCGGTGTTTTATCCATATCTTTAACATGGAATAATGGGAAACGACCCGGATTTTCATTGATTAATTTAATAGGATCTTGCTTGGCTTTGGTTACCCAGTATAGGTCCATCTCCATTTTAACTAAGTTTTTATCGGTATTGGCCAGCAGCGTTTCATAAGGGTATTTGCCATCCTGCTGCTTAAATTCAAAATCGTGGTTGTGGTAGCAGAATTGTATTCCGGCTTTTTTGCAACGTTCGCCGGCTTTGTTAAAGTGCTCTGCCAGCTTTTTATAGTGATCAAGGCTACCACGCTCAACATCCGACAGATAAGCGCAAACCATATATTTTAAACCTACTTCGGCTGCATCATCCACCGCGCGGTCCCAATCATGCAGTATAGTGCCCATAGTGTCTTTACCGTTGGTTTGCTCCTCTCCTAATCGGTAATGGCTGCTCATCATTACCAGTCCGTTTTGTTTCAATACGTTTTTGAAAGTCTTGGCGTCCATGCCGTAAAACTTTTCGTCGCCAGTATAGGTTGCCCCTTCTACAGAGTTAAAACCAACCCGGGCGACTTTAGCCAATGCTACTTCAGGATTAGCTGACATGGCATCACGTACGGTATACAATTGCAGACCGATATACTTTTTATCATAAGCCAATAACTTATAATTTGTCAATACCCCTGCTGCCGTTAAAACGGCGGATGACTTTACAAATGAGCGTCTGTTTAACATAAGATATGTTTATTAAAATAATTTTGGTTTCGTTTTTACAATATTGCCAATTATTATTTCAAAACCGGCAATATAATTTTTGAGCTATTGTGGTAGATATTAATGGTCTCCCTGACAAAGTCGCTATCCTTAGCATGATAGATGTCGACAAATTGCTGCGGATTCCTGTCGGCCAATGGGAACCAGCTGCTTTGCACCTGCACCATGATTTTATGCCCCTTTTTAAAAGTGTGCGCTACATCAGGCATGGTAAACTTTACTTCGCTTAGCTGTCCGGGTACAAAGGCTTCAGGTTTTGAGAAGCTGTTGCGATAACGCCCGCGCATAATATCTCCCCTAACCAGCATCTGGTAGCCGCCCATGGGGTATTTGGTTGTCGGGTTAATAGATGTAGTGTCAGGTAAAACATCTATCAGTTTCACTACAAAATCGGCATCGGTGCTTGATATGCTCACCATCAGGTCTGATATTACCGGCCCGGCGAGCGTTACGTCCTCGGTCAAAGCATTAGTGCTGTAAGTGAGTACATCGGTTCGTCGCGAAGCAAAACGTTGGTCATCTGTCATATACTCACGGGTACGCTCTTCATGAACTTTTTCTGCATAAGGCACTGGTTTAGCCGGGTCGCTTATGTAACTGTCGAAAGTTTGATTGTCATTAGTTGCAGTGAACGAAAGCTTACCATCTTTCTGAAGATAAATCGGGGTTTGCACCACATCGGCCGGAGGCCAGGCCGCCATTTTATGCCACTTGTTTTCGCCCGAAAAGAATATGGTTACCTTACTTTGGTTGTCAATGCTGCCTTTATTTTTCAAGTAATAATTAAAGAACGGAACTTCCAGATCCTGATAATATTGCGAGGTGTTGCTGCCAAAGTTTACATTCCCCAAATGTGTGCCATCCCTGCTTGCCCACTGCCCGTGATACCAGGGCCCCATTACAAATTTGGTATTGGTTGACGGGCTTTGTTTTACCAATGCCTCATAGGTATGCCAGGCGCCGTAGCCATCTTCTGCATCGAACAGTCCGCCTACAACCAGCATGGCAGGTTTTACATTTTTTATACCTGAACGTGCGTCGCGGGCCTTCCACCAGTCGTCAAGATTGGGGTGATTCATCATATCGCTCCAAAACTTCAGGCTGTCGCCGGTTACTTTGGTAAAGTTGGGTAACGCACCCATTTGCAAGTACCAGGCGTAGTTATCCTGAGTGACGATGGGGAATGTCTTAGCCGGCAGCATGGTCGGTTTATCCTTAGGCTGACTAAACCCAAAGCCCACATGAAAATCGAACGCATCCATCAAAAACAAAACACCGTTATGATGATCGTCGTCGCCAAAAAACGGTCAGTTACCGGCGCTTGCGGACTAACAGCTTTCAATGCCGGATGCCCGCTCAAAGCCGCCATTGTTGCAAAAAAGCCGGGAAACGAAATACCGCTCACTCCTACGTTGCCATTATTGTTTTCGATGTTTTTGACTAACCAGTCGATAGTATCATAGGTATCGCTGGCTTCGTCAATATCTTTTTTTATCTTCTTATTTGCATTAAACGGACGCACTACTACAAAGGTGCCCTCACTCATCCAACGTCCGCGAATATCTTGCGTAACCAAAATGTACCCCTCATGCGCATAGCGTAATTGAAAATTGCGCCAGTAAGCTTTGTAGGCTGTTCCATAGGGTGCACATGAATATGGTGTGCGGGTCATTAAAATAGGATGCTTTTCTGATTTGTCTTTTGGGATATAGATAGATGTGAAGAGCTTTATCCCGTCGCGCATGGGTATAGCTACCTCCTTTTTTGTATAGTTATTGACAAACCAGACCGAGTCCGGATTTTGCGCCATAACTACTAGAGGGACAACAAAAAAGATAAGCAGGCAGATTTTTTTCATCTCTAAAAGTATAGAATTTGCAGATAGTTTAAAACAAAATGCTAACCTGCTATGTTAAATAAAACTATAATATCTTCATACCCAACCCTCATTTACTTATTTAATTATTTCGATATATTATTTTAATATATTAAAATATTTTTCCAATAAGGCAACTTTTCAATGTTTTTGACGTTTTGACAAAAAAACGACATGAGGAATCTATCTTCCGACTGCCATCATTTTAAAACAAAAACTTTTAGAACATGAAAAACAATTTATTGAAAATTGGCTCAGTAATTGCCGTAGCGGGGCTGCTTTTTGCAGCTTGTAAAAAGGATGGTTCAAGCGCACAAAGTACAGGCTCATCAAAACTCGACATCAGCGTTAAAGCTGATAACGCATCTACCGCATTAACTAACAATGTCAGCACTGACGTATCAGGTACTACATTAACCACACAATCAAGCGCCGGCGCTAATGTGACCTGGACAGCAGGTACCGCCACCATTAGCCGTTTTGAGTTTGAGGCTAAACGTAACGACATGGACATCGAAGTGCGTTCAAAAAAATTAACCTCGGTAGATTTATTTGCACCGGTACCGGCTTCAATCTCAGTTCTTCTGGATACAGGCTTGTATAAAGAAATCGAGATCAGAGCCGTATTGGCTAAAGACACCGGCAACACCATTCCATTAATCTTAAAAGGCAACTACACCACCTCAACCGGTACAGTAGTTCCTATTGAAATTGATTACAACGATCCGGGTGTTATTAAAACAGAAGTTAAAGATGTAACTGTAAACAGCACAACTAACCTGAGCACGGTGATCACCATGCATTTAAGCAGATTGTTGAACCATGTGTCAGCTGCAAGTCTTGATGCTGCGGTGAAAACTAATGGCACCATTGTGATTAGCAATTCGGTTAACAAAAACATTTATAACATCATCCGTAGCAATATTGAAGGTTGCGGCGAAGACAATGGCTTCGACCGACATAACAGAGGAGACCACGATCACTAAGATTTTAAAAACGACAACATGATCTTTAAAGCGCCTTACAAATTGTGGGGCGCTTTTTCTTTGCCCTTTTGTATATTGTGACCACCAATTATACCGCACATGTTAAACCGAAAAACTTGTTGTCAAGTTGCTACCTTTTTAGCTTTTTGGATTTTTTCTTTACCCAAAGATGCATCCGCTCAGGATGTATATGCCCCCTGGCGAAGTGACTGGCTAAAGAAAGCTGAAACATATAAGCCAGCGTTAAAAGAGACGATAAAAATGCCCATCGGCATAGTTAAGATTGCAAAAGAGCCCTCGGCATTTCAGGGCTTTAAAGCAATTAGCGCGGGAAATATCGATCAGCTATATAATTCGTCTTTCAATAAAGCCAATAGTGGTATTGTAGTTGATTTCGGCGAACACCTGACAGGATATTGTACTATCACCATTAATACCCGGCAGGGCAATATGGATGCGCCATTAAGATTAAAGTTAACCTTTGGCGAAGTGCCTGCAGAGATGGCTACGCCGTTTGACCCTTATCCCGGTGGTTTGAGCCGGGCCTGGCTGCAGGATGAAATTATAACCGTCGGCGTTTTGCCGGCGACGATCACCATTCCGCGCAGGGTGGCTTTCAGGTTTCTGAAAATTGATTTGCTCGGCTCATCGCCGGGTTTTCAGTTTGGAATAACAGCTATTAGTTTTAAGGCAAGTACATCTGCCAAGATTACTCCTTCTGAACTTCTCGAAAGTACGTCGACCATAATTAAACAAATAGACCGTGTTGGGCCAAATACCTTAAAAGAATGTATGCAAACTGTATATGAAGATGGCCCAAAACGCGATCGGCGCTTGTGGATTGGCGATACTTACCTCGAGTCGTTGGCTAATTTGTATTCATTTCATAATGACAGTTTAACCAGGCGATGCCTGTATATGCTGGCCGGTTTAGCCAACGAGGATGGTATATTGAGCGCTGATGTTTTTGAAGAACCTGCACCACACTCACACAAAACAAGATTGTTGGATTACTGCTATTTATATAATGTAGCATTGAAAGAATATGTATCTGCCACCGGCGATAAACAGACAGGACTCGACCTTTGGCCGGTCGCCAAAAAACAATTGGATATTGCCCGCAAATATGCGCTGCCCAACGGTATGATGGATTATGAAAAAGCTAACCACGAATGGTGGGTGTTTTTTGACTGGAAGGATGGATTGGATAAACAGGCTCCGCTACAAGGAATTACCATTTATACCTTAAACCAAACCTATGAGCTGGCTAAAATATTGGGTAAAGAAAGTGAAGTAGCCGATTTACCGGGCTTTGCCAGTAAACTCAAAGACGCGGCACATAAAAATCTTTACGATAAAAAATCAGGCTTATTTGTGAGCGGAGCCAACAAACAGGCATCCTACGGCGGGCAGGCCTGGATGATATTAAGCGGCGTAGCTACTAAAGCCGAAGCGCAGCGGGCGTTAAAAGCGCTGCCGAATACAAAAGATGCCGTACATCCCGGAGCGCCATATATGTATCATTACTATATAGCTGCATTAATTGCCAGCGGACTGAATAACGAAGCTAAACAAGCCCTAATTGACTATTGGGGTGGTATGATAAAAAAGGGCGCCGACACTTTCTGGGAAGTTTATGACCCGGCAAACGAGTTTAAATCGCCTTATGGCTTTTTTCCGGTGAATAGCTATTGCCATGCCTGGAGCTGTACGCCTGTTTATTTTATTCGTAAATATCCTAAGATATTTCAGTAGCGAAATAAAATTAGCTTACATCGGGACAAATTTTTATTTTGGATACCTCAAAACTGATCTTAACATTATATGAACAATCGCTTAAAAATAGCCCTCTCTGTGGCCGGTATCTTATTTTGCAGTACTGTATTTGGGCAATCGCCATCAGCAAAGTCATTTGTAGATGCTGTAATGCAGGAAGAAACTGCCAATTCTCAATTAGAAAAACTTTCGCATGAATTATTTGATGGCATAGGCCCTCGCCTTGTGGGTACCCCACAAATGGCTAAAGCCGGCGACTGGGCAGTGGCCACCTACAAAAAATGGGGTATCCAGGCACAGAAGGACAACTGGGGCGTATGGCGAGGCTGGGAACGCGGCATTAGCCATATCGATATGATTTCGCCACGCGTAAAATCATTAGAAGGTACGCAGCTGGCCTGGAGCCCGGGCATGGGCAAAGAAACCGTTACTGCCAAAACCATTATCATTCCAGATTTGACCGATTCAATTGCCTTTCAAAAATGGCTGCCTAATGTAAAAGGCAAGATCGTGTTGATCTCGATGTGTCAACCGACTGGTCGGCCGGATGATAACTGGAAAGAGTTTGGCTTGAAAGAATCGATAGATAAGATGACCGAAGACCGCAAGGCGCAAACTGCCGCTTGGGCCAATCGCATCAAAAAAACCGGTTATACGTCTCGTACTTTGCCGGTGGCACTAGAAAATGCAGGCGCGGTAGCTGTGTTTAGTAATTACTGGTCGGCGGGTTTTGGGGTGGATAAGATATTTAGCGCTTACACCAAAAAGGTTCCGACCATTGATATCGCTCTGGAAGATTACGGAATGATTTATCGTTTAACCGAAGCAGGCACTCCTCCTACTATCAGCGTTCACACGGAATCAAAAGAGTTGGGAGAAGTACCTACCTTTAATACCATTGCCGAAATTAAAGGCACCGAAAAACCCAATGAATATGTAATGTTATCGGCACACTTCGACTCGTGGGATGGCGGTACCGGCGCAACCGATAATGGTACCGGCACGTTAACTATGATGGAGGCTATGCGATTGCTAAAAAAATTCTATCCGCACCCAAAACGCACTATTTTGGTGGGACATTGGGCCAGCGAGGAAGAAGGCCTGAACGGTTCGCGTGCTTTTGTTGAAGATCACCCCGAGATTGTTAAAAACCTGCAAGCCTTATTTAATCAGGATAATGGTACCGGGCGTATTATTAGTCTTTCAGGCTCAGGTTATGAGGATGCTAAAGACTTCTTTACACGTTGGTTGGCTCCTGTGCCTGACACAATTAAAAACCGAATCAAAACCAATTTTCCGGGTACGCCGGGCGGCGGCGGTTCTGATTTTGCTTCATTTGATGCTGTCAGTGCGCCGGGCTTTTCGCTGGGATCATTAAACTGGGCTTATGGCAACTACACCTGGCACACCAACCGCGATACTTATGATAAGATAGTTTTTGACGACTTGAAAAACAATGCTATCCTGACCGCTATCCTGGCTTACATGGCGAGCGAAGATCCGGAGAAAACCAAAAACATCAAGGTACAGGGCATCAAATGGCCTGAGCCTGTAAAAGCTAACCGCCGGGGCGGGTTGGATAAATAGTATTACCATTAATTTAAACCAAAAAGAGCGATGAATTTAAATCCATCGCTCTTTTTGATTATAAAAGGGTATCTTAATTATATCATTCAGGAAAGAAGTTGGCTATTTTAGCTTTAATCAACTCAAACACAAAGGCCGGTCCGTACCACAGGTAACGTCTGGCCATTCGTTTAGGCTCTTTGGCTAAGCGCACTGCCCACTCAAGGCCCAGGTTGATCCAGAATTCAGATGGACGAGTGATGGTTTCGGCATAAAAATCAAATACAGCGCCAATAGCGCAGATAACCATTGTATCTAACTGATCTTTAAATCGGTATGACCATTTTTCCTGCTTCGGTGCAGTCATCCCCACAAATAAAATTTGGGGCTTAAATTCATTAACGGCAGCTATCATGGCGGCATTTTCCTCGTCACTAAACTCGGCCTTATAAGGTGGCGAATAACTACCTACCTTAATTTTGGGATATTCTTTAGCCAGGCGCTTTTTAATAGCATCGAGTGTAGATTCAGATGAACCGAGGTAAAAACAGCTACCTCCCTCCTGGTTTAATTTCTGTAATAAATGCTGATGAACATCGGCGCCGGCTATTTTCTTAACATCATCGCCATTCAGCATTTTAGCGGCGGCTACGATGCCTACGCCGTCGGGTAAAAGGATATCAGAATTGATAAGAGCCCTCTTAAATTCCTCATCCTTCTCAGCAATCATGTATGAGTACTGATTAACGGTAGTAATCAGCGTCTTTTTATCAAAAGTAAGTTTGTTTAAACTACTGTTGAAGATGGAGTAATCCAGCACATCTACAGTAGAATAATTTAAGACATCCTGAAGATTATAACCTGCCATAAAAGATAATCGGTCTACCTCTAAGATAATAAAACCAACTACTTTATTATAATTATTTAGGCAATAAAAACTAACAAAAAACGCCTTCCAGACAATGAAAGGCGTTTTAGTGACCGGCATTTAGTTTATGCTACAGCCTGACTGCGCATAATATTTGATTTGGATCTGGAAAATATACCGCTGGTTTTAGCTTTTAGCAATTCATATACAAACAGGGGCCCATAATATAAGTATCTTCTTGACATACGTTTGGGCTCTTTGACCAGCCGGACTGCCCATTCTAAACCCATATTAATCCAAAATTCGGACGGGCGGGTAACGGTCTCGGCATAAAAATCAAATACTGCGCCTATGGCACAGATCACTGTGGCATCCAACTGGTCTTTGTATTTATGAGCCCATTTCTCTTGTTTAGGAGCGGTCATCCCCACAAATAATACTTGTGGTTTAAAAGAGTTTACCGCGTTAATCATAGCTGCATCTTCGTCGGCATTGAACTCGGCTTTAAAGGGCGGCGAGTAGCTGCCTACTTTAATTTTAGGGTATTCTTTTGATAAACGCTTTTTAATAGCTGCCAAGGTTGATTCAGATGCTCCCAGATAAAAGCAGTTTCCGCCCTCCTGGTTAAGCTTCTGTAATAAATGTTGATGAATGTCGGCACCGGCTATTTTTTTCACTGTATCGCCGTTCAACATTTTCGCTGCTGCAACGATGCCAACACCATCAGGTAATAATATATCTGAAGAAATAAGCGCTTTTTTAAAGACTTCGTCCTTCTCGGCAATCATGTATGAATACTGATTAACAGTAGTAATCAGACACTTTGTGTTAAAGTCAATTTGGTTTAGGCTGCTGCTAAAAACCGCATAATCCAAAACCTCAACTGTCGAATGGTTTAAAATGTCTTCTGGTACGAATGGCGCCATTGCTTTTAAGTAATATCGAACAGCATAAGGCAAATACCTTACCCAGATCAACTAAAAAGAAAATTCATGGCATTTTATAGCCAAAACAATTGTTTTTGAGCTATGAGATATTATGGTGAATTAACTTTGAGTACGATAGAATTACTCAAAGTGTGGAATTGTTTCCCGACGAATTGAAGAATTAAACTCTAAGGTAAGCTATCCATTTTTCCATTGACGTGCCGTCAACATGATCAAACAATTTGCCGGCGACGTCAAAATCAGGATGTATCATAAGCTCAGTTTTTCCTGCGGGATGCTCATCACCAAAGCTTAAAAACTTATCAACCGTCTCAAAAAAATCAGAACGGGCAATTTGGCTTGATTTGATCTCGTTGTTTAAAAACTTACGGTACCAATATTTAGTATAGCTGCCCTCACGGTAAGTTTGAGCCAAACGCAATTGTATTTTATATCGCTTAGCAAAATCGATGTATATATTATAGAATGAAGGCAAGGTGTGCTGGTGCAGGTGTGAATCAATATGTGTAATATTGATCTTGCCTGATAGTGCTCTTTCCATCTGCGCATCAAGCTCGGCAGCAAAAGCAACCAGGATTTCTTTATTTAACAATTGGGGTAACTTCCCGGTAAGGTCCGGGTTCCAATTACCTTCAGCATCTAAAAACTCAAGGTATTTGAAATTGGTGACCGGTTTACCCTCTGCAAAGTTGCCGTGTAAGCCAATATTGGTAATTGCCGGATTACTGTGGATGAAATCTATTGTCTCATCAAAACAATCCATATTGGTTAAAAGGGAAGTACTGTTGATATATTCCTGCTCAAATGAATATAATATGGCCTTATTAACTGATGGTCGTAGTCCGATATCGTCGGCATTAACAATAATTGATGAGGGTATACGCATTTTATAAGATACAGCAGATGGAGTTTTCAATTCCGATTGCTGAGGGTGCGAAAATAGCAGTAATGAATTAAAAATTATTGTTAGCTATGGTTTTGTAAGAAAACTCGCTCAAATTATTAAGTGCCCCCTGTACAGTGTTGCCGGTAAGCGTAATATTCTTAGCCGGATCCATATTGCCGCTGATGCCCCATATGGCGATGCCGCCAGAGTGAATGCCATTGCCATAAACCTTGTTGTTGGTTATAATAACGTTGTCGCTAGCTATGTAAAACCCTCTTTCTGTGGCCGTACCGCCGTCTGCGGTTGTAGCATAAGTTATAGTGTTGCTATCGAAAGTTACCACCTGGTTTGGGTTTCTGTTAGCAAAGTTTGTATAAGTTTGGCAACCTGCTCTTTCTGCTACCTGACTTGGAGTATTGAAAGAAACACTATTGTTTGAAACCGTGATATTGAAGGCTGTCGAAGCGTTGTCAATATTTACCCCAATTTTAACTGGATTGGTTATAGTATTTGAAGCAATAGTAATAGCATTAGTTACATTGTTACCGTAAACAAAAATTGAAAATGAGCAGCCGGTAATAATGTTATTAGCGATGGTATGCGTACTTAGCAAGCGCCTTGAAGCCGCCGAGTCGGCCACTGTATAATTGGCAATAATACCGGTCGCCTGGCCTTTTGTATCGTTAATAGTATTACCGTTTATGGTGTTGTTTCTGGCACATTCAATGTAATAAGCCTGGGCATCAGTAATAATGTTACCGGTTACAAAGCTATTAATGCCTACTGCTGATATGCCCATACCATCAGCACTTTGTGCAGGATCTTTACCGCAACCGGTAATAGTATTGCCTTTAATGATAGTACCATCTATTTTACCCCAGTCTTCAATACCCATCATACCTGAATTGGTGATAATGTTGTTGGTGATTATGTTTCCGGTACAAAAAGTTTCTGTGTCGCCGTGGGCGCTCAGGCCGTCTTTTGGCGCATGGTCAATAGTGTTACCGTCAACAATGCTTCCGCCAGCACCGGCTTCGGCATATTCAATACCTACTGACTTCAGTTTATTTCCTTTAATAATAGTATTGGCAGCTTGGCTTCCGGTAACCCAGATGGCGTCAACACCATTTGCGGCATAAGGCAATGAAAAGTTAAAGTAATTATAGCCGATAATAGTATTCTTACTATCCTGAACAAAGATACAGGCGTTGCTCCATACGCTTGGTCGAAAAGCAGCGGCAGATTGAAATTCAAGATTTATGATGGAGCAATTATCGTTATATTGAAGCTGAAAGAACCTGCCTTGAGTAAGTAAAGTACCACTCATGGCAGTGCCGGCTTTAATAATAGCGCCTTTGGCACCATATATCCTAACACCTGCACGCATAGTTAATGTTTTGGTGATGATATAAGTACCGGCAGATAAAACGATAGTATTTTCGGCATTGATGGCACTTTGCAAGGCGCCTGAGTCGTCTGATACGCCGTTGCCTTTAGCGTGATATTTTTTAACATCCACAGCATTAGATGGAGCTACGGTATCCACGTTCACAGTGGGAGTTTGCGGAGTATTTACTACAGCATATGTTTCTCGTGGAGTTACAGCTGTCTGAGTATTGTTCTTAGAACTGATTGGACCGGGATTATCCATTTTCTTACACGACAAGAAAACCAACAGCACAGAAAACAGCATAAGTACAAATCGTTTCATTTAAACCAATCAGATTTAGGCACTTATACGCCTGTTGCAGGCAATAAGTTTCAGATTGACTTAAACGCAGTGAAGTTTTTTTCTTTAATGAAGAAATTATTTACTCAGTTTTTTTTGCTTATCCCAGGTCGATGTATTATAGCCGCCCCTCCAGATATTTATTAAAATCTTCCCCATAAAAGTGGCCTTTTTGGGCTGCTGCTTCAACATTTTGTTTAATACGGCAAGTAGTTCTTGCCCCATATTTTCATAATCCATTGTACCAATTATCTCGAGCGATTTTTGTGACATGGCCTGTTTCACAGCAGGTTCCAGGTTGATGAATTTGAGTATTTTCTCGGCTATCTGGCCTGGATTATTAGGATCAAACAGGTATCCATTTTCATCCTCGTTTAGCAGCGCAGTATGGGCGTTAATGTTTTTGCTTAATATAACAGGCAACCCGGCTGCCATTGCTTCATTTACCGCCAGGCCCCAGCTCTCGGCAAAACTAGCCAGGATAAAGGCATCGGCATTAAATAAGTATTGCGGGATCTCTGTATTTGGAACAAAGCCGATAAATTCAACACGCTGCAAACCCAAATCGGCAGTTAATCTTTTTAGCTTTTCTTCTTCGTACCCTGCTCCTATTATTCGTAATCGATAAACGTTATTATTGGCTTCTACTTGTTTCCAGGCTTTTAGCAGGTTGTCAAAGTTTTTGATCTCAACCAATCTGGCTACACAGATGATCACGTTGTGATCTAAAGTCTTTTGGCCATCGGTCTTGAATAATGTATTGTCGATAGTATTATATCCATGAAAATACCAGGGATGTTTAAACAAGCCCTTGTACTCAACATCGTAATCGGGCGATGGCAACCAGAGTGTGTCTGCCTGCCTGGTGATGACATTTTTAATAAATTGCACGCAGGCATTACGTTTAATGTCTGATGGTTTACCGTCATCAAACATAATAAAATGCTTATCGTTTTTGCGGCTCCAGGCCACACCTAAAGCGCCTGAGAAAAATACTATTGAGCCGCCGATGACAACATCGGGGTTAATTTCATCAAGCCTGGCGAAAAGTTTATCCTTAATCTCAGCTTTTGAGAGCTCATCATAACTATTGTTTGGGAAAAGGCAATTGGCTTTATCTACCTGATCAAACGCATATGGCGACCCTTTCCCGAAAAGTTCTATGACATATAAGCTAATGTCATGCTTAGCTAAAAAATGATTCAAAAATTTAATGCGCCCCTTCCAATAAACCCGCAGGTCATTGTGCAATATCACTACTCTCATTATAGAACTTTGTAGACTCAATCTTTCTTGTACTTATCGTACACTGAAGGTATCAGTGTTTTGAGCCATATCTTTAAAAATGCTTCGGGATAATAATAGGGGAAAAACTTTCGGATATATCTTAAATAGCTCCTTGATTCCAAGCCTTTGGGGCTACGCATATATTCAATACGTTTTTTCAATGATTTTGATGACGACCAGGGTTTTCCATGATCATAATCGCAAGAACCAAGGTATTTGGGGGCAACCCATACCTTACTGCCGTGGCGTTTGGCATTTAGCGTATAATCAAAGTCGGCAAAACTATGCATATACCTGTCAGACAACACGCCGATCTTATCGAACGTACCTCTGTCTACCATCATAATGTTGGCATTGCCCAAGTCGCACTCCTGTAGTTCGGCATCATCGGGTTTTAGCAATATCCCATCGGTATTGTACTTGCCAATAAGGCGCCGGCCGCCATAAGTAATTTTGGTATGATCGGGATTCAAAACACTACCTATAATAATACTGTCTTTATTCGGCGCTTTTTTATAGGCCGATATGAGGTCGGCTATGGCGTTATCAAAAAGCCCGACGTCATCATTCAATAACAGATAAAAATCATACTGAGCGACTTTAGCTACATGCGTCCACAACATACGCATACCGCCGGCCCAAAAAAGTGAACCCGAGCCTTCAATCAGATTCACCTGCGGGTAATTTTCGCGGATCAACTTGCCGGTGCCGTCAGGCGACTGGTCATCCAGCATAAAAATATCCATCTGATAACCATCGGGCACGTACTGTGTTGTTAACGTATTCAAAAACGCCTCAGTCTTTTTGATACGATTGTAACAACATGCCATAGCGGCAATTTTTACGGTTTCTGTCGACATAATTTATCTGTAGGCTATACGTGTGTTCTGTGCGGGATCGGTCTCAGAAATATCCGGCTCGTTTTCCTCCTCTTCCTCCTCTTCAAATTCGTCATCTAATGGCCGGGCATAAAAGTATAAAAAATAAAAGTTTGTCATAATTGGTAAAACGAATATCGATTCAGAAAAACCAAGAACGAGTATTAGTAAAACGCAGTAAATAATCAATTCCTTTTGCTGGGTAAACTTTCTAAAAAACTGGCACAGCCTTGTCATTAAATAAACAAATGCAACCAACCCAAATTTTGCGAAGTACTCAAAAGTACCGCTTGATGTATTGGCATTCTTTAAATAAGGCACCGTTTCAGTAAATATATTGGAGACTCCAAATATCAATCGAGCCTTAAATTCATCGTAGATAAATATCATACTTGCAAAGCGGTTAAATGGCATCTCCCTGCCCTGCCTCAGGTACCAGGCGCTAAGAAATTCTAGATTCTGCAAGTCTTTCAAATCATGATTGTAAATATCAATTACCTTACTCAGCAAGAATGGCAGTTTTACCACTGCTACTGCCAGTACCGGTACCGCTACAATAGCTAGTGTACTAAATTTAACACCGTTAGCACGGCAATACATCAGAAATACCAGACCCAGAGCCACAAATGATGTTGTTGAAAATGTAGTCACTACCCCTAAAACCAGCCATTTTACACCGCTGTCTATTTTGAAACCGTTTTTAAACAGCTGCAGCATCAGCGCTATAATTAAAAAGAAACCAAATGCACCGGGCTCCCACGAAAAGCCTGAGTTTTGATAATGGTGCTCTTTGACATAGGTAAAAATTATAAAGTTAGTGACCGTATAACCCGGAGTAGCAGGCGGCAGGCCTATTGCATTACCAATATTATATAAAACATCGCCGGCAACAAGTTGGATACAGTATAAAGGTATGGAGATCTTGGTAAGGTCAATAATTACACGCGATAGATAATCTATGGCTTTCTCTTTTAAAAGCGCACAGAATATCAGGCTTGGTAAAATGTATTTAAACAGATAAATAATATCGCTTACATAAAAGCGTATGGGCAGGTTGTTAAAAAAATACGACCGGAAACTACAATAGCATATATACGCTAACATGAAAGCGGCGCCAAACCTTAAATCGCGTTTATCAAAACGGTTGTAGGCTAAGCCTATCCAGATAAAAAGAACGTCGACCAAAAACCAGTCGATGTTAAAAAATGGAAGGAAAGTTCCATTTGCCGATAGTAACAGAAATACAAGAGTGGCAAAATAATTCATTTTTTAACCCGACTTTTAAGCTAGCAAATGTTAAAACATCTCGTTTTGATCGTCTTAATTAATCTGCATCATTAGCGACTGCAGCGGCTCGTAATTCGCTTTGGTGCATAATCACACTTATTTCACGCCTCCACATTATACCTTGTATTACAACCCAAAGCGAGGTAGCATATATAATGGAGTTAAGCCCCATGTGGTAGTACCTAATCAAAAATAAAACCACCGGAATATGCAGTACTGCGGTAATCATGGTCACAATAGATTGTATTCGCATCCTCCCCGACCCATTGATAACGATAACCAGCGTATCGGTAAAAAGGCAAAATATGAAATACAGTGCCATGCTTATACTGGTGGACATAGGCACAGGCACCTTGTCGCCCACCCATAGGTGAAACACCGGCTTGATCAGTAAAAACTGAAGGACGACAATCCCCGTAAACATACAAGCCATCCTAATTAACTTTCGCATACTGGTTCTTACCCAGTCCAGGTCGTTCAAGGCAAAGGCATTGGTAAATGCGCTCCAATAGCTTGCCAGCACTATGTAAAGAATCATCCCAGCGACGCCGTAGTACCTGAATAACAAATTATAAATAGTCACATATGAGCCGCCAAAGTTTCTGGTGATGATAATCTCCGTTGTCGACAGGATAAACACTCGTGCTATCTGTACAATAAAAAACGCAAAGCTTAATCCAAACAACGCCTTACTCTTTTTAAGATCGACATTTTTTAATGAGGGACTGATATTTTTATATCCGCCCGAAAAGAGCACAATACTATAAATCAACATCACCACCACCGGCAGCATAGTTTGTGCCATCGCCAGAAAAAGTATCGACCCTTTCAGATATTTGGCACCAATAATAATCGGTATCAACGGCGATACGTTGCATACCAATGCAATTTGATTGGCTTTGTGTATCTTTTGGTCGCCTTGTAAAACTGATGCTATCGGTTTCAACACGAATTGTAAGGCGAGACCAACAAATACTACTATCAGCGTGTAAAGCAGTTCTTTTTCGTCCAGGTGAGTTCTAAATACACTGTTCCAGTTTATAAAGGGCGCTATGGCACAAAAAATGAGCATAACAGGCACCATGATGAGCAGCAGTATCGCATATGTTGATGAAACATCGATCTTGCTGCTTTTGTAATCCTTCAGAGCAAAATATTCGGCAATCTTATTTCTGAGTCCGTTAGCTAAGCCAATATCCAGTACACTGATCCAGCTCACGGTTGATGAAATGGCCAGCCAGATACCGTATTTATTGGTGTCGAGTAGTTTTAATGAAAACGATACGGTTAAAAATGCCGATGCAACACTAATGGCCCTTAAAGCAAAGGATACAAAAATATTGAAGTTCACTTTACCGGTAAGCGAATCGTCTGAGCTGCCGGTTAACGATGAAATATATTTTTTTGCCGACTGTATAATTTTGCTAGCCATTAGTCGCCTTTATCCCTTAGTATTAAAATAATCTTTGTAAGTCGTTTTAACGCGATCTACTCCGTTAAAGACGATACTCATATCTGGCAATTGCTTTCCAACACACAGGTTATTGATATAAGGTAACTGATTTTTTGAAGTGAAATTTTTTCTGATCACGTATAAAGTGATATCGCATAAACGGGCAATGATGTTGGCGTCGCCTATTACCTGTAGTGGCGAGGTATCAATCAAAATATGGTCGTAATTTAAGCGCAGCCAGTCTAACAATGTTTCGATCTGTTTATTATCTAATAATTCAGAAAAATCAGGAACAAAATGGCCGCTGGTTATTACATCCAGATTGCGGTGGGTACCGGAGGTTTGGATAATTTCTTCTTTCTGCGCCGCCTGGCTTAAGTATTCACTCATACCCGGACGTGAATTCGGTAAATTAAACAGCTGAGCCATCGCCGGGCGATAAAGGTTAAGCTCCAAAATGATAATGCGCTTGCCTGAAGAAGCTAAAGCTATACCCAGGTTTGAAGCTATAAAGCTTTTCCCCTCACCTGCTATACTTGATGCTAGTAGGGTCACCCTGCCTTTGTTTTCATTATTATGCAAATGATGTAATTGCGTACGTAAACTTCTGAACTGTTCTATCAGCATAAAGTTTACCCTGTCGTTTTCAGACCTGGTAACAATTGGTTCTTTTAGGTTGCCTTCCTCGATCTCGCCCGAAATTGGCACCGGCAATGCTTTCTCAATACTACGCCGATTGGTTATTTTATTTTTAATAACATCTCTTCCGTAGATCAACGCCGCAGGTATTAACAGCCCAAGCACTAACGCCGCAGCAAAAGGAACTAGCGCCTTACTCGCCTTTGGCGGCACAATATAGGCGACGTCAACTGTTTGTGCGTTTGATAAAGCTGAAGCGTAGTCTAATGCCGTTTCTTCGCGCTTTTGAAGCAGCAGGTTATAAAGCGTTTCCTTACTAATCTGCAGGCGCTTTAACGCAGCCAATTGCCTGTCTTCGCCGGGTAGGCTTTGTATAGATGCCTGATATTTTGAACCATAATTCGCCAACTCCTTCCGGGTTGCCTGCAATGCTGATTTGATGTTATTGATATTCTCTTTTATCGCAGCACGTATAGTTGACAGTTGCCGATTTATAGGTTCAAAGGCCGGATTTTTCTCAGGAGTTGTCGCTAACATACTGCTTCGCTGACGCTGTTGATCAACATAATTTTGAATTAATGTTACCAGGTTAGGGTCATTAATTCCTATAGTTGATGGAACCGTTTTGTCGCTTACTGTTGGCGAGTTAACATAATTTTCGATGTCTTTAATTATCCTGAGCTGAACATCAACATCAGCCAACTTCACGTTATTGATACGAACACTTTCAAGGTATGAAGTTGATTCTGATTGAATATCAGTAATACCATGCGATGATCTGTATTGCTCAACCTGTTTTTCAGCATAATTTAAGTCGACAGACAGCGAATCCAGACGTCGGTCAATAAAATCCAACTTAGTTTTAGTTCGTGCATTTTTATCATCTACCTGCAGCTTATTGTATTGATTTATCAAGTGATTAACCACATCCAGTCCCCTTTGCGGCACCTGATCTTTGTAAGTGATATCAACCGCCGACGATTCCATCTTATCCTTCAAAGCCACATCCAAATTATTTTGTACGCCGCCGGCAACGGCTTTCGGATCAGCCGTTTGGATAATGATAGTCGAGCCGATATACTTGCTCAGATTTGCGGTCGGAGCTATTTGCCATAAACCGGCTGATGTGATAACATCGCTATTATAATTATGGCTTGCGTTCCCGTCTTCGCTTTTTTCTGACGATTTAAGTGTAAATGACTGGGCATTTTTTATAACAATGGTAATAGTTTGATCGCGATTGGCACCCGGTTTTAACAGGTTGAATGCAATCGGGCTTTCATCACCATATACATCCTTTTTTAAATGGTTAACCACAACTTTGTAGGATACCCAAAGTTTCAAGTCGTTAACTACATTAGTGATCAGCCGTCTCGAACTTAATATCTCCACATCATTTTCAAACTCCTTCGTTGAAGCCGATAGCCCCATGCTTTGAAGCGAAGATTTAATATCATTGGTTTGGTTGTCATCCTGCAACAACAAAGTAGCCTTGACATCATATGACGGTTTGGCCACCATATGATAAGCATAGGCACCAATCATGGCAAGGATGATAAACAGTAAAAACACTGGCCAATAGTGCAGATATTTTACTAATATCTCTCGCAAGTTGAACTCATCGTCCTGCTGCTGACGCTTATTGTTTTGCGTGGTAGATTTTTGTGCACACATAGACTATTTGGTACTGTTATGATATAAGAAATAAGAAGTAACGATTACGCCAACTGCCGAAATAAAGCCTACCGTAGCCATCAGCGTACGGTACCCTCTGTCTAACGGCGCATATTTGATACGGTCTGGTTCAACATATATCACATCATTATTCTGCAAGTAATAATAAGGCGAAGTAAATATGTTTTTAGAGGTCATGTCGATAGGTAAAAACTGACGCTTACCGTCTATCTCTCTGATTAGTAAAACATTTTTCCGTTTGGCAGTAATACTCAGGTCGCCGGCAAGGCCAAGGGCTTCCATGATAGTTATACGTTCATTCTGAATACTAAATACATCCGGACGCAATACATCCCCCAAAACTGAAACCTTAAAATTAAGTATGCGGATATTTACAACAGGCTGTTTCAGATATTGATCTAACTGAGCGGCGAGTTTGGCAGCAAGCTGATCGGTAGTCATGCCGCTTACATTCATTTTACCCAAATAAGGGATAGTGATGTCACCTTGCTGATTAACCCTGTAACCATAAACCGGGTTTGGGTTTGAGTTGTCTGCACCCTGACCAATATTTGACCTCGTACTGTTAGTTCCTAAATAATCGGCGCCGGTTACCCGCGAGTTTGTATTTTTAAATTCGTTTTCAGGACTCAAGCTGGCTACATTAATACCTAGCAGATCGCCGTTATGTATTTTAAGCGGAGAATAGTTATCAATATTTTGTTCAGAGATCTTACTATGATCAAGGTCTTGGAAATAAGGTATTTGTTTGTAGGTTGAACAGGAAACGTTAAAGAAAATAATTACCGGCAACAATACTTTACCCAAGTTATATCTCATATGCAGAAAGCGTTAATTTTATTGTTGTTTCGAAATTAATAATTACTTTTTGTACCCTCATTGATAATTATTAACAAAAGGTAATTTAACTAACATGTATATACCTTAACTAATTTAACAATTAGTTACCCATCTAAGCGACTTAATACGATATTAATAACGTAAAGGTTATGACATTCAATAATTATGCATTCTTGATATTTATTCAATAACAAGGTTCATAAAACATCACCGCATAATATCGCAAATACTGATTATTAATTAGATAGACCTACCGGTTGTTCTGTATGATACTTGAGCAAGACAGTCCTGATGGTTTAACTTGCTGATGGTTTTATAAAAAATGTGTAATAATGTTCCCACAAATAACCGCCGTTGGCCAAAACAAGATAACTTTACATATCGAAAAACAAATGCTAAAAATTAGCGAACTGTATATTTATCCCGTCAAATCATTAGGCGGTATCAAACTTAACCGTGCTGTGGTTACTGACCGTGGCTTGCAATATGACCGCAGATGGATGCTGATTGACAAAAACAAGCGCTTCATTTCGCAGCGCGAACATGCTGCAATGGCTTTGCTAACACCAAAGATTACAGATAAACATCTCATCATATCTGCTCCGGATAATACATCAATAAACATCCCGTTAAATTCTGCAAAAGAAGAGTTTATAGAAGTTACTGTTTGGGACGATACCTGTCTGGCCCAATTGGTGGACAAAGCATTTGACGATTGGTTTAGCAGACAACTTAGTTTAGACGTCCGACTTGTTTTTATGCCTGACGAAACACTGCGATTTACCGACCCCAAATATACCGAAGCCGGACACATCACCTCTTTTTCTGACGCCTATCCTTTCATGATGATTGGCCAGGCTTCGTTGGATGATCTGAATAAACGGTTGGTTGAGCAACTGCCCATAAATCGTTTCAGGCCAAACCTGGTTTTTACCGGCGGCCAGCCCTATCAGGAAGATACCATGGATGATTTTACTATTAATGACATCCATTTTAATGGTGTGAAATTATGCGCACGATGTAACATTATTACTATAAACCCGGCTACAGCTATAGCGGCAAAAGAACCTACAAGAACGCTTGCTTCTTATCGCGCCAAAAATAAAAAGATATACTTTGGCCAAAACCTGGTACACAACGGAACAGGCGTTATTTGCATAGAAGATGAAATATGTCTGCTTACTGAACATCTTGAAGATCGATTTATAGTTTAACCTAATATGAAACCAACCATAATCATTGAATACTGCCCTAAATGCCACTGGCTGCTGCGTGCCGCTTACATGGCGCAGGAATTGTTAACTACTTTTGAAGATGATCTGTATGGTGTTACCCTGCATCCCAGCGAAATTGCCGGTCGTTACACTATTAGTTTAGATGATGAAAAGCTGTTTGACCGTAAGCAGGAAGGCCGTTTTCCTGAGATTAAGGAACTAAAGCAATTGGTGCGCGACAGAGTAAATCCCAACAAAAATTTGGGCCATTCTGACGTTAGTGTTAAATAGGTAAATCGATATTGTTAATTGCAATAATTATATTTGTTTTTGTTAATCCTTAAAAATGCTCTCAAAAAAAACAAAGTATGCCATTAAAGCGTTGGTAATTCTTGGTAAAAACATAGACAAACCACCTATGCAAATTTCAAAGATTGCCGACCAGGAACGTATACCTAAAAAGTTTCTTGAACAAATTCTTTTAGATATGCGCAACGCTGGTTTTTTATACAGCAAGAAAGGCGCCGGTGGTGGTTATGCCTTAAATAAAGACCCTAAAGACATTTATCTGGTAAGTATTCTTCGTATAACTGACGGACCTGTGGCAATGTTGCCTTGTGCAAGTTTAAACTTTTACCACAAATGCGACGAGTGCCATTCTGAAACTACATGCGGTATCCGCGACGTGTTTATTGACGTTCGTGATGCTACACTCAAGGTTCTTTCAGAAACCAGCATTGCTGATATCATCGCTCGTGAAAACAAACTGGAGCACATTATCAGCATCTGATCCGGGAATAATCATTTTTCTGTTAAAATTAACCTTTTTTAAACAATATTCTACCAAATCCATATACTATATATATCTTTGGCAGATGATTGCTCGATAGCTTATTGGCAGGAGGGCAAAATTTTATTCGATTTAACTGTATGCAAAGCTTTAGAACCGAGCTCGAAAACCCCGTAGTTGAGCAAGATATCATCAATCTTGAAAAGAAGATCCGTGAATTTCGTGAAGGAAAAATCCATGATGAAAAATTCAGAAGTTTACGTTTGGCCAGAGGTATTTATGGCCAGCGCCAACCGGGTGTACAAATGGTACGCATTAAGCTACCTTTTGGTAAAGTAACTTTTAAACAGTTACTGCGCATTGCTGATGTATCAGACGAATATGCAAGCCGCAACCTTCATTTAACTACCCGTCAGGACATACAAATCCACTACGTTAGCCTGGACAGAACCCCGCAACTTTGGGCTGATCTGGCTCAGGACGACGTAACACTGCGCGAAGCCTGCGGTAATACCGTTCGTAATGTTACGGCCTCTCCTACAGCCGGTATAGATCCTAATGAGCCTTTTGACGTATCGCCATATGCTCATGGTACTTTTGAGTTTTTATTGCGTAACCCGGTTAACCAGGATATGCCGCGTAAATTTAAAATTGCCTTTTCATCAAGTGATGAGGATACGGCTTACTCGTTTGCACACGACTTAGGTTTTATCCCAAAAGTTAATGCAAAAGGCGAGCGTGGTTTTAAAGTGATGTTAGGTGGTGGTTTAGGCGCCCAGCCTATCCTGGCAAACATTGTTGAGGAGTTTTTACCAGAGGATCAACTGGTTCCTTATATCGAATCAACCATCCGTGTGTTTGACCGTTATGGCGAGCGCAACAACCGTAATAAAGCACGCTTTAAATACGTGATCCAAAAATTTGGTTTGGAAGAAGTGTTGCGCTTAATGAAGATTGAAAGAACCGCCAACAAAGTAAAATCTTACAAAATAAATACTGATGCTATTGACGTTCCGGCTATCCCGGCCGAGCAGCAATTTAGCGAGGTAGCTATCAGCAACCCGCTGGGTTATGAGCAATGGTTGGCTACCAATATTTTCGAACAAAAACAAAAAGGTTTCTACGGAGTTTACATCAAAGTGCGAACCGGCGATATCCCTACAGAAAAAGCGCGTAAACTCGTTGCTTTATTACAACCAATAGCCGGTGACGAAATTCGCGTTACTCAAAATCAGGGCTTATTGTTGAAATATATTCGCAAAGAGGCATTCCCTACATTATACAACGGCCTGGCCGAATTAGGCATGGCCGATCCGGGTTTTGACAGCGTGGCCGACGTTACTACCTGCCCCGGTACTGATACCTGTAACCTGGGTATATCAAATAGTATGACCTTTGCCCGCGTGTTGGAAGATCTGATCTATAATGAATATGAAGATTTAATCTACAATCGCGATATCAAGATAAAAATCAGCGGCTGTATGAACTCATGCGGTCAGCATAGTATGGCGCACATTGGCTTCCACGGTAGTTCATTGAAAGCCGGTGCTAAGGTATTACCGTCAATGCAGGTTATGCTGGGCGGTGGCGTAGTTGGCGACGGCGTTGGCCGTGCCGGCGATCGTGTGATCAAAATCCCCGCAAAACGTGCTACTCAAGTTTTAAGAGATCTGTTAGACGATTACAAAGCTAACTCGATCGAGAACGAACTGTTTAACGATTACTACGACCGCCAGGGTAAAGATTATTTCTACCAAATGCTGAAACCACTGGCCGACCTGACCAACTTAACCGACGAGGATTTTGTGGACTGGGGTCATGTGGAAAGCTATGAAAAAGCTATCGGCGTTGGCGAGTGTGCCGGTGTAGTGATCGACCTGGTAGCTACCTTATTATATGAGAGCGATGAAAAAATGGAATGGGCAAATGAGTCATTCAATGCCGGTGCCTGGGCTGATGCTATTTATCACTCCTATAACGTATTTATAAATTCTGCAAAAGCTTTGTTGTTAGATAAAGGCATTAACGCAAGCACGCAGATAGGTATTATTAAAGAATTTGATGCACAATATGTTTCAAACGGTGAGTTTGAGCTGGCAGGTACTTTTAACGACCTGATTACCCAGATCAACCAAAACGAACCGTCTGAAGAATTTGCAACCAGATACAAAGCCCTGGCTACAGAGTTCCTGGCTAATGTAAAAGCCAAAAGAGAGACTGTACTGCAGGCGTAATTGATTTTTGATTTTTTGTGAGATATAAAGCATTGTGCAGATAATTAAATGACGTTGTTACCGGATAATAAGGAACTGGTGACTGTTAAGCATAAGAAAAACGGAGGGAACCAATTGTTCCCCGTTTTTTTGAAGCTAAATCAGTTACATACTGTGCTTATTGGCGCAGGTAGCGTTGGCTTGGAAAAGCTGACAGCTGTTTTGCGTAATAGCCCGGAAGCCCGCGTCACTGTAATTGCCAAGTCTGTTATTCATGGGGTGGATGATCTGGCTAATAAATATCCTACTATAAAAATCATCGAAAAATCTTTTAGCGACGAAGACCTGGACGGCGCCGATCTGGTAATTGCTGCTACCAACGATGCTGAGCTGAACGCTTATATCTGCGAATCGGCACATCAGCGTAAATTACTGATAAACGTTGCCGATAAACCAGAACTGTGCGACTTCTATTTAGGTTCAATTGTACAAAAGGGCGATTTAAAAATTGGTATATCAACCAACGGCAAGTCGCCAACTATAGCTAAACGCTTACGTGAGGTGTTGAATGACAATATCCCGGCCGAGCTGGATGAGTCGCTTCAAAACATGAGTCAGCTGCGCGAAACATTGTCGGGACATTTTACAGACAAGGTTAAAAAGCTGAACCAGGTAACCTCCATATTAGTTGAGCAAAAAAACGAGCGTAAAAACTTAAAATGGCTAATCTGGCTATCAATTGTTTTTGCGCTAATGGTAACTATAACCGCGCTTTGGTACAACGATCCGGATTTTAAAACGTACGTTCAGGGTATTAACCCGACGTTTTATTATTTCCTGGGTGCCGGTTTTGTATTTGCGATGATTGATGGCGCCATCGGCATGTCGTATGGTGTAACCTCGACAACGTTCTCTTTGTCAATGGGCATTCCTCCTGCTTCGGCAAGTATGGGTGTGCATTTATCAGAGATCATGAGCAATGGTATTGCCGGTTGGATGCACTACCGCATGGGAAACATTAACTGGAAATTATTTAAGCTCCTGCTGGTGCCGGGCATTATCGGTGCCGTAACGGGTGCTTATCTGCTTTCATCGCTTGAGCATTACAGCATGTATTCAAAACCTTTTGTGTCAGTGTATACACTGATTTTAGGTATTGTGATATTTATGAAGGCCGTTAACCTAAAACGCAAAGCTGGCGAAAAGAAAATTAAAAGAATATCTCTTTTAGGTTTTGGCGGCGGGTTTATTGATGCCGTAGGCGGCGGCGGTTGGGGCTCTATCGTGTTGTCAACTTTAATTGCCGGTGGCCGCAGCGCGCGTTTTTCATTAGGTACCGTTAAGCTATCACGATTTTTTATCGCCTTGATGAGCTCGCTTACCTTTATCACAATGTTAAATGGAAAACATTGGGAGGCTGTCGCGGGTTTAGTATTTGGTAGCGCATTGGCATCGCCTATAGCAGCTAAAATATCTAATAAAATATCTACAAAAACCATCATGATAGCGGTGGCTATCATAGTGGTGGCAATTAGTTTAAGAAGCATAGTTAATTTTGCAGTGAAAATAATATAATGAGTACACAGGCAGACGATATCAAACAACTAACCGCAGGACTTGATCCGGTTGCGGCACTGACCAGGCTTGCAGAGCTATATCCCGGTCAGGTTGTTTTTTCGAGCAGTTTTGGATGGGAAGACCAGGTTATTACGCACATGATCTTTGCCAACAACCTGCCGATAAAAATATTTACCCTTGAAACCGGGCGCATTTTCCCGGAAACCTATTATACCTGGAACCGCACCATGGAGATTTATGGCAAACCAATTTTTGCCTACTATCCGCAACATGAAGCGGTTGAAAAAATGCTGAACGAGAAGGGCCCGAGCAGCTTTTATGAATCGGTTGAGAACCGTAAAGAATGCTGCGGCATTCGTAAAGTAGAACCTCTGAACCGTGCTTTGGCGGGTAATAAGGTTTGGATAACCGGTATCCGCGCCGAGCAATCAGTTAACCGTCATGACATGCATAACGTTGAATGGGATGCACAGCACGACCTGGTGAAGTTCCACCCTATTTTTGACTGGTCGCTGGACGATGTTAAAGCTTTCATTAAAGAACATACAGTACCTTATAATCCGCTGCATGATCGTGGCTTCCCAAGCATTGGGTGCCAGCCATGTACAAGAGCTATTAGAGAGGGCGAAGATTTCAGAGCAGGGCGCTGGTGGTGGGAAGACCAATCAAAAAAAGAATGCGGCCTGCACGAATTAATAATTGACAATCAATAATAATTATTGAATTACTGATTTACTTAATTATTGAATAATTAATAAAACAAAATCAATAATTCCTATTTAAATCAATAATTCTATAATTCAATAATTCTATAATTAAATGACTAAGCACAAACAACTGGATTATTTAGACTAAATCAATAATTCTATAATTCAATAATTCTATAATTAAATGACTAAGCACAAACAACTGGATTATTTAGACGAGCTCGAAGCAGAAGCTATACACATTCTGCGCGAAGTTGCCGGCCAGTTTGAGCGCCCTGCGCTTTTATTTTCAGGAGGAAAAGATTCTATTACACTGGTACGTTTGGCTGAAAAAGCTTTTCGTCCGGGTAAGTTTCCTTTTCCGCTGGTACACATTGATACCGGCCACAATTTTGTTGAAACCATTGAATACCGCGATGCCATGATCAAGCGCTTAGGCGAAAAGCTGATTGTTGGCAGTGTACAGGATTCAATTGACCAGGGCAAGGTGGTTGAGCAAAAAGGTAAAGGCGCAAGCCGTAACCCATTGCAAACAGTTACTTTGCTGGATACTATTGCCCAGCATAAATTTGATGCCTGTATCGGCGGTGCGCGTCGCGATGAGGAAAAGGCACGTGCCAAAGAGCGTATCTTTTCGGTACGCGATGAGTTTGGCCAATGGGATCCAAAACGTCAGCGCCCTGAGCTTTGGAACATCTACAACGGTAAGATCCACAAAGGCGAAAACGTTCGCGTGTTCCCTATCAGCAACTGGACCGAATTAGACGTTTGGAACTACATCCGCAGAGAAAAAATAGAATTGCCATCCATATACTTTGCGCATGAGCGCGATGTGATTACCCGCAACGGCCAGCTAATGGCTGCTAACGAGGTATTGAATATGGATGCTGATGATGTGATTGAACGTCGTACAGTACGCTTCCGTACCGTGGGCGATATGACCTGTACCGCAGCCGTAGCGTCTGACGCATTTTTGATTAACGATATCATCGAAGAAATAAGCAACTCCAAAATCAGCGAACGCGGCGCCCGTATGGACGACAAAGTATCAGAAGCTGCTATGGAAGAGCGCAAAAAAGGCGGGTATTTTTAAGCCTATCTAAAAAAATGTCATTTCGACCAAAGGGAGAAATCTATACATTCGTTCATAAGCATGTGTATAGATCTCTCACTGTCGTTCGAGATGACAAAATGTGTTAAGTCATAAATTAATAATAACTAATAAAGTTTCCTTCTTTTAAGGAGATTTAGAGAGTTCATGGATATACTAAAATTTTTAACTGCAGGTAGTGTTGACGACGGTAAAAGTACGCTGATTGGTCGTTTGCTTTATGATAGCGACTCTATCCTGCTTGATCAATTAGAGGCTTTACAGGCATCAAACCGTAAAAACGACGATGGCACTATTGACCTTGCCATTTTAACCGACGGCCTTAAAGCCGAGCGCGAGCAGGGCATCACTATTGACGTTGCCTACAAATATTTTCAAACCGATAAACGTAAGTTTATTATTGCCGATACCCCGGGCCATATTCAATATACCCGTAACATGGTTACCGGCGCCTCAAACGCTAATCTGGCCATTATATTAGTCGACTCGCGCAAAGGTGTCATCGAGCAAACTATACGCCACTCCTTCCTTGTATCATTGCTGGGTATCCAGCAAATAGTACTGGCCATTAACAAAATGGACATGGTTGACTACGATCAGGAGGTGTACAACAAAATTGTAACCGACTACAAAGCGCTGGCCGAAAAAGTGGGCTTAAAAAATGTTCATTACATACCGGTAAGCGCGCTTAAAGGCGATAACATTGTAAACAGCTCTATCAATATGCCATGGTACAAAGGCGAAAGCCTGCTGCGCTTCCTGGAAACTGTTGAGCTGACTGTTGATGATAGCACTGAGCATGCACGTTTCCCGGTACAATGGGTGGTGCGCCCGCAAACAGACGAGTTGCATGACTATCGTGGTTATGCCGGTCGCGTTTCAAGTGGTTCATTTAAAGTGAATGATAAAGTGACGGTATTGCCATCTGGCTTTACATCAACCATTACTAAATTGGAAGTGTTTGACAAAGAGCCTGAAGAAGCTATCGCAGGTATGTCTATCACCATGCACCTTAAAGATGAGATAGACATCAGTCGCGGCGATATCCTGGTAAACAGCAGCTATCAGCCAAAAGTGTCGCAACTGATCGAAGCGGATCTTTGCTGGATGGATACCCGTGCGCTGGATACGTCGCATACTTACTTTATCCAGCATAACAGCAAAGTAACCCGCTGCAAAATTCAGGAGACTTTGTATAAGGTAAACATCAACACGCTGGAGAAAGAACAAAGCGAAGAGTTTAAGCTAAATGACATTGGCCGCATTATCATTAAAACTGCTGATCCATTAGCTTTCGACGCTTATGAGGATAACAAAGCAAACGGTGGCGCTATCATCATCGACAGCCGTACCAACGTTACCGTAGGCGCCGTAATGCTGCGCAACATAGCCGACTAACCAATCAAATCATATATCAAACTTAAAGCCTGGGATTTATTCCCGGGCTTTTTTGTATTGTGTGATAAACTATTCGCTTTCGCATAGCGAAAAATCTTATACAAGATACAATAAGATTTCTCGCTATCACTCGAAATGACAACCAATCTTTAATCTTTAATAACCAATCTTCAACAACCAATCTTTAATCTTCAATAACTAATATTTAATCCCGCCCAAAAAGCCTACCTTTGCGCCAAATTACAGGTGCAGCATGATTAATGTATCAAATCTAACTTTACGCTATGGTAAGCGTACTTTATTTGAAGATGTTAACTTAAAATTTACCCAGGGTAACTGTTACGGCATTATAGGTGCCAACGGTGCGGGTAAATCAACATTTTTAAAAATTCTTTCGGGCGAGGTTGACGCAACCAGCGGCTCAGTAGCATTCACTCCGGGCGAGCGTATGGCGGTATTAAGCCAAAACCACTACGCTTTTGACGAGTTTACTGTTTTGGAGACCGTAATGATGGGTCATAAGGAGATGTATGCGGTGATGAAGGAGAAAGACGCCATTTATCTTAAAGAAGATTTTAGCGACGCCGATGGCGAGCGCGCTGGCGAACTGGAAAACCTTTTTGCCGAAATGGACGGCTGGAACGCCGAAAGCAATGCCGCTACCCTATTGAGCAACTTAGGTATTAAAGAAGAATTTCACTATCAGCTGGTAAAAGACTTAGACAATACTCAAAAAGTACGTGTGTTATTGGCGCAGGCGCTTTTTGGTAATCCGGATATTCTGATCCTCGATGAGCCTACCAACGATTTGGACATCCATACCGTTAGCTGGTTGGAGGATTTTTTGGCGGGATACGAAGCTATTGTCCTGGTAGTATCGCACGACCGTCACTTCCTTGACGCTGTTTGTACGCACATTGTGGATATCGACTTTGGTAAGATGACCATCTTTACCGGTAACTACACGTTCTGGTACGAATCGAGCCAATTGGCTTTGAAACAACGCGCCGATCAGAATAAAAAAGCCGAAGAGCGTGTTAAAGAGTTGCAGGAATTCATCCGTCGCTTTAGCGCTAACGCGTCAAAATCAAAACAGGCAACCAGCCGTAAAAAGGCATTGGATAAGATCAATCTGGACGAGATCCAGCCATCAAACCGTAAATATCCGGGCATTATCTTCAACAACCAGGGTCGCGAGGCCGGCGATCAGATCTTACAGATCGAAGGTTTGACCAAAACACTGAATGGCGAAGTTCTGTTCAAAGACATCAACCTGATGGTGAATAAAGGCGATAAGATAGCTATCCTGTCAAACAATAGTTTGGCAACTACCGCTTTCTACAACATCCTGACCGGCAGAGATAAAGATTTTAAAGGCGAATTTAAATGGGGTGTTACTATCAACTATGCTGATATCCCTGTAGATACCAACGAATATTTTGAAGGTAAAAATGATAACCTGATCGACTGGCTACGCGAGTACTCTCCTGGCGAAAAGGATGATCAGTTTATCCGCGGTTTCCTGGGTAGAATGCTGTTCTCCGGCGAAGAAGTATTGAAGAAAAGCTCAGTGCTTTCAGGAGGTGAAAAAATGCGTTGTATGTTTAGCAGGATGATGCTGCAGTCGGCCAACTTGTTGATGTTCGACGAGCCAACCAACCACCTGGATCTGGAATCGATCACCGCGCTTAACAACGGCATGAAAGATTTCAGAGGCACTATCCTGTTCACATCGCGAGATCATGAGCTGGTTGAAACTGTTGCCAATCGTATTGTTGAGCTAACGCCGGGTGGCGTAATCGACAAACTGATGAGCTACGACGAGTACATCAATAGCGATGCTATCGAAAAATTAAAAGAAGAACGTTACGCATAAAGCATAAGGTAGATATAGCAAACCTAATCAACGACTTGCTATATCTACCTTATATAAAAACATAGGTTCAGCGCTATCCTTTGTCGCCCTGTCATACTCCAAACCATAACATCCTTTTGAAGTAGTTGAGCTTATGCTGATGGTGTAGGTTTTGCCTGCTGTTACCTTTATCTCAGGATACAAAATTAAATTCTTTGGCGACCAGCTTAGTTTTTCAGACTTTACTTTAAAGGTTTTTAGTGGCTTATCATCTCCATCTGCAGAAAAAGTAATCTGTAATTCAGCATCAGGATATGCCGATTTAAAGGCCGAGATATGTAAGGTGGTAAGCAACCCGGTTTTGGTAGCTTTAAATGTATTTGTACGAGTGGTAGTCGATTTAATATCACAGCCCGGCGCGTAATTTAAGGTCGATGGCTTAGCTGTTTTTGCTGCCGATGGTATAGCGACCGTATTCTCACACTCAATAGGTTTGATAGATCCATCTTCATTAAATTTCAAAGGCGCCCAATAGTAATTGGCCAACGATTCATTTTTAGCTGCATTGTTCCACAAATCACTCCCAAATAAAAACACATCGCCGGTTTTGAGTTTGATGGATGATACAAACGACGGCTGCCCTCCGCAAGAATTGTCGCTGATCTTTATCCCTTCAGACCACGGCCCTAACGGCGATTTTGCCGTACGATAAGAAGCGCCGGTACCACCACAATAGCCACAGTTAGGATCAGAATAAATCAGATAATAAATTCCCTTGCGTTTAAACAATGACGGCGCCTCTGTACGCGATTGGGTCACCGCCTGGATAACTTTGCCGGTACCGGTCAGGTAATCATCGCTTAATTGCTCAATAGCTATGGCGCCTTTGGCGTGCCAATCGGTATAGGCCAGGTAAGCTTTACCATCATCGTCAACAAAAGTATCATGGTCGCCGTTATTAAGACCAGCCATGGCAGCGTCGTTATTAATAGCTAACTTGGGTTCGGTCTGTTCAATAAATGGCCCAATAGGCGATTCGGCAGTAAATACGCGATAGCCTACCCTATTATCGTAAACATTTATCCAAAGCACATAGCGTTTGGTCTTTTTGTTATAAATAACGTGCGGGCGGAAACAGCCATAGCTATTGCCATTACAGCGCGTTTGCCAAACGGGCGTGCTAGCGTCAAACAATTGCCCCCAGTCGGTCCAGTTCACCATGTCTTTTGATGAATAAACCTCAAAGCCGCAAAACGGCGCATCTTTATGTCCCCATTCAAAACCGCAGCCATAGCTGGTGCCATATAGATAGTAAGTTCCGTTAAAATAGGCTATTTCGCCATCGTGCGCATCAATGGCATCGCCCAGCTTACTGAAGCGGGTAACCTGCTGACCCTTACTGTTAAAATTGGTGAGGGTTTGGGCCTTTATTGACAAAGGAACAATGCAGGCAATAGCCAAAACATATTTAAATAACTGTCTGATGATGGTCATGGTAGTTTAACTGGTCGCAGTAAATATACCGATACAGATCAATTTATCTGATGCACTTTTTTATATTGCGTAGCAAATATCATGATAAGGAAACTTCTGCTGACTTTCACCACGCTTATAGTTACTAAATTAGCTATCGCCCAGGTGCCTGATTTTAAACAGGTGGTTATTGACAGCATGGTTCAATACAATTCGCATAAACCCAAAGTGCTGGGTAAGTTTTCAAAGGATAAGTATAATGATGTCGGCACTTTGGATAAACAAGGTTTTAAACTATATCGCTACACAGAAAACTGGAAACCCTACGTGATCTTTTCGCCGGGCACCCCCCAGGGATTCGAGGATGCGCAGGTAGCTGACATTAATGGCGATGGCTGGAACGATATCATTATAGGCGGCTGGAGTAACCATACCCTTTGGGCCGAAAACCCAATGGGCAGCGGCAAAGACCCATACACAAATACCTGGACAATTCATACCATCGATAAAACCAGATTCTCGCATGAAGTTTGCATTGCCGACCTGAACGCCGATGGAAAACCGGATGTCATTACCACCAGCGGCATTTACATTCAAGGCCCGACTTCGGATAATTGGACATTTGTCAATATCGGCCGCAGCGGTCAGGGAACTTTTACCGCAAATATTTCAAACCGAAAAGATGGTTACGCAGACGTGATTGGCTTATGTAAATTGGGCGAGGATAATCAGGTTGCCTGGTTTGAGAATCCCGGTCACAAAGGCGGTAATCCCCTGGCAGATAAATGGCAGCGCCATATTATTGACCCAACCCCGGGCGGCAACAGGTGTAATTTTGATATGACTACGCTAGCTTTTGCCTGCGGAGATATTAATGGCGATGGTCATGTTGATTTGGTATGTGCCAGCCAGGGCGAAGGCCCAAGCCCGGGCGACGACAACTACCAAATTGGTGATGGACTGGTTTGGTATGAAGCTCCCAGGAATCCTTTAACAGATAATTGGGTAAAACACACCATTAACCGAAACATAGCCTGGGTGCACGCCTCCTCCTTGCAACTTGCCGATTTTGACGGCGACGGGCATCTTGATATCAACTATGCCCAGCAAGATCAGAGTAAGGACCGCAAAGACGGCAGCGATATCAAGCAGCAATTAGGAATCTATTATAATATCGACGGCAAAGGCAAAAGCTGGCGCAATCAAATCATCAGCGGATATAAAGATTATGGCGCCGGTGGCTTTAACTCAAAGATCGGGATCATTGGCAACGACAAGCTCCCAAGTATCTTCACTGCTCTGCACGGCTATTTCGGCGACGCTAACCCGATGATATTATGGCGCAACCAATCAGCTAAAAACCATACAAAGAAAAAATAACTACCAATTGATATAGGCCGTTATTTTTTACCGACGCTTACTAAAACTACCCCTTGTGCAGGAACGGTTGTTGTAAAGGAATGGTCAAATTTGCCTATATTCTTTTGCCGCCATAAATCGCGTAATTTTTGTTTGCCTGATATTTGCAGCTCGTCCCAGGTAGCGGTTGTCACTACAGGTTTTTTACTGCGATTAAACAAGCCTAAAGCTTTTGAACCATCGGCCATGGGTTTTACCATTAAAAACGTACTGTCCTGATGCATAATTACTTTGCCGCATGCGCCAAGCGGGTCCTGATCAACCGCTATGACCTCGGCATTGCATAATACATTTCGCGTAAAATCATCGAGATGTTCCATATCTCCGCTATAAAACAAAGGAGAAGCTATTAAACACCAAAGCGACATATAAGCATATTGCATGTTTGGCGGCATCTTGGTTTGTTCTGCTAGGCCTTCTTTACGGGCATTACCAATATAACCAATCTGAATATAATCAGGATCATTCCACGAACCCGGTTTGGAGTATTGGCCATGTTTTGCGTTGTTAATGGCTACATCAAAAATTTTATCTAACTGAAATCCTAAATCACCAGAAGTGCGCCATGATTGCCCGCCAACTTCAGCACCCCATTCCCAAACACTCCCCATACCGTATTGACAAAGGTTTAAAAGAATATCACGATCCTGTTGCTTTAGCAGGTCACCCATCAGTATATAAGGTTTTTTATACGCAGCTAAGTCAGGTTTTTTTCCTGCAATTTGACTATAAGAACACCAGTCATATTTTAAAAAATCAAAACCCCAGGCAGCATATTGCTTTGCATCCTGCGCTTCGTGCTGATAACTGCCTACATATCCCCCGCAGGTGTTGACGCCGGGCGAACTGTAAATACCGGCTTTCAATCCTTTAGCGTGAATATAATCAGTCAGGTTTTTCATGTTCGGGAAATAGCTGTTCGGTATAATGTTGCCTTGTACGTCACGTTCTTCTCCTTTACGTCCGGTATCGGCGTTATCATAACCTCTTGTTCCTTTTTTCCGGTTTTCCCAGCAATCATCCATATTTATGTAAGCGTATCCCACATCTGCCATACCACTGCTTACTAATATGTCCGCCGCTTTTCTCACATCCTGGTCACTAATACGGGTATAATAAGCATACCAATCATTCCATCCCATTGATGGCGTTAATGACAATATATCTCCTGCTATCAGTTTAAAGTTTTTATGGTCTTTACCATTTTTATTTTTGGCGATGATTACCATATTGTAATCCCCTTTTGCAGGCACAGTGCCGGTGACAATACCCGTTGTTTCATCCAGTTTTAATGTTGACGGTAGATTTTTTATGGTAAATTGAATGGGTCGATTGCCCTGGCAGGGTATGCGAAAGACAAACGGGTGACCGGGTCTGGCTCCGTAAACCACCGGGTTATTTAAACGTGGCTGCGGACCGGGTTTTGGTGTGAGTATCTGATGATCATCCGGTGAATTATTTTGACCGTATACACTTAGATTGAAACCTGCAAGAAAAAAAATAACCGCTGTAATCTTCAGCAAAAAAATACGACTGTTCATTATTTCGATTTTAATAAGTGAAAATGTTTATTTTATTCCCACATCGTCCCAGGCACAATAACAAACCTGCATAATTAAGCAGGTTTATGAAATGGACAGAAGTATCGAAAAGATGGATTTTCTACTGTGTAATTTATTGCGCTTTCTGCTGATGTTTTAGGTGCAACCAATCAGCCAAAAATCATATCAGGAAAAATTAATTGCCAATTTGCGAGATTACTGTATATTTGAAGCCCACCATGACTTCGTAGCTCAGCTGGTAGAGCAAATGACTCTTAATCATTGGGTCGAGAGTTCGAATCTCTCCGGGGTCACGAAAGGGTCAGACGTAAAAATCACAGTCTGACCCTTTTTTTGTCCGATAACTCCTGTTATTATTTAACCTCATTATCATTGAGCCATTTATTATAAGAGCTATTTTCTTTCAGGTCCGGATTCACAATTACAACCGGCCCTACCAGATAGGTATCTGAAATTTGATCGGCCTGCTTTTTGTCAATTGCTGCGGGACTATAGCTGATATCGTATTCACAAACAGTCTTTCCCGAGTACTCTGCAGGAAAATTTACCCCCCAGGCATTGTTGTAAAGCATCGACTGCAGCAGGTATGAATTCTCAGGTTCTTTAATATCTCCTTTTTTAAAGAACATGTATTTGCCTAACTCAAAAATAGGCGAAGTTTTGGAAGACCATAACCATGAGCCTTCTTTTGAAGCAAATTTAACCCATGAATCAGCAATGAAAG
>Ga0207647_10000184_pt1 | contig 50339 bp, 50 predicted proteins | sample KBSCornC2_FD_184295 | JGI IMG/M metagenome (GOLD analysis project Ga0207647, IMG submission 184295) | Corn rhizosphere microbial communities from Kellogg Biological Station, Michigan, USA - C2 (SPAdes) (version 2) | ecosystem: Host-associated > Plants > Roots > Rhizosphere ... | reverse complement strand
TGTTGCAGGTGAGGGACAACGGCAAGCTGACCGATCACCACGGCAAGACGGTCGATTTCCGCAACGTCATCCTGATCATGACGACCAACGCTGGTGCGTCCGATATGGCGCGCGAAAGCCTGGGCTTCGGCAACCTCACCCGCGAGGGCGAGGATGAGGAAGCGGTCAAGAAGATGTTCACGCCGGAATTCCGCAACCGGCTCGATGCGATCGTGCCGTTCAGCTATCTGCCGACGCCGGTCATCGGCCGCGTGGTCGAGAAGTTCATCCTCCAGCTCGAACTGCAGCTCGCCGATCGCGATGTGCACATCAGCCTGGATGACGATGCCAAAGCGTGGCTCACCGAGAAGGGCTATGACAAGCTCTATGGCGCGCGCCCGATGGGTCGCCTGATCCAGGAGAAGGTCAAGCAGCCGCTGGCGGAGGAGCTGCTGTTCGGCAAGCTCGTCCATGGCGGCGAGGTCAAGGTCCATCTGAAGGACGGCGCTCTCGCCTTCGAGATCACGCCGGCTGCGCCCAAGCCCAAAGGCAAGCGCAAGCCCAAGACGGTGGCAACCAAGGCTTAAATAGGATCAAGGCCCTCCTTAACCGGAGGGCCTTTTTCTTGGCCGAAGGCGCGGGGGTTGGAGCCATCGCGTCGTCAGCGTGAGCGAATTACTCCGCTACCAGGATCAAGGCAGGGTCATGCCGCAGCCCGGCCCTCCATCAGCTTCGTAATTTCGTCCACGGTTGTGAACAGCGCGTCGCCCGCGAAGCGCAATGCCTCCAGCGAGCGTTCAGCCGCCTCACTATGACCGCATCCGAGAGCATCGGTGACGATGATGGGAATGATACCCAGGTCGGCAGCATGGCGCGCCGTCGGCTCGATGCCGATCTCGGTCGCGATGCCGATCAGGACAATCGCGCTCAAGCCGCAATCTCGCATGGCGAATTCCAGAGGCGTCCCTTCGAAGGCCGACATTGCCAGCTTGTCGAAAACTGCTTCGCTCTCCTGAGGGGCCAGCTCGGACACGATCTGCGTGCCCGGATCGTCCCGCAGAAACCACGGCTTCACCTCCGACGGATCATCCTTGCGCTGCCAGGCCATCGCCGTCCGGAACTGGAAGGCGCCCATCCAGGATTCGGGTAGCGACAAGTGACGGGAGAAAGCCACGCGAAACCCCGCCTCGCGCGCCGCTTGCAGCACACGTGCACAGCGCTCCGTCACGCCAGCGCCGTCGCTGATCTGGCGAACGATGCCGACCTGCATGTCGTACACCAGCAGCGCCGTGCGGCCGGGATGGACCACGTCGGCCAATGACATGGGAATGGAAAGGCCGTTGATCTGCTTCATTTTTTTCCTTTTCGCGACTTATCCTGCTGTCCACGGCACAGAAAGGCTACCCCGCCGCGACTGGCATATTGCGATTGCAGCCGCTTCCTGACAGTCAAGCGACATGAAGAAAACAGCCCTTCTCCTCGCCGCCCTTCCCGCCATCGCGCTGGCGCAGGCCACGCCGCATTTCGATCCGGCCCGCCTGTCGCATCATGTCGAAATCCTCGCCTCCGATGCATTTGAAGGCCGGGGACCCGCGACGCCGGGCGAAACCAAGGCGATCGATTATATCATCAGCCAGTTCCAGGCGGCGGGCGTGCAGCCCGGCGGCGACCTGAAAAATGGCAAGCGCGCCTGGACGCAGGATGTGCCGCTGCTGCGCTCGACGATCGTCGGCAATCCTTCGCTGAGCATCACCAGCAACGGCACTGCCATGCCGCTCGCTCAGGGCGAACAGATTGCGGTGCGTGCCGCGCTCAATGGCGACAAGCATGTCACGCTCAAGAACGTGCCGCTCGTCTTCGTCGGCTATGGCGTGGCCGCACCCGAACGGAAGTGGGACGATTTCAAGGGCGTGGACGTCCGCGGCAAGCTGATCGTCGTGCTGATCAACGATCCCGATTTCGATACGGGGCAGGGCGATTTCGGCGGCAAGGCAATGACCTATTATGGCCGCTGGACGTACAAATATGAGGAAGCCGCGCGGCGCGGTGCTGCCGGCGTTCTGATCGTGCATGAAACTGCGCCGGCCTCTTATGGCTGGGCGACGGTCAAGAATTCGAACACCAACACGATGTTCGATATCGTGCGCGCGGATCCCAAAGCGGTGCACACGCCGTTCGAAAGCTGGATTCAGCGCGATCTCGCGGTGAAATTATTCGCGGATTCGGGGCTCGATTTCGACGCGATGAAGAAGGCGGCGCGAGGGCGCGATTTCAAACCGGTGCCGCTCAAGGCGACGCTCTCGGCCGATTACGGCGTCGACGCAGCGCAGATCGTCTCGCACAATGTGGTCGGCCGGATTCCCGGCACCAGGCACCCGGACGAAACGGTCGTCTATTCAGCGCACTGGGATCATCTCGGCGTCGGCCAGCCGGATGCGCACGGCGACCGGATCTATAACGGCGCGGTCGACAATGCGGACGGCATTTCGCTGCTGATCGAAATGGCACGCGCCTTCAAAGCGGCGCCGAAGCCCGATCGGTCGGTTCTCTTCCTGGCGGTGACGGCGGAGGAAAAGGGGCTGCTCGGTTCCGAATATTATGCGGCCAACCCGCTCTATCCGCTGGGCACGACGGTCGGCATGCTCAACACCGACGCGCTCTCGACGGCGGGCCCGGCCCGCGATTTCTCCATCTCCGGCAGCGCCAAGCTTGGCTTGCTCGACGACCTGATTCAGGAAGGCACGAAGCTCGGCCGGCGCTTCACGCCCGATGCGGAGCAGGAAGCGGGCCATTTCTATCGCTCGGATCACTTCCCGATGGCGAAACGCGGCGTCCCGGCCATCTCGATCGGCAGCGGCGAGGATCTGGTCAATGGCGGCGTCGAGGCGGGCAAAGCGTGGCGCGAGGCCTATACGCGTGACAAATATCACCAGCCTGCCGATGAATGGACGCCTGCCTGGAATGCGACCGGCCAGGCGCTCGACGCGGAACTGCTCTTCAATCTCGGCCAGCGCCTCGCCAATTCGCGCGAATGGCCGAACTGGAGCGAGGATAGCGAATTCCGCGCGGAGCGGGATAAGACGGCAGCCGCGCGCAAGCCCTGAGATCGGGAGTGAATGGGGAGGAATGTCGCTCTGAACCCGATCGCCGGTCTGCTTGTCTGGCTGGCGGTCGCCTATACGGCGATATGGGCTGGCCCGATATTCTTCCCCATCGCGGGTAGCACGGTCAGCCTTGCCGCCTTGCTCTGGAAGCTGGTCGGCGCCTCCGTCATTCTCCTCATCAACCTGGCGCTCCTGCGCCGTCATCCGGGCGTCGCTGTCCTCGGGCTCCGTCCCGGTGCGCGCACATTCGGCCTGCTCATCGTCGGCCTGCTCAGCGGGGTGCTGGTTGTCGGCTTGTGGCTGGCCGCCTTTCACATGCTCGTACCGTTCCACCTGGTGGGAAACACGATTACCGTCGGGCAACTGCTCGCCTCCGGAGCCATCTATTTGGTGGGCGCTCTACTTGAGGAACTGGCGTTCCGCGGGCATGCTTTGCTGCGCTTGAGGGAGCGTTACGGCACGATGGTCGCCGTGCTGCTCGTGTCTCTGGCGTTCGGGGTGCTGCACCTGCCTGGCATGACCGGCATGAATGCGGTCAAAATCATAGCTTTGACGGGGATATGTTCGTCGCTCTTCTGCTTGGCTTACCTCGTTAGCGGGAGCCTGTGGGCGGCGGTCGGGCTTCACGCGGGAATGAACTTCATGTTGCACAGCATATTGGGAGCAGGCGGCGGCCGCGGCCCTTCACTGCTGAAGCCTGTCTACGAGCAGTCGACATTGGCAAGTTATGACCCAGCCTTCTGGTGCTTCATGGTAATCCTGCTCGCATTCGATGTCGGCGTCGTCCTTATATGGGCTCGACTTCGGGACACTCGGCCGCAACAATCTCGTTAACCATCTTCTTACCGTCACAACCTATCTGCTAGCCTCGACCCACCCGCGTTTGGCTGGGACTTGGGGGTAAGATGCGGCGCTACGATTTGATCGTCATCGGCAGCGGGCCGGCCGGGCGCCGCGCGGCGGTGCAGGCTGCCAAGCTAGGCAAGTCCGTATTGGTGATCGAAAGCCGGCTGCGCGTCGGCGGTGTCTCGGTCCATACCGGCACGATTCCCTCCAAAACCCTGCGTGAGACCGTGCTTAACCTTTCGGGTTGGCGCGAGCGCGGCTTTTACGGCCTCGCCTATCGCGTGAAGAAGGAAATCGAGGGCCGCGATCTAGGCGCCCGTCTTTCCAAAACGCTCGATTATGAATGTGAGGTCCTGGAGCATCAGTTCGCGCGCAACGGCGTGCAGACGATGGCGGGCTCGGCCCGCTTCCTCGACGCCCACATGCTTGAGGTGACCCCGCCGAAAGGCGACGCCATCAAGCTCCAGGCCGACAAGATCGTGATCGCGGTTGGAACCAAGCCTTATCGGCCCGCCAACATTCCGTTCGACGATGCGACGATCGTGGATTCGGATTCGCTGGTAACGGAGCCGCGCGTACCGCGCAGCCTGTGCGTGATCGGGGCAGGGGTGATCGGGCTGGAATATGCGACCATCTTTTCCGCGCTCGACGTGCCGGTCACGATCGTCGAGCCGCGTCCCAATTTCCTCGAATTCATCGACCGCGAAATCATCGACGAATTCGTGCACGAATTGCGCAAGCGCGGCGTCACCTTCCGCCTGGGCTGCAAGCTCGATCGGGTCGAGCTGGATGAGGCAAATTGGCCGATCGCCATTCTCGACGATCAGCGTCGTGTGCGCGCGGAGATGCTGCTCTACGCCGCAGGTCGGGTGGGCGCTACGGATCGGCTGGGCTTGGAGGCGTGCGGGCTGGAGGCCGATGGCCGGGGGCGGCTAGCGGTCGATCCCGTCACCTTCCAGACGTCGGTGCCGCATATCTATGCCGCGGGCGATGTGATCGGCTTTCCCGCGCTCGCTTCGACCTCGATGGAGCAGGGGCGGATCGCGGCGTGCCACGCTTTCGGCGCCCCGCTTGCGCCGGCGCCTGTCTTCTTTCCCTATGGTATCTATGCCGTCCCCGAAATCTCGACCGTGGGTCTGACGGAGGAGGAGGTGCGCGCCAAGGGCATGCCCTACGAAGTCGGCGTCGCCCGTTTCCGCGAAACCTCGCGCGGGCACATCATGGGCCTTCAGTCGGGCATGATGAAGATGTTGTTCGGCCTTGCAGACAAGAAGCTGCTCGGCGTCCACATCGTGGGCGAGGGCGCAACCGAGTTGATCCATATCGGCCAGGCCGTGCTCAACCTGGGCGGCACACTGGATTTCTTCGTCCAGAACACCTTCAATTATCCGACGCTGGCGGAGGCGTATAAGATCGCCGCGCTCGATGCCTGGAACCGCATGCCCCGCATGGCCCAGCCGCCCGTCGCAGGTATAGGCGGTTGAATCCGGCAGGCTCCACTCCGCCTGAGCAGCCTGAGAGGGAATGAAACGCGTTGATGCGGCGACAATAGCTGGACCGTACAGATTGCGTCGCCGTCGTTGCTTGCTGTCTCGCGGCGCAGTCGTCGTTCCGAACACATGACCGCCGGCCTCAGGTGGATTTCACGATCTTTTGACGCGCACCTTTCGCCGCATCCGCCAATGTGGGCGTGTCCAACGCCGCGGCAGATCAGCGGCAATAAGGGGGTGCGAATGCGTGTTGAACCAACACCGTCACTCGATCGGCGGTCTGCCGTGCCAACCAGAGATGATCGCTTCGCTGATTAGCGCCGCAATCAGCACCGCAACGCTGTTTTGAGCTCCTGACATTTCCCGAGAACGGCCGTGACCGATATTCCCGCCCATGCCGAACCGATCGACCCGATCGCGCTCAAGACACGCGAGTTGATCGAAGATGCTCAAAGAGCCGTTGCCACGCACCACGGCGACCTGGCCGAATTCGCGCGCCAGACGCTGATGGGACGCGCGCAGCGCAATCGTTATTTCGATCCCGTGCTTTTCAGCAATCCCGCCTGGGACATCCTGCTCAACCTCTACGTCGCCGCCGCCGAAGGCCGTGCGCTCGATGTACTGGATTGCTGTTCCACATCAGCGGTGCCTCAGGGCGTAGCCCTCTACTGGCTGAGCTATCTGAAGCAGGAGGAGATGATCGTAGAGATACCGGCCGCCGCGCGCCCGCGTCAGACGCTCATCAGTCTGTCGGATCAGGCGCAGACGGCTATTTCCGCCTATCTCGGTTCGCTGATCTGTCTCGGGTTGGGGCCGAACGCGTTGATGCCGGTTACGCCATCGGCAGCAAATTGAGCGTGGCGCTTACTCGGTCGCCGGCGCCGGGACCCTGAACGCCTTATATTCCGCCAGCAGAAGATGAAGCGCCAGATCAAGGTGCGGCGTCGCCGTCTTGCCGAGCCCCGCTTCATCGCAGAGCGCCAACGCTTTTTGCAGCAGCGCGATCGTTTCACTGTAGGTGGCGCCTGCTTCAGCGTTCGGCATCTTGCACATCCCCTGGCCGCCGCGGAAGTTCAACCCGGCCCGGCTCAAGGCCGGCGTCGGCGCCCCTCGCGCACGATCACGGTAACCCGCACCGCCGCGCGACTCAACCGCCCCCCGTCGACGCGGCAAGTAAATCTGATCCATTGCTCAACATTTGTTCGCATTTTTGAGTTCATAGCATTTTGTGTTCGCACCGGACCGGAGTAATCTCGCTCCATGGGGGATCCAATTGACGAACTAAGCGACCTGGAAAAGGAGGCTTTGCGCCTTTTCCTGGTCACTTCCGATCAGAAGGAACTGGCCCGCCGCATCGGTCGCAGCCCGGCGACCGTCGAGCAACGGCTTGCCCGTGCACGCCGCCGATTGGGCGTTTCGCGCAGTCTCGACGCGGCCCTGATGCTCGCCGAACGCGAGGGCACAGGGACGTATGGAAGAGCCATATATGGCGAGTCCCTACGTGGAGAAGAGGACAAATCCGCGCTCAAGTTGCGGCCGCCGAAAGAGCCTGGCGCCCATCAGGGTCTCATGCTCTTCCCCACGAGGGGGCGGCCTTGGAACACCCTGCCTGCTTGGGCACGGCTGACGTTAATCGTGGGCGGGATGCTGGTCCTGCTCATTGCGACCGTTGCCACCGTGTCGATCGGGGAAAGTGTTTCAAGGATTGTTCGGCAGCTTCAATAAGAGGGGGCCGTGCCCACAGCACGGTTGCGTACGATGGCTGCACAGACTGCCTATGTTTCTCCCATCAGGGCCCCGTCGCGGGGGCGCCGCGTGCAAACGGGAATCAACGAGCTGAAAACCACGATCGACGGCGCGCTGGCAGACGGTAGCCGCTTGATGGCCGAAATTCTGAACGCCGGACAAGAAGCGCGCGTATTGCCGCAAACGAGCCAGCGGGCAATCGAGCGGATCCATGCCTGCCTGAAGGCGGGCCTGGAAATGCGCGCGCTTGCGGTCGCCACGCATCATGATCTGCGCAAGATCCTGGGGGGTATCGATCTGGTCGAGGTTGGCTGGGGCGATACCGGACCAAGCCCGACGGCTATGGGCGATCCGGCGGACGAGCAAGGCACCCGCTGACTTGCCGCTGCACCAGATCATATTCCTGGGGCTTTGGCTCACCTCGACGGCCTATGCGGCCGTGCGAGGCGGGGCGCCGGAACGGATAGTGGCGGCAGCGCAGCTTTGTGCTGGGGTGCTCACCAACATCATGGCTGTCGTTCTACGGCCTGCGGCGGGCGATTATGCCTCAGTCGAAGTGGGGGTCTTGCTGACCGACCTGGCCCTGTTCGGCGTGATCACTACGATCGCGCTGATCAGCACCCGCTTCTGGCCACTGTTGCAGGCAAGCATGATGGGCTGCGATCTGTTGGGCCATTTGGCTAAGCCGCTCGGTCCCGATATCCTGCCCAAGGCCTATTATGCGACCGTCGCATTTTGGGGCTATCCCATGGTGATCCTACTGGCCGTGGCGACCTGGCGGCATCGGGTGAGGTTGGCGCGATACGGTGTCGACTATGCCTGGATCTGGCAGCTGCCGCATCGCTACCGCGATGGCTGGTCAGTCGACACGTTGGCGCGGCCGCTTCCCCAACCTTGATCTGAATTCAACGCCCTCCAATCCGGAGAAAGAGCGTGTCCAATTTTCCCGCGCGCGCAGGGAGGGGCGACCCGATCGTGCTCCAGACGCGCAAGTTAATCGAAGATGCCGAAAGAGCCGCTGCCATGCACTCCAGCGACCTGACAGAATTCGCACGCCAGATTGTTGCCGGACGCAGGCAACGCGAGCGCTTTTTTGACCCGTTGCTCTTCAGCAATCCCGCATGGGACGTATTGCTCAACCTCTATGTCGCCGAGGCTGATGGGCGCCCACTGGATGTGCTCGACTGCTGTATCGTTCCGGGCGTGCCGCAAGGCGTCGTCTTGCGCTGGCTTGGCTATCTCAAACAGGAGGAGATGGTCAGCGAAGTGCCGGACGCGGCGGATCCCCGGCGGACCGTGATCCGCTTGTCGGAATCGACGCGGCTGGCAGTCTCCGCCTATCTCGGCTCGCTCATCAGTCTCGGGCTGGGGACTGAGTTCGTGTTGCCCGATTTCACGCCGCCAAAGGCTTCGTAGCCTGGCGTGGATTCTTCATCGCGTCCGGCCTGCGAGGCAGCCGGCGAAAGTGTCAATCGCGGGCCGACGCAAGCGTGCGGGATGCCTGATATTCGGCCAGCAGAAGATTGAGCGCGAGATCGAGGTGCGGGGTGGCTGACTTTCCGACGGCGGCTTCGTCGCACAGCACGAGCGCCTTCTGCAGCAGCGCGATAGCCTCGCTATAGATTGGGCCCGCTTCGGCGTTCGACATCCTGTTCCCCCTGGCCAGTCTGTCGCAAACGCGACGCAATCACCCGCGAGACCGGCGTGGCCCGCATCCTCCACCCGAATTCAAGCTAGCGCGCCGAAGCGCAGTGCTCAACAGGGGCGCTATTATCCGCCTGATCAACTTTGGCGTGAAATATCGACCGGCGCGGCATCGCCATCCGGGTGTTTCAGCTCGGAATCCGGTGACGCCCTGTTCGATCGCGTCCTTTAGGCGCTATCGCGCCCTTAGGCAGGATTGGAGCGGGCAACGGGAATCGAACCCGCATCACAAGCTTGGAAGGCTAGTGCTCTACCATTGAGCTATGCCCGCGCTGTGGGGCCCATGCCATCGCGCGGGGGCCGTGGTCAACGCTTCTGTCGGAGCTGATCCGCTAACAGCCGTATGGCTTGGGGATATGAAGGGCCCCCGCAATCGGCCAGCGATCCGGGCAAGCGCAAGCGAGGAATATCCGCGATGGCGGGATGGTCGAGCATGGCGCTACCGAGGTCGCGGGCACGTCCCGCGCCGGTGATCAGGAAGTCGGGTCGGTGGGCGACGAACTGTTCGAGCGGCAGGTTGGCGAGCGGCGGCAGGCCCAGCCGGTTCGCAAGGTTCACCAGGCCGAGCCGGCGCATCATATCGTCCATCAGGGTGCCCGTGCCGGAGAGATAGCCGCGCCGCTGATAGTCGGCGGCGGTGCGGCCGCGCCCGGTCTTGGGAATGGTTGCGAGTTCGGCGTCCATGCGGCGGATCAGTGCCGCGCCGCGTTCGGGATGGCCTACCGCCGCCGCCACAAGGCGCACCTGGGCGATAATATCCGCATAGGAATTGGCGGGCGGTACGACAACCAGCCGCGCCTTGAGGCCCGCGCGCAGTGCCGGATCGGCCTGCCCGGGCCATCCCGTCAGGACGAGATCGGGCTCGGCGGCAAGCAGAGCCTCTGCCGACGAACCCACGGTGCGAAAGCGTGCTGCTTGGACTGCGACGGGCGACATGTTCGCCATGTGCGAGAGGCGGGTAAGGCCCACGATCTGATCGGGGTACGCCAGCGCGATGAGGAACTGGTCTGCGCAAAGGTTGAGTGAAACGATGCGGCGCGGTGGCGCGGCGTGCGTGGGCACGGCCAGCGCAAGGGCGAGAAAGAGAAAACGCAGCATCGCGCGGCTTCCTAGCTCGCTTCGCGGCCTGTAGGAACGCGGCCGTGACGAAATTGCGCATCCCGCTTAACCTTGCCCTGACATTGTTCGCCTTATCGTGCGCCGCTCTGTCGTTGGGGCTTGGCCCCGCACATCTGGGGTTCGGGCGCGTGCTTGCGGCGTTGGTCGGGCAAGGGGATCAGGTCGCCGCGACGATCGTGTGGCAACTGCGGTTGCCGCGCGCGCTGCTTGCCTTGCTAATCGGCGCGATGCTCGGCGGTGCGGGCGCAGCGTTGCAGGGCTATCTGCGCAACCCACTTGCCGATCCGGGCGTGCTCGGCACGTCGAGCACCGCCGCCCTGGGAGGTGTGTTGGCGCTCTATTACGGATTTGCAGCCGTGAGCCAGCTGACCTTGCCCCTGTTCGCAATTGGCGGTGCGATCGTCGGGCTCGTGCCGCTCTTGTTGCTGGCGGCGAGGAGCGAAGGACCGCTCGCGCTGATTCTGGCGGGCGTTGCCATCGCCACCGCGGCGGGGGCGGGCATCAGCCTTGCGCTCAATTTCGCGCCCAACCCTTTCGCCGCGGTGGAGATCATGACCTGGTTGATGGGCAGCCTGGCTGATCGTTCCTTCGTCCATGTCTGGTTGGCGCTGCCGTGCGTCGCGATCGGTCTCGGATTGATCCTGCTCCAAGGGCGGGCGCTGGATGCACTGACCCTGGGTGAGGAGGGCGCCACCGCGCTCGGGATTGATCTCAAGCGCACGCGCCTCCTCCTGCTGATTGGGACCGCGATCGGCGTCGGCGGCGCGGTGGCCGTTTCGGGCGCGATCGGCTTCGTCGGATTGGTCGTGCCGCATCTGGTGCGGCCGTTCACAGATGCACGCCCCTCTTCGCTGCTCCTTCCCTCCATGCTCGGCGGTGCGGCCTTGCTGGCGGCTGCGGATGCGGTGGTGCGGATCGTTCCGACGCTCGAGGAACCCCGTCTCGGCGTGATTACCGTGCTGCTCGGGGTGCCCGTCTTCCTCCACCAGTTGATGCGGGCGCGGCGGCAATGGTGAGGCTCGACAATGTCACGGTGAGGCTAGGCGGCGCCGAGGTGGTGAAAGGCGTCTCGGCCGACCTTTCCGGCGGCGTCATCGGGTTGATTGGCCCCAACGGCGCAGGCAAATCAAGCCTGGTGCGTGCCATTGCGGGACTGGTGCCCGCCAAGGGAGAAATCCTTATCGACGGCGCCCATGTCTCATCGTTGCCTCTTGGCGATCGCGCCCGGCGCATCGCCTATCTCCCCCAGGGCCAGGCGGTGCATTGGCCGCTGACGGTTGAGCGGCTAGTCGCGCTTGGCCGACTGCCGCATCTCGCGCCCTTCGCGCGGCCGGCCGACGTGGATGTCCGCGCAATCGAGGAGGCCCTGGCGCGCACGGAACTTCTCGCTTTGCGCGAACGGCCGATTGATCAATTGTCGGGCGGCGAGCGGGCGCGGGTATTGCTGGCCCGCGCGTTGGCGGTGGACGCGCCGCTGCTGCTCGCCGACGAGCCACTCGCCGCGCTCGATCCCGCCCACCAGATCGAGGTCATGCACCTCTTGCGGGAGGAAGCAGCGCGCGGGGTAACCGTGATCGCGGTACTGCACGACCTAACGCTGGCGGCGCGTTGGTGCGATCGCCTGTTGCTGATCGATGGCGGCCGGCTCGTCGCCGATGGAGCGCCGCGTGCGGTGCTCACTGGCGAGCGGATTGGCGCCGTCTATGGCGTGTCCGCTTTCATCGGCGAAGCGGGGGGCGAGCCGCTGATCGTTCCGCTCGCGCATCATTGACCTGCCCGCGGCATTTGCCTAACCGGGCGCCGCGACAGGTTCCCCGGACCTCGGGGATGAAAAGGGAAGCGAGTGAGATGCTCGCGCTGCCCCTGCAACTGTAAGCGGCGAGTGCCTGAGCCATCATGCCATTGGGAATGGAGACATTCCCGAGAAGGCGGCCAGGGCGCATGGACCCGTGAGCCAGGAGACCTGCCCGTCGCGGTCGTCCTCCGTTCGGCCAGGGTGTGCCGCACGGTCGAGGGAATGTCCCTCGCGAGACGACGTCTGTCGTCAACCGCGAAGGAAGTTCGAATGCGCCGTTTAAAAACCCTTCTGCTAGCAAGCGTGCTGGCGACGCCCGCGCTCGCGCAACAGACATCCGCGCCGGCTGTCGGCTCCGCTCCGGACGACATCGTGGTGACGGCGGTCCGTACCCCAACGCCGGTCAACCAGATCGCATCCTCCATCACCGTGCTCGACAAAGCGGCGCTCGATGCCTCGCAGCAATTCACGGTCTCCGATCTCATCACCCGCACGCCAGGTGTGACCGCCTCCCGCACCGGCGGCTTTGGCACGACCACGGGTGTTCGCATCCGCGGTGCGGAAAGCGACCAGACCGTGGTCGTGATCGACGGGGTCAAGCTCAACGATCCGTCCGCCCCCGGCGGTGGTTATGATTTCGGTGACCTGTTCATCGGCGATGCCGCGCAGATCGAAGTGCTACGCGGGCCGCAATCGACGCTCTGGGGAAGCCAGGCGATCGGCGGCGTCGTCAACGTCGTCACCGCTTTGCCAAAAACACCCCTTCAAGGCTCAGCCGAGGCAGAGGGCGGATCGCGCGGCACTGCCAGCGGCCGCGCTTCCGTCGGCGGATCACAGAGCGGGATCAGCTGGGAACTGGCGGGCAACGCCTTCCGGACCGACGGCATCTCGGCGATTGCCCCCGAATTTGGCGGTCACGAGCGTGATGGGTACCGCCATTACGGGACGAGCGGGCGCCTGCTGGCGGATATTGTCGACGGCGTCAGCCTCGATCTGCGTGGCTATTGGAGCCATGGCAAGGTCGATCTCGATTCCAGCTTCGGGCCGCCGGACACGCCCGAATATCAGAAATCGACCAACTGGATCGGCTATGCCGGGCTCAACATCGCCCTGTTCGACGGCCGGCTGAAGAACCGGATCGCGGTGACGCGCGACGAAATCGATCGCGGCAATTTCGATCCCAGCCTGGGTGCCGACGACAAGACGTTCGACGCACATGGCCGCAACGACCATATCGAATATCAAGGCGATCTCGCGCTGGCGAAGGGATGGAACGCCATCTTCGGCGCGGAGCATGAGCATTCAAGCTTCCGGGCCATCGCGCCGCAATTCCAGGCCGCGCCCGATCGCGGCAATGTTTCGATCGACAGTGTCTATGGACAGCTAAATGGCACGATCGTCGACCATCTCAGGCTGACGGGCGGTGTTCGCTATGACAATCACCAGACCTATGGTGGCCATGTGCTGGTTTCGGGCGGTGCAATATGGTCGTCGGGCGGCACCACGCTGCGCGCAAGCTATGGCGAGGGCTTCAAGGCGCCGACGCTGTACCAGCTCTATAGCGACTATGGGAATCTGGACCTCAAGGCCGAGCGTGCACGCGGTTGGGATGCCGGGGTCGAGCAGAAGCTGGGCGGCCACGTCACCGCGTCGCTGATCTGGTTTGATCGCGACACGCGCAACCTGATCCAATTCGCCGGCGTTCCACCACGACCGGATCGGCCGTTTGGCTATTACCAGAATGTCGACAAGGCCAACGCGCACGGCATCGAGGCAGCGATCGCGGCACGTTTCGGCGGCCTGACGCTCGACGGCAATTATACCTGGACCGACGCCGAGGACCGGTCGCCGGGGGCTACCCACGGCAATGATCTGCTGCGCCGTCCGCATCACGTCGTGAATGGCAGCGCGAGCTATAGCTGGCCCTTCGGCCTTACAACCACCATCGCCGCCACCCATGTGAGCCACGCGTTCGAGGACAACGCCAACACGATCCGCCTCGATAGCTATACGCTGGTGGATCTCCGCGCCGAACAACCGATCGGCCACGGCCTCAGCCTGTTCGGGCGGGTCGAGAATCTGTTCGATAAGAAATATGAGACCGCCTACCGATATGGAACACTTGGCCGAAGCTTCTACGGCGGCATCCGCGCGAAATTCTGATCGGTCCATGGATGCCGGACTCGTTCCGGCATCCGTCTGCCGACCGACCGACAGTCAGGCGGTAGCCTGCGCCAGCTTGATCTCGCCTTCTTTTTCCCCATCCCAATAATGGATGCGGTCTGCATGGACCTTGATCATGACGAGACCCGGCGTGTCGGCGCCCTGGCGAAACCATTGATCGAGATCGCTGCTCCAATGTTCCTTGAATTGGCCCTTCTCGCGTATCAGCTCGGCGTGACCTTCCACTGCTGCGAAGAAAGGCCGTAAGCCCAGCAACCCGGTGCTGCCCTGGAAAGCCAGGCCAACCTGCGGGTCGCGCTGGATTTCGGCGACCATGTGCGCATTCTCGTAGGTGAAGTAGTAGCTGTCGCCGTCATACTCCACGTCCTGGTTGTTGCTCATCGGGCGGGTTGCGATCGCGCCGTTGGGTCCACGTGTGGCGAGCATGCAGAAATCGATCTCGCGCATCTTGTGGGCGAGCTCGGCGAGCGTTTTGCTCATGGAACAGGCTCCTTTGCCTCTCTCAACGTTTGCGGCATGGGCGAGTTCAGATCCCCTTCATTCTGCCGCATCGAAAAGTCCCCATGCCCACCCTGCTGCTGCTGATCTTCTCCAACCTGTTCATGACCACCGCTTGGTACTGGCACCTGAAAGGCGGGATGCATAAGCCGCTGGCGCTGGTAATCCTGATCAGCTGGGGCATCGCTTTGCTGGAATATTGCCTCGCCGTTCCCGCCAACCGGATCGGCTATGCGAGCGGCTGGAGCGCCGGGCAGCTCAAGATCGCGCAGGAGGCGATAGCCTTGCTCGTCTTTGGCGGCTTCATGGTGCTGGTGCTGCACGAGCCGCTCCATTGGCGCCATGCCGCCGCTTTCTTCTGTATCATGGCCGCGGTGGGCTTCTTGTTTATCGGCCGGCCTTGAAAGCGGAAGACCACACGCGCAGATGGGCGCTGTGGCGCTGATCCTTGGCCTTGAATCCTCGTGCGACGAAACTGCGGCGGCGCTGGTCACTTCGGATCGGCGCGTGCTCGCGCACAAGCTCGCCGGGCAGGAGGCCGCGCACAGGCCCTATGGTGGCGTCGTCCCCGAGATCGCCGCCCGTGCACATGTCGAGGCGCTAGGGCCGTTGACCGAAGCGGCGCTGGCCGAGGCGGGTGTCACCCTTGATCACGTCGACGCGATCGCCGCGACGGCCGGGCCAGGGCTGATCGGCGGCGTGATGGTCGGCCTAGTGACGGGCAAGGCGCTGGCGCTTGCAACGGGCAAGCCGCTGATCGCTGTCAATCATCTGGAAGGGCATGCCCTCTCGCCGCGGCTCGCCGATTCCGATCTGGATTTTCCTTATTTGCTGCTGCTCGTCTCGGGCGGCCACTGCCAGCTGCTCGAAGTGCGGGGCGCGGGCAATTATCGCCGGCTGGCGACGACGATCGACGATGCTGCGGGTGAGGCCTTCGACAAAAGCGCCAAATTGCTGGGCCTGGGTTTTCCGGGCGGCCCCGCGATCGAGGCGGCGGCGCGCATGGGCGATCCGCAGAGGGTGCCGCTGCCGCGCCCGCTGGTCGGCTCGGCGGAACCGCATTTCTCCTTCGCAGGCCTGAAGAGTGCGGTGTTGCGCGCACGCGACGCCGGAATTCATTCCCCCGAGGATATCGCTGCCTCCTTCCAGCAAGCCGTGATCGACTGCCTGATCGATCGCACCCGCCGCGCCATCGGAAAGGCAGGCGGCGTCAACGCGCTGGTGGTCGCGGGCGGTGTGGCGGCCAATCAGGCGATTCGCACGGCGCTGCAGGCGCTCGCGATCCATCACGGGCTGCGCTTCGTCGCACCGCCACTGTGGCTATGCACCGACAATGCCGCGATGATCGCGTGGGCTGGCGCGGAGCGGCTGGCCGCGGGGCTTACCGATCCGCTTGATGTGCCGGCTCGCGCGCGCTGGCCGCTCGATCCAACTGCTGAAAGAGCGCGCGGGGCAGGGGTAAAGGCATGAAGATCGGGGTTATCGGCGGCGGCGCGTGGGGCACCGCGCTTGCGCAGGTCGCGGCGGCGGGGGGCGAGGTGCTGCTGTGGGCGTTCGAGCCCGAGGTGGTCGATGCGATCAATCTCTCGCACCTCAACCCCATCTTCCTCGCCGGCGTGCCTTTGTCTCCGGCAATTCGCGCGACCGGCGATCTGGGTGAGCTGGCGGCTTGCGACGCCCTGCTGGTGGTGACGCCCGCCCAGCATATGCGCCGCATTCTCGGTGATGCTCCTGCGGGGCAGCGGCCGCTCATTCTCTGCTCGAAAGGCATCGAGGCGGAGACAATGGCCCTGATGTCGGAGGCGGCGAAGGAAGCTTGCCCGGGCGCGCCGATCGCGGTGCTTTCCGGCCCGACATTCGCCAGCGAAGTTGCGAAAGGGCTCCCCACGGCGGTCACGCTTGCCTGCGCCGACGATGCGGTGGCCGGCCGCCTCGCGCAACGGATCGCCCGGCCTGGCTTTCGGCCTTATCGTTCGACCGACGTGATCGGTGCGGAGATAGGTGGTGCGGTCAAGAACGTGCTCGCTATCGCCTGCGGTGTGGTCGAGGGCTCGGGGCTGGGAAAGAATGCACGCGCGGCGCTGATTACGCGTGGTTTTGCCGAGATGACGCGCTTCGGCCTCGCGCGCGGCGCACGGCCGGAGACGTTGGCGGGCATGTCGGGGCTGGGCGATCTGGTGCTGACCTGCTCGTCCGAACAATCGCGCAATTTCTCGCTCGGCCTGGGCCTCGGTCAGGGCAGGAGCGCGGAAAGCCTGATGGCCGATCGCCGCACCGTGGCGGAAGGAGCCCACACCGCGCCCGTGCTCGTCCAGGCGGCGCGGAAGGTAGGGGTGGAGATGCCGATCTCGGAGGCGGTCGCTTCACTGCTGGAGGGCAAGGTAAGCGTGCAGGCCGCGATCGAGGCGCTGCTGGCGCGGCCCTTGAAGGACGAAGTGGTTTAACGCTGCGGGGCCCATGCGTCTGACTAGCGATGGCGCCTAGGTGGATGCTGAAACAAGTTCAGCATGACGGAGCTGGGACGCCCGCTCAGAAATCGACCGCGATGCCTTTCCTCTCCCAATCGCCATAGCGGACGGGCGACAAACCGTCGGGATCAGCCTTGGGGTCGGCCGCCTTCGGCTCGGGCACGGGCGGGCTCGGCGACAGGTGGGCCGGGGGCCTGACATGGGGTGGGCGCTTCGATGGTTCGGTCATGATCGTTGCGGCCTGTGCAGTTCGGCTCCATGTGGGCCGTCATGACCGACCAGGCAAGAGCTCAACCCCAGGCCGCCGGCGTCGCGGCACGTGCCGCGGCATTGCGCCTGCTGGATGCGGTATTACGCAAGGGACTGCCGCTGGAAAGCGCGCTCGACAGCGCCGCCAGGGGGCTGGAGCGCGCCGACGATCGGGCGCTGGCGCATGCTCTGGCGGCCGAGGTGCTGCGGCGCCTGCCCGATCTGGACGCTTTGATCGACGGAGCCACCGCAAAGCCGCTGCCGCGCGACGCCAAGGCGCGCATGGCGCTGCGCATCGCGCTTGCCCAAGCCTTGCAGCTCGGCACGCCGCCGCATGCTGCGATCGCCACGGTTCTGCCCTTAGTTGATGGCGGGCCGCGCAGACTGGTTCATGGCGTCTTCGGGGCCCTATCTCGCAAGGGAGTGGCTTTGCCGGAATTGCCGACCTTGCCTGAGGGCGTTGCCGAGCGCTGGACCGATATTTGGGGTTCGGAGGTCGTGGAAGCCGCGCGGCGCGCGATCGCCGCGCCGCCGCCGCTGGATCTCACGCTGCGGGAGACAAAAAGCGATTGGGCCGAACGCCTGGGCGGGATCAGCCTGGCGCCGGGACACATCCGGCTGGCGCCCGGTGCACGCGTGACCGATCTGCCTGGTTTTGCAGAAGGCGCCTGGTGGGTTCAGGATCTGTCCGCTTCGCTGCCCGCGCACATGATTGGTCAAGGTTCGGGCCGCGCGCTCGATCTGTGCGCGGCGCCCGGTGGCAAGACGATGCAACTTGCCGCGGCCGGGTGGGAGGTGACCGCGGTCGACCTGTCCGACGCCCGGCTCAAGCGCGTGCGGGAGAATCTGGCGCGCACCAGGCTCACGGCGCGGCTCGTGGTGGGCGACGCTCTAACCTTTAATGACGCGCCCTATGATGCGGTGCTGCTCGACGCGCCCTGCTCCGCGACTGGAATATTCCGGCGCCATCCCGACGTCCTTTACCGCGCCCGCCCCCGCGTCATTGCCACCATGGCGGAACGGCAGCAGGCGATGCTGGCGCGCGCGGCAAGCCTGGTGAAGCCGGGCGGGTGCCTGATCTACTCAGTCTGCTCGCTCGAGCCCGAGGAAGGTGAGAAGGTAGCAGACGCCTTCCTCGCCACCCATTCGAGTTTTGCGCCGGAGGCGATCGGCGCGGAGGAATTGCCAGAAGGCATGGCCCCGGATGCGGAGGGGCGATTGCGTATGCTGCCCGGGATGTTTGCCGATCAGGGCGGGACGGACGGCTTCTTCGTGGCGCGCTTCCGGCGGACCTGATCAGAAAGTCTTGTCGCCGTTGACCGCGATTAGCACGGAATAAAGCGAGCTGGTGGCGCAGATGAAGAGCCGATTGCGCTTGGGTCCGCCAAAAACCAGGTTGGCGGCCGTTTCGCCGATCCGGATGCGGCCTGTCAGTCGGCCATCCGGCTCGTAGCAATTCACGCCCTCACCGGCGCTTGTCCAGATCCGGCCATCCGTATCGAGGCGGAAGCCGTCGAACATGCCGTCGGTCAGGCTGGCAAAGACTTCGCCGCCGGAAAGCCGCCCTTCCTCGTCGACCGCAAAACGGCGGATATGGCGCGGGCCGTCGGGGCGGTGCGTCCCGCCCGTATCGGCAACGTAGAGCAAGCGATCATCGGGTGAGAAAGCGAGACCGTTGGGCTTCTCGAAATCGTCGGCGACGCGTGTCACCTTGCCGTTCTGATCGATCCGATAGACGTGCGACCCGTCCATCTCCGGATCGGCGCGGTGGCCTTCATAGTCGCAATCGATGCCGTAGGTCGGATCGGTAAACCAGATCGATCCGTCGCGGCGTACCACCACGTCGTTGGGGCTGTTGAAACGCCTGCCCTCGAACCGGTCAGCCAGCACGATGATCGTGCCGTCATGCTCGGTGCGCGTAACGCGGCGCGTGCCATGCTCGCACGTGACGAGTCGCCCCTGGCGGTCGACCGTATTGCCGTTGGAGTAATTGGAAGGGCTGCGGAATATGGAGACCGAACCGCTGGTTTCGTCGAAACGCAGCATCCGATCATTGGGGACGTCGCTCCAGATCAGTGCGCGATGAGCGGGGAAATAGGCCGGCCCCTCCGCCCAGCGGCACCCCGTGAAGAGCTTCTCGACCTGTGCGCTAAACCGGATTTTTCGCCTGAAATCCTCGCCCAGCACGTCATAATCGTCCGCGCTCACAACGGTCCTCCCATTTTGTGAGGGGCTTCTAGCTCAAAATTGTTGCGGCTGAAGTGCCTTTGCGCCCGCAAAGCTGGTCAGGCGAGCTCGGTCCTGGGGAACTCGATCGGGGCGTGGCCGCGCACGCTGATCGGCGCAAAGGCCGCCCGATATTGCTGTGGTGTCATGCCCGTCGCTCGCTTGAAGAGGCTGCGGAAGAAGGCGAGGTCGTTATAGCCAATCGACTCGGCGATAGATTGGACGGGACGGCTCTCATGCTCCAGCATAACCTTCGCCGCCTCGATCCTTAGCGCCTGGACATAAGCGGCGGGGAGCTTGCCGGTTGCCGCCTTGAAGTGGCGCACGAACGTCCTTTCGCTCATGCCGGCGCGGGCAGCGAGCAGCTGGGTCGGCACCTCGCGCCGGAAATTTTCGAGTAGCCACGCCTCGATCTCACGCATTCGCGCATCGTCATGTGCCTGCGACACCGGCAGGACCGCATAGCCGGCTTGCGTCTGGTGCAAGCGCGGCATCGGCAGCAGCAGCGCCTTCGCCGTCTGGAGCGCGACCTCATGCCCGCAGAATTTTTCGACCAGATAGAGGCTGATGTCGATCGCGCTACCGACACCGCCGCTGCACAGCACGCGTTGGTCCTCGGTCACGAACAACTCGGGATGCCAGCGCACCTGCGGGAAGCGCCGCACAAAATCGCCCGCTACGGCCCAGTGGGTCGTGCCGATGCGTCCGTCGAGCAGTCCCGCCTCGGCGAGATAGGCGGCCCCCATACATACGCCGACGACATAGGCTCCGGCCGCATAGTGGCGCCTGAGCCAGGGCAAGAGCGTGCTATGCTCGACCAGTTTGAGGTCAAGATCGAGCCCCGACGTCGGCACGATCACGATATCGGTCCGCGTGATCGCGGCGATCGCATCTTCCGGCACGATCGACAGGCCGTAGGGGCTTCGCACCGCTTTGCCGTCGAGCGTGACCGTGCGCACGCGAAAGGCTTGCTCCTCGGGTCGCTGGTGCAGGACGTTCCACAGTTTGCCGGCCGAATGAAATATCTCGGTCGGCATGATGGCGGTCGAAGAAAGCCCACCGTCGAACAGGACAACCGTCACATCGAGAGGGCGTCGTTCAGCCTTGTTGTTGCCGAACGACGCCTTCGCGGTCATGCGTTTGCCGTGTCCGGACTGATCCCGCCGGTTATTTCGGTGATCTTGTTCGCGGGAAAGCCGCTGATCCGCGCATGCTCGCGAATGATCTCCTCATTCTCGGCCTGGTAATGGCAGACCGTGCCGTCCTTCACGATCACGGAATCGACCCATTTTATGCCGGGCCCGAGCTCGGCGAGCACCGCATTGGATTTGGCCGCGGCTTCCCGAAGCTGATCGGGGGTCAGCTGGTCCGCGCCGGGAATATGCCGTTCGATCAGATAGTCTTTCATCGCACCATTCTCCCACAGGATGCTCCGGTAATGAAGCGCGGCGTGCGAGCCGAACAGATGGCGATCCCGACAAAGAGGAGGGGCGATTGCGTCCGGATCGGTCCTTCAACAACGCGCATGCCCACTGGCCGTTGCCCGAGTCCGGTTTGGGCCCTAGAGCTTAGGGCATGGCGCGCCCCATTCTCATCTCCGCCTCGATCCTTTCTGCCGATTTCGCCAAGCTCGGCGACGAGGTGCGTGCGGTCGACGCTGCCGGCGTGGACTGGATTCATATCGACGTGATGGATGGGCATTTCGTGCCCAACATCACGCTTGGGCCGCAGATGGTGAAGGCGATCCGGCCGCATACCAACAAGCCGCTCGACGTCCATCTGATGATCGCGCCGGTTGACCCCTATCTCGAAGCTTTTGCGGAGGCTGGCGCGGATCTGATGACCGTCCATGCCGAGGCGGGGCCGCATCTTCACCGCACCGTCCAGGCGATCAAGGCGCTCGGCAAGAAAGCCGGTGTGGCGCTCAATCCGGCGACGCCGGTCGAAGCGGTGGATTACATCATCGACGATGTCGATGTGATCATGGTTATGAGCGTCAACCCGGGCTTTGGCGGGCAGGCCTTCATCGAAACCCAGCTGCGCAAGATTGCGGCGCTGCGCGCGCGGATCGATGCAAACGGCCGCGATATCGGCCTGGAGGTGGACGGCGGGATCGGCACGCAGAATATCGCGCGGGCGATCGCGGCCGGAGCCAATGTCCTCGTTGCAGGCACCGCGACCTTCAGGGGCGGGCCCGAGCAATATGCCGCCAATATTGCCGCTTTGCGCGAGGCCTGCTGATGGCGGAGGGGCCCGATGAGGGCGCAGACGATAAGGCCGCTCGCCGTCACAAAGCCGGTCAGCGTCCTGGTATGTCCTTGACGGAGACACTGGGACGGGGGCTGAAGCGGCTGACTTTCCGGACACCGGTCCATAAATTGCGTCTGCGCGGACGCTACCCGCTGCAATTGCTCGACGTCCCCGGTGATCCCATTCCCGGCAGCGCGCGCGCCGGCCGGGCCTTACTTGACGGAAGGATGATCGCGGCAGGGGAAAGCATTCCGTTCGAGGCGCTCGACCGCGGCGGGTTTTCCCCGGCTTTCGCCGATTATTGGCACAGCTTCGCCTGGCTGCGCGACCTGGCAGCAGCGGTCGAACGGCGCGGTGCGGCCCCGCTCGCCGAGCGGCTGATGCGACGATGGCTGGCGATACATGCCCGCACGGTCGCCGAGCCTGCCTGGCGGCCCGATCTATGGGGACGCCGCGTCCTGTTCTGGACGGCTTATGCGCCCTTCATTCTCGATACGCGCGACGGCGAGTATCGCAAGGAAGTACTGAATGCGCTCGCACGCGGCGCGCGGCATCTTGATACCGCCGCCGACACGGCGCCGCAGGGATTGCCGCGCGTCACGGCCTGGGCGGGCGTGATCGCGGCGGGTTTGCTTTTTCCGGGCGGTGACCTGCGCGCGGCGCACGGTGAGGCGGGGATGACCCGGGCGCTCGCGCTGGCCGTCCATGGTGATGGCGGGCTGATCTCGCGCTCGCCCATGGAACAACTCGCCCTGGTCGAGCTGCTGGCGCAGCTGCGCAGCGTTTACGAGGTAAGGGCAAGGCCTCCCTCCGGTGCGATCGCTATGGCCTTGTCCCAGGCAGTGCCGGTGCTGGCGAGTGCCGTGCTTGGTGATGGTGCGCTGTCGAGCTGGCAGGGTGGGGGACCAGCGAGCGCTTCACGCGTTACATCGGCCCTGGCGGCGGTCAATTTCCGCGGCGGTGCACGCGATGATGCGCGCGATTGGGGATATCAACGGCTTGTCTGCGGTCAGACGCGGCTGATCATGGATGCGGCACCGCCGCCCGCGGCCGCTTTGTCGCGCGGGGCCTGCGCCTCGACGCTCGCCTTCGAGCTCTCAGACGGCGCGCATCGATTGATCGTGAATTGCGGGGGCGGCGTCGGGTTGGCGCCAGATCTCGTCAAAGGGCTTCGCACTACCGCCGCGCATTCCACCCTGGTGCTGGCCGAGACCAATTCCACCGCGATTCATCCCGACGGTTCGATGGGCCGCGGCGTGACCGAGGTCGAGCTTGCGCGGAGCGAAACGCCGGAGGCCTTCCGGATCGAGGCAGCGCAGGATGGCTATGTGAAGCGCTTCGGTTTCAGTCATAGACGGCGGCTTGCGCTGACCGCCGACGGGCGTTCGCTCGAAGGCGAGGACAGGCTGGTGCCTGCCGGCCGCAAGAAGCCGGCGGCCACACCACTTGCGCTCTGGTTCCACCTTGCGCCCGATGTCGAAGCGGTGCCGACAACCGATGGGCAGGGCGCACTGCTGCGACCGACGGAGGGCATTGGTTGGCAGTTCCGCACACGCGTGGGAGCGCTCGCGATCGAGGATAGCCTGTGGGTCGACGGAGCTGGTCGGCCGCGGCCGTCCAAGGCGCTGGTGGTCTCGCTTGAATCGCCAGACGCAGGCGTCACCATCCCTTGGTCGTTCCGAAGGGTGCGCTGAACTCCTCCCCGCTCCACCGGACCGGGGAGGATCTGACTAGCGTGCCAGCAACACTCTGGCTTGTGCCGCCACTTGCGCCAGCATCGCAGCGCTCGGTGCGGGAGAGAGTCTCGCACGATCGACGAGGGCGCGGAACTGATCGACGCGCTGCGTCTGCGCCTTGAGCCAGGCTTCCACCGCCTTGCGAGGGTCGGCACCGCCCGCACGGGCCAGGAATTCCAGGCGCAACTGCTCGAAATCGCGCGCAAGGCCGGCGGCCAGCAACCGTTCCCACGGATCGGACGAAACGAAACGAGAGGCGGCGCCTTTGGCCCAGTCCAGTCCGAGCGCCTCGCCCAGCCGCACATAGGCCTGTGTCACAGCCAACTCGTCGGCCTCGATCCGAGCCGCCAGGCTCGCCGTGCCGATCGCGCCATCCAATTCGAAGAGACGAACAATGCGGCTGACGATCTCTTCGCCTGCGCCCTCGCTGGAGAGGCGCGACCGAAGTGCTGCCGCGCCGGCGCGCGCCTCCTGTTTGAGCAGGCTGTCGAGACGCGACTCCAGCCGCGCCACACCTGGGGCAAGCCGCTCCGCGAGCGCGGCCGGGGCGATTTCGCCACCCGCCGCGCGCATCAGATCCGCAACATGTGCCCGCGCAGCCATCGCCGCGGCTGCGAGCAAGGCAAGCCGTCCCGATTCCGGCATGGTCGCCTGCTCGATCGCTTCGAACAGGCTTTCCAGCTTGAAGATCGTATCGACCGTGAAATACGCGGCCGCGACCTGCGACAGAGCGGCGCCCTCCTCTTCCGATAGCTCGAACGGCGTGACGAGGCCGAGGCGGTTGACCACGCGATTGGCCATTTTGGTCGCGATGATTTCGGCCTTGAGGCGATGGTCGTCGATGGCTTGCTCGAAGCGCTTCTGCATGGCTGGTGGGAATGCCGCGTGCAGGATCGGGCGCAGCAGACCGTCTGAAGCGACATTCGACGCCTCGATCGCTGCCTGGAGCGCCAGCTTGCCATGGCTCAGGATCACCGCGAGTTCCGGCCGGGTCAGGCCATGCCCTTCCTGCGCGCGGCGCAGCAGAGCGGCGTTGCTTTCGATCCCGTCAACCGAGCGGTCAATCCGGCCCGAGGCTTCCAGCATCTCGACCACGCGCAATTGGCCGGGCAAGGCCGCCGCTCCGCCATGCTCCGCGAGGCTGAGGCCGAGCGTCTGGAGGCGATTATCCTCCAGCACGATATGCGCCACATCGTCGGTCATCTCGGCGAGGAAGGCATTGCGATCCTCGAACGAGAGACGGCCCGCGCTCATCTCCCGATTGAGCGCGATCTTGATGTTGACCTCATTGTCCGAGCAATCGACGCCCGCGGAATTGTCAATGAAGTCGGTATTGATGCGACCGCCTGCTTCGGCAAATTCAATGCGGCCCGCCTGGGTCACGCCCAAATTGGCGCCTTCGCCGACCACTTTGGCGCGCAGTTCGGATCCGTTGACGCGGTGCGCGTCATTGGCCGGGTCTCCAACTTCGGCGTTGGATTGGCCGCTCGCCTTCACATAGGTGCCGATGCCGCCGAACCAGAGCAAATCCGCCGGCGCCTTCAGGATCGCCGCGATCAGGCTCGACGGATCCAGCTCGTTTGCGTCGACGCCGAGCACGGCTTTCACCTCGGGCGAGAGCGGAATGACCTTCTGGGTGCGCGGAAAAATCCCGCCGCCTTTAGAGATCAGCTCGGGATTGTAATCCGCCCAGGAGGATCGGGGCAGATTAAACATGCGGTGCCGCTCTTCCCAGCTTGCCGCCGGATCGGGACTGGGGTCGAGGAAGATGTGGCGATGGTCGAAGGCGGCGACGAGCTTGATCGCCTTCGACAGCAGCATACCGTTGCCGAAGACGTCGCCCGACATGTCGCCGCAGCCGACGACGCTGACCGGGTCGGTCTGAACGTCCACGCCCTGCTCAAGGAAATGGCGCTGAACCGACACCCAGGCGCCACGCGCGGTGATCGCCATTGCCTTATGGTCATAGCCATTGCTGCCGCCCGATGCGAAGGCATCGCCCAACCAGAAGCCGCGCTCGGTCGCGATCGCATTGGCGACGTCGGAGAAAGTTGCAGTGCCCTTGTCCGCCGCGACCACAAAGTAAGGATCAAGGCCGTCCCGCACGCGAACACGCTCGGGATGGACGACCCTGCCCTCGATGAAGTTATCGGTGACCGACAGCAGCGAGCGGATGAAGATGCGATAGCTCTCCGTCCCCTCCGCCAGCCAGGCGTCGCGGCTGGAGGCGGGCGGCAATTGCTTGGGATAGAAGCCGCCCTTGGCGCCGGTCGGCACGATCACCGCATTCTTGACCACCTGCGCCTTCATCAGGCCCAATATCTCGGTGCGGAAATCATCGCGGCGGTCGGACCAGCGCAGGCCACCACGAGCGATCGGGCCGCCCCGCAGGTGTATGCCCTCCACACGCGGCGAATAGACCCAGATCTCGCGCCACGGCAGCGGCTTGGGCAGGTTCGGCACGCGGGCGGATTCCAGCTTGAAGGCGAGCGCCTCTTCCGCGGCCGGTGCGAAAGCGTTGGTGCGCAGGATCGCGCGGACCACGCCGGCAAGGCGCCGCAGGATCCGGTCGTCCTCGATCGAGGCGACCTGGGCCAGCGCATTGTCGAGCGCCTCTCCCGCCGCCGCCTCATCGTCTTCATGGTCAGGATCGTGGCGCGCGTCGAACAGCGCGATCAAGCCACGCGCGACATGGGGCGCGCGATGGAGCGCATCGGCGACGGTCTGCAGGCCATAAGGCAGGCCGGTTTGGCGAAGATAGCGGAACCAGGCGCGCACCAGGACCACCTCACGCGGCGCAAGTCCGACGCCAACGATTAGCGCGTTGAAGGCGTCATTTTCGGCTTGGCTCGCGAGCACCGCCGAAATTGCCATCTCCGCTACCTGCGCGCGCGCCAGCAGGGCATCCGCCGCCTCGGCGCTGCCCGCTTCGAGTAGGAATTCGTGGATATAGCCAGCTGTGCCGCGATTCAGGGGAGTCGGGATTTCCTCGAGTACACGGAAGCCGAAATTCTCGAACACAGGCACGGCTTCGGAGAGAGGGATCAGTTCGCCCAGGCGATAGGTCTTCAGCCGCAAGCGCGCGCCATCATCGCTCTGACCGCGGAACAGGAGCACCGCGCGCGATGCCCCATCGTCCAATCCCGCGAGGCGAAGGATATCCGCTGCGGCGTCGTCGCTGGTCGATCGAGTGCGATAATCGATGGGGAAAGTGTCGGCCCAGTCGAGCACGAGTCGCGCGGCCCGCGTCGGGGCAACGCTTTCGTTCAACTTCATTTCGATCGCGGGCGCCCAGCCACGCAGCATTGTCTCGACCTGGCTGTCGAGAAGCGCCGCGTCGGGGAGGGTGGCGCCTACGGGAAGATCGAGCATGAAGCGGAGAAGTGCGAGGTCACCTTCTCCCAGATCCAGCGCCCAGTTCGTCACGGGTGCGTTGGCTGCCTGCTCGAACATCGTCTGGATCGCCTGGCGCTGGCGGGTGGTGAGCGCCTCGCGGGGCAGCCATACGAAAGCGAACAGCTGCCGCATCAAGGGGGCGGGGGCCAAAACAACCTTCGGCCGGGGCCGATCCGCCAGGCTCATGGCAGTCAACGCGACTTCTTCGAGAACGTTGGGCGCGAAGGTGATCAGCAGATCGTGTGGCAGATCCGACAGCGCATGGTGCAGCGCCTTGCCGGCGTGGGAGGACGGATCAAAGCCGTATTTGGCCTCGATTTGCGCGAGGCGAGTGCGCAACACCGGCACCTTGTCGGACGGAGCTCGCAGCGCCGTGCTGGTCCAGAGGCCCGCAGTGATCGCCAGACCAGTCACGATTCCCTTGTCGCGAACCGGCACGATCAACAGATCGAGAGGAGCGCGGCGATGAACGGCGCCGATGCGATCGGCTTTGACCACCAGAGGTGCCTCGCCGCCTTGTTCGAACCAGCGGAAAGCTGCATCGCGGGCGGCCGGCGACCAAAGCGGGTGGCCCTCACCGCGCAATATGCCGAGCCCGGCCTCGTAACCGCCGTTGCGCCGCTCGATATGGTGGCCGAGCAAGGTGAAATGGCGTTCGAGGAACCAGCGCAACAGCGCGGCGCCTTCGCCGTCCGGCAAGCTCTTGGCCGCATCGCCCAGGGCGAGCTGGAGGCGAGGCCAATCCTCGACCGCCGCACGAACGTCGGCGAGTACCTCGGCCAGATCGGCCTCGAGATTACGGCGCAGGCGCGCGTCGACGCGGTCGACTTCCATATAGATCATCGACTCGCGCCGCTCGCCGCTCGTCCCTGCGGGCAGGATCGCGCTGAGATTGCCGCTGGCGTCGCGCCGCACCGACAAAACCGGGTGGAGCAGACGATGTATGTCGATCCCCCGCGTGGCTAGCGCCGCCGCGGTCGAATCTACCAGGAAGGGCATGTCGTCGTTGACGATGCCCAGCCGCATGCGGCGATGAACGCTGTCGGCCCCGATCGATTCCAGGGCGATGGCGGGTTGCCCCGGCCTGCGAGTGGCTGCGACTCCCGCCATGAAGGCGGCCGCTTCGGCGCGCGCGGTATCATCGAAATTGTCGGTCTCCCCGGGCAATGCGCCCGCGACGAGCGCCGCGGCAATAGCGGCAGCAGCCTCCTCCCCAATCGTGGGAGTGGCCAGTTCCGTGTTCGTCATCCTGCTCTCCGGCACGATAAGCGGAGCGCTTTCGTGCGCTATGTCTTGTTTAATCCCGGCCCTATGCGCTTCTGTGACGCGCGGGACAACCCGGCTATCCGGCCAGACGGGCCCGGGTTAGAGCTGCGCCGATGAGGAGATCGTCGGCGGGCACCGATGCGATGACGTCGACGCCGTGCGGTGCGCGGCGGCCGATCATGAGCATCAGATCGTCGTCCACCGCGAGTTCGATCGTGCCGAGCGCGGGCTGCGCCTTAGCCCAGTCGCGGCCGGCGCCCGCCTCGGCGGCATGGCGTTCCAGGCGACGTATCCGGCGTTCCGCACGTGCAGCTGCGACATGCCCACCGTCGAGGCTGTCGAGCCATGGGCCGACACGGCTCGGCCCAAGGCCAAGCCGGATGGCATGATCGAGAGCCGCGGCGTAGCGGATGCGATCCAACCGGCGGAGATCATCGCCGAAGGCCAGCTGGACTAGCTTAAGACTGGTGAGCGACGCATCGTTCGTGGCCAGCCCGTAATCATAGGCCGCGCTCAGTGCGGCATGGAGGCTGGAATCGCCACGCGTGCGATCGGTCACGGCCAGTGCGGCCCAGGTGCGCGCGCTCGCAAGCTGCTGATCAAGGGGCTGGGCTGGCAGGCTTTCAGTTACGGTCAACGCTGCGCCGGGGCCATCGCCCCAGGCGCACACGACCGGCGCGCTCGCGCGGAGGGCGGCAACATTGCCGACTGCAGCGAGGATATCGGGTGCAGGCTCGACCGCCGCGACCTGTTTCCAACTCATCACGCCGAAGACCGAGCCAAGCTCGCCCGTATCATTCGCCAGCGGCAGGAGGATTCCGCGATGGAGCAGGCGGGTATCGGCGCGGCCGGCAAACTCGGCTTCGAAGCCGACCGGCGCCTCATGCGCGACGATGTCGGAGAAACGACGCAGCAGCTCGGCGAGCAGTGTGCCTTGCGGCACGTCGGCCAAGGTGGGGTAGGCCACAGTGACGTCGCTCTCGTCGCGAAGCTCTCGCCCCAGATGCGCGATCACGGGCGATCCTCCGCCCGCAGGCAGGTCGACGAGTACGCTGCGATCGGCGAAGTCTGCGATCCGGTCCGGATCGAGGTCGGTGACACACGGCATGCGCCGACCGTCAAGCAGCGATACCCAATAATCGTAGGCGCGGGCATGCATGCGCCGCTCGCGCCCGAACGCATAGACGGGCTCGTCGCCCAGTTTGGATGGAGATGCGATCGCGGTTGCGCCGGCCATGGAAACCCACCTGTCCTATTCTTCTATGTCCCATGCACCTGGGAAGTTTAGGAAGGGTGAAGAGGCGCGCTGCAACCGGCGCTTGTCAGGTCGGAGAAGCGCTGGTAACGGCGCGCTTCCGGCCCGCCGCCTTAGCTCAGCTGGTAGAGCATCGCATTCGTAATGCGAGGGTCACAGGTTCGAGTCCTGTAGGCGGCACCACGGCTCCTCCAAGGAGCTGAAATTTCACAGAAACAGCTGATTTCAAGGCTTTCGTGCCCCGGCAGGCTACATGGCGGAGGTACAAGAAGGCCGCTATGGGCATCCTCGTGAAGTACACGAAGACTCACCCGTCCGGCCGGGTGGAATACAGACGGGCGTTCCCGGGCGACCTATTGCCCCTCATCGGAGGAAAGGCTGACCTGCGTTGGGCGGAACACAAGGTGTCCCTTGGCCACGACTGCGACCGCCTTTGGGCGTCGCAGACAGTGACCGCAGCCATTTAGATTTGCGGAAATATGGCAGCGTCCGGGCGTCGATAACATCCGGCATTCTGGCTAATTCTTTGCAGATTCGGCCCACGCCCGGTTAAGGATGTTGATGCAAAATTGACTGGGTCGAGCGCAGGATCTGTCATTATGGTCGATTATTTCTATGAGCGGCCCGCATTGTCCATAGAAGCATCGCTCCCGTTCGATAAACTTGGTTGTGTCCGCCGTTGACATTCCGAGTAACATTGGAAGTTCTGTGAGCAACACTGGTTGGTGCACACTCGCGAGCTTTAAGATGGCCGCCAGTTCGGCTCGTTCGACGTCGGGCATGTTCGTGGCCAGCCAGTCGAGAACCTCGTTCGAACGATCAACGACCACGGGTTCGCTCCCAACTGAAAGCCGTAACCGGGCATCACCCACGGGCTCACCGCCGCGGCTGCGCGTCACCATGGTCATGATCGTGCTCGGGCCGAGGCGCGTTGGCCTCGTCTTGCGATGCGGGCGGCGCTTTGGACTTCCCCTCGTGCATGCACTTCATCGCGTGCATTTTGTCCTTCGTCATGCCTGTTTGCGCGCCGTCCGATGGCGTTTGTGGCATCGCGTTCTGCATCATGTTGCCACGCATCTTTGCGTGCATGTCCGCGCATGGCATCGACTGCCCGCCGACGCGGGCCGGCGCATCGTTTGCGGATTGGGCAAACGCCGGCGCGGCCAACAACAATATAGCCGCGCATACCGGAATCTGTACTGGGTGCATCTCCGTTCTCCGGATGGCGAGCCTCGTGCCGAGGTCTCCAAAGCAACGCTGTGCTACGCCGCCGAAAGGGGTTCCATACGTAGAGTCCCCATGCTCCTCGCGGTTTGAGTTTTAAGGCGGCTCCTCACCTGAGTTGTATGAGCCAACACCAGCCGCCAGCCGCCCACATCCGGGTCTGACTCAAGGCTGCTTTCATCACGCCCCACGACCGCACAAGCACGTCGCCTCTTTGGCCATCCTAACCCAGTTAAATTTCAAGACCCGGGCTCCGCTGTTCTATCACCTTTCCGTCGAGCATTTCGATTCGCATGTCGGACATCTCAGCGATGCCAGCATCATGGGTAACGCAGATCACCGCTCGGCCCTGTTCGTGCGCCAGCATTTGGAAGATTTCGACAACGCGCGCGCTGTTTCGGCTGTCCAGATTGCCGGTCGGCTCGTCGCTGAGGATAAGCAGCGGGTCGTTCGCCAGCGCCCTGGCAATTGCGACCCTCTGGCGCTCGCCACCGGACAGGCGATTAGGGGTCATAGCGGCTTTGTCGCCCAAGCCCATCGCGTCGAGCAGGTCACGCGCGCGCATTCGAACCTCGTCGCCGTCGAGGCGCCCGAGCCGGTGCATCGGCAACATTACGTTCTCCAGCGCAGAAAACTCGGGAAGCAAAAAATGGAACTGGAACACGAACCCGAATTGCTGCAGCCGGATGCGGGCACGCGCATCGCCATCCAATCCGTCGAGTTCGACGCCGCCCAGCCATAGTTCGCCACTGGTGGGGCGGTCGAGCAGCCCGAGCAAATAGAGAAGGGAGGATTTGCCGCAGCCTGATGGGCCAACAATCGTGGCGAAGGTCGCGGGTTCAATTGCCAGGCTGGCGTCATCGACTAGAGTGACCGGCGGGTCCTCCAACAATATGCGGCGCAGATGCCTTGCCTCGAGAAGCGCGGTCACGCCGCGCCTCGCAATATGTCCACCGGATCAACCTGTGCGGCCTTGCGCGCCGGAAGCCAGGCCGCGACGATACCCGCCCCAAGCGAGGCGCCGGCAGCGATCGCATATTGAAGGGGGCTGCGATCGAGCGGCAGGTGATCCGTCTCGCCGGCAACGGGGAACGGGATTGAGCCTAGGATCTCCATCAGCACGCGACCCAATGCCCATCCCATCGCCACACCGGCGAGCGCGAGGGCAAGCCCTTCCATCACGAAGATCAGCTGGAGGTCTCGTTCGGAAAATCCCATCGAGCGCAGGATCGCGATGTCGCGGCGCTTGTCGGTGACACTGGTCGACACCGCCGTATAGATTCCAAAGCTTGCCACCAGCAGGATTGCGGAGACGACGCTGTACATGATGACATTGCGGGTCAGCAGCAGCGAAAGAATGTCTGCCGAGCGCTCCTGCCAGCTTTGCGCCTTGTAACCGAACCGTTGCTCCAGACGCGCAGCAACTGGCTGGGCCGCATAAGGATCCAGCAGTTTAACTCCAATCGCGTTGATGATGAAGGGGCGGCCAAGCAGCGATTGAGCCTCGCGCAACAGGACATAGCCGGACGAAGCGCCAAGCTGACCGCGTCCTCTTTTGAAAAGCCCCACGACGCGCAGGGTGCGGGTGTCGCCTCGGGCGGACGTGGCGCTTACGACGTCGCCCACGTTCAATCCCAGGCGGTGAGCCAATTCCTCGCCGATTATGACGCCGCCCTGCGTAGTATCGAGGTCGTGCAACCTCCCGACGCGAAGGTTCTTCTCGATCGTGCTGATCTTCGCTTCGATCTCCGGTTGGATGCCGACCAACGCTAGCGGTTCCTCACGGCCGCCGAGCCGTAGGGTCACCGCGCCGGTCAGGCTCGGCGCCACGATGGCGCCGGGTAACCGCCCAGCCGCGATTACGATCTGCTGCCAATCCTTGATGCCGCGCGCTTCGCTGCGAACCTTATAGCCGTGAAGCGCGACCGCCCCCGAGATGGCGCGAAAGGCGGGTTGCGGCGTGGGGCTGCGGATTTCGTCGCTTATGATAATGTGGGGGGCCGCATCGACCAACGTGGCAATGAAGTCGCGTTGGCTGCCAACCATCAGTGACGAAACGGCCAGAAAAAAGCCGACCCCAACCGCAACTCCGCTGACCGCGACGATCGTCTGACGGCGACGGCCGAGCAGGTGCTTGCCCGCGATCCGCGCAAGGAGCATGAATGATCGTGTCATCCCCGAACCTTTACGCGCTGGCCGTCGCGCAAACCCGCGGGGGGAGAGACAATCACCTGTTGGCCCTGGGTCAGCCCCTGAACCACCTCGATGTTGCGCACGCCAATAATTCCGATACGAACCGGGCGCGAATAGGCGCGTCCGTTGCGCATGATCCAAACTCGGTTCCGGTCCACGGCTTCGACCGGAACAAGCAACGCGCGATCTTCATGACTTGTAATGATGTTCACCTCCAGGGTCATGCCAAAAGGAAGTTCGGGTACATCATCCAGGGCGAGCCGGGCCCGAAAGGCTCGCTGGGTTGGATCGCCGCTCGGCGTGATCTGGCGAACATGGCCGTGCAGGATACGGTTGGGCCAAGCCTCATTCGTCAAGAGAGCAGCTTGCCCGACGCGCAGCCTTGGCAGATCGCGCTCATCTACGGTGGCCGTGACGCGCAGCCGATGCGGATCGCCCAGCTCGAACAGCGTGGCACCCGGCACCGCTAAATCACCTGGCTCCACGTCGCGCTTGAGCACGATTCCGGCGGCGCCGGCCCGAATCACCAACTGATCGAGCGCGGCGCGGGCGCTCCGCTCGGCTGCGTTGGCGGCCTGCGACGCAGCGGTCGCTGCGTCACGATTGGCTCGGGTGGACCACCCCTGGGCAAATAGCGACAGGGCACGCTGCTCATCAGAGGAGGCCCGAAGAGCCGTCGCATGCGCTTGGTCAAGCAATGCCCGCTGCTGATCCGCTTCGAGTAGAGCAAGAGCCTGTCCGCGGCTGACCCGGTCCCCCTCGTCGACCAGCACCCGCACCACCGGTGCGGTCAATCGCGTCGAAACGGACACTGGATGGGCGGCCTCCACAAAGCCCGTGGCATAAATCAGCATTGTGGCGGGGCCGACATGCGCTGTCGCAAGAGAGACGGTCACGGGCTGGCTGTTCCAGCCAAGCCAAATCCCGGTCGCTGCGATCGGTAGGACCAGCGCTGTGGCCCATCGCCACAAACGCCGGCGATGTCGTTGCCGGCCGCCCGCGATCGCCCGGACGTCAGCCAAGGCTTCGGCTATCCTATCCTTGGAACCGGGCTCGTCGGGAACGCTTTTCAATTGAGGCTGCATCAGGCGCCTCCATCGCGAGGGATGGAATGACCTTACAACGCCCTGCCGTGCCGGGAATCCGTAGCTCTACCTAGAAGCAAGCACGCTCAATGAGCCATCAGCATCGGAACCGGACTTTGAAAAAGCGTGGCATGGGTCACGCCCCCGAACAGCCCTTCGACAAATGGCCGGCGGCCGAAGCCTCCCATGATAACATAGTTCGCCCGTTCTGCTGGGATGGCGCGGGCGCAACACAGACTCCACTCGCGTGCCGGATATCTCGTCCTTGCGCACGTGCACCTTGATGCCTTGCCGCGCCAGGAACGCCTTGACGCGGCCAATCGACCCACGCGCTCGACTGAGGCCGACCTCGTACAGGCTCACGTCTCGTGCCAGGCGGAGCGGCGGGAGCGCAACGCGCAGGGTGGGCTCCACTGCGGGCTCCCCATCGGGGCAAGCGCGCCTCGGGGTTGATACTGATCCCAGCCGATCTCTTGGAGTTCGCTCGGGCCCTCCAAACCGCATATGGTGCCGGACTGCTTATGGTTGAAAAGCAATGGGCGGCCAGCGCTCCGGCAATATGATCGAGGGCGCCGCAGTCCTACCCGTCCTGTCCTTCGATCCGACGCCGGTTAGAGGCGGCGATCTCGGCGTGACGCAACAGCAAGATAACCTCTTCGTCAGACGTCTGGTCGAAATGCGCGTAGTGCAAGCCCACCGCCACGAACGGCTCTGGTGTCGCCAGGCAAACGATCTCATCGCATTCGTCACGCAATTGCTCGATCGTATCATGCGGCCCAACCGGTACCGCCAGGACGATCTTGGCGGGATGCGCCTTCCGAATGCCACGAAGGGCGGCGCGGACAGTCGCCCCGGTTGCGATCCCGTCGTCTACGACCACCAAGGTCCGAGCGGTTAACGGCTTGGCTGGTCGGTCTCCCGTATAGAGACGGCGCCGACGCGCTATTTCCTGCAACTGGCGTCGCATTTCCGCCTGAATGTAATTTGGACTGGGAGCCAGACTTCTTACGACATCCGCATTGAGCACTAGCTGAGGCGTCGCCCCGTCGACGATAGCTCCGAGCGCGAATTCTTCGTGCCCCGGAGCTCCGATTTTGCGCACGAAAAGCAGATCCATGTCGCTATCGAGCGTCCTGGCAATTTCGTAGGCCACTGGTACGCCGCCACGCGGCAATGCAAGGATGAGTGGATGGGCCGTCTTGAGATAGCCGAGCGCCATTGCGAGCCTTCGCCCGGCTTGCATGCGATCTTGAAAGAGAGGCTGGACCATATCACCCTTGGCCTCTTGTCAGGTGGGTTACGAACCAGCGCGTCGCATAATCGAGGACCTGATCTAGTGCGCCTGGTTCCTCGAATAGGTGATGTGCGCCGGGTACAATGACCATTTGCTTCTCTGCACGCAGATGCAGAAGTGCCTTGCGATTGAGGTCGATCACTGGAAGATCGCGTCCACCCACTATGAGAAGGGTCGGAGCCCGCACCTGCGCCAAGGCACGCGGGCCGGCGAGATCGGGACGACCGCCGCGTGATACGACGGCTGCGACGGAGGAGCCGGGATCGGCAGCTGCCAATAATGCCGCGCCGGCGCCCGTGCTGGCACCAAAGAAACCGATCGGAAGTCGCGCCGTGGCGCCTTGTTGCTCGACCCACTTTTCGACGAGCTTCAATCGCTGCGCGAGCAAGGGGATGTTGAATATATTCGTGCGGTCCTCTGCTTCTTTCGGAGTCAGCAAGTCCAGGAGGAGCGTTGCCAACCCCGCGTCATGAAGGCCGTCGGCGACATAGTTGTTTCTTGGGCTCAGCCGACCGCTTCCGCTTCCATGCGCGAATATGACCATGCCGAGCGAGGCCTCAGGCCGGGCAACAAACGCCTCCAAGCCCACCGGTAGCATGGTGATCTCCTTGATCGGCCGTCGGGCGAGCGTGCTGGACATCGCTAAAGTCCAAATGGGTAGGTTTCGGGTGCGCCTGAGGGTCGCTCGGTGCCCAGGGGGGTGATAGCGGTGGTTTGATCGAACCAGACCCAGGCATCGAACTGTTCGGCGAGCACCGCCTGGAAATAATGGCTCGTGAGCTCCGTTTCCGGCCGGTAGACAACACCAATCGCTCGCTCGAGCATTGGCGCGCTAACGAGTTCTCGCAACGCGCTATGGGCGGGGGTTCTCCACTCGCTCAACGTGGGTGAGAGCCCGGCACAAGCAAAGGCTCCTTCATAGCTGTCCAAGCGCGCGGGACGGACCGTCTTGAACTCCGTCGGCCCGCCCCAATCAGAGGCGGCGGCCACTATGCCTGTGTTGGTGCCGAAGCCGATAGATACGGCTTCGTCGCCATGCGCCATGCGGCAAAGTTCGCCAATGTTGAATTCTCCCTGCCAACCCATGGCCGTCGCCGCGGCGTTGCCGACGTGAGAGTTGTGCGCCCAAACCACGGCGCGTGCAGCATCGCCGCGATGGGTAAGCAGAGCCTGCAGCGTTTGGAACATGTGCCGATCGCGCAGGTTCCAACTCTCCGTGGCGCCTTGATACATGGCGCGATAATAACGTTCCGCAGCGCGCACGATCCGAGCGTTCTGGATCGCGTTAAACCAATCGTCGCCGTTTTCCTGGATCGATCTGATCCGGTCTGCCAGCAGGCATTTCAATTGCTCGATCGCACCATCTTCGCAGCTGCCGCGTTGGCCCTGAACGACAGCGCGACCGTAAGCGGCGGGATCGTGCTGCCAGGGTGTCAGGCACCCGTATCGGGCGCGCGCAGCAACGGCAGCGGTAGGGTCGACCCGATCCAAGTAGGCAAGCACGGCATGGATCGATTCGTCCAAGCTATAGATGTCGAGCCCATGGAAAGAGACGCGCTGTTTTTCGGCCAGGCTCTGATTGTGGACGCGGAGCCAATCGGCAAATTCAAGCGTCTCGACGTTACGCCACATCCAGGTCGGAAAACGCACGAAGGGATCGCCAAGGCGAGGTCGCGGTGCCCTGTGGCGGACATAATCATCGATGCGGGCCGCGTCAGGCCAATCCGCTTCAACGGTGACAATGTTGAAACCATGTTGTTCGATTAGCCGCCGGGTTATGACGGAGCGCGCCCGATAAAATTCCGATGAGCCATGCGTCGCCTCCCCGAGGAGGACGACGCGCGCATCGGCAAAGCGATCAAAGAGGCAACCGAACTGCTCGGCCCTGTCAAACCCCGGGAGCGGTTCAGCAAAACTGCGCAGACCGGCGATGAGCGCCGCCATTGTCTTAGCTGTTGCCTTGGGCTCGACAAACATGTGCCCCATCGACCGCCTCCTTCGACTTCGCAAGCGGTAGTCCGAGCATCTTTGCGCGTGCGCGTGTCCGTAATCACTACGCAACAATACGGAGGCTGCGGCCGCCCGTCCCTGGAGCGGTGTCCTGGCTGAAAAAGGGGTGAAGCGAGAAGCAGCAGCGGCCGTCATGGCGGCGGCTTGGTATGCTGTGATCGCCCCCTGCAGATGCGTGCGCCCTTCGACTGGAGGGCAAGCGATAAGCGCTCCTATTCGGAAGTGAACCGGCTGCTACTTGGCGTAGGGAAGGGGCTGCGCAGATCCGGACCGCTTGATTTCGAGGCGCGTGACCCCGTGTGGCGCAGGGTGGGTGCAGACGCCATGGTTTCAGGAGCGCCTTTGAACTGAATCCCTTTGATTGCGATCCGTGCGTGGCCAATACATAAGTTAAACCATTCCCATGGAAAGCCTGTCTAAGTTAATCACCTAGAATGTGTATCGTTGGAGTTTAAATATGCAGGATGATAATATTGACATATTTTAACAGGCGAATTGCTTCATGAGATTACATTTAGACTACGGCTATTCACGGATACCGATACATCAAGCCGACCTTCAGAATATCTTCGCGGAATGAGCCAAAACTCGAGCAGGAGACATGTCATGAAAACCGACATCGAGTTGCAGCGCGACGTCCTCGATGAACTCGCGTTTGAGCCGAGTGTTGACGCAGCGGAGATCGGTGTATCCGTGACGAACGGCGTTGTGGCGCTGAACGGGACCGTGAAGTCTTACGCCGAAAAAATCGCGGCCGAGGTGGCAACCCGTCGAGTTGGCGGCGTCAAGGCCATCGCAGAGGAACTCAAAGTACGATTACCTGACCAGCCAAAAATCGCTGATCACGAGATCGCGCAGCGGCTCCTCGATATTTTCGAGTGGGACATCACGATTCCTAACGAGAGGATAAAAGTTAAGGTCGAACATGGCTGGGTTACCCTGACAGGCACCGTGGGGTGGTACTTTCAGCGCGATGCTGCCGCCAAGGCTGCTGCAAAAATCGGTGGCGTTGTGGGTGTCAGCAACCTGATAGAAATCGGCTCTTCGTCAATGGCTGCAGACGTCAGGGGGCGGATCAAGGCTGCAATTAAACGGGCGGCCAATCTTGATGCGGACAGCATTAGCGTGCGCGCTGAGGGAGGCAAAGTCACCTTGAGTGGCCACGTCCATGGCTGGCATGAGCGTCAGGCGGCGGAGCGCGCGGCCTGGGGTGCGGCGGGTGTAACCAAAGTCGAGGATAACATCGTGATAACCGCGTGATCGAAATCGAGGAAGGTAGGGCGGCGACCTTGGAACGGGCCGCCGCTCTTTCGCCGCCGAGTTCTGCTATAGTTAGCCCAATAACATAATTAAAAGTTATGTATATCGATTGTTGCGATGGTAGAACGTTATTTACTTATTATGCGATAATAATTTAGTTTAACATATATCTTCTGAATAGAATGGTTGCAATTTTTGCAAATTTCTCTATTCTGAGTGTCCATTATGTAGTCGTGGCGCAATCGGAAGTATATGGCGATGAACGGGCATCACGCGCAGGAGGTTGAGCGGCTCGAAGAAGCGCTCAGGTGCGAACCCGACCCTCGCATGCGTTCGAACATCCAGCGCAAATTGGCGTTGATGCGTGCCACAATCCGAATTGAAGAGCAGCTTCAAGGCGGACGCGAAATCGGCATCTGAGCAGCTGAGAATGCCGATCCGCCGCTCGGGGCCAACATTTTTGGCGTTGCCTCGCCTCGAGCTTCGGGGAGTTCCCCGAGTGACTGGTATCATCTCCTTCGTCCCTACGTTTTGGTAGCGATGCGAGGGAGATGACCGATGCCAAGCCGGAATCGCATTTCTCAATCTGGTTCGTGGGCTTGCTAGGCATAGCCGGGCTGGTCTTCCTGGTACTCCGTTTCGGCGACCTCGAAGCGTTCGGCCGAACCGTGCGGCATGCAGCGCCCGCGTGGCTCGGGGGTGCGATGATACTCCAGGTCGCAACCTATGCCAGCGTCGCCGGCGGCTGGAATGCGGTGTTAGCACGGGCAGGCGCGCGGCAGCCATTCCGACGGCCGGTGCCGATCGCGATCACCAAGCTTTTTGCTGATCAGGTACTTCCCAGTGCTGGCGTGGGCGGCAATCTGCTGCTCGTCGATCAATTGACTGCAATCGGTGCACCGCGCTCGGCCGCGGTAGCGGAAATGCTCGTCTCGATGATCGGAAATTATATCGCTTATGCCATTCTGGCAGTGGCGATGCTGCTTCTATTATGGATGCAGGGCTGGCGACCCCGCTTCTTGTCGGGCTGGTCACGACTTTCCTGTTGGTTGCACTCGCGATCCCGTCTCTGGCGCTTTGGCTTCGCAATCGCGGAAGCCGGCCGCTATCCCGACGCATCGAGGGACTGAAGCCACTTGCTCGTCAGCTGCGTGTCATCGGCGAGGCACCCCCGGCACTCATCACGGACCGCCGACTGCTACGACAGGTCGCCTTCTACAATGGCTTCGTCTTTCTCGCTGATACCATAACCTTGTTCTTCTGCGCACTGGCTCTAGGCGGATCGACGCGTCTCGCGGCCGCCTTCATAGCGCTGATGTCGGCGTCGATCGTGGTCACGCTCGCGCCCTGTTCCGCTTGGCCTTGGTGGGTTCGAGGCTACGTGCATGGCGATGTTGGTGATGCTCGGCACGCCTGCACCGACCGCACTTGCCGCCACCTTGCTCTTTCGCGTGCTTTCATTGTGGATACCCTTGCTGTTGGGATCGGCACTGATTCGACGCCGCCCCAGCGCGCGGCCGCGGTAGGGCCCGCGCGCCGCAACGGTGCGCGAGAGCAAAGCCTCTCAATGGATCGCCTCCTTCCCAACGAGTCCAGCGTCGGAATAGGCGTTATTTGCGTTCCACAGCATCCATCCGTCGGATCCGAAATCCTGCGATGCACGGATCTGAAGCTCGACCTCGTGGGCATCGAAGGGCCTATGATCGAACGCATAATCTTTGAATGCCTGAAGCCAGGGGCGGAAGCGCCGCGGCGATCCCCCGAGGCGGCGCCGGGCTTCAGTGAGCGAACGACGCACGATCGCATAGCTGTTCGCAATCGGATTCTTCACGCCTGGAATGCCGAACTTGTATCCCGACGGATAGAGCATCGGTGAGAGATAATCCACGTGAGGCGCCATGTCCTCGAGCCGCTGGCCGATGCCGGTGTCGTCGAGGTTCCAACAGACGTATCCGAATATGTCGGCGGCGACGAAGACATTGTAGGGAACGAGCCGCTGTCGCGCCTCGGCGAGGAAGCGGGTTATTGCAGCGACGCGATTTGCTTGCGTCGCGGGCTGACTCAATATCAATCGCGCCGAGGAATCCGGGAACCGGAGATAGTCGAACTGGATTTCGTCGGCGCCAGCGCGGGCGGCCTCGACCGCCAAGTCAATATTATAGGCGCGCACCTCAGGTTCAAACGGATCTGTCCATGCAAGCCCTTCGCGGTCGCGGAACAGCTCTGTACCACGGCGGATCGCGAGGTCGGGTCGTGCCTTCGCCAAGGGATCGTCCTTGAACACCACCATCCGGGCGATGACGTATATGCCGGAGCCGTGCAGACGCTGAATGAGCGCTGCCAGATCGGGAATAGTCGTAATCTTCCGCGCACCGGCGCTTACGGCGAGCGGAACCGTGCTCGGAAAGGGGATGATGCCTCGATCGCCTTTGAGGTCGATAACCAGTGCGTTCGCCCCGCCGCTGTTGATGATAGCCATCGCGCGTCCCATCAGCTTCGGCGATCCCACCCCGTAGACCGACAGATACAGTCCCTTGGGCGTGAAGGGAGCGAGCTTCACCAGCCCGTGGGTGTTGGTCAGGTCGGTGGCAAAAATCGTGGCTCGCCGATAGCCCAGCGCCCGAAAGAGGATTTTCCGTGGCGCACCGCGGATCTGGAATGTTCCACTGGGCCCGAGCCGCATCTCGCGATTGCCAGCGGTGACAATGCCGTCGGCAATCGGAGTACCAGTGACCGCATCGATCAGCCGCCCTTCCAAGCTGCTGGTCTGCCCCAGCGCAGCCGCGGCGACGAAGCTAATGGTCAGCGCTCCCATCGCCATGGCCAACATCCGACTCATTGTCGCGCCGTTTTGCCCTTCACGCCGATCAAGGCTTCGAAGCGCACTCCGCGGTCCGCCTCGCCGATTGGAATTCGCGGCAGGGCGAGCAGGTCGACCCCCGGCCTCGCTGGGCCTCCCTGATATGCAACCGCGGCGACATAGCCCGCGTGTCGCGCGGCCATTTCAAGCTCGGCATTCACGATCCCGAAGGGCCAGGCCAGTATATCGATCTTTTTCCCCAGCCGAGCTTCGAGAATTGCCTTAGACCGTAACAACTGGTCATCAACGAATGCACGATAGCTTTCGCGAGACCGGCGCCGCCGTTCGACGTTGAAATTCGGATGCCAATAGGTGTGGGACTGCACGTCAACGAGACCAGAGTCCTGCATTTCGCGCAGCTGGTCCCACGTCATCGCATAGTCGGCATTCGCTATCGCTGATGGGTAGATGAACAGGGTGACCGGCATGCTGTGCTTGCGGATCAGTGGAAACAGCACTGCGTAGACCGAGCGATGCCCGTCATCGACGGTAATCGCCGCGCGCCGCGTTGTACCGGTGGCAGGGCGATGCAAGGCCGCGATGGCTTCGCGCAGCCGAACCACTCGGTAGCCTAATCCAGCAAGCTGATTCACCTGCGACTCAAAGGTCTTGACGGTGACGGTTGTAGGGCCGGGCCTTGCCGGATCGAACCTATGATAAGCCAAGATCGGGATCGCCCCCGGCTCTGGCGCCGCAAGAGCCCGGATCGGGACCATGGCGCCGAGCGAAGCCATAAGGCCTGCCAACAAGAACGCGCGCCGCTCTGGCTCCCTCGGCTCGTCGTTCTGCCTTCGCTGCCACCGCTCCATCGCCGACTCCGTGAGCCCTTACGATTACGGAGCCTCCCTCGCCGTGCCCATTGTGAATATCACTTAGATTGGCGAGTTCAGTCAGTCATATGGCAGGAGGTCGCCGACCGGGATGGGCAATCACACCCGGGTCGGCGCGGTAACGATGATCATGTCGTCCACTTCGTCGCGACACTCAGCGAAGTGCGCGCCAGGACGCAGCGAGGTCGCGCAGCATCGTTGCAGGCAGCCCTAATGACATACGGGATGTTCCGGAGTGACGAGCGTCCCGCGAGGGCCAATGATCGCTCCTGAAGGAATCGATCGTGCTTGTTCCCCATGGAGCCATCATACTGGTCGCGGACGGCGGGGGCATGCGACTGATGCGCAACGCCGGTTCCAACGTTGCCCCACACCTCGAGGTGATTGACGAACACATATTTCACAACCCTGCCACGCATGCTGACGGCAGCGACCGCCCCGGTCGTGCCTTCGAGAGCGCCGGAGTTGCTCGCCATGCCTATGCAGGCAGCGACACGCATCAGCGGCGGGAGGACGCGTGGGCGGAGCAAGCTTATGCGTTGCTTCGGAAGCATCGAGAGGCGCCGGCCATCGTGATCGCGCCACCGCATATACTCGGCTCGATGCGCAGTTGCTATTCCAGCGACTTTCGCCGGCGGCTGATCGCCGAGATCGACAAGGATCTGGCGCACCATGCGCCTCCGGAGGTCGCCCGGCTTCTCAGCAGTCATCCTGACCCCGGAGCGGGCTAAATGAGCTCACCCCCACCGGATGTCGTCGGACGCCCGCTTCGGCGAGCTCGGTCTCCTAGGAAGAATTGCGAAGTGCGGCGCCGGTCAGGAAGGTCAAATCTGCCCCAGGGAGGAAGCGCAGTATGATCAAGAGCCTGTCCACGGTCGTCGATAGCCCGAACGAAGCGCAAACTTACGTTCGCGACCTCGCCGCGTCGGCACGGCGAATGAAGGCGGATCTGCTCGTCACTATGCTGACGGCGGCACCGATGTTTTCTCCAAGTATCGCACCGTTCGGGGGACTCTACGTTCCCGAGGCTGAACTCCGCGCCGATGCCCGAGAAGACATATTGCTGTTGCGGACAGGCCTAACGGACGATCCGCATGTGAAGATCGGCGGCTATTACGGCGACGTGGGCTGGCTCGTCCACGAATTGCGCAACAGTGAAGGGGTGGTTGACCTGATCGTGATAGGGCCAGCGTCCGGATGGGAAGTCGGCTGGTTGCGTCGCCGCGCCATTGAGACTTTGCTGATGGCCTCTGGAACGCCACTTCTGCTTCTGCCGGAAGGCCAGAAGCTTCGAAAAATCGCACGCGCCACGCTGGCCTGGAAACCCTCAGGGGAAGCGGTGCGGGCGGCGCGGGACCTGATGTTGCTTGCCGAGCCTGGCGCGCATTTCGACATCGTCACTGTGACGCGCGGCGAAATGGCCGGCGCGGACAGGAGGGAAGGGCGGTGCGCGATCGCTGATTATTTGGCGGCTCGCGGTTTCGAGACCGAATGTCATTTCATCGATATCGGTGGGACGACGGCCGAGCAGCTGCAACGGTTCGCCCTCTCGCATAAGTCCGACGTGCTGGCGATCGGCGCATATGGGCATTCCCGCATTGTCGAAATCCTGTTGGGAGGCGTGACGCGCATGCTGATCGACGACGCGCGCGTGCCGCTCATGATGAGCCGATGATGGGCATGTTGAAGGATATCGTCGCGGTCGTCCAAGGCGGCGGCAAAGCGTCGGAGGCCGTCGAAACGGTCCTCGCCTTCGCGAAGCTTCATCACGCGCATATCCAACTGAACGTCATATCCGAACGGGTGATGCTATTGACCCCGCTTGATCCGAAGGGCCGCCATTATGCGCAGCCGAAAGCGGAGAAGGAGCACCTGCACCAAGTCGAAATTGTCCGCGCGCAGGCTGCGGCCGTGCCGGTCGACAGCGACGTGCGCAGCCTCCACGAAGAACCGCTGCTGATCCCTGGCCGGGTCGATATGCAGAGCCGCTGCGCGGATCTGGTCCTCGTGCCTTCTGTACCCTGCTGGACGGACCGGCGGCTGCGCAAACGGGTGGTCGACGCGATCCTCGGCGCCGCAGGCGCGCCCACCCTGCTCTTTCCGCCTGGCTGGCAGCCGGAGCCGGTCTGTCATGCCGTTCTGGCTTGGAACGAGTCCGCCGAAGCGGCGCAGGCGGCCCGCGCCCTGATCACGATCCTTGAACCAGGAGCCGTGGTTGATGTCGTCGTCGTGGAACCACTATACACACCTGACGGCCGCTCGACTGATCCGGGCGCGGAAATCGCCGAACATCTGAGCCGCCACAGATTCGCCGTTGAGCGTCATATCTGTCAAGCCAGCGGGCGCTCAACGGCCGAGGTGCTGGAGAGCTTTGCCGCGATGCGCGACGCGCAATTGCTTGCCATCGGCGCTTATGCGCACTCGCGGGTTCGGGAGATCATTTTCGGTGGCACGACGCGAGAACTGATCGATTTCCAACGCCTGCCAGTGTTAATGGTGCACTGACACCCCGACCCCGACCCGCTGCCCCACCGTCAACCGGGGCAGAATATCGCGTCGACAACTGTGCGCCTGTTCTCGGGCATCTTTGGTTTTTGATGTCCGCCGCCCACGACGGATTCGAAGCGGCGCCATTGTCGCAGTACGGAAACTCGTTCCAACGGTCCAGCTCGGATCGACGTTGAAGGGCTGATCGGCGCCACGTCGAGATTGGCCTACGCGCCGAGTGCGTGAGGCGCGGGCGTCCGCATCAACCGAAGCGGGAAACCTGACCCTCCCTGCGCGCGCGTCTCCGCAGGATGACTGTAGTCAAAGGTTGAGCGCGTTCGGCGCTACAGCGTGAATGCGAAGAAAAGGGCGGTTGCCGCGGTCATCACCAGGGTCGCGAACCAGCCCAGCAAGGTCGCCGCTGGCGAAAGCGTCAACCGGCCCATTGCACGCTTGCTGCGGACGATCAGCATCATCATCGCCATCAACGGGGCGGCCAGCACGCCATTGACCACTGCCGCCCAGTAAAGCGCGCGCACTGGATCGACGGCCACCGATGTGAGCGCCGCCCCGGCCAGCGTGGTCACCGCGATGGTGGCGTAGAAGAGCCGGGCCTGGAGCGGTTTTGCGTCAAGGCTTCCGGCCTTGCCCGTCATTTCCGTAACCGCGTAGGCGGCGGAGCCGGCCAGGATCGGGACTGCCAGCAGGCCGGTGCCGATGATCCCCAGGGCGAACATCGCGAAGGCGAACGGGCCGGCGATGGGGCGCAAGGCCTCGGCAGCCTGTGCCGAAGTCTTGATATCGGTAATGCCGTTGGCATTCAGGGTCGCGGCGGTCGCGAATACGATCGCGAGTGACACAATCGAGCTGAACGCCATGCCGACCAGCGTATCGGTGCGGATCCGCTTGAGCTCCGGACCGGCCTCGCGCGGCGCAATGCAGAGTGGCTTGGCATGATGGCGGTGTTGCTCCTCGATCTCCTGGCCGGCCTGCCAAAAGAAGAGATAGGGGCTGATCGTTGTCCCGAGGATCGCGACCATCGCCGTCGCATAGGCCGCGTTCCATTGCAGCTCGGGGACAACGAGAGCGGTCAGGGCCCGGCCCCAGGGCACGCCAGCGACCGCGACGACGCCAACATAGGCAAAGAGGGAAAGCGTCGTCCACTTGAGGATGGCGGCATAGCGCGGATAGCTCAGGGTCACTTCGAGCACCACGCAAAGGATTCCGAAGAGCAGGGTGTAAAGCACCGCATTGCCGCCTGTCAGCAGGACCAAGGCGGCGCCCATCGCGCTCAGGTCGGCCCCGAGATTGACGATGTTGGCTATCAGCAGCAGCGTCACCATCGTCCAGAGCACGGGTCGTGGATAATGGCGGCGCAGGTTGCGGGCGATGCCGGCGCCGGTCACGCGACCGATCTCGGCGGCGACCTGCTGGATGACGACCATCAGCGGGAAGCTGAGGACGAAAGTCCAAGCGAGGCCATAGCCGAACTGGGCGCCGATCTGGCTATGGGTGCCGATCCCGCTCGGATCGTCGTCGGCAGCACCCGTTACAAGTCCAGGGCCGAGGGTCCGCAGGAGGCCCGGCGGCGCGGGCGGCAACGCGGAGCTGCCCGGTGCGGGCAGATCTGCGGACGTTCCTGTCGGCTGGTCATTCACGGCATGAAGTTCCCCTAAAGAGCCGCGCATCCTGTGAAATGCGCATTTAGCGGGGAAAGACAATGGCCCGAAGGTTGAATGCCTAAAAGCAATCCATCACCCCCAAAACTGCTTCCTCAGAAAAGCGGCCTTGCATCGGAACTCATCGCAGAATGGGGATCTTTAGCACCCACCACCAGCGTTCAAGCTGACCGCAGGCCGGAACGGTAATGTATCAAAAGCAGTCCTCTGGCTATGGTAAGTGTGTACACCCCCTAGTGAAGTGTCACGTTTGCTTCAGCGTTTCGTCCATCCGCATCGCTACAGCCAAGCCAGATAAGAAGGTCATTCCAGCCACGACGAGTGCGGCTTCGTTTAGCCCGAAGAAGTCAGCAACGACGCCTGCGATAAGCGCCCCGAGCGCATAGCCTAGGTCTCGCCACAGCCGATACACTCCCACCGCCGACGCCCGCCACGTCGGGTGGGCCACATCCCCTATTGAAGCTAGGAGCGTAGGGTAAACCATCGCCGTACCAAGCCCGAGGAGCACGGCTCCGAGTGCAAAACCAAAATAGGTCCACAGGACGACGATCAACACGATGCCCACAGCTTGGACCCACATGCCCGCGACAATGAGCCACTTCCTGCCGATGCGGTCCGAAAGGCCGCCGGTGACGAGCTGCATCACACCCCAGACGGCTGGATAGAGCCCCGCGAGAAAACCTATTTCGTCAAGACCTAGTCCCGCGGCCGAGAAAATCAGCGGAAACAGTCCCCAGGCAAGCCCGTCATTGAGATTGTTGACGAGCCCTGCTTGCGTCGCTGATGCGAGATTCCTGTCCGACCATGTGGTCCGCCAAAATATCTCACCATGCGACAATGGGCCTGCCTGCGTCTGGGATGTATTAGCCTCGTGAACCGCATGGCCCTGCGTTTCCCTGACAGCGAACATTGACAGGAACAGGCCACAGGCTAGGAACAAGACCCCAAGGTAGAATGGCTGAGGCCGGACGCCATGTCGCGCGGCAATGTAGCCGGTTGCCCAAGCGGCAATCGCGACTGCGAAATATCCCGCGAATTCGTTCAGGCCCATCGCGAGCCCTCGGTTTCGCGGACCGGCAAGGTCGATCTTCATGATCACCGCAGTTGACCACGTCAGCCCTTGGCTTGCCCCGAGAAATACATTGGCGATGATGACCCACGTCCAAGTGGGCGCCCACATTAGCAGGAACGGTACTGGCGCCGCGAGGACCCATCCCGTGATAAGGACCAGCTTGCGTCCCCACAGGTCAGCGAACCGTCCGGCGAAATAGTTGGCTGTGGCCTTCGCTACGCCGAAGACTGCGATGAACGAAAGGATGGCAGTGCGTTGGGCAAGCCCGAACTCATCCTGCGCTAGCGCGGGAAGGATGCTCCGCTCCATACCTACCATGCCGCCAACGAACGCGTTGACCAGCACCAGTAAGGAAAACTGGGGCAGATTGGCACGCAGACCCAAAAGGGGCGCTGGGCGGTTCATTGTCATATCAAGATAGCGACTGCGACAACGCCAGTCGAATGTCCGATATGGCTCAGAGCTGGCAGGCGAGCTTCGCAGCCCGATCGATGCTGAGCCGGGGAATGGCTTCGGTCATGACGCGCTCACAAGACCGGAAGATAATCTCATCGCAGCGCCGACGAGGATGTGATGCCAGGCTAATACCAACTCTGCCACGTACCAGCGGCAACAAACACGCCGCCAGCAACAATCACTCGCTCTGACTTCGGAGCTGCTGATGTCTCCCGGCGACCGCGGATGCAGTGGACGTGAAGCAGCTTCTCGTTACGTACAGTTCCTTATGGCCCTGACGGGGTAATCATCGGAAGGTCGCGGCAAACGGAGAACGCGATGTATCCGGATCCGCATCTGACGCAGGCGCGAGAACAGGTCGAGCGAAGGCAGCGCGGGGAGGCTCGTGCGCCTATCGTGAATACCTTTTTCGACGAGCCGACCTTCACGGCGAGCCATGTCGTCCATGACCCGGTGACCAAGCGAGCGGCCATTGTCGACAGCGTGATGAACTTCGACCAACCGGCAGGTCGAACCAGTTTTGAGGCCGCCGACCGCCTGGTCGAATATGTGCGATCCGAGGGGCTTAGACTAGAGTGGCTGCTCGAAACGCACGCCCACGCCGACCATCTCTCCGCTGCGGTCTATCTGCAGGATAAGCTCGGCGGCAGGATCGCGATCGGTGAGCACATCCGCACCGTGCAGGATGTGTTTGGCGCGATATTCAACGAAGATGCGGGATTCGCCCGAGACGGCTCGCAGTTCGACCGGCTGTTTGGTGACGGCGACAAGTTCCATGTAGGTGGCCTTCCCGCCATCGCGCTGCACGTTCCAGGCCACACACCGGCCGACATGACCTACATCATCGGTGATGCGGCCTTCGTCGGCGATACGATGTTCATGCCGGATTATGGCACGGCACGCGCCGACTTTCCGGGCGGCGATGCACGCCAGCTCTACCGCTCGATCCGGCGTCTGATGGGACTGCCGAACGAGACGCGGGTCTTCCTGTGTCACGACTATCTAGCGCCCAATCGAGACAAGTTTGTCTGGGAAACGACAATCGGCGCCGAGCGCACCGGAAATGTCCACGTTCATGAAGGCGTGGACGAGGATACGTTCGTTGCGATGCGTGCCGCGCGCGACGCTACGCTCGGCATGCCGCGACTGATCCTGCCATCGGTGCAGGTCAACATGCGTGCAGGCCATTTGCCCGAGCCTGAGGCTAACGGCGCGCGCTATCTCAAGCTGCCATTGAACCTGCTCTGAGGGACCGCCATGCTACCGTCACTTCCGCTGACATTCGCGATAGGAGGGGGGCTTCTGATCGGCGCGGCGGCCGCATCGCTGCTGCTGCTTACCGGGCGCATCGCCGGCATCAGTGGTCTGGTCGCAAGGGTGGCGGGCATAGCCGATGCGGGGCCGCCGTGGCGGCTGGCGGCGGCGTTCGTGCTGGGGCTGCCGGTCGGAGCCGCGCTCGTCTCGCTGTTCGTGCGGCAGCCCCAGATCGAAGTGACCTCATCCGCGCCTTTGCTCATCGCCGGCGGCCTGCTCGTCGGCTTCGGCACCCGGCTCGGCAGCGGGTGTACGAGTGGGCACGGGGTTTGCGGGGTCAGCCGGCTGTCGCCACGCTCCGTCGTCGCCACGCTCACCTTCATGGTCGCGGCGATGATGATCGTCTTTGTCACCCGTCACCTGATGAGGGTTTGACGATGCGTGCGACGCTCTCTGCTCTCTTCGGCGGGACTATTTTCGGAGCTGGCCTGGCGCTGTCGGACATGATCAATCCGGCGCGCGTGCTCGGCTTCCTCGACGTTGCGGGGAGATGGGACCCGACGCTTGCCTTCGTGATGGCCGGCGCGGCACTCGTCTCCGCGCTGGGCTACGCGGTTTCGTATCGGCTGCGGCGTCCGGTGTTCGAAAGCAGTTTCTTCATCCCGGAGAACCGCCAGCTCGACAGCCAATTGATTGCGGGTGCGACATTGTTCGGAATTGGCTGGGGTCTGGTGGGCTTCTGCCCGGGTCCGGCAATCGCGAGCCTGATCTACGGATTTTGGCAATCATGGTTGTTCGTTGTCGCAATGCTGATCGGGATGGCACTGCAGCGGGCGGCTGTGACATCGCGCCGGCATGGGGCCGACGCCGACACCGCGGATAGGGCCCGGGAATAGGCCTTTTTTCCGGCTTCTTCCTGTAGGCGCCACAACATTGCATCGCGCAAGATCCGGTGGGCCGGGGCCTTTTCCAACCGATCTTGCATGCGGCAGTGGCTGGCCACGTGCTGCGCATGTATGGCTATCTCAATTCGAGCAGCCGCGCCACGTGATGTCGCAGTTTCTGACTGGTGGTCGGCTTTCTTATGAAAATATCAATGCCAGGCATTTGTTCGGCCCGGTGAGGCCCGCCTGACATAACAATCACCCTTGTTGCGGGGGCGATCTCCTTCACGAATTCGACCAAACCTATGCCGCTTAACCCGCCGGGCATGTCGACATCCGTCAACAGCATGTCGAATGGCAGTTCGGCACTGATGATTGCGAGAGCTTCAAGCGCATTCGCGGCTTGGGAAACCTGATACCCATCCAGCAACAAATCATCG
>Ga0207647_10000181_pt1 | contig 50570 bp, 56 predicted proteins | sample KBSCornC2_FD_184295 | JGI IMG/M metagenome (GOLD analysis project Ga0207647, IMG submission 184295) | Corn rhizosphere microbial communities from Kellogg Biological Station, Michigan, USA - C2 (SPAdes) (version 2) | ecosystem: Host-associated > Plants > Roots > Rhizosphere ... | reverse complement strand
GCCGCCGCCCGACCTGTCGCGGCTGCTGCTGGCGCCGATGCCAGGTCTCCTCACCAAGCTCGACGTCGCGGTGGGCGACAAGGTCGAGCCCGGCCAGCCGGTCGCGGTGATGGAAGCGATGAAGATGGAGAATATTCTCCGAGCGCCCAAGGCGGCGAGGGTCAAGGCGACTCCCGCCAAGGCGGGCGACAGCCTCGCGGTCGATCAAATCATCGTGGAGTTTGAGTGAGCGCGGATGATGAACCAGGCGGAGCTTCGCCAGCGGCTGATACCCATTCTCAACGCTGAAGAGTCCGAAGACTGGGACGTGGTCGAGCGCCTAAGCGACGAGCTCAATCGCGAGCTTCTCGACGCGCGTTTCAATGTCCCTGAAATCGTTGATCACTATCTCGACGATGCCGATGTCCGCATCAAAGACAGCCGATACGCGGAGGGTCAGCGCGCTAAGGTCCGCCAATTTGTCGAGACCGGCGAACATACGGAGGGCACGACTGTTCCGTTGTGGTCTTGCGCATTGGTTGCGGCGCTGTTCTTTGCCGCTGTTATTTGGCTCGTGAGGTAATCCTCAACTCGCTCCTCCTCAGTTTGCCCGTCGCGGTCTTCGGCAGCGCCTCTACGAACGCAATCTCGCGCGGATATTTGTAGGGCGCGATCTCAGCCTTCGCGTGGGCTTGCAGCTCATCGACGAGCGCGTCAGAGCCTTCGGTACCCTCCGCGAGCACCACGAACGCCTTCACTTTCTGTCCGCGTTCGGGGCAGGGCACCCCGATCACCGCGCACTCGGCGACCGCGGGGTGCGACAGAAGCGCATTCTCCACTTCGGGAGCGCCGATATTGTAGCCCGAGCTGACGATCATGTCGTCGCTACGGGCGAGGTACCAGAAGTAACCGTCACCATCGCAGCGGTAGGTGTCGCCGGTCACGTTCCAGCCGTGCTGGACGTAGTCGCGCTGGCGCGGGTCATCGAGGTAGCGGCAGCCGGTCGGCCCCTTGATCGCGAGGCGGCCGACACCTTCGGCGACTTCGCCGCCGTCGGGGTCGAGCAAAGTCGCGGCATATCCCGGCACCGCCTTGCCGGTTGAGCCGGGCTTGATGTCGTCGCCGGCTGCGGAGACGAAGATATGCATCATCTCGGTCGAGCCGATCCCGTCGGTGATCGCGATCCCCGTGCGCTCCTTCCACGCGCGCCAAGTCGCCTCGGGCAGATGCTCACCGGCGGAGATGCAATAGCGGAGGGTCTTGAGCGCGGTGTCGAGCATGGGCTGTGAGAGCAACGCCTTATAGGCCGTGGGCGCCGTGCCGAGGTGGGTGACACCGTGCTTGACGATCGCGTCCAGCAAGACGTTTGGCTGCTCGATCGTCGCGCTCGCCGCTCCGAAGCGCAGAGGGAACATCGGCGTGATGCCGAGGCCGAAGGTGAACGCCATGGGCGCGCTGGTGAGGAAGACGTCGCCGGGCTTCGGATCGACGAGATGCTTCGCGAACGTGTCGCACGGCGCGAGCACGTCGCGGTGGAATTGGACGCAGCCCTTGGGCACGCCGGTCGTACCGCTGGTGAAGGCGATGATGCACGGGTCGTCGCGGCCGGTGTCGGCGGGCGGCAGCGGCTGCAGCGATGCGGTGCGCGTCTCGAGCTCGCCCTTTCCGTAATCGCCGTCATATTTGATGATGTGCCTGACGCTGTGGGTCTGGTCGGCGGCCTGGCGGAAATCTCCGATGAAGCGGCTGTCGACGATGGCGTGGGAGATCGCCGCGCGCTCGATCACGGTCGCAATCTCGCCCGGGCGCAGCAAAGGCATGGTCGCGACCACCACCCCGCCCGCCTTCAGCACCCCAAGCCACGCCGCGAACATCGTCATCGTGTTCGGCCCGCGGAGCAGCACGCGGTTGCCGGGAACGAGGCCGTGCTCGTCGACCAGCAGCCGAGCGATGCGCCCGCTGAAATCGTCGAGCTCGGCATAGGTCCAGCGGCCATGGTCGTTGACGACCGCCAGGGCGCCCGGCGTACCGCCCTTCAGCAGCTCCGCCGCGGCGTTCAGCCGCTCGGGATATTGCAGCTCGGGAAGGTCGAAGCGGAACTCGGGCAACAGCTCCGGCGGCGGCAGTCGGTCTTTGACGAAGCTGTCGTACGTCATTCCGGAACGACGGCAGTCGCCTCGATCTCGACCTTGGCTTCGGGCTCGACCAGGCGAACGACTTCGACGAGGGCCATGGCCGGGTAATGATTCCCCATGATCTCGTGCCAGGCGATGCCGATGTCCTTGAGGCTCGCGCGATAGTCGTCGATCGAGGTCACGTAGCAGGTTAGGCGCGCGATGTTCGCGGGCTCCGCGCCGTCGCAGGCGAGGATCGCGACGATGTTGCGCAAGGCCTGCGCGAACTGGCCGGCGAGCGTGGTCTCGGCGAAGCGCTCTTCCTCGTTCCAGCCCACGACCCCGGCGGTGAAGACCATCCGCCCCCTCGCGGCCATGGCGTTGGAATAGCCCTTGGGCCTCGGCCAGCCGGGCGGGCAAAGCCGCTTCATGCCCGACGCTCCTTGAGCAAATCGCGCGCGATGATCTGGCGCTGCACCTCGCTCGCGCCTTCGTATATCCGCAGGGCGCGGATATCGCGGTACAGCTCCTCGACCTTGACGCCCCGCGTGACGCCCGCGCCGCCGTGCATCTGCACCGCGGCATCGATCACCTGTTGCGCGGCCTCGGTCGCGTGCAGCTTGGCCATTGCGGCTGCTCGGCGGTGGTCGGTTCCTCCGATGTCCTGCTGCCACGCCGCGCGGTAGATCAGCAGGGCCGAGGCATCGATCAGAAGCGCCATGTCGGCGAGCTTTTCCTGAGTCACCGCATTGTCGGCGAGCGTGCCGCTGCCGAGACGGCGGTTCGTGGCGAACTTCAGCGCTTCGTGGAGCGCACGGCGCGCAAAGCCGAGCGCGGCCGCTCCGACCGTCACCCGGAACAGGTTGAGCGTTTCCATTCCGATGCGGAAGCCTTCACCCGGCTCGCCGATGATCGCGTCCGCCGGGATTCGGACATTGTCGTACTTGATGCGTCCGAGCGGGTGCGGGGCGATGACCTGAATGCGTTCGGTAACTTCGACCGCTTCCGCCGGGACGATGAAGGCGCTGAGGCCCTTCGCGCCTTCGCCTTCGCCGGTCCTGGCGAACGTCACGTAGAAATCGGCGATCCCGCCGTTGGATATGTAGGTCTTCTCGCCGACCAGCACCCATTCGTTGCCGTCGCGCATGGCCGAGGTCGACATGTTGGCCGCGTCCGATCCGCATTCGGGCTCGGTCATTGCGAAGGCGGCGATCGCCTTGCCGGATGCAACGCGAGGCAACCACTCACGCTTCTGCTCGACCGTTCCGAACAAAGAGATCGCGCCCGAGCCCAGCCCCTGCATGGCGAACGCGAAATCGACGAGGCCATGCCAGCGCGCGAAGGTCTCGCGGCAGAGGGCGAGGCTGCGTACGTCGGGCCGAGTCTTGCCGTCGGAGACGGCGAGCTTGAGGAAGCCGGCCTTGCCGAGCTCGGCGACCGTCGCCCGGCAGGCATAGTCCGCATCGCCGGGTTCGGCGTCGTGGATGACGGCCTCGCACCAGGCTTCGAGGTCGCGCGCCAACTCGCGGTGGCGCTCCTCGAAGAAGGGCCAGCTAAGATCAGTCACCGCGGAACACCGGTTGGTGCTTGGCGGAAAAGGCCTGATAGGCGCGCTTGAAATCGTTGGTCTGCATCAGTGCCGCCTGCGCCTCTGCCTCCATGTCTAGCGCGGTCTCGATCGAGACGTGCCATTCGGCGTCGAGCTGGCGTTTGGTGACTCCGTGCGCGAGGGTTGGGCCGCTTGCCAGCTCGCGCGCGAGGGCTTGCGCGTCGCCTTGGACGTCGTTGCTGAGCCGGTTCCAGAAACCCCATGCAAGGCCTTCCTCGGCAGCCAGGTTGCGGCCGGTGAAGAGCAGCTCCGCCGCGCGGCCGTGGCCGATGATCCGGGGCAGTATTGCGCAGGCGCCCATGTCCGCGCCCGACAGTCCCACGCGAGTGAAGAGGAAGGCGGTCTTCACGTTCGGTGACGCCAGCCGAATGTCGCTCGCCATTGCCAGAATCGCCCCCGCGCCGGCGCAGACGCCTTCGACAGCGGCGATGATCGGCTGCGGACAGGCGCGCATCGCCCGGACCAGGTCGCCGGTCATACGGGTGAAGTCCAGGAGGCCGCTTTCGTCCATTTTCGTAAGCGGCCCGATGATTTCATGCACATCGCCGCCCGAGCAGAAATTCCCGCCCGCGCCGGTCATTACGACGACCTTAACGTCGCTCGTGTGGGCCAGCTCGCGGAACGTGTCGCGAAGCTCGGCATAGCTCTCGAACGTCAACGGATTCTTGCGCTCGGGCCGGTTGAGCGTGACGGTCGCGACTCCATCGGCGAATGACCACAGGAAATGCTCAGGCTCGAGCGTTTTCGGGTCGAGGCTCACGCCGACGTTCCTCCGTCGATCGTCACCGCGGCACCGTTGATGTCGCGGCTCTGCGGCAGGCACAGGGTCAGGATCATGGTCGCGATGCCGTCCGGATCGACCAGCCGCCCGCTGGCATTCATGTTTACGATCGCCGACCGCGAATCATCCTCGCTGCGACCGGTAATCGCCGAAACGCGCGCGATCGACTGGTCGGTCATCGGCGTATCGACATAGCCCGGGCATACCGCGTTCACGGTGAGGTTGGTCTTGGCATATTCGGCGGCGAGCGAGCGCGCGAGGCCGAGGAGGCCGTGCTTCGAGGCCGCGTAATGCGCTGCGTAGGGCACTCCGCGCAGGCTTGCGACCGAGGCGACGAAGACGAGGCGGCCATTCTCGCTCTTGAGGAGGTCGGGCAGCGCCGCCTGGGCGCAATCGAACGCCGCCGTGAGGTTGGTCGCGATGATCCGGTCCCAGCTCTCGCGGGTCATCTTGTGGAAAGGCGCACTCTCGGCGATTCCGGCGTTGACGACCAGGAGCTCGATCGGGCCGTTCAGGGTGCGCGCCTCCTCGAAGGCCTTGGCGATCTGGCCGGGCTGGGTAACGTCGCACGAAACCGCATAACCACCGATCCGCTCCGCGGTTTGCTGGAGGGGCTCCATCCGCCGGCCGAGCAGAGTCACCTTGGCTCCGGCGGCGTGGAGGTGCGCTGCGGCCGAGGCGCCGATACCCGTGCCTCCGCCGGTGACCAGGGCATGCCGGCCCTCGAGCCAGTTGTTCTCAGCCACGGCTCTCCCCTTTCACTTCGCCATTGGCCGAACGGCAATGAGGTGGCAAGGCGCACGCCATGAAGCTCGCTATCCTTGAGACCGGCCGCCCGCCGGGCGACCTCGCCGACTGGTTCGGCGACTATCCGGCGATGTTCGAACGGCTGCTGGGTGACGGCTTTGAGGTCGAGAAGTTCGACGTCCAGGCGGGACGGTTTCCCGAGCCTGCATCGCACGATGCCATCCTGATCACCGGCTCGCCCGCCGGAGTCTATGACGGCTTCTCCTGGATAAAGCCGCTGTCCGATTTCATTCGCGCCGCAGGGGACCGCAAGATGGTTGGCGTCTGCTTTGGTCACCAGATCATGGCCGAGGCGCTCGGCGGGCTTGTCGTGAAGTCGGACAAGGGCTGGGGCGCCGGACTCCACAATTATTCGATCGTTCGCCGCGAGCCCTGGCTGGATGGAGCCGAGGGCATCTTGGTCCCGGCCTCGCACCAGGACCAGGTCGTCATCCAGCCTCCGAATACCGAGATCGTCGCGGCCTCGGACTTCACGCCCTACGCCGCTCTCGCGTGGCAGGACCGGCCGGCGATCTCCTTCCAATTCCATCCGGAATTCGATCCGGCATTCGCCAAGGCGCTGATCGAGAAGCGCTACGACGTCGTGCCCAACCCGGACGCCGCGATCGCATCATTGGACGCGCCCAACGACAATCATCGCGTTGGCGGTTGGATACGCCGCTTCCTCAAGGCATAGGCAGCCCGCAACTCAAGGGGGACGACTCATGAAAACCCGCGCCGCCGTCGCTTTCGCCGCCAAGCAGCCGCTCGAAATCGTCGAGGTCGATCTCGACGGCCCGAAGGACGGCGAAGTCCTGGTCGAAATCATGGCGACGGGCATTTGTCATACCGACGCTTACACGCTCGACGGGCTCGATTCCGAAGGGATCTTCCCCTCGATCCTCGGACACGAGGGGGCCGGAATTGTGCGCGAGGTCGGGCCTGGGGTCACTTCGGTCAAGCCGGGCGACCACGTCATTCCTTTGTACACGCCCGAATGCGGCAAGTGTAAGTCGTGCCTCTCCGGCAAGACCAATCTCTGCACCGCGATCCGCGCGACGCAGGGCAAGGGCGTGATGCCCGACGGCACGAGCCGCTTCAGCTACAAGGGTGAGACCATTTTCCACTACATGGGCTGCTCGACCTTCTCGAACTTCACGGTGCTTCCGGAGATCGCGGTGGCGAAGATCCGAGAGGACGCTCCGTTTCAGACCAGCTGCTACATCGGCTGCGGGGTCACCACCGGGGTCGGGGCGGTGATCAACACCGCCAAGGTCGAGCCCGGCGCCAACGTGGTCGTCTTCGGCCTTGGCGGGATCGGGCTCAACGTGATCCAGGGCGCGAAGCTGGTCGGCGCGAACAAGATCGTCGGGGTCGACATCAACCCGGGCAAAGAGGAGTGGGGCCGCAAGTTCGGAATGACCGACTTCATCGACGCCCGGAACAAGGACCGCGCGGCGATCATCGGCGAGGTGCTGAAGATCACCGACGGCGGCGCCGACTATAGCTTCGACTGCACCGGCAACACGGAGGTGATGCGCACGGCGCTCGAATGCTGCCACCGCGGCTGGGGTACCAGCATCATCATCGGTGTCGCCGAGTCGGGCAAGGAGATCGCGACCCGGCCGTTCCAGCTGGTGACTGGGCGCAATTGGCGCGGCACCGCGTTCGGCGGCGCCAAGGGCCGCACCGACGTTCCCAAGATCGTCGACTGGTACATGGACGGGAAGATCGCGATCGACCCGATGATCACGCACGTCCTGAAGCTCGAGGATATCAACAAAGGTTTCGACCTGATGCACGCGGGCGAAAGCATACGGTCGGTGGTGGTCTACTAATGCCGGACAAGGTCAACATCGCCGAGAAGCTGGGAAGCTTCTCCGATCATTGGGCGCCGCGGATCGTTGCCCGCTACAACGACAATGAAGTGCGGCTGGTGAAGGTCGAAGGCGAATTCATCTGGCACAAGCATGACGAGACCGACGAGCTGTTCCTGATCCTTGAAGGCGAGTTCGACCTGGACTTTCGCGACCGCACCGTGACTCTGAAGCCCGGTGAGCTGATTGTGGTCCCGAAGGGCACAGAGCACCGGCCGGCCGCGCGGCGCGGCGAGGTCAAGCTGTTGTTGATGGATCCCAAGGACATGCCCAACACGGGCGATCCGGCAACCGCCACGATTGCGGTCGAGATATGAGGAGCAAATAATGTTCAGCCATGTGATGGTCGGATCGAACGACGTCGATCGTTCGAAGCGCTTCTACGATGCTTTGTTCGGCAAGGAGGCCAAGCGGGACGAAAAGGGCCGGCTCGCCTATCGCCGGAACGGCGCGGTGTTCATGGTCTCCAGGCCGATCGACGGCAACGCTGCCTGCCATTCGAACGGCGGCACGATCGGGTTCAACTTCGACACTCCGGAGGAGGTCGACGCCTGGCACGCCGCGGGTTGCGCGGCAGGTGGCAAGAGCTGCGAAGACCCGCCCGGCTACCGCGAGGGTGAGTTCGGCCGGCTTTATCTCGCTTATTTGCGCGATCCTGACGACCACAAGCTCTGCGCGCTGCACCGGCCGCCGCAGTAAGCATGGAGGTCGTTTCCGAAAGCAAATCGCACGGCGGGCGGCAGCTTGTCGTGAAGCACGAATCCGCGGCCTGCCGGTGCGAGATGACGTTTTCGGTCTTCCTTCCGCCGCAGGCGGAGCGAGGTGGCAAGCTACCGGTCGTCTGGTACCTGTCGGGCCTCACCTGCACGCATGCCAACGTCACCGAGAAGGGCGAGTATCGTGCCGCATGCGCCGAGCTCGGCCTGATCTTTGTTGCGCCCGACACCAGCCCGCGTGGCGAGGGCATTGCCGACGCCGAGGAATGGGATTTCGGCAAGGGCGCGGGCTTCTATGTCGATGCCGCACAGGAACCTTGGGCTCTGCACTATCGCATGTGGACCTACGTGACCGAGGAGCTTCCCTCGCTAGTGGCTGCCGAATTTCCGGCGGACATGGATCGCCAGTCGATCACCGGCCATTCGATGGGGGGACACGGCGCGCTGACCGTCGCGCTCAACCACCCCGAACGCTTTCGAAGCGTTTCGGCCTTCGCTCCGATCGTCGCTCCGTCGCAGGTGCCGTGGGGGCAGAAGGCGCTCGCCGGCTATCTGGGCGAAGACCGCTCGGAATGGCGCAAGCATGACGCGGTCGCATTGATTGAGGGCGGCACGCGCGTCGAAGAAATCCTCGTCGATGTCGGCGATGCGGACCCGTTTATCGAAAAGGAGTTGCGGCCCGAGCTGCTGGAACGAGCGTGCGCTGATGCGGGCATCGCGCTGAAGCTGCGCATCCAGCCGGGGTACGACCATAGCTATTATTTCATCTCGACCTTCATGGATGAGCATTTGCGCTGGCACTCGGAGCGTCTGCGAAAGGGATAGGTCATGAGAACCAGCCGCCGCGACTTCATTCAGCTTGCGGCGGCGATGGGCGCCTCGCTCGCCTGGACGGGCCCCGCGAGCGCTTCCCGGACGAAGTGGCAGGAGCGGCGCGACCTTTACCCGGAGGGTGTAGCGTCGGGCGATCCCGACCCCACCAGCGTGATCCTCTGGACCCGGCGCCCGTTCGCTGAGGGCGAGCGGCACGTTCTCACGGTCGAAGTCGCACAAGACGAAGCTTTCCGGCGCGTGGTCGCACAGGCTCCGGCGCCCGTTTCCGCGGCCTCAGATTGGACGAGTCGAGTGCTCGTCGGCGGCCTAAAGCCAGCGCGAACCTATTGGTATCGTTTCACTGATTCGGAGGGGAACGGCAGCCGCATCGGCCGAACCATCACTGCACCGGCTGCGAACGATCCACGCCCGGTCAATTTCGCTTTCGTCAGCTGCCAGAGCGTCAACGAGGGCAAGCTCAACGGCTACCGGCGGATGATCTTCGAGGATGAGCGAGCCGCGCCCGAGGAGCAGCTTGGGTTCGTCCTGCACCTCGGCGACTTCATCTACGAGGTCGTCGAATATCCCGACGAGATCAAAACCCGTTACGACCGCACCATCTACGAAGTGTGCCGGATCCCCGACGGCGGAGTCACGGGCAAGTTCCACTATCCGCTGACCGTCGAAGGCTATCGCGCCGTTTACAAGGGTTATCTCGCCGACCCCGACCTGCAAGATGCGCGGGCGCGCTGGCCGTTCGTCAGTATGTGGGATAATCACGAATTCTCGTGGCAGGGCTGGCAAAGCATCCAGCAGGCGGGCGGCGCGCCGCGACCGGGGCAGACGATCAAGGTCGCCGCCAATCAGGCCTGGTTCGAATATCTGCCGGCCCGGGTCAAAGCTCCGAGCGGATCGCTCGACACCTTCGGCACCGTCCCGGTGAAGGACGTGAAAATCGAGAAATGGGACGAGAACGGCCTTGGCGACGAGCCGAATAACATCGCCGCGATCAACAGCCTGATCGCCTATCGCGCGATCCGTTACGGGAAACACCTCGACCTCCTGATCACCGATCAGCACAGCTTCCACGGGCCCGATCCCTTCAGCGACGATTCGCTCGGCAAGCTCGGCGACTGGGGCGACTACAACGGGATGTTCCCGGACGACGCGATGCAGATCCTCGATGGCGGTCGCGCGTTCAACAATGGCAATCCGCCGGCCGAAATCCGCTTTCAGGACGCCAGCATTCCCAACCCGCAGAAGAATGCGCCGCCGCAGACGATCCTCGGCGCTACGCAGAAGGCCTGGTTCAAGGACCAATTGAAGCGCGCGACGGCGACCTGGAAAATCTGGGGCAATTCGCTGGGGTGCCTCGATTGGCGCGCCGATCCCGAGAACCTGCCCACCGGCCTCACCAAGAAGCCGTGGCCGAAGGGCAGCTTCGCCAATCTTGGTGGCGGCGATCATGGTAGCGCGTGGGTCGAACGCGGCGAGATTTACGATGTAGTCCGGGACGCCGGAATCACCGGGTTTGCGATCGTCTCCGGCGACCGCCACAGCTTCTGGGCCGGCTACGCGGCGGCGCAGCTGCCCCCCGGCAAATTCGAGCCGGTGGGTCTCAGCTTCGTCGGAGCGTCGATGGCCAGCCCGGGCGCCATGGAGTCCTACGAGCACCGGTTGAAGAAGGACATGCCGCTCCGTGCCCTGTATCTTGCCGACCGGCCGGACCGGCCCAAGCCCGACTGGACGTTCAACATGCTGCTGAAGCACGGCGTCCGCTCATGCCTCGAATATGCGAAGAGCTTCGACCTGAAGCGCGCGCACGCCGTTTCCAACCCGCAACTTTCGCCCCACCTGGAATTCGTCGATATGGGTGGGCATGGCTATGCGACGGTTCGGCTCAGCGGTGATGAAATGCGAACGGAGTTCGTCTGCATTCCCCGCCCTGTCACCCGCAGCGATCGCCCGGACGGCGGCCCGCTTCGCTATCGGGTCGTTCACGCGGCCAAGCTTTGGCGACCCGGCGAGAAGCCGCGCCTCACGCAGCAGGTCATCGAAGGCGATCCAGGTCTCGCTATCTAGCCACGGGCGATCATCGTGACCGCCGGCTGGTATTGGCAGGGGCTGTCGGTCGCGACGGCGCTCGCTTGCGGGCTGCTAATCGGCATCGAGCGCGGCTGGAAGCTCAGGGAAGAAGAACCTGGCACGCGCGTCGCGGGGATCCGCACCTTCTCGATGCTCGGGTTGGCGAGCGGCATAGCCGGCCTGATCGGCGTCATCGGATATCCGTTTGTCGCCTCGGCCATCGTGATCGGCGCGGTGGCGGTCATGGTCACCGCTTATTCGCGCGAGCTAAGAAATCAGCACGATTCAACCAGCGCGGTGGCGGCGATCGCGACGATTGCGTTCGGGTTCCTCGCAGGAAGCGGCAACCCGGCGCTGGCGGTCGCGAGCGCCGCGGTCGGGGTCGCCTTGCTCGCCATGCGCACCGAGCTTCACGGGTTCGTCGAGAAGCTCGACCAGGAGGACGTCAAGGCGCTCGCCCGCTACGCCGTCATCGCCTGCGCCATCCTGCCGTTCCTGCCGAGCGGGCATTACGGACCTCTGGGAGCCTGGAACCCGCAGAAGCTGTGGCTGGTGGTGGTTCTCGTCACCGGTTTCTCCTTCCTTGGCTATGTCGCCAACCGAATCTTCGGCGAACGGCACGGGACAATCGCCACCGCGCTGATCGGCGGCGCCTACAGCTCGACGGCGGTGACCCAGTCACTCGCGCAGCGGCTGGGACACGAGGAGCGGGCGGGAGCGGAACCGGCCGGAATCGCGCTCGCCACGGCGGTCATGTACCTGCGCGTCGCCCTGCTCGTTGCCGTGCTCGCGACCCGGGTGTTCGTGCCGTTGGCGATCATCTTGCTTCCGGCGACCCTGGTCGCCTGGCTTGCAGGATGGTGGCTCTATCGCAAGGCGCCGCGCCACGAAGGGCCGAGCCCGCCGGGCAATCCGATCGCAATTCTTCCGGCACTCGGCTTCGTGGCCTTTGTCGCCATCGCGGCGGTGGCTGCGCGATGGGCCGCCGGGCGGTTCGGAGAGATGGGGATCGCGGTGTTGCTGCTGATCGTCGGCTCGACCGACGTCGATACGGCCATCATCACCTTGGGCGGCCTTCCGGCTGTGGCGATCTCGCCCTTGCTTGCCGCAATTGCCATTGCCGGGACGATCATCGCCAACATGGCGGTGAAGATCGGGATCACGCTCGTCTACGCCCGGAGCAAGGGCTGGTCGGCGGCGGCCGCGATGAGTCTCAGCGTGGTTGCGCTCGCGGCGTCAATCGGAGTGGCGTGGCTGCAGCTCTGACGCTCAGTGCTGCATCTGCAGGTTCGTGAGCTCCGGGCTCATTCCCATGTTCGCGTTCATGTGGGCCATGATCCAGATGGTCCCGATCATCACCAGGAAGACGATCAGCACTCCGAACGCGAGCGCCAGGACATTGTTCGTGTTGTCGGGGCCGCTCGTGATGTGAAGGAAGAAGACGAGGTGCACGCCCATCTGCGCGATCGCGAGGACGACGAGGCCGACCGCGACCCCGGGTCCCCACAGGACCGACGTCGACGCAACCCAGAACGAAACGCCGGTCAGGATCAGCGCCAGCGCAAGCCCGATGATGTAGGAGCCCGTCTCGCTGAGAATGTTGCTGTGCGGCGCGCCCGGAGGAACGTTCAGCAGCTCGGTTTCGCGCTCGGTCATGGCAATGTCCCGATCAGATAGACGATGGTGAAGATGGCCACCCAGATGATGTCGAGGGCATGCCAGAAAACGCTGAGGCACAGCAGCCGGCGCATGATGTGCGGCTGGAACCCCTTGGCCCAGATCTGCGCCATCATCGTTCCGATCCACAGCAAGCCGCAGGTGACGTGCGCGCCGTGACAGCCAACGAGCGTGAAGAAGGCCGAAAGGAAAGCGCTCCGCTGCGGGCCGGCGCCTTCGCCGATCATTTTCGCGAATTCGAAGAGCTCGATCGACAGGAAGACGAAGCCGAGGAGCCCGGTTACGAGCAGCCAGCCCTGCGTCCAGATCATGTTCGCGCGCTTCGCAGCGATCATCGCCAGGCCGCAGACGAAGCTCGAAACAAGCAGCGCGATCGTCTCGATCGCGACCAAATTGCGGTCGAACAGCTGGTTGCTGATGGGGCCGCCGTCGGTCGCGTGGGCGAGCGTCGCGTAGGACGCGAACAGTGCCGAGAAGAGCACCATGTCGCTCAGCACGAACAGCCAGAACCCGTAGGGAACGACGATGCTTTTCGATTCCGGCCCGCGATGACCGAGGCCGGTGTCTTCGGAGCCGCCGTGGGTGAGCCCGATCGCCGGGGCTTCGGATGCAGTCGTCATGTCGACTGACTCAGCTCGTGGAGGTGTTCCATTCGAATGCGGCGCCGCTCGCGAGCGTTCGCCCTGACCTCCTCGACGGGAATGATATGCTCATGCTCGTCGCGCCACGCGTACCAGACGAAGACCGCGAAGGCGCCGATGAGGCCCAGGATCGCGAGCCACCAGATGTACCAGATGATCGCGAAACCGCAGAGTGAGGCGAAGAAGGCGACGATGATTCCGGTCGGCGAGTTCACCGGCATTTCGATCGGCTGATAATCGGGCTCCTCGATCAGCTGGTCCTGCTTGATCGCGGTCTGCTTGCGAGTCCAATAGGCCTCCTCGCCGTGGACGTCGGGAAGCACCGCGAAATTGTAATGCGGCGGCGGTGACAGAGTCAGCCATTCGAGCGTCCGGCCGTCCCACGGATCGCCGGTGACGTCGCGGCGCTGGTCGCGTGTTTTGATTGAGTAGAGGAGCTGGACGACGGTCAGCACGATGCCGAGGCCAATGATGACCGCGCCGACGAACGCGACGTTTAGCCAAGGCTGCCAGGTCGGATCCGGTATGTGCTGCATCCGCCGCGTCGCACCCCAGAAGCCGAGGACGTAGAGCGGCATGAAGGCGAGGTGGAAGCCGATGAACCAGCACCAGAAAACCGCCTTGCCGAGGCGCTCGTCGAGCGTGAAACCGAAGGCCTTCGGGAACCAGTAGGTGTAGCCCGCCATCACCGCGAACACGACGCCGCCGATGATCACCTGGTGGAAGTGCGCGACCAGGAACAGGCTGTTGTGCACCACGAAATCGACCGGCGGGATGGCGAGCAGAACGCCGGTCAGGCCGCCCACAACGAAGGTGAGCATGAATCCGATCAGATAGTACATCGGAACGGTGAAGCGGACGCGGCCGCCGTACATGGTGAACAGCCAGTTGTAGATCTTCACGCCCGTCGGGATCCCGATGATCATGCTGGCGATTCCGAAAACCGCGTTGATGTCGGCGCCCGCACCCATCGTGAAGAAGTGGTGGAGCCACACCATGTAGGAGATGATGCAGATCGCGAGGGTGGCGAAGACCATCGAGCGGTAGCCGAATAATGGCTTCCCGGAGAAGGTCGACGCGACTTCCGAGTAGATGCCGAACGCAGGGAGGACGAGGATGTAGACCTCGGGATGCCCCCAGACCCAGATCAGGTTCATGTAGAGCATCGAGTTGCCGCCGCCGTCATTCGTGAAGAAGTGGAAGCCGAGGTAGCGGTCGAGCATCAGCTCCGCCAAAGCCACCGTCAGCACCGGGAATGCCGCCAGCATGATCAGGTTGGAGGCCAGCGCCGTCCAGCAGAAGACCGGCATCCTGAGGTAGCTCATGCCGGGCGCGCGGGTCTTGAGGATCGTCGTCACGAAATTGACGGCGGTTAGGACCGTCCCCACGCCTGATATCTGCAGCGCAACGAGATAATAATCGACCCCGACCCCGGGCGAGAATGCCTTCTCGCTGAGCGGCGGGAAGCCGAGCCACCCTGTCCGGGCGAACTCACCGACGAACAGGCTGACGTTGACGAGCAGCGCGCCCGACGCGGTCAGCCAGAAGCTGACATTGTTCATCGTCGGGAAGGCGACGTCGCGCACGCCCAGCTGGAGCGGAACGACGAAGTTCATCATTCCGATGACGATCGGCATCGCCATGAAGAAGATCATGATCGTGCCGTGGGCCGAGAAGATCTGGTTGTAATGTTCGGGCGGCAAATAGCCCTGCGATGCGCCGACCGCGAGCGATTGCTGAGCGCGCATCATGATCGCATCGGCAAAGCCGCGCACCAGCATCACGAGCGCAAGCACGATGTACATGATGCCGATGTGCTTGTGGTCGGTGGAGGTGATGTACTCATTCCAGATGTGCGGCCACCAGCCATTGCGCCAGACCCACACCGCAACTGCCGCAATTACGAGCAGCATCACGATTGACGTGATCAGCGGGATCGGCTGGTCGAAAGGAATCGCGCTCCAGGTGAGTTTGCCGAACATCGTCACGCCTTCGATCCCGGCACGGGCCGGTTATGCTGTGGGGTCGGCACAGGATTCGATGGGGTGCGGTTCGCGACGATAGCGTCGAATAAGCCGGGGGCCACGGCGCCGTAAATCATCGGCTTCACATAGCTGCTCGGCTTTGAAAGCTCGGCATAGCCGCGGCCGTCGAGGGGCGTTCCCTGGCCGCGCGCTCCTTGCGCCCACATCGCGAACTGCTCGGGCGGGAGCGCCTGGACCTGGAATTGCATTCCAGGGAAGCCGTCTCCGCTGAAGTGCGATGACAGGCCGTTGTATGACCCCGGCTTATCCGCCTGAAGGTTCAGTCGGGTCGTCATCCTCGGCATCGTGTAGATCATCGTTCCCATCTGCGGGACGAAGAAGCTGTTCCAGACGGTCGCCGAGGTCAGGCGGAAGCTGACCGGTGTTCCAGCGGGGACCACGAGCTGGTTGACGGTTGCGATGCCCTGGTCGGGGTAGATGAACAGCCACTTCCAATCGAGCGAGACGACCTCGACCTTGAGGGCCGGTGACGTTCCAGGAAGCGGCTTGCTCGGCTCGAGATCGTGGCTTCCGATCCATGCGATTCCGCCGAGCAGCATGATGGTGAGCGCCGGGATTGCCCAGACGACCATCTCGATCGCGCCCGAATATTCCCAATCGGGCATGTAGGTCGCTTTTGTGTTGCCGCGCCGGAACCACCAGGCAATCCCGATTGTGGCGAGCATCGTTGGAATGATGATCGCGAGCATGATCGCCGTCGAATTGATCATGATCGTCTTTTCGGCTTGGCCGACCGGTCCGACGGGGTCGAGGATTCCGCGATTGCAAGCGGAGGCGAGGAGGCAGGCGGCAGCAACCAAAGCCGCGCGCCGGATCAATCCACCACTCGGTCCGGCTGAAATCACAAGCCCCCTTCCGAATAGACGCGACAACGCAGGGCGCTACTAAGCACTCGACTGCAGAACCGCAACGCCGGTCCGGGCTGGATGGTTAGGGGTTGCCCGCTCGCCCGGCTTTGACTCTGGTCAAACCCGGCAATGATGGTGACCCCAACGGGACTCGAACCCGTGTTTTCGCCGTGAAAGGGCGACGTCCTAGACCGCTAGACGATGGGGCCGCTCGGAAGCGGCTCGCCGGTTAGGCGAGGGGTCTCGAACCGTCAAGCGAGCGCGGCATCCTCGAGATGCATCTCGGCAGCATTGCCGCCGTTCCATTCGTCGCGCTTGATCGTGCCGGCGAGCCACCAGCGGACATCCGGCGGCGATTCAAGGAGGGCCTGGCCAAGATCGGTCCCGGCGCTCCGGAACGCGATCCATTTGAAGCTCTTGCCGTCGTCGCCCGCCGCGATGCCGCGAACGTGGCCGTCGCCGACGATGCCGGCGCGCAAGAGGCGGACCGGGCCGGTGGCGACATGGGGCTGAGGCCATCCGGCTCCATAAGGGCCCGCGGCGTCGAATGCGTCACAGAGCGAAGCCGCGACTCCGCCGGGCGCGAGCAGAGCATCGAGGAGAATGGCGCGGTCGCCGCGCGATTTCTGCACGTCCGCGGCGAGCCGCTCATTGATGAAAGCGCGAAACGGCTCGAGTCCGCCCGGCGGGAGCGTCAGCCCGGCTGCCATCGCATGGCCGCCGCCGGCGCTCAGAAAGCCGTTGTCTTTCGCAGCGAGCACGGCCGCTCCGAGGTCGACGCCCGAAATCGAGCGGCCGGAGCCTTTGCCGGTCCCGTCTTCGGTCTCTGCAATGACGATCGTGGGGCGGCCGAACCGCTCCTTCAGGCGGCCCGCGACGATTCCGATCACTCCCTGGTGCCAGCCGGAGCTCATGACGGTGATCACCGGATCGCCGTCGAGTTTCGCGGCCTGTTCCTCGGCCTGCTCGCAGACCAGCATTTCGATCCCCCGGCGTTCCTCATTCAGGCGGTCGAGCTCGGCGGCGATGCCGCGTGCTTCTTCCGGATCGATCGAAGTAAGGAGCCGTACGCCGAGATCGGACTTGCCGACCCGGCCGCCGGCGTTGATCCTTGGGCCGAGCGCGAAGCCGAGGTCGCGGCAGGACGGCGCCTTGGTGAGGCGCGATGCCTCGATCAGTGCGGCCATGCCGATATTCTGCCGGCCAGCCATGATCTTTAGGCCCTGGGTCACGAATGCCCGGTTCAAACTCTTCAGCCGCGCCACATCGGCGACCGTCCCGAGCGCGACGAGATCCAGAAGGTCGAGAATCCTGGGCTCGGCAAGCGCATCAAAAAAACCTCGGGTGCGAAGCTCGCGGATCAATGCGACCCCGAGCAGGAAGGCCATGCCGACCGCGGCGAGATGACCGTGCGCGGCGCCGTCCGCGCTTTCGTCGAGGCGGTTGGGATTGATCATGGCGCAGGCGACGGGAAGCAGGCTCGCGCACTGATGGTGATCGACGACGATCACGTCGAGTTCCGCCGCTCGAGCCTCTTCGAGCGCGTCGAACGCCTGCGCGCCGCAATCGACGCACACCGCGACGCTCGCGCCGCGGCTCTTGAGTTCGACCAAGGCTTTGCCGGACGGGCCGTAGCCCTCCATCAGCCGGTCGGGAATGTAGACCATCGGCTCTGCGCCGAGCCGCCGGAGAAGAAGCACGAGCAGCGCCGCGCTGGTCGCTCCGTCGACGTCATAGTCGCCGAAGATGGCAATGGTTTCGCCGCTTTGGACGGCGTCAGCGAGGCGCTTGGCGCCCTTGTCCATGTCCCGGAAGCAGGATGGGTCCGGCAGGAAGTCGCGGATCTTCGGGTCGCGATTGCGGGCGAGGTCATCGCGAGTAACGCCGCGTGCGAGCAAGAGCTCATCGACCAGCGCGTCCATGCCAAGGCTTTCGTCGGGCGGACGGCGCCAGCGCCACGGCTGTCCGGTCACCGATCGTTCGATGTTGAGCGCCATTGGCATTGATTTGACTGTAGCCGGGCGGAGGCTGGGGTCCAGAATTTCCTTATTGGACTGGGCTACAGCCGGTCAGGCCTGCCCCAGGTCACGCAGCAGCTCGGTGAACCAGGCCGTCGACACGTCGAATTTCTTGCCGCCCGCGATCCGCTCGAACTCGATCACCCGAAGCTCGTCGCCGCGCTCCTCGTCCTGGCCCACGACCCCGGACTCACCGCGCAGTGCCGCGTCCACCGCGTAGGTGGTGCACTCGCGGATCAGAGCAAGATCGGCGTCATTCGCGGCGGCTGAGCGCGAGAAGTATCCGCTCTTCTGGACCAGCACCTTGTCGGCGCCCAGTTCGGCGGCGAATTGCCTGGCGAACCACTGCCCGGGGTTGATCTTGTCGAGCTGGACATGACCGAACGGGTCGCGCGGTACCTCCTCGCCCGCCGCCTCCATCGCTGCGACGACCTCGTTAACCCCGGCGCCTTCGGAGATGAACAGGTTGGCGCTATCCTGCTCGTCCATGATCGTCCGCAACCGTTTGGCCTCCTCGGAGATGTCGAACGGCCGCTCGGGCACGAAGACCGCGTGGACGTCCCACCGGGCGGCGGAATTCTCCAGCCACTCGGCGAATCGCGCGTGGCGCACCCACTGGTGGTGCGCGAGCGCGGTGGCTGCCGTCAGCCAACCGCAGTTGCGGCCCATCACCTCGTGGACGACGAGCATGCGCGGGTTGGTCGAGTGTTCAGCGATGATGTTGCGGGCGAACAGGGCGCCCTGTTCGGCGGCGGTCCAGGCGCCAAGCGACTGCCGGATCGGCACCACGTCATTGTCGATGGTCTTGGGTAGCCCAACTACAGTTAGCTGATACCCGTTGCCGCGCAGATAGGCCGCGAGGTCTGCAGCGGTACCATTGGTGTCGTCTCCACCGATCGTGTGAAGGACGTCGACTCCGTCACGGCTCAACTGCTCGGCCGCCACATGCAGCGGGTCCTCGCCAGGCTGGACGAGGCCTCGCTTGACGCAGTCGGCGACGTTGGTGAGCTTGACCCGGCTATTCCCGATCGGGCTGCCCCCGAACGCGTGTAGCAGCCCGGCGCGCGCCCGGACCCCGTCGGTCACCTCCGCGGAATCGCCGGTAAGAAGGCCGGCATATCCATTGCGGTAGGCGATGATCCGCACGTCCGGCGCGACTTCGCTGTAGCGCTCGATCAAGCCCCCGACGGCAGAGGAGAGGCAGGGTGCAAGCCCGCCTGCGGTGAGAATGGCGACGGTAGTGACAGGCACGGGCAGTCGATAAAGGCGCTACTCGCCCTCGTCCACTGTGTGCTGCAGCAGCTCGGAGCGCACGCGCACCGCGCGGGCGGCGATGGTCGTTTCGAAAAGGAAAGCGCCGAATCCTGCCCCGATCGTCAGCATCGAGGCAATGAACAGCCATGCGATCTCGGTTCCCAACCGGGTGCGAATGAGGTTCGCGGCGAAGAGCATGACCACGACCAGGCAGGTCAGAATGGCGGAGGTGACCGACAGGCCTGTTGCCCAATTGATCAGCGACATTCGGCGGTCGAGGACTTTGAGGTCGGCGATCCAGCGGTCGTGCTCGGTGCCGCGACTGGCGAGTAGAAGCGGCTCGATATCCCGCGACCGGTCCACGATCCGGGAAAGCCTGGACGCGAGGACGTTGAGGAATGCGCCGATGCCGCTCAGCAGGAAGACGGGAGCGAGTGCGAGGCGGACGATTTCCGCGACAGTCGAAACAGTAAGGTCGGGTTGCGGGAGGACGTTCATCGTGCGCCCCTATGCATCAGCGGCGCAGAAGAAGACCAGACTCAGTCTGGCGCGGACCCGCCGATCATGAGGTAGCCGATCATGAGCAGGACGATCAGGCCGACCGCCATCAGCACGCCCTTGCTTCGAACATATCCCCGCCGGGCGACATAGATTCCACCGAGGATCAGGATGGCGGTGAGAAGGAGGGTGACGAGCGTGCTGATCGGCACGAATTCAGCCCTGATCGCCGTTCGACCGCTCGCAACTGGCGACTTCGAGCAGGAGCAGGCCGTTGACGACAAAGCTCGCGGCGAGGACCCAGGAGAAGCTGGCGACCATGGGTTCTGTGGGTCCGAAAAGGCTGATGATGATCGTCGCGATCTGAAGACCCGCGATCATCAACACAGCCAGGAGGAAATCCATGCCGGCCGAAAGCCCCATCCATCTGCGTACGGAGCCTGAAAGGTGCGTGCTCGCATAAGCGAGGATCAGGCCGCGGACGATCAGCCAGCCGATGATCGGCACGACCGTCGGGAAGAAGTGCGTTTCCGGATTGAGGACGAACAGCAGCCCGGCAAGGGCGGTCGCGCCGCCCGCTGCCATGGCGTAGACGCGGACATCGCGGCGGAGCGATCCGGCGACCGTTTCGATGAGCCCAGCGGCGATCATCAGCGCGCCGATCAGGTCCGACGGGATCGTCTTGCCCGCGGGCATCAGCGCCGCGCATGCGCCCAGCGCGATGATCGCCAGGCCGGCGACTCGGATTCCGCGAGCGCGCGCTCGTCCCGAAATGCCTGTCCCAGCCCGTGTCGCCATCGCTGCTCCTAGCTGCCAATCCTTTGGGCAGCCAAACGGTTCCTAGCCGCCGCCAAGCATTTTCTTCACGCCGCGTGCCGCCTGGCGCAGCCGCTGCTCGTTTTCGACCAAGGCGATACGGACGAAACCTTCGCCCTCTTCGCCGAAGCCGACCCCCGGAGCGACCGCGACATGCGCGTCGGTCAGAAGCTTCTTCGCGAACGCCATCGACCCGAGGTTGTGGAACCGCTCGGGGATCGGTGCCCAGGCGAACATCGACGCTTCGGGGGCTGGGATGTCCCAGCCCGCCCGGCCGAAGCTCTCGACCAGCACGTCGCGCCGCTTCCGATAAAGGTTGCGGTTGTATTCGACGATGTCCTGGGGGCCGTTTAGAGCCGCGCACGCCGCCGCCTGGATGGGCGTGAAAGCGCCATAATCGAGATAGGATTTAACTCGGCCGAGAGCGTCGATCAGCCGGGCGTTGCCGACGGCGAAGCCGATCCGCCATCCGGCCATCGAATAGGTCTTGCTCATCGAGGTGAACTCGACCGCGACGTCCTTCGCACCTTCGACCTCGAGGATCGACGGGGTCGGCTCATCACCGAAATAGATCTCGGCATAAGCGAGGTCCGAGATAACGATGAGATCATGCTCGCGGGCGAAGGCGACGAGCCGGCGATAGAAATCGAGGTCCGCGACATAGGCCGTCGGATTTGACGGATAGCCGATGACCAGCACCTTGGGCCGGGGAACGGTGTAGCGCATCGCATTGGCCAGCCGTTCGAAGAACGCGTCTCCGGGGGCGGCCGGGATCGAGCGGATCGCGGCGCCGGCGATGATGAAGCCGAAGCTGTGAATGGGGTAAGATGGGTTGGGCGCAAGAACGACGTCGCCAGGCGCGGTGATGGCCTGGGCGAGGTTGGCGAGGCCCTCCTTCGAGCCCAGGCAGACAATGACTTCCTTGTCGGGGTCGAGATCGACATTGAAACGCCGCTTGTAATAGGCCGCCTGGGCCTTCCTGAGGCCGGGAATGCCGCGGCTCGCCGAATAGCGATGGGCGTGCGGCTTTCCCGCGACCTCGGCAAGCTTTTCGATCACGTGTTTCGGCGGCGATCCGTCGGGATTGCCCATGCCAAGATCGATGACGTCCTCGCCGCGAGCGCGCGCCGCGGCCTTCATCGCGTTGACTTCGGCGAAGACGTAGGGCGGCAGGCGCTCGATTCGGTAGAATTCGTCGCTGTTCATGCCGGCCCGCTGACCGACGTTTCCGCGCCGTCGATGTCGCGGAAACGGGCGATGTTGACCCCGTGCATTTCGGTCGGCGGCTGGGTGAAGCTGAGGCTTAGTTCCTCACGACGCTGATAGAATTCGGCGAGGTCGTCCGTTGCGAATCCGAGCTGGACGCTCCCGGCCTGATGCTCGGGCGATCGGGGGTGCAGCGCCAGGGTCGTATCGCCCGTCGCGAACTCGCTCCAGAAGGGGGACGCGAACTTCAGCGGCAACCCGAGTGTGTCGCGATGAAATGCGACCGCTTTGTCCATGTCGGCGACATATTTGATGGCATAGCTCAGTTTCATGTCATCCTCCGCTAGCGATCGAGGAGAGCGTAGGCGCGGCGGAATGCACGCGCTTCCGCCGCGGTGAAAGCGCTTCGGTCGTCCCGCCGCGCCTGGTCGGGGACTCCGGTCACGAAGTAGGCGATGCCGCGGCCGCGGGCGCGATCGATCCAAAGCCCCGCCTTCATTCCATAGGCATCGCCGGCATGGCCGACGAGGATGGCACCCCCGGTTCCCATGTCGTCCGCGCAACCGGGCGCGCGCGTCGGGATCTGCTGCGTTGCGAGGCCGTAGCTGCAGTAGAAGCCCTTTTCGGTGCTTCCGTTCGATCCGTCGAAACGCCAGATCTGGGTCAGGAGGATGTCGACCGACTGCGGCGAAATGATGCGCACTCCGTCGATCGTTCCGCCGTTCAGGAGCAGCCGGCCGACGCGAGCGAGGCCGCGAGCCGAGATTCGAAGCCCGCCCTGCGGCGCGAAGAGCGAGCCATTATCGCCGAGACTCCAGCGCGTGAGGTCGCACGGCGCGCCCTCGCTGACGAACACCGGGCACGCGGGACGCTGCCCATGGAGGTCGTCCTTCTGCGGCTTGCCGTCAGGCGAATCGAGCTCGACGGCGCGGGCGACCGCTGCGTCGCTGCACGCCGGCCAGTTGTAGCAAGCGTCGAGCTTCATCGGCTCGAGGATGTTCCGGCGCATCCAGATGTCGAACCGCTCGCCGGTGACAATCTCGATCGCCGAGCCGACGATCGGGAAATTGAGGTTGGAATAAGTGAAATAGCCGGCGCCGGGGCCGTGCGCCGGATCCCAGCTCTTTGGATCGGCCATCACCTCCCGAAGCGAGCTGCCGAGCGGGATGACATATTGGTCGTCGTGGTCGCGGACGCTGGACGTATGCGACATGAGCATCCGCAAGGTTACCACTCCGCCGGGGACGTTCGGGTTGCGAAGGTTCCAGCCAAGATAGGCCGTGGCGTCGCGGTCGAGCTCCAATTGGCCTTGCTCGACCAGCTTCATGACGCCGATGGCAACGACCAACTTGCTGATCGAGGCGACTCGCACCGGATCGTCGGCCGTGACCCGGCGGCCGGCCTCGGGATCGGCGATACCGTCAGCGAAACTCGCCAGCTCGCCATTGCGGTCGAAGGCAACGCCGACTTGCGCTCGGACGGGCGGCTCGGGTGGCGCAACCGTGGCGCAGCCGGCGAGGAAGAAGGCCAAAGCGAATATTGCGATGCGCATGGCGCTCAGCCTAATCGCGATAGGCCGGCAATGACCAGCCGCGAGCGATAGCGGTTCCACGCAGGGCGAAGCCGGCGACGATCGCGGCGAAGGCGGCAACCCAGATCGTCACTCCGGCCAAGTTGAGGCCAACGAACAGGCCGGCGGCGAGCGCGGCGGCGGTGACATAGAGTTCGGGACGCATCAGGATTGACGGTTCGCCAGCGAGCACGTCGCGGATGATTCCTCCAACGCAGGCCGTCATTACGCCCATGGCAAAGGCGGGCACCGGCGCGACTCCAAAGCCGAGCGCCTTGGCCGCGCCGTAGGTCGCGTAGGCGGCGAGCCCGGCCGCATCGAACCACAGCAACGCCCGTCCGGCGAGCCAACGGCGGCTGGTCAGCCAGACGAACAAGGCCGCGCCGATGCAGATCAGCAAGGTCGCGTTGGTATGCACCCAGAAGACCGGCGCTCCGATCAGAAGGTCGCGCAAGGTCCCTCCGCCGACTCCAGTCACGACCGCGAAGAAGATGAAGGTCACCAGGGTTTGGCGCTTCTCCGCCGCGAGCAGCGCGCCGGAGATCGCGAACACCGCGATTCCGAAATAGTCGAGCAGGACGAGGGCGGATGGGATTTGCGGGGGTACCGGCATACGCCCTACATTAGCGCCATGGCGGAAGACTCGACAGCAGGCGGCGGCGCGATCCCGACGCTCGACGATTGGCAGCATTGGACGCTGGTGATGGGCCGCGCCCAGCAGATGCTGATGGAGTTCTGGGCGGAGAGCCTGAAGAAGGACCAACCGTTCCCGGGCTGGTCGCCCCCGGCCTTCGGCTTTGGTGAGCAGCCCGGCACGGCCGATCCGATGGCGCTGATGAGCGCCGGCGCCCAGGCCTGGGCGAAGGGGCTCGAAGCCTGGGGCAAAATGCTCGGAGGAGTGGCTGCGGCGCCTGCGGCCGACGAAAAGGACCGCAAGGACCGGCGTTTTACCGCGCCCGAATGGCGCGAGAACCCGATTTTCGACACCATCCGGCAGACCTATTTGCGCGTCTCGGACCAGCTTTTGGGCACGGTCGACGAGATCGAAAACATCGATCCCGCAACGCGCGAGAAATTGCGCTTCGCGACGCGCAGCCTCGTCGATGCGATGAGCCCATCCAACTTCGCCCTGACCAATCCGGAAGTCGTCAAGAAGACGCTCGAGACGCGCGGCGAGAATTTGCTCAAGGGCCTCGCCAACATGCTCAAGGACATTGCGGCGGGTCAGCTCACCCAGACCAAGCCCGGAGTCTTCGAAGTCGGCCGAAATCTCGCGACCACTCCAGGCAAGGTGGTCAAGCAGACCAGGCTCTATCAGCTGATTCAATACACCCCGACGACACCGGAGGTGCTGAAGACTCCGGTCGTGATTTTTCCGCCGTGGATCAACCGCTTCTACATTCTCGACCTCAACCCGGAAAAAAGCTTCGTCAAATGGTGCGTCGACAATGGCGTGTCGCTGTTCATGGTCAGCTGGAAGTCCGCCGACGAGAGCATCGCCGACGTGACGCTCGACGATTACGTGATCGAGGGCCAGATCGACGCGATCGACACGGTGCGTGACCTTCTGGGCATCGAAAGCGTGCACAGCGTCGGTTATTGCGTGGCTGGAACCACCCTGGCGGCAACGCTCGCCTACCTTCAGGCCAGGAAGCAGGCGAAAAAGGTGAAATCGGCAACCTTCCTCACCGCCCAGGTGGACTTCACGGAGGCTGGGGACTTGAAGCTCTTCACCGGGCCTGAAACGATGGGCCTGTTGGACGAGCTCACCAAGGAGAAGGGGTATCTTGACGGCCGCTACATGGCCGCGACGTTCAACCTGCTGCGTGGCCGCGACCTTATCTGGAGTTACGTGGTCAATAATTACCTGCTCGGCGAGGAGCCCGCGCCGTTCGACCTGCTCTATTGGAATTCGGACACGACCAACCTGCCGGCATCGTGGCACCGCGATTATCTCGAAAGCTTCTACAAGGGGAACAAGCTTGCCGTGAAAGGCGGGATCACGGTCGCGGGCGTCGGGGTGGATATCGATACGGTCACCACTCCAACCTACGTCCAGGCCGGCCGCGAGGATCACATTTCGCCGCCCCAAAGCGTGTGGAAGATCATGGCCCATTTCGCGGGGCCGAACAGGTTCGTCCTCGCGGGATCCGGCCACATCGCCGGGGTCGTGAACCCGCCGGCCGCTCAAAAATATCAGTATTGGGTCAACGACCGGCCGCTGAAATCGCTGGATGCGTTCGTCGAGGGCGCGACGGAGCACAAGGGCAGCTGGTGGCCCGATTGGCTCGGCTGGCTCAAGAAGCAAGATCCGGCGACGGTGAAAGCGGCGGGCGCGCGAATTCCCGGCAAGGGCAAGCTCAAGCCTCTCGAGGACGCGCCCGGTTCCTATGTCAAAGCGCGCTGACGCGCCGACGATCCGATTGGCGCGGGCGGAAGAACGCCCCGACCTCGAAGCGCTTCAACGCCGGGCGTCCCTCGCGCTTCCCGAATATCGCGTGCAGATCGAGGCCCATCCCGAGGTCATCGAAGTTCCGGCCGAGCAGATCGCCGAAGGCCAGGTACTGGTCGCCGAGCTTGGGGGACGAATCGCGGGCTTTGCTGCGGTGATTGCCGGCGAACTCGACGGGCTGTTTGTCGAACCGGACCTTTGGGGCCGGGGCATCGGTACGGCCCTCATCGAGGCCGCTGCGCACGAAGCGCGAATTCAGGGATTGTCGCTGACCGTGACCGCCAACCCTACGGCGCGATTGTTCTACGAAAAATGCGGATTCACTCTCGAAGGTGAGCGCGAGACGATGTTCGGGCCCGGCCTCAGAATGTCTCGCTGATCAGATTGCTTGCGCCGCCCGTCCCACGGACAGGCTGGGCTCAGCAATTTTCATATTTCCAGTGGCGCCGCTTGCCTTCGCTCAGCCACTGGATCGCGTCGCCGATGCGCTTCCGGCGGGTGCCATCCTGCTTCGCCTCGCTGATCCACTCGAGATATTCGCGCTGGGCCGATGGCGGAAAGCCATCGAGTACGGCCCGCGCTTTCGGGGCCTTGCCCAGCGCGGCCGCAAACTCGGGATGCATCTCGGGTGCCGGTTTGGGCGCGTGCTTGGTCTTTCGCGGCGCGGGCACATTCATGGTGAGGTCGACAGCTTTGGCGATCAATTCATCAAGGTTTGACGGCAGATCCTCGAGGCTCGTCAGCTTCCCGAACTGGCCCATGGCGTCCATCGAGGCGTCGACCCCGAGCTCCTGCCCGCGCCAGAAATGCAAAGCAGCATGGGCTTTGAAGGCGGCCGTGCCGAGAACGATCTTGCCGTCCTTGCAATAGGTCGGAGTGCTCCACTTCATCGCTTCTTCGATATCGGGGACGACCGCATGAACGCGCTCGCGCACCTTCTCGAGGATCGGCCGAGCGAACGGCTGTGCCTTGGCGATATAGGCATCGATGCGCGGCTCCCGGCTCACAGGATTCCTCCCCCGAGCATCAGTCGAACGACCCCGATCACGATCACGAATAGATTGAGATTGCGGCCGCTCGTGCCGCGCGACACCATTCCGACCCCGGCGCCGATGACCGCCAGTGGGATGATTAGCCAATTCGCCCAGCCGAGCAGCGGGATGAAGGCAATCATCGCGAGGATCAGCGCGACGAAGCCGATGATCAGCGACGCGACATTGAACATGACCGGTTTCCTATCATCATTCCGGCGCCTGCGGCAGCCGCGGGGTCCTGAGGAACGCTGTGACGTAAAGAGCGACCGCGATCCAGATTGCCGAGAAGGCGATGGCATGCGCCCTCGTGAACGGTTCGCCGTACCAGACGCCGATCAGGAACTGCAAAGTCGGCGCGATGAACTGGAGCATACCTAGAGTAGAATATTGCAGTCGCTTGGCGGCGGCGGTGAACAGGAGCAGCGGCGTGGTCGAAACTATGCCCGCGACGAGGAGCAGGCCGGTGTCGGCGTCGGTCGTGCCTAGGATTGGGGTCCCAGCGGCAAATCGCCAGCCGAGCCAGAGGAGTCCCAACGGGAATAGCAGCCCCGTTTCGATTCCCAGGCCCGTGATCGCATCCGCGGGCACTATTTTGCGGAGCAGGCCATAGAGCGCGAAGCTGACGCACAGGGTCAGGCTGATCCACAACTGGCCCAGCGCGCCGGCGGCCAGGACCGAGATTCCAGCCGCGGCGACCGCGACCGCGGTCCATTGGAGCCGACTCAGTCGTTCCTTCAGCACGAACCTGCCGAGCAGCACATTGGCGAGCGGGTTGAGATAATAGCCGAAGCTCGCGGCGAGGATGTGGCCGCTGGTCACCGCGTAGACGTAAAGCAGCCAGTTGCCGCCGATCAGGAGCGCGGTCAGCGTCAGCATGCCGATGGTCTTCGGCCGGGTGATGGCCTCCCGGACCTTGTCCCAGCCCTTTGCGAGCGCGATCAGGGCCGCGAGGAACGGGAGCGACCAAAGAACCCTGTGGGCGACGATGTCGATCGCCGGAATATGGCGAAGCGCCTTGAAATAGAGCGGAAGGACGCCCCAGAGCCCGTAGGCGGCGAGGCCGAACGTGAATCCGGCGCGCGAGTGGCGGTCGGCTTCGTGGGTGGCGGCTTGAGACGGGTCGTTACGGGCGTTCATCTTGCGCGCGCCTAGCGGCGGTGAGCGTTCAGTGAAAGATCATGTTGAATGGCGTCTTGGTTGAATCTGCGGCCGGTCACTGGCACTTTGGCGGCGGTATCGGAAAGCGGGGGATAGTGGCTCGATTCGGCGGCTTCGAGGCGAGAACGGCTGCGGCGCTTGCGCTCGCCGCGCTCGCTGCTGGCTGTGCGACCAAGCCGAAGCCGTCTCCCGGCATGACCCCCACTGTCGAGGTCGGCGCCCCGCTCAAATCCGATGTCTGGAAGCAGGTCGCCACGGCCGCGGACGAGGACCGGATCGCGCGCCTCGGCCTCGCCTGGCAGGAAGCGCTGGCGGAAGCTCGCAAGGGCTCCGCCGATGAACTTCGCAAGGAAGGTGCCTTGCTCCGCCCGCGTGCGGCGCTGCCGCGCCCGGCCCCGACTCCGGGAAGCTATTATTGCCGGCTGGTCAAACTGGGCAAGGAAACCCCCAAGAGCAAGGTATATGAGACCTTCAAACCCTTCTTCTGCTACGTCGAAGTCGAAGGCGACCTGCTGACGATCGTCAAACAGACCGGCAGCCAGCGGCCCGCCGGGCGGCTGTGGGAGGATGACGATCCGACGCGCCTGATCTTCCTCGGCAGCCTCGCGCTCGGCAATGAGGAGCAGCCGATCGCCTACGGCGACGACCCCAAGCGCGACATGGCCGGCGTGCTCGAGCGAATCGGGCCCTTCAAGTGGCGGTTGGTCATCCCTTGGCCCCAGAGCACTTCGAAGCTCGATGTGTTCGAGCTGACCCCGGTCGCCCTGCAACCTTCGACCGAATGAGCGAAGCGGGGCTGCTCGCGGACCCGGCGGAGGTCCGCGCGATCCTCGTCGCCTCGGCCAAAGCCGGAGAGCCGATCAGCTATGCGGAGGTGCTGGAGCTGCTCGGCCACCATTTCACGCGACCCAAGATGCGCGCGCTGTGCAAGGTGCTGAGCTTCGTCGATGATGAGGCCGACGAGCGTGGGGAGCCTGAACTCGCGGTGCTTGTGGTTCGCCAGTCCGACGGCCTGCCGGGGCAGGGCTGGTGGGTCGGGGGTGCCAGGAAGCATGGGCATACCGGCCTGTGGGAAGGACCCAAAGCAATGAAGCTCATCCGGAAGCTGCAGCGCCAGGCCTTCGATTATTGGGCGGGACGAGAGGCTTAGCTTCGGCTAATCGCGCCCGAATGGCCGAACCGCGTACCTTCACCGTCAGCGAGGATGATGACGGCATCCGCCTCGATCGCTGGTTCAAGCGCCATATGGCCGACATCAGCTTCAACCTGGTGTCGCGCTGGGCGCGCACCGGGCAATTGCGCGTGAACGGCAAGCGCGCCGTCCCGGGCGATCGTATTGAAGCAGGGCAGGAGATCCGGATCCCGCCCGCGGAAGCCACGCCTGCGCGCACTGCGCGGCTACAGCCCAAGCGCGCGCAACTGAGTGACGATGAAATCGAATTCGTCCGCGACATGGTGATTCACGAGGATCCTGTCGCCTTCGTCCTGAACAAGCCGCCCGGCCTCGCGACGCAGGGCGGGACCAAGACCAACAAGCATCTCGACCGGTTGCTCGACGGCCTCGGCGACGAGCGCGGCCGGCCGAAGCTGGTCCACCGGCTCGACAAGGATACATCAGGCGCGCTGCTGGTCGCCCGGACCGCTCGCTCCGCTGGTCATTTCGCGAAGGCGTTTTCCGGCCGCACGGCGCGGAAGGTCTATTGGGCGCTTGTGGTCGGCGTCCCCAGCGAGGAGGAGGGATTGATCGACGCACCGCTCGCCAAGCAACCCGGCACCGGCGGCGAAAAGATGCATGTCGATCCTGACGGCGGACTTCCGGCGAAAACGCGCTGGCGGGTGATCGACCGGGCGGGGAACCGCGCCGCCTGGGTCGAGCTCCAGCCGCTGACCGGTCGCACGCATCAGCTGCGCGCTCACATGGCAGCGCTTGGACACCCGATTGTCGGAGACGCCAAATATGGCGGAGTCGAGGCGTTCCTGACCGGCGGGATCAGCCGCAAGCTTCATCTCCACGCGCGTCGCCTGAAGATCGACGCTCCCGACGGCACGATCGACGTCACTGCCGAGCTTCCGGCTCATATCGCCGAGAGCCTGGCGACGCTCGGATTCGATGCAGCCCTGGGCGACAAGCTGCCATCGGTTGGCCCGCGACCACCGCGGCGTGCATCAAAGCCGCGTCGCGAGACCCGCCGCGGCGAGCGGCGCTCGCGCGGTTCGAAAGCCCAAGATCGAAGGCGGTGACTCATGGTTGACGAAGACACCTGGAGGCGGCGCTACTTCGCCTATACGGCCGTGCGGATTGGCGGCTTGGCCATCTTCTTCCTCGGAATCGCGATCGGTTTCACCAACCTTGTCCGGGAGGGCGGCTGGCCCCGGCTTGGAGCCATAGTTGCGATTCTGGGCGCAATCGATGCCGTGTTCGCGCCGCGGTTGCTTAAAAAGGGTTGGGACAATCAGGACCAGCAGAATCCGCCGCCGTGAGGCGATTCTGGAAAGAGGTTACGGTCGAGCGGGACGAAGCGGGCTGGGCAGTCCGGCTCGACGGCCGCTCGCTACGGACACCAGCGCGCGCCTCGTTGAGCGTGCCCAACCGCCCTCTTGCCGATGCGATCGCAGAAGAATGGCGCTCCGCCGGTGACGAGATCGACCCCAGCGCAATGCCGCTCACCGGCTTCGCGAACGCCGCGATCGACCGGGTCGCGCCCGAACGCCAGGCGTTTGCCTCCGGGCTCGGCCGTTACGCTGAAGCTGATCTCGCTTGCTATCGTTCCGAATGGCCGCCCGAACTGGTCCAGCGCCAAGAGCAAGGCTGGGATCCTTTGCTGGCTTGGGCGCGCCGGCGCTACGACATCGATTTGGCGACGACGTCCGCACTTGTCCACTTTCCGCAGCCGCCTGCCACCGTGGACCGGCTGGTTCATGAGGTAACGGCGCTCGACCCCTTCCGCCTGGCAGGCCTGTCGTCGCTGGTGACGATCGGAGGCTCACTGATCGCGGGACTGGCAGTGCTTGAGAAAGCGATGCCCGCGGAGGAAGCCTGGGCCGCGGTCAGCGTCGACGATCGTTGGCAGCTCGAGCAATGGGGTTCTGACACGGAAGCTGAAAAAGCTCTCGAGAACCGCCGGCGCGATTTCCTTGCCGCCGCGCGATTCCTGGAGTTGCTGGAGTAGTCCCTAGTGTTGCGGTCCGATGAGTTCGCGCACGAAGGAGACAAGGCCGATCTGCCGAGACCGCTTCAGGCGTTCCGCGGCGACAATCGTCTGAACTTCAGCCAGGCAAGCATCCATGTCGTGGTTGATCAGGACATAATCATATTCGGCCCAGTGACTGATTTCGCCCGTTGAGCGCTGCATCCGGTCGGCGATCACCTCTTCGGCGTCGGTTCCCCGTGAATGAAGGCGCCGTTCGAGTTCCGCCATCGATGGCGGAAGGATGAAAATCCGGACGAGGTCCTCGCCCATCGCCGAGTGGAGTTGCTGGGTGCCCTGCCAATCGATGTCGAACAAAATGTCGCGACCCTCGCGAAGCGCGGACTTCACCGGCGCTTTCGGAGTGCCGTAGCGGAATCCGAACACCGGCGCCCATTCGACGAACTCACCACTGTCGATCAATCGCTCGAATTCGGCGTCGCTGACGAAATGATAGTCGACGTCCTCGGCCTCTCCCGGCCGCTTGGGACGTGTCGTCGCCGACACCGACATCATGATTTCGGGATCAGACTCGAGCAGCATCCGGGAGATCGTCGTCTTGCCCGCGCCGGAGGGGGACGAAAGCACGATCAGCAGGCCGCGCCGGCGGCGAATAGGAGCGTCGTCCATGGCCGCTCTTGCTTCGGGCGGGCCGTGGCCGTCAAGCGGCGGGTTGATGCAGCGCACAAAATATCCACTTGAAATGGTGCGCTGCAACGTTTATGTTGCACTGCAGCAAAATCAGAGGAATGTTGGATGACAGACGAAACCAAGGTTGAAGCCCAGGCTGTTGCCGAGGCTCCGGCCAAAGTCGCCGAAGCGATTGCCGACAAGGTCGAGACGATCGCCAAGGAGAGCAAGAAGACGGCCAAGGTGGAGCGTGCCTCCGCCCCCCGCCGGGCAAAGCGCAAGCCGGCCGCCGAAAAGACCGTCGCTCGCCGCGCCAAGTCTGTCCGCCGCAAGAATCGTATCGCCGCTCGCAAGCCATCGCGCCCGGCCAAGCAAAGGATTGAAACCGTGACCAACACCAATTTCTTCGAAGTTCCGGCCTTCGCGCCGTTCCAGTCGCTCTTCACCGACGCCAACGAGCGCAGCCAGGAGATCGTCAAGCGCAGCCAGAAGGTTGCCGGTGAGCTCGCCGATCTCGCTCGCGCCAACGTTGAGGCGGTTGTCGAGGCCGGCCGCGTCGCCAGCGAGGGCGCTCGCGCCATCGGCCAGGACGCCGTCAGCTCGAGCCGCACCAGCTTCGAGCAGGCCGCGGACGCGATCCGTTCGCTCGCCGAGGCCAAGTCGCCGACCGAATATCTGCAGCTCCAGGGCGACTTCGCCCGCGCGTCGTTCGACCGCGCGATCGCCGAGAGCTCGAAGCTGACCGAATCGCTGGTGAAGCTTGCCGGCGAGGCGTTCCAGCCGCTTTCGAATCGCGCGACGGCGAATGCCGAGCGCTTCAATACCCTCGTTGCCTGACCCTCTCCCCTCCTAGTTCAGGTGACGAACACGGCGGCCGCCCCCCCAAGGGCGGCCGCCAATTTTTTAAGACAAGCGTGCGAAAGGCACCTTGCGGCACTTTTCGAGCCTGCCATATTTTATAGCGCGATGAGCATCGAGAAGATCATCATGGCCAACGGCGACGAGGACGGGATCGACGAGATCGAGACCGGCGTCGCCACGCGTACCCGGCCGAAGACCAAGAAACCGTCGAACTACAAAGTGCTGATGCTCAACGACGACTACACGCCGATGGAGTTCGTCGTGCTCGTCCTGCAGAACTTCTTCTCAATGGGCATTGAGGATGCGACCCGAGTCATGCTCCAGGTCCACCAGCAAGGCGTCGCCGTATGCGGCGTGTTCACCTACGAGGTCGCGGAGACGAAGGTCACCCAGGTGATCGATTTCGCGCGGGAAAACCAACACCCGCTGCAGTGCACTCTGGAAAAGGCCTGACCTAGCGTCCGCTTGTCATGCTTCCGTCACGCGCTAAAGCGCGCCGATGGACAGCATCTGGATCAAGGGTGGAGAGCGCCTCAAAGGCGAAATCCCGATCAGCGGCGCGAAAAACGCCGCGCTGACCCTGATGCCGTGCGCGCTTCTCACCGATGAGAAGCTGACGCTTACCAATCTGCCACGCCTCGCCGATGTCGATACCTTCAGTCACCTCCTCAATCAGCTCGGGGTTTCGACCCACGTTGCCGGGGTAAAGAAGGGCGAGATCGGACGGCGCATGACACTTCAGGCCGACGAGATCGTCTCGACCGTGGCGCCGTACGATATGGTTCGCAAAATGCGTGCCTCCGTGCTGGTGCTTGGGCCCATGCTGGCCCGCGCGGGCGAGGCTACCGTGTCACTGCCGGGCGGCTGTGCGATCGGCGACCGCCCAATCGACCTGCACCTGAAAGCGCTCGAATGCATGGGGGCCGAGATCGAGCTCACGGCCGGCTATGTGAAAGCGACGGCGCCCAAGGGCCGGCTGCCGGGCGGCGACTTCAGCTTCCCGGTCGTATCGGTCGGAGCCACCGAAAATGCTTTGATGGCGGCGGTTCTCGCCAAGGGCAAAACGCAGTTGTTCAATGCCGCGCGCGAGCCCGAGATCGTCGACTTGTGCAACCTCCTCGTCGCCATGGGTGCGAAGATCGCTGGAATCGGCTCCTCGCACCTGATCGTGACCGGGGTCGAGGGCCTCCACGGGACGACCTATGAGGTCATGCCGGACCGCATCGAGGCCGGCAGCTACGCCTGTGCGGCCGGGATTACCGGCGGTTCGATCGACCTCATTGGAGCCCGGCCCGATGACATGCGCGCGACGCTGAACGCGCTCGCGCACACCGGGCTCGCGATCGAGTTCCACAATCGGGGGATCAAGGTCAGCGCGAATGGCAAAATGAAACCGCTGGCTCTTTCCACCGCGCCCTTCCCGGGCTTCGCGACCGATATGCAGGCGCAATTCATGGCCATGCTCGCGCTCGCCGAGGGTGACAGCTTCCTCGAGGAGACGATTTTCGAGAACCGCTACATGCACGTTCCCGAGCTTCGGCGGATGGGCGCCAACGTCGAGGTTCACGGCCGATCGGCGATTGTCCGCGGCGCGGACAAATTGACCGGCGCAAGCGTCATGGCGACCGATCTTCGAGCGTCGATGAGCCTCGTCCTCGCCGGTCTGGCGGCCGAGGGCGAGACTGAGGTGCTGCGCGTCTATCACCTCGACCGCGGTTACGAGCGGCTCGAAGAGAAGCTTTCTGCCGTCGGAGCGACAATCGAACGGCGGAGCGCCGGTTAGAGCTTCTTCATGAAGCGGATGCTCGTCCGCTCGTAACCGAGGTGGCGATAGAAAGCGTGCGCCGCCGCTCGGCGGTCGTTGCTGGTCACCTCGACGATCTTGCACCCGGCTTTCCTGAGCAGCCGTTCCACTTCCTCGACGAGGAGCCGGCCGATGCCCCGGCCCTGGGCATCCTCGGCAACCACAAGCGCGGTGATTCGGCCCAGTGGTGCCGGCCGGTGGATCACGACGCGGAGCCCGATCCCGCACATGCCTACGATCTTCTTGTCGAGCACGGCGACCAACGGGGTCTCCCGGGTCTTCTTCAATGCTGCGAGATTCTTTCGGACCGTTTTTTCGTCGATCGGATGCCCCAGATATTTGATAAGCTTGGCCAGCTCCTTCGCGTCTCCCGGCTTGGCTTCGCGGAGCTTCGGCTTCGGCGGCAGTGGAGCTGGCTCAGGCTCCGGCTTCGGTTCCAGCTTGGCTGTAGGAGGGCGCTTGGGCCTTTCCTCGGGATCTTCGTCATTGGCAGGTTCGCGGACGCGCTCCGGCCGCGGCTTTCTCCTCTTTCTCGGCATCACGGCGACGTCCAGCGACGCTCCCCAATCCTTCGCGCCGAGGTTGCGGAGATAATGTTCGACGTCCTCGGGCTTCGCGGCGGGACCCTTCGAGTCCATCCCAAAGACGGCTTTGCCCGATTTGTCAGTCAAGCCGACCTTGCCGAAGCGGCGCTTGCTGGGCGTGCGGACGCGCGAGCGCACGAGTTTCAGCCCCCTGTTGCGCGCGGTCTCAGCGAGGGCATCGAGATGCTCGTCGCTCACAGCTTGTCCAACATGTGCAGGACCAGGCCGACAAGGCCGCCGACCAAGGTTCCGTTGATCCGGATATATTGGAGATCGCGGCCGACCGCCGCCTCGAGCCGGGCGGTCACGGTGCGCGCATCCCAGCCACGGATCGTCTCGGACACCAGCTTGACGATCGAACTTCCATAGCTCGCCGCCAATCCGACCGAGGCCCTGCGCGCGAAGCGGTTGATCGCGACCCGGATCCTGGGATCATTCTCGAGCGTCGCGCCCATCGATTTCATGATCTCGCCGAGCTTTCCGGCAAGCACCGCATCGGGGTTGCGAGCGGCGCGGATGACCGCCTCGCGGCCCTTCTGCCACAGCGCGTCGAGCCACAGGCTAACGGACTTGTTGTCGAGCAATTGCTCCTTGATGGCCTCGACCCTGTCGCGGGTTTCCGGCCGGGTCTGAAGGTCGTTGGCGAGCTGGGCCAGCGCTTCCTCGACCTTGATTCGGACCGGGTGAGCGGGATCGGTCGACATTTCGGCCGTAAGCTTCCTCAGGCCGTTGATGATCGCATCGGCGAGCTTCGCATCCAGCCCTGCGAGCTTCAGCACCCAGTTCGCCTTCTTGTGCACCATGTCGCGGATCAGCGGCTCGTTCGCGTCGAGCGCCCGCGCGGTCCAGCGGATCGCTGCCTCGAGCATCGGCACATGCCGGTCATCGTTGATTGCCGAAGCGAGCGCGTGCCCGAGCAATGGCGAGATTTCAGTTTTGCGCAGCCGCGACGCAATCGCGCCCTTGACGATTCCGCCCAGGCGCTCGTCGTCGAGGCTTTCGAACATGTCGGCAATGAGGCGCGAGGCGCCGGCGCGGATTCGCGTGCCCTGGCCGGCCGGAGTCTGGAGGAAGCGCCCGGCGGTTCCAGCGACGTCCAGCTTCTGCATCCGCCGGGCGACGACTCCCGGAATTAAGAAATTTTCCTGCAGGAATCGCGCGAGCGCTTCGCCGATCCGGTCCTTGTTGCGCGGGATGATCGCGGTGTGCGGGATCGGAATTCCGAGCGGATGGCGGAAGAGCGCGGTCACCGCGAACCAGTCGGCAAGGCCGCCAACCATCGCCGCTTCCGAGAACGCCTTCACATAACCCAGCCACGGATATTGCGGTTCAAGCGCGCGGGCGGCGACGAACACTCCCGCCATCACGACGAGCAGGCCCGTCGCGGCAACCTTCATTCCCTGCGCGCCCGATTGCGCAGGGTTGAATCGGCTCATGACCGCCTGCGGGGGCGCTCGGTTCATGTGCGCTCAATAGCTGAGCATTGGCGGAGGTTCACTCCGCCAGCATTCACTCCGCAGGAACGGCCTGGGACTCGCGATGAGCGTCGACGCCTACGACCCGGTGGAACAGCCGGCCGATCCGCGATTCGATCGAGATTGCGATCGAAAAGTAAGACGGCACCAGAAGCAGCGTCAGGATCGTCGAGAAGATCAGGCCACCGATGACCGTTATACCCATCGGCGCTCGCCAGCTGTTGTCCCCGCTGATCGAGATGGCGGTGGGCAGCATGCCGGCGACCATCGCGACGGTGGTCATCACGATCGGCTGGGCGCGCTTGTGTCCGGCTTCCCAGATGGCGTCGTTCTTCGGCATTCCGTGATTCATCATCTCGACGGCGAAATCGACCAACAGGATCGAGTTTTTCGCCACGATCCCGAACAACATCAAGATCCCGATCAGCACGAATAGCGACACCGGTTGTCCGGCTATGTGCAGCGCCACCGCGGCGCCGAGCGGCGCGAGCAGTAGTGATCCCATGTTGACGAACGGGGCGAGGAACCGGCGGTAGAGCAGGACCAGGACCGCGAACACGAGAAGCACGCCGGCGATCAGCGCAATCGCAAAGTTGAACAGCAGCTCGGACTGCCATTTTTGATTGCCGAGGTTCATTTTCTGGACGCCTTGCGGCAGGTTCTTGAACGACGGAAGCTCATAGACCTTGGCCCAGACGTCGCCTTCGACGACCCCAGGAGCAAGATCTGCCCCGACGGTCATCCGCCGAAGCTGATTGGACCGGTTGATGGTCGTCGGACCGGCGCCGAAGCCGATATCGGCAACCGCCTTCAGTGGTACCGAGCCACCGCCCGTCGTGGGCACCGGCAGGTTCTTCAATGTCTCGATGTCTCGCCGGGCATTCTCCGAGAGGGACACAGTGATCGGGACCTGCCGATCCGACAGCGAGAATTTCGCGCTGTTCTGCTCGATGTCCCCGAGCGTCGCGATGCGGATTGTCTGGCTGAGCGATGCCGTGGTCACGCCCAGATCCGCCGCCAGGTCGAAGCGCGGCTTGATGGTGATTTCCGGCTGCGCCAGATTGCTGCCGACCCGAGGTGCGCGAAGCCCGGGAACAGTCTCCATTTCCTTCGCGATCCGGTTCGCTACGGCCGTCAGCTGCTCTGGGTCATCACCGCCGAGGTAAAGCATGATGTCGCGTGAGTCAGGGTCGGGTCCGCCACCGTTCTGACTCTGGAAACTGACTCGCGCATCGGGGATTTGCGCGAGCGTCGGCGACATGTTCCGCTCGAACTCGGTACTGGTGACCTTGCGGTCCTTCTTGAGAACGATGCTGACCCGGCCATTGCCGACGTTGACGCGCTCGAACACGCGCTCGACGCTCGGATCCTTGGCGACGATTGCCGCAACTTGGTCCACCACAACTTCGGTTTGCTTGATCGTGGTGCCAGGCGCCAAGGTTATGTTGACCCGGGCAAAGTCGTCGTTCTGCGGCGGGAAGAAAGACAGCGGCAAAGTGCCGAACAGGACGACGCTGAGCAGCAAGGTCAGAATTCCCGCGCCGACCATCGCCAGGCGGTGATCACGCATGCGCGCGTTCCAGCGCGCGACCACGATGCCATGCCATTCCGCAAAGCGGCCGCGGCCGAATAGCTGGACCAGGAAAGCGATCAGCTTGGCCGCCCCGTAGCCCGCGGCCGCACCGGCGAGCACCGCGATCGCGAACCCAATCGCCCCCGGTACGCCCATCTTGCCGAACAGCATCATCGCCCCTCCCGTGCCGGCGGCGAATGCCAGGACGACCGGAATGAGCAGCAGGAAGCCGAGGGCATAATAGCCGAACTTACGTGCTGGTTTGGGCAGCCGGGCAAGGAGCGCGTGGGCTTTCGTCGTGTCGAGGCTCCAGTTCAGGACCTTGAGGTAGACGTCCATCCACTTCCAGGCGGCATGCGGCTGGACGCCGTGAGAGCGCAGGAAATAGGCCGAGATCAGGGGCGTGATCATTCGGGCGACGAACAAGCTCATCATCACCGATAGAACCACGGTGAAGCCGAACGCCTTGAAATACTGGCCGGCGATTCCGGGCATCAGGGCCACCGGGAAGAAGACCGCGACGATCGCCATGGTGGTCGCCAGAACCGCCAGGCCGATTTCGTCCGCCGCGTCGAGCGACGCCTGATAAGCGGACTTGCCCATGCGCATGTGTCTGACGATGTTTTCGATCTCGACGATCGCGTCGTCGACCAGAACACCGGCGACCAGGCCCATCGCCATCGTCGACATGAAGTTCATGGTGATGCCCATCAGGCTCATGAACCAGAAGGCGGGAATGGCAGACAGCGGAATGGAGACCGCGGAAATGGCGGTTGCGCGGATATCCCGGAGGAAGAGCAGAACCACGAGAACTGCGAGAACGGCTCCCTCGATCAGGCCTTCCATCGCCGAACGATATTGGGCCTTCGTATAGTCGACCCTGTTGAAGATCTCAGAGAAGCGGACCCGTGGATTCTCTTTCTCGAGCTTTTTCAATTCGGCCATGCCTGCTGTGTAGGCCGTGACCTCGGACGAGCCTTTGGCCCGCTGGACATAGAAAGTGACGACCTGTCGCCCTCCCATCTTGGTGAGGGTGCGTTGTTCCGAAGAGGAATCTTTGACCTCACCGAGGTCGGCGAGCCTGACGAACCGCCCGCCCGGCAAAGCGATCTCGGTCTGGGAAAGCTGATAGGCGTCGCGGGCGTTGCCAATCACCCGCACCGACTGCTCTGATCCGGCGATTTCAGCCCGCCCGCCCGCGCCGTTCAAATTGCTCTGGCGAAGCTGCTGGTTGACCTGTGCCGCGGTGATTCCCTGCGCCTGAAGGGCGGCCGGATCGAGGATGATCCGGATCGTGCGATCGACGCCGCCGCCGCGCGAAACGGCAGCAATGCCCTCAACCCCCAGCAACCGCTTCGCAATATTATTGTCGATGTACCAGCTGAGCTGTTCGAGCGTCATGTCCGTCGTTTCGGCGGCCATGACCATGATCGGCTCGTCTTCGGCGTCGACCCGCGTGATTTGCGGCTCGAGGATTCCGTCGGGCAGGTTGCTGCGGATTTGCGCAACCGCATTGCGAACGTCGTTCACCGCGCGGTCGGTCGGCGTTCCGAGCGCGAAAGACACGAAGGTGGTGCTGTTGCCCTCGGTGATGTTGCTGTTGATCTCGTCGACGCCGGTGATTCCGCGCACCGCGGATTCGACGCGCTGAGTGACTTGCGTCTCCATCTCGTTCGGAGCGGCGCCCGGTTGGGAGACCGAGACGATCGCCGCCGGGAAATCGATGTCCGGCGCGTTGTTGACCTGCATTCGCGAGAAGGCGACCAGCCCGGCCAGCATCAGGCCGACGAACAGGACGATCGGTCCGACCGGGTTGCGAATGCACCAGGACGAGATGTTACGGAAATTCATAAGGCTCGAACTCTCGACTTATGCCTCAGCTGACGATCAAGACGCCGACTGACGCTTTGGCTTCACCTTTTGGCCCGGGTTGAGGAATGGACCGGCCGAAAGCACAACGGCCTCGTTTCCGGAGATTCCCGCCGCGATCGTCACGCCATTATCGCCGACCGTTCCGATCTTGATGTTGTGCCGTTCGACCTCGTTCTTGGCGTTGACGATGTAGACGTAATTGCCGCCATCGTCGCTGAGCACCGCGCTTTGCGGCAGCAGCGGTGCGGTTGTGGTACCGGCGGAGATACGGGCCTCCGCGAAGCCGCCGGGCCGCATGGCCACATCGTAGGGGACAGCAATCCGGACATCGCCCAGACGCGATTGCGGGTCGATCATCGGCGCGACCTGCCAGACACTACCCGAATAGGTGCGATCCGACCCCACGGGCCTCACCTGGACAGTCATTCCGACGTGCACCTGGGCAAGGTCCTGCTGCGAAAGCTGCGCGCGCAATTCCATCTGACCGCCTTCGGCAAGGCGGAACAGGGCGCCCGAAGCCGGGCTGACGATCTGACCCACCTCGACGTTGCGAGCGAGAATCAGGCCAGCGGCAGGAGCGGTCACGTTCAACCGGCCGATTTCCGCGCGGGTCCCGGCGAGCTGTGCCTGGGCCACGCGAACCTGGGCAAAAGCCGCATCTCGGATGGCCCGCTTCGAATCGATCTCGGCCTTCGAGACGAATCCGCGGCCCTGGAGCGCGATGGCTCGATCGTAGTTGGATTGGGCGAGCGCGGCGTCGGCCCGTGCAGCCTGCACCTGGGCCGCGAGTTGCGCTGCCTGCTGCGCCTGGACCGAGCGATCAACAATCGCCAATGTCTGGCCGGCGCGCACCCATGTACCGGCGTCGACCAGCACGCGAACTACGCGTCCGCCCGATCCGGCGATTCCGACCGGCTGGTCGCGTTTCGCGGCGAGCGGTCCACTGGCTGTAACCATTCCGGCGACCTGGCTGCGGCCAGGGACGATCACGGTAACGGTCGGTACCTGGCCGGCTCCGTTCGCGGCATCCGCGGCATTTTTCGAGCTTCCTCCACTCATGAACATCATGAGGGCGCCAACGATTACGAGGACCGCGATAACGGCCCCGATGATCACCCAGCGCCGCTGGCGCGACCGATCAGTGACCACCAACGTGTCCGACGTGCGGAAAGAGGTTTCCCTATTCATCATTCCCTGCTCAGTCTCGCGAATCTGCCAATGCCGGCTATGCGAGCTGTATTAATCTAATAACTCACCTAGCGCAACCAAACTGTCAGCCGAGTGACATTGCCATTGCTTTTCGACCAACGGCGGCTCTTGTGCCGCCAGCGCGCGTTGCAGCATTTGGCAGCCGTGCCTCGCTGCTTCAACAGCTGTTGTTCGAAGGAAAGCTGAATGTTCGGGGATCATTACAACTGGCTTGTTATCATCATTCTCGGAGGCCTTGCCGGCGGCCTCGCAAAGCTGCTGATGCCGGGCAAAGATCCGGGCGGATGCATCATCACGATCCTGCTCGGAATCGGCGGCGCCCTGCTCGGCACCTGGCTCGGCCGAATCGTCCATCTTTACGGGCCGGGCGAGAAAGCCGGCTTCATTGGCGCGGTGGTCGGGGCGTTCATCATCCTGCTCGCCTACCGCCTGATTATCGGACGTCGCCGCTACTAGGATTTCTCTGCGTTCATCGTTCAGCCATCGCCAATGGGTGAGCTTTCCTCATTCGACGGCTGAAAGGACGATTAGGATGAAACATGCATGGCTTGGGGCGCTTCTGGGCGCTACTTCACTTGCCGCCCCTGCCTTTGCTCAACAACCGCCCTCGGTGACCCAGACGATCGCCGGGACGCGGCTCGACATCAGCGCGACCGGCGAGGTCACCCGGGTCCCCGATGTTGCGGTCATCTCGGCCGGCGTCGTGACGCGCTCCGCGACCGCGACGGGCGCGATCCAGGATGCGGCCGACCGAATGCAGCGGGTGCTTGCGGCGCTCAAGCGCGCTGGCATCGAAGACCGTGACATCCAGACCAGCACGCTCAATCTCAATCCCGAATACAAATACGAGAACAACCAGCCGCCTCAGCTCGTCGGCTATTCGGCGACCAATCAGCTCACGATCCGTTTCCGCGACATCCGCAATTCGGGGAAGATCCTCGACGCGCTGGTTAGCCAGGGTGCAAACCAGATCAACGGCCCCAATTTGACGATCGACAAGCCTGAGGCGGCGCTGGACGAGGCGCGAGTAAAAGCGGTGGCGAACGGTCGTGCGCGCGCCGAGCTCTACGCCCGTTCTTTGGGCATGAGGATCGTTCGGGTGGTGTCGGTGAGCGAAGGCGGCGGCAGCTACCCGGTGCCACCGCCCGTGCCCATGTACGCCCGGGCGGAAATGGCCCAGGCGGCCGACACGAAGGTTGAGCCCGGCGAGCAGAAGCTGCAGGTCAATCTTGCCATGGTTTTCGAGCTGCAATGAATCGAAAGGCCGCCCGGATGACCCGGACGGCCTTCAAGAAAAGAAGTTCGCTTGGGTTAGCGGACGCTTCCTCTGCGGATGAGATTCACAACCGCAAGGAGGATCACTGCGCCCAGCAACGACCACAGGAATGTCTCCATGGAAAAGCCCTGATTGATATTGCCCTTGCCGAGGACCAGGCCGGCAATCACCGCGCCGACGATTCCGACGACGATGTTCATGATGATACCCTGCTGGGCGTCGGTGCGCATGATGAGGCTCGCAAGCCAGCCGACGACGCCGCCGACGATCAGCCAGATAATGATACCCATGAGCTGTCCCTCCTGTTTTCTGACCGCCTCGGCACTGGGCGGCCACTCCGGCATCAAGACGCGCGATGCGGCCTCGTTGTTCCGGATTTGGGAGGGTCTGTCCACCATTAAGGTTAACAGCGCAGGGCCGTCAGGCCCGGTAGAGCTGGACGAATGCGCCAGCGTAACGAGCGTCTTGTTTAGTAGCGCTGCTGGCGCTCGTATTGGTCGCGGTACTGCTTGATCCGGGTCACCCGAAGGCCGGGCATGCCGCTGCGATCGACCGCGCGCTGCCAGCTCGTGAACTCCTCGAGGCTCAGCGAGTAGCGCTGGCAGGCCTCGTCGACCGTCAAAAGGCCGCCGGAAACTGCGGCCACGACCTCGGCCTTCCGGCGGACGACCCAACGGGTCGTCTCGGCAGGCGGCAGGCTGTCGAGCGTCAGCGGCTCGCCGAGCGGGCCGATAACCTGAGCTGGACGGATCTTCTGATTTTCAAGCATTACCGATCAAACCTGCTTAATCATTGTCGATGCGTACGGTTTAAGCGCGCCCCATTGAAAAGTTTGTGAAACGCGCTGGTTAACGACACGGTCAGTCCGCCTTACGATCCTTTAACTCTCTCGACTCGGCGGCAAACGCGCCGTCGAGCCTTTGAACGGCCTCGCTCCAGCCTTCGCTGGCCGACAGATAACAAGCGATCGCCTCCTGGCGGTCGCGCTCCGCATCGGCCTTGGATTCGCCAAGCAGCGCAAGCAGTTCCTTGAGGCTCAGCGGCCCATCTGCGGCCCGAATGTCCGGCTCGTGACGCGCCAAATCTGACCCCTTACGAAACCCAAGTTGGGGCTCTCTCTAGTCGTGAGGAGTGAAATTCGGGTAAAGAGACCTTAATTCGGCCGTTCCCATGACCAGAGAATTCGATCTTAAGCGCCCTTCCAGCGCCGCGCGCATCGTCGTTGCCATGTCCGGCGGCGTCGACAGCTCAGTGACGGCCGCGCTCGCGGCGAAGACAGGCGCCGAGGTCATTGGAGTCACTCTCCAGCTGTATGATTATGGCGAGGCGCTGCGTCGGACCGGAGCCTGCTGCGCCGGGCAAGATATCTACGATGCCAAGATGGTCGCCGACCGGCTCGGCATCGCCCATTATGTGCTCGACTATGAAAGCCGCTTCCGGCTGGGGGTGATCGACCGGTTCGTCGAAGAATATGCGAGCGGGCGCACGCCGATTCCCTGCGCGCTGTGCAACCAGGGCGTGAAGTTCACCGACCTCATCGCTTTCGCGCGAGAGCTGGGGGCCGACTGCCTCGCGACCGGCCATTACGTTCGCCGGGTCGTGAACGGTCACCGGGTAGAGATGCACAAGGGAGCCGATCCACGCCGCGACCAGAGCTACTTCCTCTACGGTACCACCGCCGAGCAGCTCGATTTCCTTCGCTTTCCGCTCGGCGACCTGCCCAAGCCGGAGGTTCGCCGAATCGCCGCCGATCTCGGGCTGGAAGTGGCCGCGAAGCCCGACAGCCAGGATATCTGCTTCGTCCCCGACGGTGATTATGCCGGGCTGGTGAAGCGCATCCGGCCGGAGACCGAAGCGGAGGGCGAGATTGTCGGCTTGGACGGCCGGGTGCTCGGCCGGCATCGGGGGGTGATCCATTTTACGGTCGGCCAGCGGCGCGGAATCGAGATCGGCGGCCAGAGCGAGCCGCTCTATGTGGTTCGGATCGAGCCTGGGACGCAGCGGCTCGTGGTCGGTCCACGGCGCGCGCTGGCGGTCGAAGCGATGCGGGTCGAAGGCTGGAACTGGATCGGTGAGGACCAGCGGGACGTCAGTGTGAAGGTGCGCTCGCTCGCACCCGCGGTGGCGGCGACCCGCGACGGCAATTGGGTGCGCTTCGCCCAACCCGAATATGGGGTCGCGCCGGGCCAGGCAGCGGTCGCTTACGAGGGGGCCCGGCTGCTCGGCGGCGGATGGATCGCCGAAACCGCCTCAGCTGAGCAGACACTGGATGCCGCCGCCGCATAGCGCGGGCATCCTACTATTCCGCCAGGGCGACGGTGGCACCGAGGTCCTGTTGATCAAACCCGGCGGGCCCTTTTGGCGGAACAAGGACGCGGGGGCCTGGATGATCCCCAAGGGACTTGTTGAATCCCATGAGGCTCCGGCGGAGGCGGCCCTGCGCGAATTCGAGGAAGAGACCGGCACCCGGCTCACATCCGTTCCATTCCCCCTCGCGAAGGTTCGCCAGGCCGCAGGAAAAATCGTCGAAGCCTTTGCCGTCGAAGGGGATCTGGACCCTTCGGGCATTCGCTCCAACGAGTTCGAGCTCGAGTGGCCGCCCAGGAGCGGGCGGATCGAACGCTTCCCCGAAGTCGCTGGGGGAAAGTGGATGAGCCTTGCCGAAGCGCGCGAGCTTATGCTTCCAAGCCAACTACCGCTGCTCGACGCTCTGGAAGCCAAATTGAGGGGATAGGATGATTGGGTTGCTCATCGCGCTTGTCGCGCAGGTCGCACCGTCTTCGGGATGGGGCGCTCCGGCACCAGCTTCGGCGAAGACTTGGCCGACGCGCGAGGCGGACGTCGTTCTCAAGGACTTCCGCTTCCGCTCGGGTGAAACGCTGCCGCAACTCAAGATCCATTACACGACGCTGGGACAACCGCACCGCGACGCGAAGGGCGAAATCGACAATGCCGTGATGGTCCTCCACGGCACCGGCGGCACCGGCCAGCAATTCCTCCGCCCGCAATTTGCCGATGAGCTCTATGGCCCCGGCCAGCCGCTCGACATCCGCCGCTACTGGATCATCCTTCCGGACAATATCGGCCACGGCAAATCGTCGAAGCCCTCGGATGGCCTTAGGATGCGCTTCCCCAAATACGACTATGACGACATGGTGGAGGCGCAGCACCGGTTGCTGGTCGAGGGGCTCGGGATCAAGCACATGCGGCTGATCATGGGCACGTCGATGGGCTGCATGCATGGCTTCGTTTGGGGTGAGACCTATCCCGATTTCGCAAGGGCGCTGATGCCCCTCGCCTGCGAGCCGATTGAGATTGCGGGGCTCAACCGGATGTGGCGCCAGCTGGCAATCGACGGGATTGAAGCCGATCCCGCGTGGAGGAACGGCGAGTACACGGCCCAGCCGATCGTCGGCCTGAGAGCGGCGGAGAATCTGCTGTTCGTCGCTGGCGCGGCGCCCCTCTACTATCAAGCTCAATATCCGACCCGGACGGCGGCGATCGCTTATGCTCAGGACAGGGTCGCGTCGGGCATGAAGGAGCTCGACGCCAACGACCTCATCTACCAGCTGGATTCATCGCGGAACTACAATCCATGGCCGAACCTGGGTCGAATCCGAGTGCCGCTGACGTGGGTCAATTCCGCGGACGATTTCATCAACCCGCGCAATCTTGACGTGCCCCAGCGCGCGATGAAGCGCATGCCCACAGCTCACTTTCGGCTAATTGCGGAAACGTCCGATACGCGCGGTCACGGAACGCACACCTGGGCGAAATTCTGGAAGCCGGACCTTATTTCGCTTCTGGCGAGGTCGGAGGCAGGTCGTAAGCGGAGACGTGGTTCATCGTGATGAGCCAATGACCGCGCACCTTGCGGAATAGCCGCGTGTTGACCCCTTCGGTCACTCGAACCCCGCGCTCCAGGCGATATTGGCCGATCAGCATCGCCGCGCCGGGACCGAGCATGTCGACCCTCATATTGTAGAAGTGCAGGTGCCCGCGGCGCTCGGCCGAGCCGCCATAGTCGCGGACGTAATGATCGAGCGTTCCCTTCCAGCCGTCCTGGAACTTGCCGCCGGAAACGAACACCACGTCCGGATTCTTGAAGCCGGCCATGTAGCCGCGGAAATCACCGCGGTTCCACGCCACTTCCATGCGTTGGACGACGTTCACGATGGCCGCTCGCTCGGACTTCTGGCTGGCATGGACCGGCGTCGCGAGCAGCGCAACCGCCACGCACGCCAGCACCGGTTTCACAGCTGGAATTGCCCCGCGATGACAGTCTGGCACGCGCCGCCGAGGAACACGCGTTCGCCTTCCAGCCGGCAATGGAGGACGCCCGTGCGCTGGCTCGCCTGAAGGGCGGTGAACTCGTTGCGGCCGAGGCGTTCAGCCCAATAGGGCGCGAGCGCGGCATGGGCCGATCCCGTCACCGGGTCCTCATCGATGCCGAGGTACGGAACGAATACGCGGCTGACGATGTCATGACTGGTGCCGCGGGCGGTGACGATGGGCATCCTGTGGATGTTCGCGAGCGCACGGAAATCGGGCCGAGCCGCGCGCACGGCCGCTTCGTCGGCGACCTCGATGATCGCGGCATCGTTGTAGCCGTCGGCCAGCCATGCCGGTGACTCCGGCAGTCCCAGCGCGGTCAGGAGATCCGGCTCGTGAACTTCGGTCAGCTTCGCTGATGCCATCTCCAGTTCGAGGAGGTCGCCGCGGCGGCTGACGGTCATGATCCCGCACCGCGCCGAAAAGCGGACGGGCTCGGAATGTATGAGGACATGGCCGGCCGCGAGGGTCGCGTGCCCACACATTTCGACTTCGCTCGCCGGGGTGAACCAGCGCAGCTCATAATCGGCGTCAGCGCGCTCACAAGGAACCGTGAACGCCGTTTCGCTGAGGTTATTTTCAGCGGCGATCGCCTGCATCAAGGCGTCGTCGATCCAGCGTTCGAGCGGCATCACGGCGGCGGGATTCCCGGCGAGCGGCCGGTCGGCGAAGGCATCGACCTGGAAAAAGGGCAGGCTGGTCATGTCGCCTTCTCCGTAATCTCCTGCGAAAGCAGAGTCTCGCGGTCGGTTTGGCCCTCGGGATCGACGTGAATCAGGATCTCGGTGCCCGGGAAGCGGCTCTGCAATTCTTCTTCGACCGCATCGAGCCGGTCATGCGCCTCCTGCACCGTCCAGTTCGCGGGAACCCACACGTGGAACTGGACAAAACGTACCGTCCCGCTCTTGCGGGTTCTCAAATCGTGCAGCCCCGCGAGCTCGGGATATTCGGCGGCAGCCGAAAGAAAGCGCTCGCGTTCCGCTTCCGGCCATTCCTTGTCCATCAACTGATTGACCGCCTCTCCCGACGCGCGCCAGGCGCCCCACACCAGCCACAAGGCGATGCCGATGCCGAACATGGCGTCGGCTCCGCCAATCCGCAGCGCCTGGTCGAGGATGAGCGCGACGATGACCGAGCCGTTGAGGAACAGGTCGGACTTATAATGGACGTTGTCGGTTTTGATCGCGATCGATCCGGTGCGCGCGATCACGATGCGTTGGTACCAAAGGAGCGCGAAGGTCGCGGCAATGGCCAGCAGGGACACTCCAATGCCCAGGCCCATGGCTTCGGTCTCACCGCCATTCATCAGCCGATCGACGGCGCGCCAGGCAATGCCGATCGCGGAAACCGTGATCAGCGCGACCTGCGCCAGCGCGACCAGCGCCTCGGCCTTGCCGTGGCCGAACCGGTGATCGGTGTCGGCCGGCACGGCGGCGATGCGAACTCCCACCAATGTCGTGATGCTGGCGATGACGTCCAATGCGGTGTCGGCGAGCGAGCCGAGCATCGCGGTGGAATCGGTCGCGTACGCAGCCCAGGTCTTCCCGATCAGCAGCATGAGCGCGACCGCGACGCTGGCAAGCGCGGCCCGCGTCGAATGAACGGAATGTTCGGCGGCGACCTTTGCGGTGGTCACGGGTACAGCAGCCCTTCGGTCCAATCGTCGCCTGCGCGGGTGAACTGCCGGCGCTCATGCAGCCGGTGTTCTCGCGCGGTCCAGAACTCCATGCGCTGTGGTACCACGCGATAGCCGCGCCAGCCGTGCGGGCGGGGCACATCCTCTCCGTCGAACCGGCGTTGCATGTCTTCGAAGCGCCGCTCGAACGTCGCTCGCCTGTCTAACGGGCGCGACTGATCGGATGCCCAGGCGCCGATCTGCGAGTCTCGTCCCCGGCTTGCGAAATAGGCGTCGGCCTCCGCGTCGGGCACGCTTTCAATCGGTCCCTCGATCCGTACCTGTCGGCCCAACGACTTCCAGTGGAAGAGCAGGGCAGCACGCGGGTTTTCGGCCAGGTCCTCGCCCTTGGCGCTCTGCTCATGCGTGTAAAATGTGAAGCCCTCGGGGCCGTGGCCTTTCAGCAGGACCATGCGCACGGACGGCTGTGCGTCCTTGCCGGTGGTCGCTACAGCCATGGCCTCCGGCTCGTTGGGCTCGCTCGCTTGCGCCTCGGCGAACCATTCGTCGAACAGCTGGAAGGGATCTGCGGCCATCTCGTCAGCGCCTTAGGCTTGGCGCGCCGCGAACAGCAACCCATCTGGTCAGGCCGTTGTCTCTGCGGCATGGGGGTTGAATGGCACTGGACCTTTACCAACGCCTGGGGGTGAAACGCGGCGCGAGCGAGGCCGAGATCAAGAAGGCCTATCGCAGCCTCGCCAAGCAGCTTCATCCCGACCGCAACAAGGACAAACCCGACGCGGCCAGGCGCTTCGCCGAGGTAACCCACGCCTACGACCTGCTGTCGGACAAGGACAAAAGGGCGAGGTACGACCGCGGCGAGATCGATGAGGAGGGCAACCCCAAGATGCCGTTCGGCTCCGGCTTCGGTGGCTATTCGAGTGGTGCGGGGCCGCGGCCGGGTGCGGGCGGCGGCTTCGAAGGCTTTGACTTCTCGACGGGCGACGCGGCCGATCTCAGCGACCTGTTTGAGGGTCTCTTCGGAGGGGCGACCCGCAACCGCGGCCCGACCGGCTTCTCCGGCTTCGGCCGGCGCGCCCGGGCGCCTCAGAAAGGCGCAGATGTCGCCTATCGCTTGAAAGTGGCCTTCGTGGATGCGGTGGCCCTGAAAGCGCAGCGCATCACCCTGGCTGACGGAAAGACCATCGACCTAAAGCTTCCGAAGGGCGTCGAGGACGGGACCAAGATCCGGCTCGCCGGCAAGGGCGAGGAGAGCGGGGGCGGCCGCGGCGACGCGATCGTCACGATTGAGATCACGCCGCACCGCTTCTTCAGGCGCGAGGGCAACGACATCCGTTTGGAGCTTCCGGTCACGCTCAAGGAGGCTGTGCTGGGAGCCAAGGTGAAGGTCCCGACCCCCGAAGGGCCGGTGATGCTGACCATCCCCAAAGGCACGAGCTCGGGCAAGGTTCTGAGGCTCAAGGGTCGGGGCTTTTCGGCTAGGGACGGCAAGCGCGGGGACCAATTGGTCAGCATCGAAATCGACGTTCCGGCGGACGACGCGGCACTGCAGCAGTTCGCCGAACAATGGGACGGCGGCGGCAACCCCCGAGCGAACCTTGGAGTTTAGAGCTACTACTGCTGAATGAGAGAGCTTTCGCCCCAATCGCCCGAGGCACGGCGCAAACGGCTTGCAGGCATGCGGGCGGCCTTTGGCACGGACGTCGAAGAGAAGCTCAAGCCGAGGATCACGCCCTGGGAAATCGTCAAGCGCGTCGCGATCGGTGTCTATAACGACGGCTTCATCCACGCCGGCAATCTCGCTTATCTCTCGGTTCTCGCCCTCTTCCCGTTCTTCATTTTCGCCGCCGCGGTCGCCCATTTGCTGGGCCAGAACCAGGACGCGATGCTGACGGTGGCGAACGTGCTCCGCCGCTTGCCTCCGACCGTCGCATCGACTCTCCGCGAACCGATCCTGGAAGTACTTACGGTCCGCACCGGGCCTTTGCTCTGGCTCGGCGGGATCATCGGCCTGTGGACCGCTGCGAGTTTCGTCGAAACCATCCGAGACATTTTGCGCCGGGCCTATGGGGTCAAATTCTCCGCGCCTTTCTGGGAATATCGTCTCGGCTCGATCCTGCTGATCCTCGGCGCAGTGCTGATGTTGATGATTG
>Ga0207647_10000178_pt1 | contig 50957 bp, 50 predicted proteins | sample KBSCornC2_FD_184295 | JGI IMG/M metagenome (GOLD analysis project Ga0207647, IMG submission 184295) | Corn rhizosphere microbial communities from Kellogg Biological Station, Michigan, USA - C2 (SPAdes) (version 2) | ecosystem: Host-associated > Plants > Roots > Rhizosphere ... | reverse complement strand
TGCGCATGGCTGAGGTCGGTGAAGCAACGCAATTCGTTGACCGTCATGAAATTCTTGACGCGGTCGCCCAGCTTGCCCGCCATGAAGCCGGCATAATCGGCGAAGGCGAGCGCCGTGTCGCGATTCTGCCAGCCGCCCGGAAGCGCCGCCGGCAGGTCCCAGTGGAACATGGTGACGTAAGGCTCGATCCCGTTCTCGAGCAGATTGTCGACCACCTTGTTATAATGATCGACGCCCTTCTGGTTGGGCGCGCCACGGCCGGAGGGGAAGATGCGCGACCAGGCGAGCGACATGCGATAGGTCGACACGCCGAGATTCTTCAGCAGCTTGGTGTCCTCCGCGTAGCGATGATAGCTGTCGCACGCGACATCGCCATTATGGCCTTTGGCGACCTTGCCCGGGGTGTGGGAGAAGACGTCCCAGTTGGTCGGCCCGCGCCCGTCTTCCTTGACCGCGCCTTCGATCTGATAGGCGGCGGTCGCGCAGCCCCATTTGAAGTCCTTGGGGAAGTCGAGATCGATTGGTGCTGCCTTGGCGCTTCCGGTCGCGCTGCCTGCGGCGACGGCGGTTGCAGCGCCGAACGCCTTGCCGAAGTCGCGACGATTAAATCCGGTCATTTCCCTCTCCCCGATTTTTTTCGGGCGTCTGCTTATCATCTCGGATGCCGAGCGCGAGGCGCAAAAGTCCTACAAACTCTCGATTTGTCGCATTCCGAGGCGGGGAAACGTTTCCAATAGGGAAATACCTCCTGGCGCCGCCCCCGCCCAACCTGAACGGGTGCTGCCAGCATCGTTCAGGGGCGGCGCATGTGACGCATTCTATTGACCAGATCGCCCGAGCGATCGGGCGGGTTAGGAGAGAGTAGATGCGTACCAAGTTGGGAATCGCCGCGGCGCTGGCGCTTTCGGCGATTGCGATACCGGCGGCGGCCCAGGCTCAATATTATGACCGCTACGCGAGTGGCTATGGCTACGGTGGCGGCTATGGCAACGGCTATGGCTATGATTATGGCCGTGGCTCTGGCGACTATTATGGCCGGAGCGACTGGCGCGATCACCAGCGGTGGGAACGCCATCGCGAGCGCGAATGGCGCCGGGCGCACCGCCGTTGGGAGCGTGCGCATCGCCACCGCTACGATGATTACCGCTGGTAATCCTGTCGCTGAATTTGGGAGCCTGCATGGCAACGCGGCGTTGCCGCGCAGGCTTCGGGAGAAAGAACAAGGAAAGGATGATAGGATGAAGACCATGCTATTCGCCGTCGGCGCCGCGTCGCTGGCAATCGCCGCTCCGGCTTCAGCACAGAGCGCGCATCATATTCTTCGCGGGGCCGGGATCGGCGCCGCCGCCGGCGTGGTCGCGGGCGCGGTGATCCCGGGCTTGTCGATCGGAAACGGCGCGCTGGTCGGCGCCGCCGCGGGCGGCCTGTACAACACGCTGCACCACAGCCATCGCCATTATTATCGGCATAACCGGCACCGCTACAGCTCGCGGAACCATTACCGTCACTGACAAGAGCCCGAGACAAAAAGGGGCGCCGTAACCGGCGCCCCTTTATTAATGCCGCGCTTCAGCGACAGCGAACGTCGCTATTCTGATCGATCGATTTGCCGGCAAGCGCACCGAGTGCGCCACCGATCAAGGTTCCCGCAACGCGATTGTGGCCGCCGTCGATGAGGTTACCGAGCACACCGCCCGTCGCGCCGCCGACGATTAGCCCGGTCGTGCCGTCATTGCGTTTGCAATAATAGCGCCCGTCCGATCCACGATAGACTTCGTCCTGCGCGGACAGCCGCCGCTCGCTGTAATTCGGTCCCTCGCGATAATAATGCGCGGCGTCGTAATTGGTCGCGTAGCGGCGTTCCCAATCGGGATCGCGTCCAGATCCATTATAGCCACCAGGCCCGTTATAGCCATATTGGTCATTATGACGCAGCCAGCGCAGCTGCTGGCTAAGCCGATCTAGCCGAGTCTGGATTTCGGTATAGTCGCTCTGCCGCAGCCGCCCGTGATGGCGATTGCGCATGCGATCCGCGTCGCGGCGGATGCTCGAGAGCTCGTAGCGCGCGCGGCGCGCCTCACCCCGGTCAAGGCTGCCATCGGCCATGCCACGGTCGATCCTGCGCTGCAGGAAGTCGATACGCTGGTAGGGATCTCTCGGTGCATCCCGCCAGAATGCCTCGCGATTCCATCCGTTCGCGCCATAGCCTGGCTGTGCTGAATATCCGGGCTGTGCCGACGCGGGCATTGTCCCGACCATCGTCAGCGCTGCGAGCGCCGCCATGGGGACGGTCAAGCGCTTGAACTTCATTTCACTTCTCCTCTTGGACCTGCCGTCTTGGGGCCGGTGCGAGCCGTTCAACCGACCAAAGCCAAAAGGGTGCCGCCGCTTCGAAGCGCACTTGCCGGGCCGATGCTTCGTCCGCCAAGGTGGGGCGGTAATGATCCATGCAAACCGGCTTCGCCGCGCGCTGCTTGCCCTAGCGCTTTCCGCCTCCTGCGCGGCCGCGCAGACGCCAATACCCACGCTTCGACACAATCACTTGATCGTCGATGGCAAGCCGTGGCTGATCCTGGGCGGCGAGCTCGCCAATTCGAGCTCCTCCAACCGCACTTATATGGCCGAACGCTGGGCGAATTTGCGCGCGCTGCACCTGAACACGGTGCTGACACCGGTGAGCTGGGAGCTGATCGAGCCGATAGAGGGCAAGTTCGACTTCACTTTGGTCGACGGGTTGGTCGGCGACGCCCGCGCGCATGACCTGCGGCTCGTGCTGCTCTGGTTCGGCAGCTGGAAGAACAGCATGTCGACCTATGCCCCGGCCTGGGTGAAGCATAATTCCGCCCGCTTCCCCCGCGCCCGCACTGCCGATGGCAAGGCGATCGACATCCTGACGCCCTTTGCTCCCGCCACCGCCGCCGCCGATGCCCGCGCCTTCGAGGCGCTGATGAGGCACCTGGCCGAGACGGATCAGGCGCGCACCGTGATCGCGATCCAGGTCGAGAATGAAATCGGCATGATCCCCGAACCGCGCGACCATAGTGCGCTCGCCCAGGCGGCGTGGAAGCAGCCGGTGCCCAAGGGCTTGGCCGGCGCAGGCAAGAGCTGGACCGAGGCTTATGGTGGAGATGCGGACGAGGCGTTCATGGCCTGGGGCTTCGGCCGCTTCGTCGAACAGGTCGCGCGCGCGGGCAAGCGCGCTTATCCGCTGCCGCTCTACCTGAATGCGGCGCTGCCGCGCCCCAATGCGATGCCCGGCAAGGGCTATCCTGCCGCCGGGCCCTTGCCCAACCTCGCGCAGGTCTGGCGTGCGGCCGCACCCTCGATCGACCTGATCGAACCCGATATCTATTTCCCCAATTTCGTCGAATGGACGCGGAACTATGCCACGCTCCCGCAGCCACTGTTCATTCCCGAAGCCAATAATGCCGGCGCGGCGGAATCGCCTGCCAATGCCTTGTTTGCAATCGGGCAATTGGGCGCATTCGGCTTCAGCCCTTTCTCGATAGACAAGCTCGATCCAATCCAGGGTAAATCGCTTTCCGACTTGTATGTGTTGCTGAAAAAATTGGCGCCGCTGATCCTGGAGCGGCAGGGGACCGGGCGGATCGCAGGCCTGCGCGCGCCGATCAGCTTCGATGGCAAGGCGGATCTGGCGGATCAGAGCTTCACCATGGCTGAAGAGCGGATGACCGCGCGCTTCATCGATCCCTGGACGCCGCGCGATAAGCAGCAGCCGGAAACGCATGGCGCAATCGTGCTGGATCTGGGTGGCGACGAATATCTGGTCGCGGGCCGGGGCGTAACCATCACCTTCGCACCCGCGGACGGAAATGGCGCGAGCGGGATCGAGCGGATCGACGAGGGCGATTTCGTCAACGGCCAGTGGGTGCCCGGCCGCCGGCTCAACGGCGACGAGAGTCATCAGGGCCGCCACCTCCGCTTGCCGCCCGACGGCTACTCGATCCAGCGGATCAAACTTTATCATTATCGATGAGGCTCTTGCCCCCGATGGATTCGCTCCTGCAGAGGGGCGGGCAATGACCACCAACATCGACATGGGCGCCGGCACCGGCGGCACCGCCGCGTGCATGGACCTGGAGGAGCTGCTCGCGAGTCGTCTGCTCGTCCAGGGCAATTCCGGATCGGGCAAGTCGCACCTGCTGCGCCGCCTGCTCGAACAAAGCGCCGGGCTGGTGCAGCAGGTCGTGATCGATCCCGAAGGCGACTTCGTCAGCCTGGCCGATCGCTTCGGCCACCTCGTGATCGAAGCGGCCGACTATACCGAGGCGGAAACGGGCAGCATCGCCGCGCGCGTGCGCGAACATCGCGTTTCGGTGGTGCTCAACCTCGAGGGCCTTGAGGTCGACGCGCAGCTTCGGTGCGCGGGCACCTTCCTCAACCGGCTGTTCGATGCGCCGCGCGACCAATGGTATCCGGTGCTGGTGGTGGTCGACGAAGCGCAATTGTTCGCGCCCGCCGCCGCCGGCGAAGTCGGCGAGGAAGCGCGGCGCGTGTCCTTGGGCGCGATGACCAACCTGATGTGCCGCGGCCGCAAGCGCGGCCTGGCTGGCGTGATCGCGACCCAGCGCCTGGCCAAGCTCGCCAAGAATGTCGCGGCCGAAGCCTCCAATTTCCTGATGGGGCGCACCTTTCTGGATATCGATATGGCGCGCGCGGCGGACCTGCTCGGCATGGAAAGGCGCCAGGCCGAGCAGATCCGCGATTTGGAGCGCGGTCAGTTTCTGGCACTCGGCCCGGCGGTCGCGCGCCGCCCGATCCTCGTCCGCATCGGTGCGGTCCAGACCGGCGGGCGCGGCGCAGCGCCGAGCCTCGCCCCGCTGCCGACGCACGGCACCCAGGACGCACAGGCATTGCTGTTCGATCAGTTGGAAGAGGCCCCTCCGCCCCCACCTCCTCCGCCGCCGGCCGAGCCGGTCGAGCATCTGCTCCAGCGGATCGACGAGGCCGATCCGGAAGCCGCCGCGCCCGCGCCCGAAGCGGATGCGCCGGACGCCCGGCCGGTGATCGACGCGGTGCTGCGCGATATCGTCGCTGACGAGGATGCCGCGCACCGCGCGCCGGGCGCGCTCTATCAGGATTTCTCGATCCGCTGCCGGATGCAGGGCGTCACGAGGCCCCCGCTCCAGCCCGCCGAATTCACGCGGCGGCTGACCTTGGCACGCGCCGGACTCTTCTCGGACGATCTGGCGGATGAAGGCTGGGCCGCCGCGCTGCGCCTGGCGGCCAGCGTACCCGAAGACATGCTGGGCGTGTTCATGCTGATCGCCCGCGCCGCCCGCGCCGGCGCGCCCTGCCCGTCCGAGGAAGAGATTGCGCGCGTCTATGGCACCAGCTCGATCGGCCGCGCCCGGAGGCTGCTTGGCTATATGGAGAGCAAGAATTACCTCGCGCTGCGGGTCGATCTGCGCGGCCGCCGTACCGCCGCCATTCCCAGTCTGGGCTGGGCAACGGCCCCGGAAGAAACCGCCGCGGCCTGACCCAAAATTTTTTCAGGTGCCTGTCGAATCCAGACGGCCCTGCACGTCTCGGCTATGATCCCGCGCGTCGTGTGCGGGCTGATGCGGAGGGTGAAGATGCAATATATTCTACTGATCTATGAGGATGAGAGCATCTACGCGCCGGACAAGACCGGCGAACTGCTCAATACGGTGGTAGCCGGGCACATGGCGCTGGTGCAGGAACTCGGGCCCAAGCGGCTCGGGGGTGCCGGCCTGCAGAATACGGATACAGCAACGACGATCCGTACCGCAGCCGACGGCAGCAAGACGATGCATGACGGCCCCTTCGCCGAAACGCGGGAGCAATTGGGCGGCTATTATCTGATCGAGGCAGCCGATCTGGATGAGGCAATCGCGATCGCCCGGCGTGTGCCTATCTATCGCGAGGGCGCGGTCGAGATCCGGCCGCTGCTGGGCCAGGATCAGCGCAAGAGCGGCTGATTGTCGCCCGAGCTCGACCGGATCGTGCGTGCGGCGGCGGGGCGGATCATCGCCGCGCTTACCGCACGCTTCCGCGACCTCGACCTCGCCGAGGAAGGCTTTGCCGATGCATGCGAGGCGGCGGCACGCACCTGGCCCGCGGGTGAGGTGCCCGCCGATCCTGCCGCCTGGCTGTACCGGGTCGCGACGCGCCGCGCGCTGGACGCCGTACGGCGGCGCGCAGTGCATGGGCGCTTGCTGCCGGACGAGTCCGAGCTCGAGCCGGCGTGCGAACCGGAATGGCAGGATGAGGATATGCTCATTCCCGATGAGCGTCTGCGGCTGATCTTCGTCTGCTGCCACCCGGCCATCGCGCCCGAGTCCCGTGCCGCGCTCACGCTGCGGCTGGTCTGCGGCCTGGCCGCGCGCGACATTGCTGCGTCCTTTTTGATCAGCGAGGCCACGCTGCATCAGCGGCTCACCCGCGCCAAACGGAAGATCGGCCAGGCAGGCATACCCTTCGCCGTACCGGTGCCTGCGGAGTGGCCGGAGCGGCTCGAGGCTGTCCTATCCACCCTCGAAGTCGCTTATGCGAAGGCGCATGCGGATGCGGCAGGCAATACCCTGCAAGCGAGCTTCGCGGGTGATATACTGACGCTGACCGAGGCGCTGGCGGCGATGCTGCCGGATCCAAGCGAGGTGCTCGCGTTCGCTGCGCTCGTGCGCTTCGCGGAGGCACGCAGACCTGCGCGGGTCGATCGAAACGGCATGATGATACCCCTGTCGGAACAGGATCCGGCTTTGTGGGATCGCGCCCTTATCGAAGCGGGCGACCGCTATCTGCATCGCCTGCGCAATATGGAGATCACCGGCACACGCGCCTTGCAGGCGGCATTGCACGGTGTGTGGTGCGCGCGGCCCAGCCTGGCCAATCCGCCGCCCTGGCCAACCATCCTCGCGCTTTACGACGCGCTATTGCGCGAGCGGGACGATGTGATCGTCCGGCTGAACCGGGCGGTGGCGCTGGCCGAGGTTGCGGGCCCCGCAATCGCGCTGGCGGAACTCGACGCGATCGCCTGCCCACGGCTGGACCTTTTCCAGCCATGGCACGCGGTGCGTGCGGACCTTCTCAACCGGCTCGGCCGTAAAGCCGAAAGCCGCGCTGCTTATGCGCGCGCGATTGAGATGGCGGAGGGCGAGGCAGAGGCCGCCTGGCTGCGCGGCCGCATGCCTGCTGACTGAAGTGTATTGGGTCAGTTCAAACCGTTCGCCCCGAGTAGCTGTCGAGCTTGTCGAGACAGCATATCGAAGGGCCGTCCCGATACGGATTCTCGACAAGCTCGGCCGAACCCGCCGCCGCCTCACCGGCTTTGAGGCGCGTCACGCCTCCTGGCTTGTTAGGTAGAAGCGGCTCAATCAGCGCCACTCGAATTCGGTCAGATTATATCTTCTCATGCCAATGCTGAATCAAACGCTCTGCCGCATGGTATATGCTCTGCAACAAAAGGCATCGTTGCACAGGTGGTGTAAATAGTCATAACTGCCGTCATGCGAACGCTATTCACTGGCCCTTTGCCATGGATGATAGGTGCAGCCCTACTGTTGTTAGCATCGGCCTTTTTTTGGTTTTCGGGATCAGCGATTGTCGTCGATGAAACCCGGGGAGTGGAAACTGCCGTAATTACCAACGGCGGCGGAGCTGAGCAAAAGCTGTACCGGCTTTGGAGCGGCTTCTTTTTCACCATTCCACAATTGGAAGGCACGATTGAAATCCGCTGCAAAAATGGTGTCCGAAAGCAGTGGGGTTATGTGACGGGACATTTCCACACCAAAATAAAAGTAGTAGGAAAAACCCCTTGCGAGCGGGTAATTCACGCCGATTGATCTCAGCTAATTATGGGCTCACGACCTAGAGCGGCGAGCGATTAGCTTGAAATATCTCGGCTCATCCTGAGGAGCTGCTGAGCTTGTCGAAGCAGCATCTTTAAGGAGCTCAAGGGGTGCTTCGAGACGGGCTTTCGCCAAGCCCAAGCCCTCCTCAGCACGAACGGGCAAGCTAATCGCAGAATGCTCTAGCAGGCTGTTGAAGAAGGCCCGAGCCCTTATCACTCTTCGTCATCCCCGCGAAGGCCGGGATCCATAGGCCCAACGCTCCGATAGATGATCATTGTCAGAGATTATGGATTCCCGCCTTCGCGGGAATGACAGGCAGATTTTCAACAGCCTGTTAGCGGCCAAGCGTCATGAGCCCGCGCTCCCCAGCGCGGCCATACCCGAGCTTGGCTGACCTACCCGCCCCGGAATCCGCACCACATGACCCGCTTTGAGGCGCAGCACTCGACGCGATACAAGGGCGCATGAGCTTCTTCGAAAGCCTGCTCGTACTGCTGCTCGCCGCCATCCTGCTGCTGCAGGTCTCGCGGCGTCTGGCCTTGCCTTATCCCGCGATGCTCGCCGCTGCGGGCGTGGTGCTGGCGATGATACCGGGCACGCCTTCGATCGGGCTGGTCCCCGAAATGGCGCTCGCCTTGTTCATCGCTCCAGCCTTGGTCGATGCTGCCTTCGATTTCCCGATCGGCGACGTGCGGCGTTTGTGGCGTCCGCTGGTGGCTCTTGCCGTAGTCGCGGTGCTGCTGACCGCGGGGGCCGTCGCCTGGATCGGCATGACGGTGGCGGGGCTGCCGCTTTACGCCGCGCTCGCGCTGGGCGCGATCGTGGCACCGCCCGATGCGGCGGCCGCAACCGCCGTGCTCGGCAGCGTGCAGATGCCGCGGCGATCGGTGGCGGTACTGAAGGGTGAAAGCCTGCTCAACGACGCACTGGCGCTGCTGCTGTTCGGTACCGCGATCGCGATCCAGCAGCATGGCGGGATCGACGCGGGGATAGGCCTGCGCCTTGCCATTGCCGCGCCGGGCGGCGTGCTGCTCGGCATAGTCCTGGCGATCGCCTATCGACCGGTGTCGCGCTTCGTCAGCGGCACGTTGGGCGGCAATCTGCTCGAATTCGTCACCTGTTTCAGCACGTGGATCCTGGCCCAGCGGCTCCAGCTCTCGCCGGTCCTGTGCCTGGTCGCCTTTGCCATGACGGTCGCGCGAAAGGCCGGACTGACCCAGCCGCCGCGCATGCGCGTCCACAGCTTCGCGGTGTGGGAATCGGTCGTATTCCTACTGAACGTGCTCGCCTTCCTGCTGATGGGGCTGCAGGCGCGCACGATTTTGGGATCGATGGCGCCCGATCGGCTACACGAAGCCGCCGGTTTCGCAGGTCTGGTGATCGCCTGCGTGATCGCGGTGCGGCTCGCGTGGGTGCTCGTCTTCAACCGCCTGTCCTGGCGCTTCCCGGCCTTCCGCGGCGATCTGGAGCGGCCCAAACTTCGACAAGGCGTGCTGGTCGGCTGGTGCGGGATGCGCGGCTTGGTCACACTCGCCACCGCTTTCGCGCTGCCGGCCGACTTTCCACAGCGCGACCTGATCGTGCTGACCGCCTTCGCGGTCGTGCTCGCCACGCTCGTGCTTCAGGGCCTTACACTGGTGCCGTTGGTGCGGCTGCTCCGCCTCGATCGGGAGGATGGACTGGATCGCGAACTGGCGGCCGCGCGCGCCGATCTCGCCCGCGTCGCGCTTGCGACGCTGGAGGGAAAGAAGGGCCCGGCCGCCGATCATTGGCGCTACGGCTATGAAACCGCGCTGGAGGCCGCCGAGACGGGCAGCACCGCCAAAACCGACGAGAAAAGAAAGCTCGGCCTGACCGCGCTCCGCCACCAGCGCAAGCGACTGCAGACGCTGCGGGCCACGCAGAAGATCGGCCCCGACGCTTATCTTACGCTTCAGGAAGAGCTCGACTTCAGAGAGCTCGCGCTCTCCACCGAGGCCGAGCGCCACATCGAAGAGACCTGATCCCGGTCAGGCGGTGGCCACCGTGCGGCAGACGGCAAAATCCTTTTTCCGCTTTGGCGCGTTGCGGGTGCCGAGAGGAGAAGAATATGGCCGACGACAAGACGATCCGCGGACCGCAGGACCGGTCGCGCATCAATGTCGAAGAGGATTATGAGGTCCGCTACTGGACCGAAGCGCTCAACGTCGACGAGCCGACCTTGCGCGGCGCGATCCAGGCGGTCGGCTCTTCGGCCGATGACGTGCGAGAGTATCTCGAGACGCGCAAGGCCGCCAACGCGGCCTGAAATTGTCAGGCGCTACCCGCCGGGGTGCTGTCGAGTTCGTTGAGCAGTCCGGTGAGCGCTGCGACGACCTGGCCGACGGCAAACGGCTTCTGCACGATCAGGCTGCGCGGCACGCCATGCGCGGACCATTCACCGGCGCTGTCACCCGTCATATAGACGACAGGCAAGCCCGGTCGAGCAGTACGCACAGCGCGAGCCAGCTCCCATCCATCGGGCCCCCGGCCAAGGCGCACATCCGTTATCAGCCCGACAATCTCGTCGGCGGCTCCGATTTTTTCCTCGGCCGACCTGCTCGATGTGGCCGACAAAACCTCAAACCCAGCTTCTTCGAGCGCTTCCTGAACCATTTCCAGGATGAGCGGCTCATCCTCAACCACAACCACCAGCAACGACGTACGCAAAACAAAATACTCCAGACCTCATATACTTAGCACAAATTTGGGGCGGTGCCATGGGCTGGACGATCTATATCGAACGATTGTTGAGATGAACGAAATGAACCGTACTCGAAACAAAACATGGAACCAAAGATTCCCGTTTCAGTTGGGAGGCGGGGTGTCAGTAGCGGGCTCATTATGCAGATGTTCGACATAGGGACGCATCGGGAGATGCCGATCCGATTGCCACGAGCAGACGCGATACGGCGCGCGATCGCGGAATGTGCCGCGGAAGTTTCCGCCGTGGCGGTGGATCATTATCTCGACCTGCTCGGGCCGGTCGAACCCGCCTTTGCGGGCGGCACCGGTCCAGAATCGGCGTGGCGACTGGCTTATTATCAAGGCTCGGCCGAAGATCATCGGGCGATCGAGCGCGCGGTGGGCATCGTCCAACGCCAGACGCCGCTGATGCGCGTCAACTGACGCAGGCAGCCGCGCGAACGCCTGCCGCTGCGAACCGCCGCGCCATCGCAATGGCGCAGCGCACGGGACGCGCACCTTCAAAGCTCAGCCAGCAGGATCAGGCCCGACGTGGAACCCGCCTTCCCAAGGCCCGTTGGGCGGCAGCGACATAACAAAAGAGGTGCGCGATGCTCGGTACGATCCTGATCATTCTGCTGATCCTTTTCCTGATCGGCGCGCTGCCGACCTGGGGCCATAGCCGCAACTGGGGTTATGCCCCTTCGGGCGGGCTGGGTCTTGTGCTGCTCATCGTTTTGATATTGGTGCTGATCGGACGGATCTAGATTTGCGAAAAGGGGCGGCGCGATGGCGCGACTGACGATCGGATTGACAGCGGCGGTCGCCGCCTTGGGGCTTGCGGCACCCGCCGCCGCCCAAAGCGTCGACGACGATGTACGCTGCCTGCTGGCGAGCAACTTTTTCGCGCGTACGGAGAAGGATCCGGCCAAACGACAACTCGCCACGGCGTCATCGGCTTTCTATCTCGGCCGCCTCGATGCACGCATCTCGAATGATCAGCTCAAGAATGCGGTCACGGCCCAGGCCAAGACAATGACTTCAGCCAGCGTCGCGCCGACGATGAACGGCTGCGCCAAGCGCCTCAACCAGAAAGGCGTTGCGCTGCACACATTGGCACCCGGCGGCGCTCCACAGCCGCCCAAGGCGCCGGCCAAACCCAAATAGGCCGTCTTGCGGCCCGGCGGAGCGCAGTTCAGCGCGGGCCCACGGCCTCTTCAATCAAGGCAAGCGCTGCCGCCCACGATAGGCGATCCGCAACCGGATCATAGCGCATACGTGCGTCGCCCAGATCTTCGACGCCAGCTATGGTGAAAGCGTGCCACGCCTGTCCGTAAACGGTGAGCTGCCAATCGACAGCGGCAGCAGCCATTTCACCCTGGAAGGCCGCGATGTCACCGGCGGGAACGAGCGGATCCCTGGCGCCGGTGAACACGGCCACTTTCGCCGCCACAGCTCCGGGCGCCGCGGGAGCACGGGTGCGCAGCAGCCCGTGGAAACTGACCGCCGCCGCGATGTGCGCGCGCGACCGGGCAAGCTCGAGCGCGGCCATGCCGCCCAGGCAATAGCCGATCGCCGCAATGCGTGAGGGATCCACGCCGGGAAGCGCGAGCAAGGCCTCCAGCCCCGCCCGCGCGCGACGGCGAAAGCGTTCGGGATGATCGCGCAGAAGTGCCACCGCCCGCTGCATTTCGGCGCCTTCGAGCGGCCGTCCCGCGCCGTGCAGATCGGCAGCGAAGGCGCGGTAGCCGAGCTCCGCCAGCATCGCGCAGCGGCGACGGACATTCCCGCCGATCCCGTCCGCTTCATGAAAGACCAGAACCGACGCGCCGTTGGGCGTGGACGGTTCGTAGAGTTCGCCAACCAGAGAGGCGTCGCCGTCGGGATAGGGTAGCTGTCGTCCGTCCATGGAAGCGCAACGCCACGAACTGGCGCAGGCTCCCCTTCCGCCGGTCGGTTCGTCGGACCTCAAGGGAGACCCATCCCCAATATAGGCACCCCGCGAAGCTGATTGTCCTCGGCGGCTTGGCGGGCCCGCCCGCGCGCCCTAGAGGCCAACGCATGGCCAGCTCCTCACTCCCCGTCTGGCGCCACGAAGCGGCTGCTACGGCGCGGCTCGCGGGTCCGCTCGTGCTGACCAATCTTACGCAGTCGGCGATCCAGGCAACCGACGTCGTCCTCCTCGGCTGGCTCGGGCCGCGCAGCCTGGCCGCAGGCGCGCTCGGATCGAACCTATACATCGCCTTCCTTGTGTTCGGCATGGGGCTGGTCACCGCCGCTTCACCGCTGCTCAGCCGGAAGATCGGTGGAATGCCGCACAGCGTGCGCGACGTGCGCCGCACCGTGCGGCAGACGATGTGGGCCGCGGTCACGATCGCCTGCCCCGTTCTGGTGCTCTTATGGCATGCCGAGGCCTTGCTGATCCTGTTCGGCCAGGACCCCGAGCTCGCCGCGCAAGCCGCGCGGTTCGTGCGCGCGCTCGAATGGAGCTTCATACCCGCGCTTTTCTATCTGGTACTAAGATCCTTCGTCGCCGCGCTGGAGCGTCCCGCCTGGTCACTGCTGATCGGAGCCGCCGGGGTCATTTTCAACGCGTGCCTCAATTACGGCTTGATCTTCGGCGCGTTCGGATTGCCGCGGCTGGGGCTGGTCGGCGCGGGACTGGGCAGCACGATCACGCAGACGATGATGTTCACCGGCATGGCGATCGTTGTGGTGCGTCACCCGCGCTTCCGCCGCTACCGCCTGTTAGGCCGCTTCTGGCATGCGGACTGGCCGCGTTACGCAGCCGTATGGCGGCTCGGCACCCCGATTGCGATGACGCTGGCGCTCGAGGTGACCATCTTCAACGCCGCGGTGTTCCTGATGGGGCTGGTCGGCACCGCCGCGCTGGCGGCGCACGCGGTGGCGATCCAGATTGCGAGCTTCACCTTCATGGTGCCGCTTGGCCTGTCCCAGGCAGCGACGGTGCGCGTCGGGCTCGCCTTCGGCCGACGTGACGCAGGAGGGATCGCCCGCGCCGGATGGGTGGCATGGGTCATGGGCGTAGGCTTCATGACGCTCACCGCATGCCTGCTATGGACGATTCCGCGCCCGATCGTCGGATTGTTCCTCGACACGTCCAACCCCGCCGACGCCGAAGTCGTGCGCCTGGCAATCGCCTTCCTCGGCATCGCGGCCTTGTTCCAGATCGTCGACGGTGCGCAGGCGGTGGGTGCCGGCATGCTGCGCGGCCTGCACGACGCCAAGATACCGATGATGTTCGCCGCCTTCGGCTATTGGGTGGTGGGGCTGGGCATCGCGCTGTGGCTCGGCTTTCACCTCCACTGGGGCGGCGTCGGCATCTGGATCGGGCTGGCAAGCGGGCTGGCGGTGGTGGCGGTGCTGATGCTGGCGCGCTGGCTGCGGCGCGACGCGATCGGGCTCACGACGGGGCTGCACTGATGGCGATGGCGACGCGCGCGACCAAGGCGCTCGAACAAGCGGGCGCGAACTTCACCGTCCACGCTTATGCCTATGACCCGAATGCCGAACGCGTCGGGTTGCAGGCGGCCGAGTCGCTCGGCGAAACGCCCACGCGCGTGCTCAAGACGCTGATGGCGCTGCTCGACGGCAAGCCGGTCTGCGCAATCCTCGCGTCCGATCGCGAAGTAGCGATGAAAAAGCTCGCCGCCGCGCTCGGCGGCAAGGCGGCACAGATGATGAAGCCGGCTGATGCCGAACGGGCGACCGGATATAAGGTCGGCGGGGTCAGCCCGTTTGGGCAGATGCGGCGCGTGCCGACGGTGATCGACGCGGCTGCGCTGGATGAGCCCTATGTCTTCATCAATGGCGGCCAGCGTGGGCTGCAGGTGCGGATCGATCCGAAGGCAGCGGCAGCGATCCTGGACGCCAAGGTCGCGCCGATCAGCGTATAGAGTTTGTCTTCCTCGTTGAACCGTTCGCCCCGAGTAGCCATCGAGCTTGTCGAGATTGCATATCGAGGGAGCATCCAGAAGATGTCTCGATACGGTTCTCGACAAGCTCGAACCTACTCGACGCGAACGGGAAGAAGAGGAGAATGCTAGGCTGGCGAACTCCGACCTGTCTCACGCGGCTGTTCATGGTTAGCGCGTCATAAAGGTCACTATTGAACCTCATCCTAATTGCGCCCGCGTAAATCGGGCACATGGGCATAACCAGCATAGCCGGATCAGGGATGCGCGCGGGAATGGCGCGCCTCGACGTCGCGGCGCGGAACATTGCCGGTGCGGCCACGTCGGGCGACGAGGCCTATCGGCCGATCACCGCAGTGCAGGAGTCGACCGCCGAAGGGGGCGTGAGAACGAGCCTCAGCGAACGCTCGCCCGCCTTCACTTCCTATTATGATCCTGAGCTCAGCGGTGCCGACGCCAACGGCATGGTGAACTTTCCCAATGTCGATACGACAAGCGAGCTGATCGACGGCATGCAGGCGAGCCTTACCTATAAGGCCAACGCATCGGTGCTCCGGACAGCAGGCGACATGGCTGGAACACTGTTCGACATTCTAGGCTGAGCGGCGGCGCTACCCAACCCGGCCCCTATGCACGCGAAATAGGCGATCTAGGGAGCAATGTCCTCAAATGCGAAGGGCCGCCCCTTTCCGGGACGGCCCTTCCATTGTCAGCCGAAGCCGACCGAGATTTTAGCCGAGGCGGTTCCCCGCGACGGAGGCAATGCCTGAGAGCTCAGCCGAATTCGGCGTGTGACAATGAGACATCTGACCACCTCCTTTCATCTGTTGACGACAGAGCGGGAGATAGGACCGAACCAGCTGAAATCAAGCACTTGAGATAGATTTCGTGTCGCGGCTCTTGCCTATTGGCGCAGGCCGGGCGATCGGCGGCGGCATGACCTCGAGCGAATTGACCAATCTGATCCTCAGTCGGCTGGTCCGTCTGGAAGGCGGCACCCGTCAGCGTTGGCGCCGCGCGCTAGGTGAAATGCGCATCTATTCGATCGCCACGCATCCCCACTGCAATTGGGACGTGCGCCCGGCCGGCAGCAGCGCCGAACATGCGGCGATCGAAAGGATGCTTGACTGGGCGAGAGAAGCACATCCCCAGGTCAGCGCCGACTGAATTCGGCGACGGCATCGATCTCCTCAAGGCGGTCGCGGGTGGCCTCTCGACGAACCCGTATGTGTCAGTTCGACGAGCCTCGGTGGCTTTTCGCGGCAAAATTGCATCACCTGCGGAACGATTTCGATCCCGACCGCGGAGTTGCGCCCCGAAATCGGAACCGCAGCAGCAAGCGCGGGTTGCGTCGGCGTGTTGCGGGATTCGAGCATGGCGGCCAAGGTCGGATCGCTGGCGCATGAGAGCGCGCGCCAAGCCGATCTGCGCGGGTCCGTGGCACGGGATCTGGACACAATCTTCGCACCGCTTCCGCGTGTCGCCCGGCCCCAGCCACCACCCTCTTCAACCCCGCCATTGGGTACGAGGAAAGCGCGGGTAAGCCCGTGGATGATTGTGCTGGGGGTCATAACCCTGCTTGTGGCCGCCACGCTGATCTTGATTACTGTGCCGTGGCGCTTCGCACGCCCCATCGAACGCTCGACCGCGCCTTTGAGCAAAACCGTCGCCCATCCTCCGTCCCGACCAGTGCCGATCCAGCCGGCAGCGCCTCCCACGCCACAGACTTCGGCGTCAGTCCCTGCCGACGCTGCGCCTGACCTTCCTGTCGCGGCGCCTCAACCCAAGGCCACCCGCGAGCCATCCCCCGTGCGCACTCCTGTGTCAGCAACCTCCCGGCCTGCGCAGCGTCCGGTTCTCCGAAAGCACCAGCCACGAACGGTGTCGAAGCCCGCCGCAGAGGGAAGCGCCGCAGCCTGCCCGCGCGGCGCTGCTGCGGCATGGTGCCTGCGCGGGAGCGTCACGGCCGCCGACAGCCGGTTGCGCGATGCCTATGAGGACGCCACCAGCGCCGGCGTCAACCGCAAGATCCTGGTCGGCATACGCAGCGATTGGAAGCATCTGCGCGGTCGCGCCAACAAGGATCCCGAGGCGCTGATCCGCGGCTATGCGCTGCTCACCCAGGAGCTGCGTGCAGAGATCAGCCGGCGGACCCCCTGATGGACGCAATCGCCGAAACCGCGGAACCCGCCTCCTCCGATTGGCCGCGTATTCACAAAAGTCCGGCCAAGGTTTCGGGCGAGCTGGTTTATGCGGTTGGCGACATTCACGGCCGCTACGATCTGTTCCAGGAGATGCTGCGCCGGATCGTGACCGATGCGGTCGAGCGCGCCAACGGGCGGCTGCCGATCCTGGTACTGTGCGGCGACTATGTCGATCGCGGGCCGGATTCGGCGCAGGTATTGACTGCGCTCGACTGGATCCGACGCGACGAACGCATGATGCTGCGCCTGATCAAGGGCAATCATGAGGCCGCTTTCTTGAGCTTTCTCAAAGACCCGCAGGACGGCGAGAATTGGCTGCGCTTCGGCGGCGACGCGACGCTGCGATCCTATGATGTCACGCCGCCCGCCGATTTCGGCGACCCCGCCGAACTGGTACGCGCCCGCGACGATCTGCTCGAACGCATGCCGGCCGCGCATCTGCGCGTGCTGCAGGGGCTGGAGCTGATGGCGATCATCGGCGACTATGCTTTCGTCCATGCCGGCATCCGCCCCGGCGTGCCGCTCGCGCGTCAGAAACCCGATGACCTGCTGTGGATCCGGGCTCCCTTCCTCGACGAAACACGCCGGTTCGAAAAGCGCATCGTTCACGGCCATAGCTGGATGGAAGCCGCTCCCGAAATTTACGACAATCGGATCGGTCTCGACACGGGCGCTTATGAGACGGGTGTGCTGACCGCGATCCGGATCGAGGACAATGAGGTCGAGGTCTTCCAGACGGGCGAATAAGGCGCGGCCTCGTTCAGCCCACCGGCCATGGCCCAGTCGAAGATTCGGTTCGTCCCACTCGCACCGACACTTTGTCTCAATGCTCCGACCGATCGGTTGATCGGCTTCGCCCGGCCGGGGCAATCTGATGCCCGTGCGGATCAGGGAAGATGTTTTGCCGTTGCTGTTGGTGGAGGACGGGCCTTTGACCCTGCTCTCCACCAAAACGGCATTGGAGGAGGAGGGCTATCGGGTGATGGCGGTGCGCCATGGCTCGTCTGCCCTGAGAGCGCTCGCCCTGCCCCTGTGCGGGCTGATCACCGACATTCGCCTGCCGGGGCCTTTCGATGGATGGCAGATCGCGCAGGAGGCGCGGTCGATATGGACGGAACTTCCCGTCATGTACGTCACCGGGGAAGCCGACGACGATTGGCCCGAGAAAGGCGTGCCCGGCAGCGTGATCCTTCGAAAACCCTATACAGCCCGGGCGTTGCGCGAGACGGTAAGATGGCTGATGCATGCGCCCGCGGCGGCCCAGCACCACCGCTGAACCGCCGCTTCGACCTTGATCGGTTCAGGCTGGATCAGTCCGATCAGCCGATACCGCCGGCAAGATCCCCATTGCCCGAGCCGGACCCCGAGGCATTGGCGCTGCCGCTACCGCTCGCGGATCCCGCAAGGCTGCCCGCTGCATTGCCGTTCAGGTTAGATGCCGCGTCGCGCGCGCGACCGACCGCCGACCCTGCCTGGTTGCGCGCCGTACCCGCCGCCGAACCCGCCCGATCACGGGCATTGCCAACCGCCTGACTGGTGGTGTCACGGACTGAACCGACATTGTTGGCGACCTGATCCGTCCCGATCAGCTGCGCGTTGGCGCTTGCGTTGCGGCTGACACTGTGGCTGCCGCTGCTCGACAGATTGCCCGCCAGCCCATTTTCGCCAGCGCCGTTCGCGCCAAGCGCGGCGTCCGTGCTGCGCGACACCGTTCCCGCCAGCCCAGCATCGGCCGAGGCATTGCCCGAGCGAGCGTTCACCGACTTATTGGCATGCGCGTTGCCGGAGCCGGTCACGCTATTGGAAAGATTGCCGGTGGCCGAGCCGAGCGAGCCGCCCGTCGCGCCGAGATTGCCGGCGCCCTGCAGTGTCCCGCTGACCATGCCGCCAGCACTGCCAAGCGTGCCGCCGAGGCCACCCGCCAGGCCGCCTCCGCCCAGCAATTGCGCGCAGGCGGGGGCGCTTATCGCCGCTGCCAGCATCGCGGTGGCGGTGATCAGGCGCATACGAACCGGATTATGCATCGTTCATCTCCTTGTCCGGCCGAGCCCGAAGCGCCCGGCGTCGAAAGAGCAACGACAGCGGAAATCCGATTCATCCCGCGCTGCGGATTTATTTGAGGCCAACCATTTTGGGTGGCGTGCCGCAATCGCCGCAGACGATACCGCGCCCAACCGCACCCTTGGCCGGGCGTGCTGCTGCCGATAGCGCGGCGACCGCGCCTGCCGCATCGCCGTAGCTCAGCCGCGCGAGGCTGGCCGCGACGAAGGGTGCGGCGAAAGACGTCCCACGCAACTTCTCCCAGCCGCCGCCCGGAACCGCACCCGCAATGTCCGCGCCGGGCGCGGCGAAATCGAGGTGGAGCGGCTTGCCCGCCTCTATGAGCGGCTTGCCCTTGGCATCCACCCCCGTGACCGCGATTACGCCCGCATAGGATGCCGGATATTGGGGCGGTGCGGCCGGCCCATCATTGCCAACCGCCGCGACCACGACGATGCCGCGGGTCTGCAGCGCCTTCACGCCCGCCGCGAGCAGCGGATTGGCGGGGCCAACCAGACTGATATTCACAACACGCGCACCGCGCTCGGCCAGCCAGCCCATCGCCCGCACGATCGCGGTTGCCGATCCGTTGGCGGGTGATCCGCCATAAATGTCCGCCACCAGCAATGGGATACCCGGCGCGGCGCCGCGGAAGGCCGCGGTTCGGCCAACCATCAGCGAAGCTACTGCGGTGCCATGGCCGCTCGGTCGTGGGTCGCCCGCGAAACCGCGTTGATCGATCGAGACGCCGTCGAAGGCGGGATGCCGCCCCACCCCGCCATCGATCAGCCCGATCGGCGCGCCCGGCCCCATCGCCCCGCCATTCCCCGCCGGCGCACCGCCCGCCGGCGCGAGAGGGGCTCGGGCGGGCTCGTAGATCGGGTCGAGGGTGTAATTGCCCGAGGGATCGAGCGCCTGCAGCTCGCGCAACGCCTTACGCGCGGACCTGCCCTTGGGCGGGCCCAATACGGTCGCGGCGAGATCGAGACCGCCAATCGTGTCGCTGCGGAGTAGCGTGAAACCTGCCGCACGCGCCCGAGCGAGTGCTTCGGCCGAAAGGTTGATCGCGACGATCTCATCGCGCCGCACCGGATTGCCGGCATCGTCCACATCCAGCACGCGCCGGTTGTCGCGCACAAGTGCCCGCAAGCGCTCCCGGCGCAGCGATATGAGATCGGCGGGCGCAAGCGTGCGCAGCGTATCGCCAACACCAGCCAGCGGGCCTTGGAGCCCACCGACGATGTTCGGCTGGGAACCGGGCGTACCCAGCAGGCCGCCGGTGAGGTTGCCGACCGTGCTGGGCAACCCACCGCCACCCAGCAGCTGGCCGGGCGCAGCCGCGGCCAAGCCGGTCAACAGGCCCAGGCCGATCATCTTGTGCAGCCGCATTCTCTTTCCTTTTCACCAATGCTGATGGATGAAACGACAGGCGGCAATCGTTTCATCCCCATGGAGAAGAGGCGGCCCCTTGGACGAATTCGAAGATGCGCTTTCCAGCGTGCTGCCGCGACTGCGCCGCTTTGCGCACGGGCTGACGCGCGATCCCGCGGATGCGGACGATCTGACCCAGCGCACCGCGGAGCGGGCGTTGCGCGCGCGTGGCCAATGGCAGACAGGCACGAATTTGGACGCCTGGGCCTATCGCATCATGCGCAACCTGTGGATCGACACGGTGCGCAGCCGGAAGCGGCGCGATAAGGTGATGGCGCCCGCCGAGGAAGGGCGCGACGTCGGTGTGGCGGCGGAGGCGGAGGGCAAGGCCGAACTCCATTTCCTGATGCGCGCGCTGGAGCGATTGCCCGATGAGCAGCGCGAGGCGGTCGCGCTCGTGATGATCGAAGGCCTGTCTTATGCGGAGGCGGCCGAGGTGCTGGAGATCCCGGCGGGCACGCTCACCAGCCGGCTGGTGCGCGGACGCCAGGCGCTGGCGCGGATATTGAGTGGGGAATGAGCCATGGCTGAACCGATCGACGAGACCAAGGTGATCGCCTGGCTGGACAACGAGCTTGGGCCGGAAGAGGCCGCGCGCGTCGAGCAGGCGGTGGCCACCAATCCGGCGCTGGCGGCACTTGCCGAGACGCATCGCGCGATGCGCGCGCGCTTCGCCGCCGCCTTCGGTCCGATCGCGAGCGAGCCGGTCGTGCCGCGGCGAACGGCAGAGGTGGTATCGCTCGCCGCGGTGCGCGCCGCACGATCCGGGCAGCCCCCCTCGCCCGCGCGCCGCTGGTGGGTGCCGGGTACGATCGCTGCGAGCCTGGTTGCGGGCCTGGTGATCGGCCAGCTCGGAAGATCCGACGGAATAAGCGACCGTGGCGACGCGCTGGCGCTGGCCCCCTCACTCTCTCGTGCGCTCGATACGCAGCTGTCAGGCCAGGAGGGACCGGTGCGTGTGGCGCTTTCCTTCCGCGCGGCGGACGGCACCTATTGCCGCAGCTTCGCCGCCAGCCATCTCTCCGGCGTCGCCTGCCGCTCCGATCAGGGCTGGCGCCTGCGCTATGCTGCACCAGCCGCTGCACCGGGGGGCACGTACAGGATGGCGGGCAACGACCCGGCTGAGGCAAGTGCGATCGCAGCCATGATCGCGGGCGAACCGCTCGACGCCGCCGGCGAGCGCGCGGCGCGTGCGCATGGCTGGCGGCGATAGGTGCGTCAAGACCTACCGCCTCCACACGCATAATAGTTGCATCTGTAACGACTTTGATCTAGAGGGCCCGCCGCCGCATCACGCGGCGATACGGAGAAACGCATTGTTGGACTTGTCCGCATATTGGGGCGCTTCGCCCTGCGGCGTCCGGCCTCTCTCGTAGGCGTCCCCACGACGCTGCGGCTGGGCCAGATGGACGCAGCCGCACCCCGATCGATCTGAAAAGAATGACGCCGCACGCGGGGCGCTTTGCTTGCGCCCGCGGTCGGCCGGGAAGTGGGATATCATGAACGAATTTGGTCTTGTCCGGGGCATGATGCTCCGGATTGGACGCGGCGTACCCGCGTCCGCACCGCTCGCCAAAGCGGTAAGCGAATGGGCAACGCCGCACGCCGATTGGCTGATGGCCAGTGCCAGCGCAGAAGCAGATTTGACGTGGGAAGCTTTGCTTGCCGCGGTTGAAGAGCCACGTCCGCAACAGGCGCAGCCGCATTGTTTGCTACTCGCCCAGGCACTGGCGGAGCTGCTCGACCTGCCGCCGTTCGACAGCGCGTTGCTGATGGCCATGGTTGCGTGTGATCGCCTGCCGAGATTTTCGGTGCTCGCGGCGATCGCCTCCCGCCATGGCCATGATCTGCCCTCGCTATTGGGAGAGCTGGCGGGTGCCGACGTGCACGATGCCGAACGCGCGGTTCGCCGCAGCCAGGTGCTTAGGCTCGGGCTCGTCGGCTTCGTGGCCAATCGCCAGGGGGTGGTGGAGGTCGAGGTCCGCTGGACACTCGAGCGCATGCTCGATCGCGCGCCTAACGGTGGCGCCGAGATGATGGAGGCGCTGGTCGGCAAGCGACAGCCGGCCGCGCTCACACTGGACGACTTCGGAGCCGTCGGGGAGGCGGAATTCCTGGTGAACCTGCTCAAGGGTGCGCTCGCCGAACGAGCCGCGGGGATCAATATCCTGATCCACGGTCCGCCGGGCACCGGCAAGACGGAGTTCGCACGCGCGCTCGGCGCCGCCGCGGCCGTTCCAACGCACGGCGTCGGCGAGATTGACGAGGACGGGGACGAGCCCAATCGCTGGGAACGGATCAACGCGCTGCAGATCGCGCAGCGCCTGCTGGCAAATCGCGGGCAGGCCGTTCTGCTGTTCGATGAGATGGAGGATCTGATCGGCGATGCCCGGCCGAGCGGCGGCGACTGGTTCGCCAGCCGCCCAGGAAGCAAGGTCTTCATCAACCGCCTGCTCGAAACCAATCCTGTGCCGGTGATCTGGACGACCAACGCGATCGGCAACATCGACAATGCGATCCTGCGCCGGATGAGCTTCGTGCTGAAGCTGGATCTACCGCCCCGCAAAGCGGCACTACGGATGCTGGATCGCATCGCGGCCGACGAGCATGTCGAACCATCGGGCGAGTTGGTCGCGCTGATCGACTCTGCGCCTGAGACCGCAACGATCTTGCGCGTCGCGGCGCGTGCCGCCCGGCTGGCGGATGATGATAGCGGCGGTGCGCGACCGGCCGGAGCGCTGGTGCGGGCGCTGCGCGGCGGGGAGCTGCCACCGGGTGGACCGGGTCTGCTCGATCTCGACCTGTTCGAGACCGACCGGCCACTGCCGCCCCTGTTCGACGCCATCGCGGCCGGAGGTGGGCATGACGTGTCGCTGCTGCTGAGCGGAACTCCCGGAACGGGCAAGACCGCGCTGGCGCACCATCTCGCGCGTGTGCTCGATCGGCCGCTGGTGGTGAAGCGCGCGTCCGATTTGCTGTCCAAATGGGTCGGCGAAACCGAGGCGCAGATTGCCGAAGCGTTCGCAGAAGCGCGCCGTCGCGGCGGCGTGCTGCTGTTCGACGAAGCGGATTCACTGCTGTTCGATCGCAGCACCGCGCGCACGACCTGGGAAGTCGGGCAGGTCAACGAGCTTCTGACCTGGCTCGATCGCCACCCGTTGCCGGTCGTGGCGGCGACCAACCATCCGGATAAGCTCGATCCCGCGACGCTGCGCCGGTTCGTGTTCAAGCTGGAGCTGAAGGCTCTAGGCCCACAAAAGCTGGCGGCGGCATTCCAGCGCTTCTTCCACATGCGTTCTCCACCCGGGCTGGCGGAGATACGGGGCCTGACACCCGGAGACTTCGCAGTGGTGGCGCGCCAATTGCGCCACGCCCCGGCGTTCGGCGCGGAAGAGATAGTCGAGCGACTACGAATGGAAGCTGCCGCCAAGCCGGAAGCCGGGGGGCGGATCGGCTTCTGATCGGGCCATCGCCGCAGCGCGGTTACAGAGCCCTATTGTGCCAGCGTGACACCCGCCGCGTCGCTGCATGATCCTTGCGTGTAGGCCAGCATTCCAAGGTCGTGCACGGCGCGGTGGAGATCGGGTTCTTCGGCAGTGGTGGGTGGCGGGAGCGTGCGCAGCGTATCGACGAACGCCGCGTCGCACAGGCCGATCCGCCGGCCCCAGGCAAGCGCACGCGCCGCGCGGGCCTGGCGATCGGCTTTGACCGCTGCCGAAGGGGCACGCGGGGCTACAGGCTTATTGCCGTTCGGCACTGTCAAGGGGGCGAGATAGCCAAGGCCCGTCGCCCAATTGATCCCACCCGAAAGCTGATCCGCGTCGAGCGGTGCGCTGTACGAAAGCAATGTCACAAGCGTGACGTCGCGCTGTCGATCGGTCTGCAGGCTTTGGTACCAGGCCATTGCGGGCGCGGGCAGAGTAAGACCGCCCGCGCTGGCGGATTTGGGCAGCACCTCCGGCACCGCCTCCAGCACGCGCGCCATTTCGGGATCGACAGGCTGGGCAGGCACTACGACCGCGGGCTCGGCGAGCGCCATCAACAACAACAGGTGGATCATATCGCTTGCCCTAAAAACCGAGGCTCAGCCCCGCCGCGGCATAATGCGGCCCGCCATTCACCTTCACCGCCAGCTTGGGAAGAAAGGGCATTGCGACCGAACCGTAGGGCTTCACCTCGCTGCCGATATAGCGGGCACCCACCGCGACACGCACGGCCAGCGGAATGCTCACACCCGCTTCCACCATGCCGAAAGCGCGGCTCTTGCGATTGTCGCAACGGGACTCGTCGGCAATGTGCCCATCTGACCCGAAGCAATGCGGGAAGCCGCTGCTGTCGAGCCGTTCCTTGTAACCATCATCGCTGCTGGTGATGAAGGCGCCACCTCCCGGCGTGAGGTCGAAAATGCCAAATTGCACGCGATACCCCGCGCCCAATTCCACGCCCCAACGGCCATAGGAACGCGCGCCCCCTGCATTGACCTGAAAGCTGTTGGCGTGAGCGGGGGCGGCAGCCGCAAGGACAGCGGCGACGAAAAGCGTGATCCTCTTCATCTCTTCCTCTTGTGTGAGGATCCCCTGTCGAGCGCCAACAAGCCGGAGCGATTGCTGCGCGTCAAGCGCTTCGATCCCGATGAGGAATGAAATAGTCGCTCTTGAGTCGTTCGGGCCAGCTGGATCGGGACCCTAAGAACGACCTTCGTTGAAATAACGCTCAAATAACCGGAGCCGGGTAGAAATCGGACAATGATCTAGGCAGGAAGCCGTTCGTAACTAGCGTGGCTCTCCGCCCACTTACCTTTCCTGCGATCACGCCAAGGGATTGGGTCGGGCATAAAGTCGCACAATTCGACATGAACAATGCCGGTCGGTGACCAGTCCGCGCCAACGTATCTAAGTTCCAGAACGAGAATGTCGCCCATCACATCCCCGAACCTTATCCGCGTTTCAAGCTTGATGACAGCGGCAGGCCTGTCGTTCTGGCCCGGCATGAAGGCGACAACCACCCCGGTTACACTCTCACTGCCATCAAGCCATTCCGGCTCGAAGTCATAACCTCCGCTTACCTTAATCCTATCTCCCGTTTGAATGCTGTCCAATTGATGCATCCTGTCATGATGGAACAGGAAACGGATGGCCGCAATCGGTTTAGCCGCCCTTACGGCTAGCGGTATTACCGTAGAGTACGTCCGATCTGCATGCTCCCTGTTTGATGCTAAATAACCACCTGGCTCCCTCGCCCACAGTCACATACCCGATCGGGCAGACCACCGTGCGACCATCGTTTAGACGTGCCGATAAATTGCCGTCGCAATCTCCGGGTATATGTACAGACACCGCCCAGCGGCCATTTTGCTCGACCAGCGGGAATATCTTGTGACACAGGTTCAAGCTCGCTGACTGCACGGGGCGGTCGCTAGACGCCATTTCAAACGCGGTCGGCGGGTCTAATAGATTGCATCCGCCAAGTGCTACGAAGCCCAGCGACCCAATCTTGGTGAAGCTTCTCATCGGTAACGAGCATTGCACATTGCCAAATGTCCGCAAACGGGTCGGAAGCCGACATGCCGCTTTTCGTGAGCCCACGACCTAGTAGGCAGCAACCGTGTTCGTCGCGCCCAGCATCGTGGCATGACGGGCGAGCGCGATCGCGCAACCCGAGAGGGTCAGGTCCTGTGCCACAAGCCGCCAACGCGGCGTGCCCTTGATCAGCCGCTGGAATTTGGGCTTGTTTTCAAAGCCCGAATTGAAGCTGGGCATCACGGGCTCAGTGACCATTTCGGCGATCCGTCGGCCCGTCAGGATCGCTCCGGTCCACGCACCGTGCGCCATCACCGTATCGCCCACGTAAAAGCCCACCAGCCGCGCGAGCATCGCGACCCGTTGGGATCGCGAGACCGGTAGGCCCGGCGTGGACCAGATCGGATCCTCCGGCGAAAGTGTCAGCACCATTTCCCAGCTGACCAGCCCTCTGGTGCGGCTGAGCGCAGTTGCGAGCACACGATCTTCGTCGGTGTTGGGCGCGAAGGCGCAATGGCCCATCTCGCATTCGAGCACGCGGATCAGCCCCGCATCATCCACGTCGATCACGGCGAGGCCCACGCCGGCATCAACCTTGGTCAGTGCCCAGCGGCCCCGGCGTTTGAAGTCGGGCGTGCCGATCGCGTTGGTCGACAGTGATTCAAGCTTGGGGCCCACGCCGCCGAGCGCGGCCCAGGCGCGCGCCGCCACATCGTTGAGAATGATCGCATCGCGCCCGAACATCGATCGCAGCCCGGACCGGCTGATCGCCCAGTTGCCGCGCGAGAGCATCATCGTCTCGCCATAAGTGGCACCAAGCACCGAGAGCGCGCAGGCGGTACCCAGTAGCCTGACACCGGTGGTCTTTTCGTAGGCGAGCAACGCATCGGTGAGCGTGCTGAAACGCGTGATCGGCCATTTCTCGACGGCGGTCAGATGCCCGTCCTCCGCAACCCAAGCCATGTTGATCGCATCGTCGTCGATGGAGACGGCGAGCCTGCGTTGCTGGTCCATACGTACCTTTCTGACCGGGGCTTCTACTTGTCGTCTCTTACCAAACGGATACTTGGTCGGTACGCGACCATCACGAAAATCGGCAACGATTGTATGGCGTTTGCGATGCACGACTTGTCGATTGCGTCGGCTAATCGCATCATGACGCATCACAGCAGGAGTCGAGCATGCGGTGCTACCCTGTTCTTGCGGCGATTTTACTGTCGCTGTCAGCTCCTTTGGCGGCGCAGCCGAAGCTGGGCGAGGTAGCTTTCGCCAATTCAGGCGCGGCGGCGGCGCAGCCCGCATTCCTGCGCGGCCTCGCGCTGCTTCATGACTTCGAATATTCGCCGGCAGCCGAAGCCTTTCGCCAGGCGCAAGCGGCCGATCCCAATTTCGCACTCGCTTATTGGGGCGAGGCGATGACCTATAATCACGCGGTCTGGATGGAGCAGGACGCAGGCGCGGCACGTGCGGTGCTGGCGCGGCTCGGTGCCACGCCCGAGGCCCGCGCGGCGAAGGCGCCGAGCGCGCGCGAAAAGGCTTATCTCCACGCTGTCGAAACGCTTTATGGCGAAGGCAGCAAGGAAGATCGCGACTTCCGCTACAGCGCTGAGATGGCCGCGCTTCATGCGCGCTTTCCCGACGATGTCGACGCCACGGCTTTCTATGCGCTGTCGCTGCTCGGCACCGCGCACAACGGGCGGGATTATGCGATCTACATGCGCGCCGCGGCTTTGCTGGAGGAGGTGTTCCCCACGCACCGCCAGCATCCCGGCGTGCTGCATTATTTGATCCACAGCTATGACGATCCGGTACACGCGCCGCTCGGGCTGCGCCCCGCCCGGCTGTATGGCGCCATCGCGCCCAATGCGGGTCATGCGCTTCACATGACCTCCCACATCTTCATCGCGATGGGGATGTGGGACGAGGTGATCCATGCCAATATCGAGGCTATGCGCACCGTGAACGAGCAGCGCGCCGCCACAGCTAAGTCACCGATGTACTGCCACCATTATTCGGAATGGCTGCTCTACGCTTACCTGCAGGAGGGCAAGAAAGCGGAGGCTGCCGAGCTACTCGCCGCGTGCCGCAAAGAGGCCGAGCAGGAAGCCGGACATCTCACGGCCGCGCCGATGGAGCCGCGCCGGGCCGCTATTTTATCTTTCGCTGATATGCAGGCGCGCAGCCGTATCGACATGCCGCAGCTCGTTGCCGACGATCCGGCGTTCGGCCCAACGGACGCATTCCTGCGGACCCACTTCTTGTTGGGCTATGCCAGGATGATCGCGGCGTGGCCGCATGATCCCGCCGCCACGCGCGTCGCTGCGGCTGATTTGCGCGCGCAGATGCCGGCCTTACGTGCCGTGCTTGGGAATGCGCCGGATTATGCTGCGGGCCAGCAGGGAAGCTACGACGTGATGCTGGCGCAGGCCGAGGCACTGGATCTCCTGGCTGCTGGGAAGAGCGGCCCCGGCCTGGCGGCGTTGCGCAAAGCCGCTGCCGACGAGCAGGCGCTCCCGATCGACTTCGGCCCCCCGCAAATCCCCAAACCAAGCTCCGAGTTGCTCGGAGAGGAGCTTACGCGGCAGGGGCAGCATCGCGACGCATTGCAGGCTTACCAAGCGGCGCTTGCGCGCGCGCCCGGACGCACCCGTCTGCTTCAAAACCTGGTGGCGGCCGCACGGGCGGCGGGCGATCTATCAGCCGTTGGCGACGCGCAGACCGAGCTTGCGCGTTACGCGCGCGCCTCGGCACCGAACTGAGCCGCGGCCGCAGACTGAGCGCCTGTCGGCGTATCGTTCGCGATCTCGGCCATGATCCGACGCGCCTTCGCCTCGCGGCACAGGCGCCTCAATTGCTTGCGAGCGGTGGGGCTGTGGGTATGCGGGTCGCCGCGCGCATAGCCCTCCGCTGCCAGCGCCCTATCAAGCGATTTCACGTCGGTGAAAGCTCCGCTGCGCGCCAGTTCGAAGGCGCGCTCCAAAATCGGACGATCGGTCATCATCGTATCGACACTGCTCCTTGCTTCGCGCGTTGGCGCGGCATGACGATCCCCATTCGCACTGGGGCGCTGCGGTGAGCGCGGGCGGGGGCCCCGGTCTGTCGCGCGCGGTTCGCATCGTCGCGCTGCTCAACCTCGCTTATTTCGGCGTGGAATTTGCCGTTGCGGCCGCGATCGGTTCGGTCTCGCTGTTTGCGGACAGCGTGGACTTTCTCGAGGACGCGGCGGTCAATCTGCTGATCCTGACCGGTCTCGGCTGGAGCGCGGCCAATCGCGGACGACTGGGCGCGATGCTGGCCGGGATCCTGCTCATCCCCGGCCTCGCCACACTGTGGGTGGCCTGGCAGAAGTTCAACACGCCGATCGCGCCGGCGCCGGTTCCCCTTTCGCTCACCGGGGCGGGCGCGTTCGTTATCAATCTGATCTGCGCGTTCACGCTCAGCCGCTATCGCCACCACAGCGGCAGCCTTACGCGCGCGGCCTTCCTGTCCGCGCGCAACGACGTGCTCGCCAATGTCGCGATCGTCGCCGCGGGGCTGATCACCGGTCTCGTCTGGCGATCCGCCTGGCCCGATCTGATCGTGGGCGCGGGGATTGCCATCATGAATGCCGATGCGGCGCGCGAAGTGTGGGAGGCCGCCAAAGCGGAGCGAAGGAGCGCGAAGCCGTAGACCCGGGGCAATCGTGCGCCGGATGCCCGTCGAACCTTGTGCCGGGAGAAGCCTGAAAAAGAGGGCGCCGGCCTTGTTCGTGCCGACCGGCGCCCCAATCGCCCAATGCGTACGGCCTGAAGGGCTCCTTGGCGCACGGATTGGACGGTATCGCGGACCGATCTCACCGGTTGGTACCCCTTGGCCGCACACGTCGGCTTTCGGCCGGCTTCGGCTGCGGCCTGACGCGCAGCGGACGCCGAACGGGTAATATCGGTCCGCAGATCTGCGCGCCCCTTGTTGGGGCTTTGCTCCCAGAATCCGTCCCATATTCGACTAACGTCCGGGCAGCAGCGTTTCGTCCCGAGCGCTCTTGAACGCGTGAGCGGAAAATCGATGCTGGTCGAAGCGGCGCTAGCGGTTGCGCGGCGGCGACAGGCCGACGATGCCGTGCCCGAGCGAGGTGCCGGCCGAACCCGGCTCGGGTTGCCAAGCCGTTGCGCCGAGCAAAGTCACCGCCGCTTTGGCGCGGGCGGGATCAGGGGCGCCGATGAGCTCAGCCAGCCGGTGCGCAACCACGGGCGAGGCAAAAGACGTGCCGCGGACCTCGATTGTACGGCCCGACGCATCCACGACCGATGCGATCCCCGGCGCGGCGAAATCGACCTTACGGACGCGGCTCGCTTCGGGCAGCGGGACACCGCGTCGATCGACCGCCGTCACCGCGATCGCCTTGGGCAAGGCGGCGGGATAGAGCGGTCGCGCGGCGGTGCCGTCATTGCCAACCGGCGCAACCACCAGGAACCCGCGCCGGGCGAGGACCGAAACCGCCGAGGCTACAACCGCATTATAAGGGCCGACCATGCTGACATTGGTCACCGGCACCTTTTGCTGCGCCATCCAACCCAGCGCCCGCACCATCTGTTCAGCCGAACCGCCGCCCGGACCGCCGCCGAAGATGTCCGCGATGTAGAGTGTTCCCACCGACCGGCGCAGCCTTTCGCCGTCGCCATGCTGCGCAGCAATTGCCGCCACGGCGGTGCCATGATCGCCGGGCACAAAGCCGCCGGGCGCGAAGCCGCGGCGGACTACCCTGGCGTGCGCAGGCCCCGATGCGGCCGCGCCCGTATCGATTACGCCGAGGCGCCAAGCAGGTGCCGGCGCCGCCCGGGAGATCTGTGCCCGCAGCGCGGCGCGTCGGGCGGGTACTGGCCTGCTCTTGGCACCGGAGGCGAAGAAGACATGGTCGGGCTCGATAGCGGCATCGGGGGCCAGCCGCCGCAACCGCTGCACCATCTTCACGACGGACCAGTCGGCATGCGTCAGCACCACCAGCGACAGGCCGAGTTCGTCAACGGGCGTTCGGCGAACGACGGTGAAACCGGCCGCACCTGCCGCCGCCAGCGCCTGTTCCGAGAGATTGGTAGCGAGCACCTGGCTCCGGATCGCGAGCGCACCGTTGCGATCCAACTCGTAAGCAGACGGAAATCTGGCCGCCAGCTCGCGCGCTTTGCTCCGCTCTGCCGCAGGCATTTTCTGGGATTGAAGCGCACGCTGCGATCGCATCTCCTCGGCACGGTCGGCACGGTCGGCACGGTCGGCACGGTCGGCACGATCGGCACGATCGCTATGGGCCGCACCATCATCACGGTCGGCACGTGCGCGGCCGTTGGCGCCGGGATTGTCGGGCTTTCCAACCCGGTCTGGGCGTCCGGCCCAGTCGGGCCGTCCCGTCCGTTCAGCGCGTTCGACCAGGCCAGATCGCCCCGCCCGATCGGGTGGCCCGGCCCAATCCGGCCGGCCCCGTTCCGCGCGCTCGATCGCCTGCGACGGCAAGCGTCCCTCGGACATACCGCCAACGCCCCTGGACCGGTCCAGGCCCGGCGGCGGTCCTAAGTCGGCAGGTCGACCAACTCCTGGTGGAGGACCGACGTGCGTCGGCGGCCCCAAGCCTGTTGGAGGTCCGGCACCCGGGAGCGGCGCCATTCCGCGCGGAGGGCCCATTTCATGCGGAGGGCCCATCCCGCCTGGAGGGCCCATTCCCGCCGGCGGAACCATCCCTCCCGGAGGACCCATTCCGCCCGGAGGACCAAGACCGGCAGGAGGACCAAAGCCGGCTGGCGGGCCAGCACCCGCTGGTGGACCGCCGCCTCCGCCGTGCGCCTGGGCGCGAACCGCCTGGGTCGCCAGCGCAACAGCGGTCAGCAACATGCCCGCTGCAGCGATCGGCAAGAGGAAATTTTTGCCCTTCATCTGTTCTCACGGGATTAAACGCTCGATCTCAAACGTTTCATCCAAAGGAAAAGCATCTTTGTCCGACTTTCGACGCCAGCTGATCGCGGTGCTGCCGCGGCTGCATCGGTTGGCGCGAACGATCGTGCGCAATGGTCAGGATTGCGATGATCTGTTTCAGAAGACGATTCAGCGCGTGCTGGAACGCAAAGCGCAATGGGAGCCGGGCAGCCGCCTCGACCTATGGGCGGCGCGGATCATGAAGAATATCTGGCTCGACGAAGTGCGTATGCGCGGCCGCTGGTCGCGCCTGGTGCAGCCCATCCCCGAGCAGGATTTTCTGTCCGATGGCGGCATGGCTGCCGAGGATATCGAGCGTCAGATCGAAGGGCGCCGCGTCCGCGCGCTGACCGAGGCATTGCCGGAAGAGCAAAGGCTGGCGGTTAAGCTCGTGCTGCTGAACGAGCTTTCCTATGCCGAGGCGGCCGAGGTGCTGGAGATCCCGGAAGGCACGCTCACCAGCCGCCTGGCGCGGGGACGCGTGGCGCTGACCCGGATGATCGCGGAGGGGCGTCCATGAACCGGCCGACCGATGAAGAGATCATCGCCTATGTCGACGACGCGCTGCCGGGCGACGCCCGCGCGGCGTTCGAGGCGCGCATGGCCGAAGATCCAACGCTTGTGGAGGAGGTAGCGCGTCACCGCGATACGGTTGCACACGTGCGCGCCGCTTATCCTGAGGGTGAGGAAAAGAGCTTCGATACGCAGGCGCTGGCAGCGCTGGGCCTGGGTGGTGCGGAGGTGGTCGATATTGCGGCTGCACGCGACATGCGCGGCGCACGCAAGGGCAGCCGCCTGATCTGGAGCGGCGCAATCGCCGCCGCACTGGTTGGCGGGATATTGATCGGCCGTATCACGACACCCACGGCCGATATGGTTGCCGCGCGACAAGGCCAGCTCATGGCCGCCGCCTCGCTCGAGAAAGCGCTCAACGATCAACCCGACGGCAGCGCCGGCGCGATCACGATCGGAATGAGCTTTCGTACGAACGGGGGCTATTGCCGCACCTTTCTGCGCGATGGCTATGCCGGGCTGGGCTGCCGGGAAAGGGGCGGCTGGACGCTACCCGCCTTAGTGAAGAGCCGCGCAGCGGAGCCGCACTCAGTCGACTTCCGGCTTGCGGGCGGCGACTTCCCGCCTGCCCTGATGGCGGAGGTCGATGCACGGATCGTCGGTGCTCCGCTCAGCTCCGCGGAGGTTGACCGGGCCCGACGCGCGCAGTGGCAGTAGACTCGATTTCAGTTGGGCGAAGCGAACGCTCCCTCTCCCCGCGGGGAGAGGGCTTGACCAGCGATTCCGCCCAAAGAAGCAACCGCGGTAGAGGTCGTTAGCGCACCGTAACCTGCCGCCGCAGCTTGATGTCCGCCGCAGACGCGCCGATCATCAGCTCGACCGGTTCGGCTTCCACTTGGAAAGCCTTACGCGCCGCATCCCAATAAGCGAGCTGCGCCGCCTTGAGCGGGATGCGCACCGTCTTGGTCTCGCCGGGCGCGAGCGGGATACGTGCGAAGCCTTCGAGCTTCATCGGCGGCCGCTCCACCTTCGAGCCGAGATGTCGCACGTAGAGCTGGGGCACCGCGTCGCCTGCCACTTTGCCGCTGTTGGTGACATCCACGCTGACCACCGCCGAGCCATCCTTGGCCAGCACCGGCTTATCGATGCGTAGATTGGCGTAGCGGAAGCTGGTGTAGCTCAGGCCATGGCCGAAGGGGTAAAGCGGCTTGCCCTTGAAATACATATAGGTGCGGCCGTGACGGATATCGTAATCCATCATCGGCGGCAGCTGGTCCATCGATGCGGGCCAAGTCACGACCGTATGACCACCGGGATTATATTTGCCGAACAGAACCTGGGCGAGCGCCCAACCTTCATCCTGCGATGAATGCGCCATGTGCAGGATGGCGGGGACGTTCGCCTGCGACCAGTTGATCGTGTAGGGAAAGCTCGACACCAGCACCATCACGGTGCGCGGATTGGCGGCCTTCACCTTCTTGACCAATTCCTCCTGCGCGAGCGCCAGCGTCTCGCGATCGCGGCCTTCGCGCCCGTCGCCGGGATCGGCGCAGGGCTTGGTGCCATTGTCGGTCCAGTCATGCGCCATGTTAGGGCCGCAGGTGGGATCGTTGCCGACCACCACGATCGCCACGTCCGATGCCTTGGCCGCTGCCACTGCCGCGCCGGACTGATCGTCCGCGGCATAATTGACCTTCACGCCCGGTCCCACCGCATCGCGGATGCCCTGCAGCGGCGTGATCGCATGCGGCGGCGTGCCCCCATACCAATCCCAATGCACGCTATCCGCGAGCGGCCCGATCACCGCGATCGATTTTAGCCGGGCCGTCGCGATCGGCAGCGCGCCCGGGCTGTTCTTGAGCAGCACGATCGATTCCAACGCGAGCTTGCGCGAGACCGACTGATCGCGCTCGGTTTCCCACGGCGGCGTGCCGTCGTGGATGGCGGCATAGGGCACGCGCGCGGGCGGATCGAGCAGGCCGAGCTTGATCGTCGTGCGGAACTTGCGCCGCAGCGCTTCGTCCAGATCGGCCTCGGTGATCGAACCGTCCTTCAGCGCCGCGTGCAGCTCCCCATTGTAGACGTCGAGATATTGGTTGATGCCAGCCTTGAGCGCGGCAACCGCCGCGGCCTTCTGGTCGGGATGGGTCTTGTGGTCCTTGACCAGGGTCTTGATCGCGCCGCCGTCGCTCGAGACGATGTCCACATGCCATTGGCCGATCACGACATCACGCAGCACCGGATGAACCGCCATCGGCGTGCCGTTCCAGGCATTGTAGGATGCCATGACCGCGCTTGCTCCCGCATCCTGAAAGGCCATGCGGAAGGGCACGGAATAATATTCCCAGAATAGCCGATCGTCGAAATTGGAGCTGGTCCGCGTGCGATCATTCTCGTTCGAATTGGCGAGAAAATGTTTGAGCAGCGGGGCGGCCTGCCAATAGTTCGGATCATCCCCTTCCAATCCGCGCGCGAAGGCGGTCGCCATTACGCCGTTGAAATAGGGATCCTCGCCATAAACCTCCTCGCTCCGCCCCCAGCGCGGATCGCGGGCAAGGTCCGCTTGCGGCCCCCAGTTCATCAGGATCTGGCGGTTATAAGACGGCGTCTGGGTGATGTAGCGCGCCTCATAGCCCTGCACGCCGCCGGCCTGGCGCACCAGATCAGGATTCCAGCTTTCGCCCATGCCCGGCGGCTGCGGGAATTGCGTGGTCGGAACGGGCGCGCGATGCCATTGCTCCGCCCCGCGCTGCTGCAGGCCGTGAATGCCCTCGGTCGAGCCGAAGCTAGGCACGCCGAGCCGCGGCACGCCCGAATTGGTGCCGAGCGCGGCGATCTTCTCGTCGTCGTTCATCAGCGAGATGAGATTGGCGATACGCTGATCCGCGGGAAGATCGGGATTGCGGAAGGGATAATCCTGTCCCTGCGCCAAGGCGCCGCCGGCCAAAAGCAGCACACTCAGCGCAATCGCGAAACGTCGCTTGGCCAAACCCATCTGCCCCTGCCTCTCCCATCCTGCAGCGCCGCATGGTGCGGGCACCGTGGATCATCGCGGTACCGCACGGCGACGAGCGCGGCAAACGCGACCTAGGTCTCAGAGTTGGGCGGACTGCTGACGCGGTTGGGACGCCTTCCGGCGGGCGCCCTTTGCTGGCATATCGAGCGATCGCCGGGGGAGCAGGAAAATGGCTGCAGTGCGGTTTGCAGGCGGCTCGCGGACGCATCCGCAGCGGTCGATACGCGGTCGCGGCGCCCTTTTCCGTCGCAGCTTTATGGCACTTTTCACGGCTCTTCTCGGCCTCGGCACGACGCTAGTTTTCGCGCAGCAAAGCGCCGCCGCGGACGCTGCGCATTCTGCGACGGAAACCTTTCATTCCGAGGTTCTCGGCGAGGATCGTATCCTGGAAATCTATCTTCCCGACGGATACGACGCCCACAAAGCATCTGGCTACGACGTCATCTACGTCCTCGATGGCGAGATGCTCGTCCGCTTCTTCCCGCCTGTTCGCGCCTTTGCCGAAGAGAATGAGCTCATGCCGCCGGTGATCATCGTCGGCATCAACAATGTCTATTGGTATGATCGCGGTCAGGACTCCCGCGAGCGTGACCTGCTACCGGCGCATGTCGCCGGATCACCGCTCTCGGGTGGCGCCGACAAGTTCCTGAGCTTCCTTTCAAGCGAGCTGATCCCGCATATCAATGCCGAGTATAACGGCAGTGGTCGGAATATCCTTTTCGGCCATTCCTATGCCGGCATGTTCGCCCTCTACACCTTGTTCAAGCAGCCGCAGCTGTTCGACAGCTATATTGTTTCGGACCCTGCACTCTGGTGGAATGACGGCGCCGTACTTGCGTTTGCCCAGCGGCAGATCGGCAATCTGCCCTTATCCGGCAAGTCGCTCTTCATCGGCGGACGTTCCGGCCAGATCAACGAAGCCTTCGGCATAAAACAGATGACCGCGTTGCTGCGCGCCCGCGCACCGGCCGGTCTGCGCTGGCACAGCGAAACGCAGCAGGATGAGGACCACGGCTCGGTTCGGCTGAAGAACATCTACGACGGTTTGAAGTTCGTTTATTTCGGTCACAGCCCTTCAATGGCGGACTTCTTTCCCAGGAACGGGATCATTGCGCGCGGAAAGCCGGCGACGATCATGACATATAGCAGCTTTCTCGGGCACGAGCCCGGAATCCGCTTCACGCTCGACGGCTCTGATCCGAAGCCCGATTCACCCAGGTTCGATTACGGGATCAAGATTTCGCGGCCGGCCAAGCTGACGGTGAAGCAATTTTCGAACTGGGGACCCGACAAGATCAGAAGCGGCCGCTTCGTGATGGGTCAGCCCTTCGCCAGCGAGCCTTTGCCGGCTTCATTCTCGCCGGGAGGTCTCCACTACCGCTGCGTGGCCGGAAGCGCGGCAGCGGACCCGGCTGCATCGAAGCAGAGCCATGAGACAAATGGCCGCGCGGGCGGAACGTTTGATGTCGGAAGCCAAATCCAGCCAGGTCCTTTGAGCTGCGAATTGGATGGACATTTTAAGGCCGTAGCCGCCGGTTATTATGTCTTCTTCCTGGAAGCCGATGCGCAGGCCAGCCTCTCTATGGACGGTCGGACGCTGATGGCGATCAACGCGGCGGCCGATCAGCAAACGGAAGGATCATTTCTCGTCCCGCTGATGAAGGGAATGCACCGGATCCACATCGAATATCGTCACGATCGCGGTGATCGGCATTTCGCCTTCAACTATCTGCCACCGCCACTTCAGCCAACTTTGGCGCACCTGCCAATCCCGGTTCCGGCCGACCTGCTATACGGCCGTTAGGAGCGGTCTTTGGTTACCGCACCGGCAGGCTCGAGCTTCATGGCCTACGTGGATTTTTCTACGCTGCGCTTCCGGCGATCGCGGCAAGGGCGGGCAGTGACGCCCTCAACTCGTCTTGATTACCACCGCGTAGTTGAGCGGTTCGGTGTCGAGAGCCCGCCCCCGTTCGTACAGATCTGACGAACGCATGATCCAAATACATCATGCGACCCGCAACTCCGCCAAATCGTAATGCAGCAATACGCGGCCGCTGTTGAAGCCGATCGACTTCTTGAGTTTGAGACGCAACAGGTTGTCGAGGCCGCTGAAGACCGATCTTCCGCTCCCAAGTGCGATTGGGTTCACAAACAGATGGAACTCGTCGACGAGGTCCTGGCGGATGAGGGATTGAACGAACGACATGCCACCGTAGACGATAATGTCCTTCCCGCTCTGCTCCTTGAGGCGGTTTATCCCGTTCGCAAGGTCGCCCGTTTCGATTGTGCTATTGCGCCAGCTGGGATGATCGGTTGAGCCGGAAAACACGACCTTTCTCAGCTGGGAAATCTGCCTGGCGACCTCCTGCCATGAATTGTCGGCGTCCTCCGCCGCCTTGTCCCAGTAGGGAATGAACTCGGCGGCGGTCTTACTGCCAAGCACGATCGTATCTGCGCCATTCAGTAATTCGTACGAATAGTCCCGCTCTTCGTCCCACGAGGTGTTTTCATCGCCGCCCTCCGGGTTGAAGCCGTCGATGGTTATCTGCATCTGAAGCTTTAATTTTGCCATGTTTTGCATCCTTGAGGATGATTTGACAGCTACCATGCCGGCCCACCAGCGGAGGCGAGGCTCGTAGGACTGAGCGAAGCATAGTTCACGCTCGAATTCTATGAATTTCTATTTCGCGGAGGCTATGGCCCACGACTGTTTCTCCAGACAATATCGCGCAGCGGCGGCAATCGGCATGCCCACCAGAAATCCGTGAAGCATCGCGCCTTTCACATTGGACAAGAAGCCCTCCGGAACCTTCCAGTCGGACGCGGCGCTCAGCACGGGTACGATGAAGTAGAACATGGCAAAGTATAAGATCGCACCATAAAGCATGCCGGAAAGCCAGGTCTGGGTTAGCAATATGGTCCAGCGTCGTGCGACCAGCACGAACAATATCGCCATTAAAGTGGTCAGGCCGAAATGCACCGCCAGCCCTGCCGCGCCGGCCCACCACCCACCGTCGAACGCCATCTCACCGATCAGACCGCTGGCAATATATTGAAGCGTCCCCAAGGGTTCCTTTTGCCCGCCGAGCGCAGAGATGATGTCTGCCGCTCCCGCCGCCGCCCCGCCCAGCAGACTGGCCATCCACAACCCCTTCCAATCGTCCTTCATATCAGGTCTCCGTTCAAGGAGCCGTCTCAGTTGCAGAGAAGTCGGCCACTCGTCCCGAGGGCGGCCGGAGGGAAAACTGATTTTTTTGTGAGGTTGCGGCTTGCCGCACCAATCGGACTGCTCGACTATTGCCGCGGCAGCCCGCTTAGGCGAGAGTTTCCCTGCTGAATTGTCGCATGCAGGAAATGATGGCCCCATCCCCGACGCCGTTTCAGCTGATGGACAAGATGGTTGTGCCGGAGCGCAACATCATCGCGGGCCCCCAAGGCGAAGTCAGCATAGAGCCCAAAATCATGCAGGTGCTGTGCGTGATGGCGAGCGAGCCGGGACGTGTCTTCGGCCGCAGCGAACTGATCGATCGGGTATGGGGTACAGAATATGGCGCCGACGAATCGCTGACCCGCGCCATTTCCCTGCTGCGCAAGGCCCTGGGCGACACAAGAGGCCAACCGGCGATAATCGAAACGATAGCCAAACGCGGCTACCGGCTTCTCCCTTCGGCCTTTGCCCCGGATGCCCAGCATCGTCCTAAAGCAGACAAGTCACCATGGCCGAGCCGCCGCATCTTGCTTGCCGCGGGATGCGCTACAGCCGCCGCAATCGCGGTCCCATTCTGGTTCAAATCCGGTAGGTCCGCCGGCATTCCGGTCATCGTACTGCCGGTAAATGCTTACGGGCCGGAACTGGCGCATACCAATATCGCCGCACCGCTGACCGTGGATCTGGTCGGCCTCCTGGCCAGGGACAAGCGCTTCCATGTCACGGTCCGCAATGCAGATCCCGCAACGCGGGGCCGGCGCCGCTACGCTATCTACGCCGACCTGCAAATGGCGCAGCGACGGATCCGTACTCATGTGGAGATCATGGATCACGACACCGATCAGGCATTGTGGTCCCGGCTCTATGAACGGCCCTATAAGGGGGATCTGTCGACCGAAAGCGAGCTGGCGACCACAATCAGTCGCGACCTGACGGCGGGGCTTCTGAGCCTGGCGGACGCGCCGAAGTGAATGAAGCTTTAGTCAGCCCCTAACCGGTCCAGCCGTCAAGGGCATGAGAGCTATCACCGCTCACGGCCGCCCTCGTGTCGAGGAGGCTCGCCCAGCCGGCTCAGCCACCGCGTCAAGATGCCAAAATATGCCGGGGCGTCCGGCGCAAATGCGGTGGCATAAGCGGGATCCAGTTCTTGTTCGGAAGCTACGCCGGTCGCCATCTCGTGGTTCGCGCCCGCAATTACCGCATAGCTCAGGTTCGGCTTTCTTTGGGCCACTGCCTTGAGAAGTTCGGCGGAGATCCTGACCGGCACCCATGGGTCATCTGCGCCGAATACTATCAAGATGGGGCGATGAACGCGATCGAGCGTCGTGACGGGATTCAGCGCAATTTCCTTAGCCCATTGGGAATGAGCCGGATCCTCCAGCATCGGGGAGATGTAGCTGTGTCGAAACCAGGGTTTACGGGCAGCGCCCGCCAGCAGCCGTTCGACGGCCGCGCGGTCTCCCTTCCCGCGCATGAAATCGTCCACCGCTGCGCGCGTACTGATCGCTTCCTTGATGTCATCATCGGCGAAGCCCTTCACTCGCAAAAGGTTTGCGACCGCGAACTTCATCTGAATATCCGGCGTGACCAGCGGCGCGGATACGGAGATCGCGAACGCGGCCTGGGGCGAGCGAGAGGCGGCGAGGACTGAAAGCCATCCACCCTGACTTAAACCCCAGAACCCGATCCTGTGTGGGTCGATGCGTTTGTCGGCCGCGAGCATCCGCAACGCGGCCGCCCCGTCGTCCGCCAGCATATTGAAATCGGTACCGGCGCGTTGACCACCCGATTTACCGCTGCCCCGCCGATCATAGATGAACACGGCGTAGCCCAGGACCGGCAGCAACTGCTTCAAATGCCGATAGAGCGGCAGGTCGCGCGTCGCCGATGAGGCGGAATGCAGCACAATGACGGCCGGGAACGGCCCTCGCCCCTGAGGCAGGTGGAGCGTGCCGCTAAGGTGAACGTCCCCATTCCGGAACTGTCGCTCTTCAGACACGACGATCGTCGATGGTGGCGCGCTCCACGGCGCTGGCGGACTCTGCGCAACCGCCGGCAAGCCGCTCAATTGCAAGCCCAGCACGGCCATGAGCAGTGCTCGAGGGAGTTTCGATATGGCGTTCGAATGCATCTTCAATGTCGAAGAATGGCCTTCCATTTCGGTGAAATCCTTTTCCCAGGCGCGGGCGTGTTGCGCGGGGAAGCAGCCTTCCTCGAGAATAGCCGGCGGGTCCTGAGTGCATTGGAAGGGCAAACTGATTTTTTTCTGATGCCGGCGAGATCGGAGGTTGGCCACACGCCGAGGCACTCGGTGGGAGTCCGCCTGACGCGGGCGGCTGGGCATATCATTTCGTCGCGAAATCAGGAACTTTGAAGGTCAAGCGACCGTTTTTTGGCTCACATCGTTATGAGGGCTCCCCAATAGGCTGCGGCCGCTTCTTTCGCCGTCGCGGCCGGCAGCCGCCAGGCGGCATGCCCGCGGTTGGGAAGAAGGTCGCGATGCACAGAATGCTCAAATTCAGATCCGGCCTCAGCGGTGCCGCGGTGGCGCTGGCGCTGACGCTTGCCGGATGCGAAACCGCCACGCCTTATCAGCCGCTACCGCATCCGGGCTCCCGCGCGGGCGGCTATAGCGATCAACAGATCGAGCCCAATCGCTTCCGCGTCACCTTCTCGGGCAATTCGATGACGTCGCGCAACACGGTCGAGAACTACCTGCTGTACCGCGCGGCACAGCTAACCGTCGAGCGCGGCTTCGACTGGTTCGAGATGGCGGATCGGAGCACCGAAAAGCATAGCAACACCTATGTGACGCAGCAGCCGTTCGGGCCCGGCCCCTGGGGCTATTGGGGCCCGCTCTGGCGCTATCATGGCCCGTTCGGCTGGCGCTCTTGGGATCCCTTCTGGGGCGACCCGTTCTGGGACCGGGATATCGATGTCCACACAATCAATCGCTATGAGGCAACCGCGGAGATCGTGACGGGGCGCGGCCACAAACCCGATCGTCCGCGCGCATTCGATGCAAGAGCGGTGCTCGCCAATATCGGGCCGACGATACAGCCTCCGCGATGATTCGCCCTAGACTGCCTGCTGATTAAGGCAGATCGGCGGAATGCAACCTAAAGTCCCCCATTCTGATGGCGGCAGTCATTCACCGACGGCTTCCGGTATTGAGCAGCTATGCCGAAAGCCGATCCGGCGAGGCGCTGGCGTCCTGGGGGCGCGCGGCTGCTAGTTTGACTTCTGCGACGCCGAGGCCTGGGTGTTCGCCTGCGCCACCAGTTGCTTGAAATTCGCAGCGGTGATGCCCAGCATCAGGCCCTTGTCATCCTTGCCGAACGCGTTCAGCGGCACGCCGACCTTGGTCTGGCCGGTGTCGACCACGACCGAGTCGGGATCGGCGACCTCGTTAGCGGCGAGTGTCGCGACCATGCCGACCGACACGCCTTTCACGTCGCGAATTGGTGCACCGGCTACGACGTCGGACACGGTCGCTGGAACAGGGGTATGACGCTTCGTCGCGCCTTTCTGGTCCGCCCTGTCCATGTTGGTCACTTCGACGCCACGGGCAGCAAGAATGTTGTAATCATTGTCAAATTGGCGGCGGCTGGCCGCCATGTCCTGGACTCTGGGCGCGCCGGCTCCTGCCGGCGCCATTTGCGCTGGCTCAGCCTGCGCATTTGCCGCACTTTCGCCCGCGAAAGCCACTCCTGCGGCGATCGAAAACAAAATAATCCGTCGCATAATCCGAACTCCAGGATAGAGATAACGATACAAAATCGCCTCATCCACGAAAGCCAATATATGCTATGTCAGCCGCCTCATCTCATTTGACACCAGCATTCTCCACATGTTCTGGCCACGGTCTGCTTATTGGATTCTGTAGCGCTGCCTACCTCTCTCAGCCTAGGACGGATCAAGAAGATCTTTACATCTATGACATCTTCGTGGCCCTTGAACTCATCCGAGCACATGTGCTCCATTCGGGGATGATAGAAAGAACATTCCACACCTAGACCTTATGGTTCCCGCATTCTACTCGAAACGGACGCTGTCGACTAGTAGATAATCGGCTAGCACCGCCTTACGGTAAGCCATTGTCCGGGCTGATACTTGACGCCATCAAGCGCTATGAGGTCTCTGCGAAGAACGTAGCTGGACGCGGCCAGGCGCGATCGTCCACGCGCGTTCGATGCAAGAGCGGTGCTTGCCAAGCTGGGCCGACCATACAGCCCCCGCGCCGCGTCCGTCTGCTCGGGTGTAACCCGATAAAGCAGACCGGTAGAAAGCGAGCCAAAGTTTGCCGGAGAGCGGTCTAAGCATCCCTCTGCATTTTTAGCTTGCGCTACATTTGCAGCGCGCTACAAGTGTAGCGCAAGAGGTGACTTATGCTTCCACAACTGCCCCCGCGCGAACGTCAGATCGTGGACCTGCTCTATCAGGCGGGGCCGCGCACGGTGGCGGAAATCTGTGGCGCGCTGCCCGACCGCCTGACCGGTTCGGCAGTCCGCGCCATGCTCAAGCGGCTTGAGGACAAGGGGTTCGTGCGCCGCGAGGATAGTGATCGCGGCCATCTCTATTCGCCGACTGTGCCAGACAATCAGGCGCGGCGAACGGTGCTCAACCAGATTGTGCACACCTTTTTCAAAGGGTCCCCGGTGAGCGCCGCCAGTGCCCTGCTTGGCATGGCAAAGGATCTCGATACGCGGGAACTGGACGAACTCGAGGCGGCGATCCTCCGCGCACGCCGGGCGCGGGAGGGAGGCAAATGACCGTCACCCTGCTGCTCCTCGCGCTGAAATCCGTGCTCGTCGCGGCGGCGGCGCTCGGCCTGCTCCGCTTGACCCGCGCGCGCTCAGCGGCGGAACGTTCGACCATCGCGCATCTCGGCCTGTTCGCACTTGTCGCCCTACCGCTCGGCAGCCTCGCGCTGCCAAGGCTGGCGCTGCCCGTTCCCGCGCTGGTAAGCCAGCTTGCAGCCACCGCTCCATCCACCCCGCCGGAGGTTTCACGCTCCCTTCCCAGCCCGGCGACGGAATCGGTATCCGCGCTTGCATCGCCGGAACCGGCCGTCGCGGCGGCGACGACGGATTGGACGGGCGCGCTTATCGGCGCGGCGCGCTATGCCTTCCTTCTCCCCACACTGCTGCTACTAGCGCTGACCGTGGTCGCGTTGCTCCGCTTGGTCGGGCTGCGTACGCGCGCCGAGATATTGGTTGATCCGGTCTGGCTCGGCGCATTGGCCCGTGCGCAACGGCGCATGGGATTCAAAAGCGGCATCTCCCTGCTCAGGAGCGACGAACTGGAATCGCCGGTTAGCTGGGGCGTCATGCGTCCGGTTATCCTGCTCAATCACGAAGCGGCGGATGCGCCGGAACAGGCCGAAGCGATCATCGCGCACGAACTCGCGCACGTGGTCCAGCTCGATTGGGTCAAGCTGATCCTGGCGCGGATCGCGACGGCGACGTTCTGGTTCAATCCGCTGGCATGGATGCTGGCACGCGAGGCGCACCAGCTGCGCGAGGAAGCCGCCGACGACGCTGTGCTCGCTGCCAATATCGCGGGGCCCGACTATGCCCAATTGCTGATCGGGGTTGCGCGCCATCAATGCAGAAGCACGCTGCTCGGCGCGCATGGTGTGGCGCCCTCGAAAAGTTCACTCGGCCGTCGCGTTCGGCGCGTGCTCGACCAGAGCCCGGCGCGTGGGCCAGCGGGGCGGTCATGGGTCGCAGGCTTCGCGATGGGCATGTTGAGCATGGCGGTGCCACTCGCAGCGGTTACCCTCGTGCCCGGCCGCACCGTGCTCGCCACCGTTCAGGCAGCCGACGCCATGCCGCGCGCCGCACACCTCGCCGTCGCCGGCCAGTCGCGGCCTATTCTGGCGGGGAGCGACGCGCCGCATCCGACACCCGTTGTCCGTAATACGCGCATCGCTTCTGACACCGTCGATCTGGATACGACGGACGCGGCTGACGAGCCCGACGACGGCTTCCCGTTCGCTGGCGCCGCCGGTGTTAGCGGCGAATACCGGCGCGAAATGGCCAAGGCCGGTTTCCCCAATCTCTCGGCCAGCCAATTGGCGCAAGCGCGCGCGGTCGATGTCACGCCGGATTATGCCCGAGCGATGCATGCGACCGGCATGTCGCTCGGCATCCAGGACCTCGTCGAGGCACGTGCGATGGGACTCGACCCATCCTACATCGCGGCGATGCGCCGGTACGGAATAAGCGGCACACCCCAAGACTATCAGGGCATGCGAGCGGTTGGCGTGACTGTCGATTTCGTCGGCAAGCTTCGGCAGCGGGGAATTGCCATCACTTCCCCCCACCAGCTGACCGAGCTGCGTGCGGTGAATGATGATCCAGATCCCTGAGGCCTGCGCCTAGACCTTCGGCCGGCCGAACCTCGCAAGACCCGATCCACACCGATCACCCGCTACTGCGGCAGCGATGGCGCGCGCCTGAGCTCCGACAAAAGCGGCATGTTTACAGGGAGAGTGCACATGCCCCCTCGGAAATTGGCCACCCGCTGCGCCAGATCACGAAGAGCGAAGATAAAGATCTCTTCTCTGTTTTTCGCCGCGTTGCTCTCCCCGGTGGTCGCCTCGGCCGCGCCTGCCCAGGAGGCCCAGCCTTATTCGTCTTCCGCCGAAACATTCGTGATCCACTCGAACATCCTCGGCGAGGACCGCAGGCTCGTCATCTACAATCCCGATAATGTCGGGGGGAATGTGCTGCCCTTTTATCCGGTGCTCTATCTGCTGGATGAAAATGACATGTCGATGGTCAGCGGCATGGTGAAATATCTCTCAGCCTACAATGAACAGCTTCCGGCTATGCTGGTGGTGGGCATCGACGGCGGCGATCAGCGCATGCGCGATCTCACACCCACCCATTCGCTCTACGACAATATGGGCAAACTCGACCCCGATCCAAACGGATGGCTGCAGCCGAGCGGCGGCGGCGACAAATTCCTGCGCTTCATGCGCGAAGAAGTGATGCCTTTCGTCGAGAGGAAGTACCGGACCGCGCCATTTCGGATTTTCGCGGGCCATTCGGTCGGCGGCCTAACCGTCATCCACGCGCTTACCGCGAATCCGGACATGTTCAACGCGTACCTGGCGGTCGCGCCCTCTTTGTGGTGGGACAAGGGTGGATTCGTCCGGTCTGCCGTCAAGCATTTGCCCACGGGCGCAAACCAGAAGTTTCTGTTCCTGGCGGACTCGCCGGAAGGCGGGCCGTTCCCGGTCTACATCAAGAGCTTCCTAGGCGCCCTCGCCGCGCACAAGGCGCAGGCCTTTCATTGGACGCACGCATATTATCCCGACGAAACCCACGGCAGCATCGCCGCCAAGGCTTATTATGACGGCCTGCGCTTCCTCTATCCGCAATGGAACGCGCGTGAGCAGGGCCGCACGGCCGCCTCGATCCGTCGCCACTATGCGGCGATGTCGAGCCGCCTGGGATATGATGTCCAACCGCCTTTCGATCTCGTCAGCGATTGGACGAGTGAGTTCGTACGCAAAGGGATGATCACCGACGCCATCGAAACCGCCGGCATCAACATTCGCAATTTCCCGGCCAACGCATGGGCATATGCCGGCCTCGGCGATGCCTATCGCGTCAAGGGCGACAAGGGCGCGGCAATCGCCAGCTACAGGAAGGCGACAGAGCTCGCCCCGGAAGACAAGCAAATGAAGGGCAAACTCGATGCCCTCCTGCTCCTGCCCAGCCATGAATAAAAACAAGTTTGAGGGAGTGGGGCTCGTGAATCCGCATTACATGTCCTCCCGCTGGCGGTCCGCCGCTGGGCTTCTGGCGCTGGGCGCGTGCCTGTGCGCACCGACCGCGGCATTGGCCGGCGCGGATGCACCCGCCGCCGCGGCGGACCAGGGCAACGTCTTTAACCCCGACTATTTCGCGCGCTTCGCCCCGCAAACCGCCTACGACATGCTGACGCAGGTGCCAGGCTTCGCCATCCGCAGCGCGGACGATCTGCGCGGGCTCGGCCAGGCTTCGGAAAACGTGCTGATCAACGGCCAGCGCGTGATCGACAAATCCGGCGGCGCGGTCGCGCAACTCAAGAAAGTGTCGGCCAGCGACGTAGTGCGCATCGAGGTCCGCGAAGCCACTGCCTTCGGCATTGCGGGACTAACCGGGCAGGTCGCCAACGTGATCATCAAGGCCGACCGCAAGGGCAGCGGCAATTTCAGCTGGAGCCCGCAGCTGCGCGCGCATTATGCCGACCCCCGCTGGTTCGCCGGGTCGATCAGCTATAACGGCAGCGCGGGCCCGCTCGCTTATACCGTCTCGATCGAAAACAAGCCCGGCCGCGGTGCGGAGGGCGGCGATGACTATGTCGTCCTGTCCCCGTCAGGTGCGCTGATTGAACAGCGCGACCAAGTGTACCGCAACAGCACAGACCACGCCAAACTGTCCGCGATCCTCAAATATGAGGGCAAAAGCGGGCTCGAAGCCAATCTTACGTTGGATTACGACCCTTATTGGAAACGCGGCGCCATCATCCAGCGTCGTGACCGTGTCGTCGGCGACGATAATGTCTGGACCAGCCACAACCACACATCTGGTTTCAGCTACGACGTGAACGGCGACGTCTCGCTGCCGCTTGGCCCCGGTCGACTGAAGCTTATCGGTCTCAGGCATTTCGAGCACGCGCCCGCCTTGCTCGATCAGCGCACCGTCTATCTGAGCGGAGCACCGGACGAAGGTATACTGTACGGTCAGGATGCGAAGACGGCCGAAACGGTCGGCCGCCTGGAGTATCACTGGAAAGCTGGGCCGAACGAGTGGACCACGACGTTTGAGCGCGCCGACAACCGGTTCCAGCAGTTGAGCAGTCTGGCCAATCTCCAGCCCGACGGCACTTATGTCTCCGTTCCCTTTCCGCAGGGCAGCGGCACCGTCGCCGAAACACGCTATGAAGGCCTCGTCACGCTCAGCCGCCCGTGGTCTTCCAAACTCGACCTTCAACTTGTCGGCGGTGCGGAATATTCGGAACTTGGCGAACGCGGCATCGGTAAGAAGCCCCGCCATTTCTTCCGCCCCAAGGGGAGCGTGTTGCTGGCCTGGCGCCCGGCAGAGGGCTGGGATGCGAGCCTCAAGCTCGAACGCAAGGTGGGCCAGATTGCCTTTTCGGACTTCCTCGCCAACCAGGACATCGCCAACAATCGGGGCAACGACGCCAATCCCGATCTGGTGCCACCTCAAAGCTGGGAAACGACCGCAGAGGTCGGGCACACACTCGGCCCATGGGGCAAGACCCGCCTCAGGCTCTATCATTACAGGATCGAGGATATCGTCGATCACATCCCGATCGGGATTGACGGCGATGCGGTCGGCAATCTGCCGCACGCGACGCGAACCGGGATTGAAAGCATCAGCACTTTCCAGTTCGATCCGTTCGGCTGGCATGGCGCCAAGCTCGACGCCGATCTCGGGATAGAACGCTCCCGGGTGAGGGACCCACTGACCCGATCGCCGCGCGCGATCAGCTACTCGCACGATCGTTGGGCCGAGCTTTCGCTGCGGCACGACGTGCCTCACACCCAGTTCGCCTGGGGAGGCGACCTGTCGTTCGATCATTATGGCCGGAGCTGGTTCCTGGACGAAGTGAATCAGGAATGGGAAGGGCCCTATGTCAGCGCTTTCGTCGAGTTCAAGAACATACGCGGCCTGAAGGTCAATTTTAAGGTCTTCAACCTTAACGATGGCCATTACCGCTATTGGCGCAACGTCTATACCGGCCGCCGGAACACTGCGCCGCTGAGCTTCCTCGAACGCCAGCATCAGATGGTCGGGCCGATCTTCACCCTGACCGTGACCGGGAAATTCTGATGACGCGGCCGTTTCCCAGGTCATCTTGTATCGACGAGCAGGACGAGACGATGCGGAGAGGGACTTCCCGTCGGTATTTCTTTTATCGGACCCGAACTCGCCGAAATGAAGCTGCACGCGTTCGGCTATGCTTTCGAGCAGGTGATCCATGCGTTGCGTGGTCAACTTGCTGCGCCAAATCGGCTGAATGGCGCTAGCGATCTATTCGCGCCCATTCCGACCCTGCTGGAGCGCTTCCCAACTGTGCGCTAGACTGACGATGACACCCAGGAGGAGGAGCGCATGGACAGTTTGACCAAGTGGAGCCCACAGGTCCGGAGCATATTGCGGATCGTCGCCGCATTGCTCTTCATGGAACATGGCCTGATGAAGCTGTTCCACTTCCCGGCTGCCCAGCCGGGTGTGCCGGATCCCCTGCCCACTTTGCTCATAGCGGCGGCAGCGATCGAGGTAATCGGCGGCGCCCTCCTCACAATCGGGCTGTTCACCCGCGCGGTGGCCTTCATCTGCTCGGGCGAGATGGCGGTCGCCTATTTCAAGGCGCACGCCCCGGGATCTTTCTGGCCCGCGCTCAATGGTGGAGACGCGGCAATCTTGTATTGCTTCGTGTTCCTCTATTTTGCGTTCGCGGGGCCCGGCGCATGGAGCATCGACGCCATTTGGCGGAAGGGCTCTGCGTAAGGCCGGCTCGATCGCACATGCGTCGCTTGGGCTTATGCCCCCCTTCGCGGGAAGGGGGGCTGTAGCCTTCTTCAGAACTTCACGCCGACGCGCGTGTAGAAGAACGGACCGGGCAGATCGTAGGTGCTCGGATCATAATTGTTGAGCAGGCATGAATAGCAGGCGGGCGGAGCCTTTCCGGTCAGATTGTTGACGCCCAGACCGAAAGTGAAGGTTCTGCCTGAAAGCGGTCCTTCCCAAAGCAGCAGCACATCGGCGTAGAGCCTACGACCAAGTACGTGGCCGGGCTGCTCGCCGCCCACTTCCTTGATCCGGCTGATATAGCGTCCGGTCAGAGAGGCCGTGAACTTCTGGAGCGACCAGCTTGCGACCGCCACCGAGCGATAGCGGGGATAGGCCTGGTTGCCCGGCTCCGTGCCGACGCGCTTGATGGTGGTGGTGCCGGAGGTGGCCGGAACGATCTGATCGTAGCTGAAGGTTATCGTGTTCGACCAGTTCAACCCGAAGCTGCCCGATCCGGTCTCCGGCGAACGATAGTTGAAGTTGAGATCCAGCCCGTCCGTCTTGAGACTGGACAGATTGAGCAGCGTGCCGTTGATGCGGGTGATCTGCCCCGTGGCGGAGCGCGTGATTGCCGCGCAGCTGAGCGGGTCGCCCGCTTCGGCGCAGCGTTCGAGCAATGTGGTCGTATCGATCGCGCCGATCGCGTTCTTCACCCGGATATTGTAATAGCTCGCCTCCAGCGTAAGCGTGCGCGCCCAACCACTCGCCCAGGATGGCGAATAGACCGCGCCGCCGACCCAGCTGCGGGACGTTTCCGGCTTGAGCGACCGATTGCCCGAGGTGAAGACGGGCAATTGGCTGTTATTCTGTTCGTAAGCGCCGGTGATCGGCACCCCCTGCGCAGCGCAGTTGGTGACCAGGTTCGCTGGGGAGGACGGCCCGACATCGTTGCACGGATCGGTCGCGGGATCATCGAAGCGCGAGGGCGATCCGAACAGTTCGGCGATCGACGGCGCCCTGAACCCCTGCGCATAGGTTCCGCGAAGGAGGATGTCTTTGGTCGGCCGCCAGTCGCCGCCGGCTTTGAACGTCGTCTTCGATCCCGAAATCGAATAGCGCGAGTAACGCACCGCGAAGGAGCCGTTCAAGGACTGGAACAGCGGCTGATCCTTGAGGATCGGGACCGACAATTCCCCATACAGTTCGTCCGAATGATAGGCACCGTGCGAGGCGGCGGCGGGAATGTCCGCGCCCAGACCCGCCTGAATTATCGGATCCGGCGTGAACGAACCGCGCATCGCGCGATGCTCGTAGCCGATCGCCACGCCGACCGGGCCGGCGGGCAGATCGAGCAGCTGGCCCGTCAGGTTGGCCGAGCCGTCCCACAGACGCTGCCCCGATCGATCATGCTGGGTGAAGGCGATATATTTGTACATTGCGGGCGTGATCGAACCCTGCCCGCCGAAAATGTTGAGCGGCACGCAATCGCCGGTGCAGTTCGCGAGCGGGCCGAGCGCCTGCTGAACGTGCGCGGCGTTGACGTTTCCGGAGACGGATTGCTTCGCGCTGGTCTTGCCGTAGACGCCGTTCACATCCCAGAACCAAGTGTGCGCGAACAGCAGGAACTGTCCACTGAGCGTGGCTGAGCCATAGTAAGTGTTGACCCGTTGCGAATAATGGCGCGGCCCGCCTTCGACCAAGCGGCGCGCGACGAAGCTGTAATTGCCGGGCGTGATCGTTCCGTCGGGCAATTTCTGCCCGCCAGGGAAGAGCGTGCCGAACGGATTGTAGGGGTTGCTCGCGTCGATCGTTATCGTGTCGAGCAGGTTGCTGTTGCCGCTGTCGGGGCCGATGAAGAGCGGTAGCGGCGCGGCCTGATTTTCAGACTCGCGCCGGTTGTAGAAGAACTTGCCGCTGAGCTTCATGTCGCTCCCCAGTTCCTGTTCGGCATTCACGAACGCGCCGTAGCGTTTGTAAGGCGTGAGCAGATAATTGGTGGGCTGGAAGTTGAAGCGGTCTGCCGTGGTGAATGGACGATAATCGGCAAGCGTCGGAGCGCGCCCGAGCACCGGCCC
>Ga0207647_10000174_pt1 | contig 51635 bp, 39 predicted proteins | sample KBSCornC2_FD_184295 | JGI IMG/M metagenome (GOLD analysis project Ga0207647, IMG submission 184295) | Corn rhizosphere microbial communities from Kellogg Biological Station, Michigan, USA - C2 (SPAdes) (version 2) | ecosystem: Host-associated > Plants > Roots > Rhizosphere ... | reverse complement strand
AGGTTGAAGTTAGATCCGGCCCGCCGCGGGTCGAGCGCTTCGCCTTGATCCCGCCGCGGCTCTCCTGCGAGCTGAAGCGCTTCAATGCGCCGCAGCCTTTAGCGTCTCGTCCGCATCATGACGGGGTAATCTCAGCCACATAACCTTTAGGTATTAGTCCCGAAGGGCCAATTGGGATGGGCTCTGCGTACCCTAAACTTTGCTCATGCTCTTCAACGGCGTCTCCAGCGGGGATACGAGCTGGTTTGCGGCCGCTCAGGCGCAATTCAAAGCCCGTGTAGCAGCGTTGCTCAACCTAGAAGCCTGGACGATGAGGCCCCGTCGACGTGATGCCGGTCGCTCACGCGGCTCTGCCGATTCTGCCGGGAGTCCAGCGCGAACGCGCATGCATTGCCGTCCGTCCGCCGGACGTCTGATTGATTGGGGTCGCCTGGTAACTTCCACGGTCGCGCTGTTGGCCGTCATCGCCGATCCGACACGTCCAACGGTAAATGTCAGCCTGACTTACGCAATCCTGGCGCTCTATGTGAGTTTCGCCTTACTCGTAGTACTTTTTCTGCCACGACGACGGTTGAGCGACCCAACACATCTCATCTCGGCTGCGGCAGACATTCTCTTCCTGGGTGTTTTGGCCGCGAGCAGTGAAGAGCTTGAGAGTCCGTTCTTGGCATTTTTCACGTTTGCGCTGATTTCGTCGGCAATACGCTGGGGGTGGTGGGGAGTACTTGGTGCAGCCTCAAGTCTACAAATACTGCTCATCGTGGTGGGAATTCCAGACATCAGGGACGCAGACCCCGCCGTCAACATGCTGATTATTCGCTCATCGTCGTGTTGGATATTCACACTACTGCTAGGATATTTCGGGAGTTACCGCAGACGGAGCGAATATCGCCTTCGCGAGCTTGCCGACTGGCCTAATGAGCTCGTTCCTCAGAAGGGCTGGCCGTGGCTTGCCACCGCACTGCGCCACTCAGCGAACGTGCTCGGTACAAGCCGCATCGTCGTGGTGTGGCGTGATCGGGACTCGGTCAATGCGCAACTCGCCAGTTGGACGGGCACTGAGTGCCATTTCGAAGCAAGGTTGCCGAAAAGGTTAAGCGAGGCGCTCCTCCATGCCGATCGGCGCTGGTCGGACACCCAGTGGCTGATCCACGTCCGAGCCATGTGGACAAGTGGCACCGGCCTCTCCAGTTGCGATCCCTTGGAACGTGGAGACGCTGTTTATCGCGTCCCTCTCCAAAGCCTCCGATATGAAGGCTGTGTCATCGTGGTCGATCCTGCATTTGCCGACGAAGATACCCAGTCGCTCACGCGCATCATCGCCTCGCGGATTGCGCTCGAGCTCGAACATTTTGCTCTCATTAGGAGCTTCGCTGATGAGGCAAGTAGTCGCGAGCGCGCGGACCTCGCGCAAAATCTGCACGATGTCGTTCTGCAGGATTTGACGGCCGCCGTACTGCGGCTGGACGAGGCTATGACGTCACTGCCGTCAGATGCGCGCGAACCGTTGCAGGGCGTCAGCGATTTACTGCGCCTTCAGCAGAGCAAGATTCGCCAATATGTCACGGAAGGTCGCAGCCACACGGGCGCGCGCAAATGTCTGCGTGACCAGTTGGAGGCGTTTGCGGCGCCGCTAGCGCGACAATGGAATTGCCGAATTGATGTCTTCGTCGAACCTTCCGACGTGAACGTGTCGGAGCAGCTCGCGGTCGAACTGTGCCTGGCCCTTTCGGAAGCTACCGCCAATGCGTTACGCCATGGCAATGCAAGCGTATTGACCGTGATTGTCGCGGCGCGCGGCAAGCTCCTGCAGGTCAAGCTCTCGAATGATGGGGCGCCATTCCCGAGCGATCCACCTGAACGGCCGCGCTCCCTACAAAGTCGTGTCGAGCGCCTCGGTGGACGAATCACCGTCAGTCATGTGCAGGGGCAGGTGTCGATCGATATCGAGTTGCCATTGGAGAAGGCATGACGCAGCTGCTCTTGTGCGACGACCATCCGCTCATTCTGGAAGGATTCAGCTCGCTTCTGCGTCAAAGGAGTGATTTTGAGGTCGTCGCCGCGGTTACCGATGGCAGCGAGGCGCTGCGCGCCCTGCGCGAGGTCGAGCCCGACATTGCGCTGCTCGATTTGCACATCCCGCATTTCGATGGATTGACCTTGCTGCGCACGATCAGCCGTGAGGGCTGGCGTACGCGAGTGATTCTGCTCTCGGCGAGCATGAGCGACGCCCAAATAGTCGAGGCGATCGCCGCCGGCGTTGGCGGCATCCTCCTAAAGGAATCAGCGCCCCAGACGCTATTGCACTGCCTGCGCACAGTGGCGCGCGGTGAGCGATGGTTGCCGCCCGATCTGATCCACCCGGCTCTGCGCCGCCATGCACGAGGATCACCGCCGGCCCGTCTGGCGCAGCTGACGCGAAGGGAAATGGATGTCGTCAAACTCGTCGCCGCGAGCCATTCCAATCGCGAAATCGCGAGCACACTCAATCTGTCGGAAGGGACCGTCAAGATGCATCTTCATAGCATCTACTCGAAGCTTCAAGTTGATAACCGGACGGCCCTCGCAATTATCTATGCGCAGGACGCCAGTTCGCATCTCACATCTCCGCAGTGTTAGCCCTTTCGGACTATATCACGAGTTAGGACCGTCGCTCGACCAGGTGGCCTAAACAGGAATCATCTGGCGCAGCTTGCAGCTGCGCTCCGACGTGGGGTGGGTGACATGGCGTACGATGGACCTTCAGACCGGCACGTCCTCGACTACGTAATCGAGGCGGATGCTCCGGGCGGCAACCCTGGCGATTCCTCTAGCTATCGGCGTGCGACGACCCGGCAAGGGCTCGGCTTGGTAAGTCCGTTATCTCGTGAGCCATTGGTGGATGATGGAGAACGGCTTACCACGCCCGACGGCAAAGAATTCTATCCCGTGCACCGTGGAATGCCGATCCTAGTGGATGCCGGTAGCTCTATTATCGGGAATATGGTGCTCGCACACGATGGCGCGAGTGCAGTCAAGCGCCATCGTCGTAAAGGTGTGTCCGGGGCGATCAAGCGTCTCCTGTCTCCCGCCAAGCCTGAGACCCGTCGCAACATCGCGGCCTTTTGCGCTGCGCTCAAGCAGGTCGATCCAACGCCACTTGTGCTCATAATAGGCGGGGGTACGGTCGGGCAGGGAGCTGAGGCGCTTTACGCCGATCATGCGATACGCCGCGTGAGCTTCGACATCTATGCCGGCGAGGCGATCGACTTCATCGCCGATGCGCACGCAATACCGCTCGAGGATAAGTCGGTTCATGGCGTACTCGTCCAGGCCGTACTCGAACACGTACTCGATCCGCGTAAAGTCGTTGATGAAATCTGGCGTGTCCTTGCCGATGGGGGTCTTGTTTATGCCGAAACGCCCTTTCTGCAGCAGGTACATGAGGGACCGTATGACTTCACTCGTTTCACGCACAGTGGGCACCGCTGGTTGTTCCGCCGCTTCGAAGCCCTGCGATCAGGTGCCTGCGGCGGGGCTGGCACGCAACTGCTCTGGACGATCGACTACTTCTTCCGTGCGGTCTTTCGCTCCCGAGCCGTTGGCAAGGCTATGAAGCTGTGTTTCTTTTGGCTGGCTTATTGCGACCGGATCAGCTCCCGACGGCATACCGTCGACACGGCGAGCGGTTTCTACCTTCTGGGACGAAAATCCAATGAGGATCTGGCTCCATCCAGCATGCCATCGCTTTACGCGGGAGCCCAGTAGCTACCAAACCGTGAATATCGGAACCCTGCAAGGCGACACGAGGTGGACCATCAGGGGAGTAAAAATGTAAATATGGGGCCAATCGCCAGCCAAATTTGCAAATCTTGGTGTCACAGGCTAGACAAGTTGCCATGACAATGATGTTTGAAAGCAAACATCTTTTATTATGGCCGGATCCGCATTCCTCGACATCGACTGCGGCGTTCCGGGCGACTAAAGATGGTTAACGCCTTCATGGAAACGCTCTGTTATTGGTCCGAGCTGGCCGAGGAAGAGCGAAAAGCTGTTGAGGCACTTGGCGGGCACCGGCTTTTTTTTACGAGGGGAGGAGAGGTTGCTGACCTCGCGCTGCCCGAGGGAGATGTGTTAATCCTGCTCTCATGCTGGGCGGCAAGGTTTCAGGAGAGGCCTAACGGTCGCCGTGTCATTTTCGAGCTTCTGTTGCCGGGCGATCTTGCAGATGTCGAGGCTGACCTGGTCGGGACGGAAATCGTGGGTGGTGCGATTCTCAGCTCGGGCTATGCTCTACTGGTGAAGCGCCATCAGCTAGAGGAACTCGTCAAATATGAGGCGATCGCGCGCGCGATGCGTGCCGCTAAGATTGGTCGCCAGGCGATAAGACGCGAGTGGCTGGTCAATGTCGGCTCACGCAAGGTTGAACCTCGGCTCGCGCATCTTTTGTGCGAATTGAGCTTGCGCGCACGCCGCGCTGGCTGCGGCGCCGGAGCTGTGAGCGAGATGCCGTTGACGCAGACCGATCTTTCAGAAGCTCTCTGCGTGAGCGATGCTCATCTCAATGTCGCCCTCCAGCGGCTGCGCAAGCTAGGGCTGGTGGAACTGGCGCAGAAGCAGCTGACGATACGCAACTGGCCCCAGCTGGCCGACCTTGCCGAATTTGACGATGCATATTTGCGGCGGTCCGCGCCGCTCCGGCGGCGGAAGGCAGTCGGCGCCTGGTCGAGCTCGCCGCAAGATCTCGATCTATTCAGCTGACGAGGAAAGCGGTCGGGCATTCGGTCCAGCGGCACCGCCATACATGGCTAAGCGGATAGGCTACACGCCTTATTCTTGCGCAACCCCAGCCCAAGCATGCCGAAGCCCCCCACCATCATCAACCAGGAGCCCACCTCAGGCACGGCCCGAACGGTGATATTGTCGAGAGCCGGCCCGGCCGAGCCTTCGTTGAGCGACGCGAACCGCAAGGTTGTGGAGCCGGCCTTTGCGGTGAAGAGATAGCTTTGTTCAATCCAGCCCATGTTAGCATGCGTAGAATGGCTCGCATCAAATTTGTAAAGTTTGGTCGCATTGCCGGTCGCAGAGGCCGACAGGGTCTTGACTAGCGGCCCCGCGTCGGGATTGCCCGAGAGCAGGAATGTGACAATATACTTGAGGCCGACCGAGGTAGCGAAGGTTTGTGCGATATTGCCTGCACCCGATCCCGAAAGATCAATGCTGCGCTGCCCGTCTGCTGCGGTCCAGAAGGAGCCGACATAATCAACACTGTTGCCGCCGATCACCCAGCCGCTAACATCTCCTGCACCGGCCGCAACGTGGGCGATGCTGCCCGGCGAGAGGCCTGACTCGAAGCTGCCATTGATCAAGTGCGCTGCGCGTGCGGGCTGCAGGCCTGCGGTGGCCAGCATCAATCCCGCGACGAACCCATAGCTGGTTTTCATCTTATCTCTCCCCCATGCGCGCGCTTGCCTGTCCGGCTCGCAGCGGTGGCACCATGCCTATTGGAGGCGGGGAATCGCAAAGATTCTATCGGCTATGACCCATCAGTATAGCTCGAGTTCTTTTCGTGTCGCACCTGGTGCTCGTCTCAACCGTATCTCGCGCGTAGCTCCAGTGATGAGCCGGGGCAACTTGGTGAGATGATGATCCCGATTGGGGATGCACCTAACCCCTCTGCGCATGGGATTGGCTGTGGATGAACGGATATGGTCGCGAGCATCGGTGTTGGAGCTGGGAAGACTCGACATGAAGGTGGTTCTACTCGCAGGGGGTTTGGGATCACGCCTCTCTGAAGAAACGGTCCGAGTGCCGAAACCGATGGTGGAGGTGAATGGTCGACCGATCATCCTCCATGTCATGGATATATTCAGTCATTGGGGACAGACGGACTTTATCGTGGCCTGCGGCTACAAATGCATGATGATGAAGTCGTTCTTTCATAACCTTCCTCTGCTGACGAACGACTTCACGATTGCTGCGCATGATGGGAGGATCTCGCTCAAATCGATGCGAGCCAGCAACTGGAACGTCTCTGTCGTCGACACCGGCGAGCATACGATGACCGGCGGACGCCTGCGCCGTCTGCGAGAATGGATCGGCGCCGAAACCTTCATGGCGACCTATTCGGACGGCGTTGGCAACATCGATATCGATGCCTTGCTCGACTTTCACCGATCGCACCGCAAGCTCGCGACCGTCACTGCGGTTCAGCCGCCGGCGCGCTTCGGCAATCTCGAGATTGAGGAAGGGCGAGTGGTTGAGTTCACTGAAAAGGTGAACAGCCGTGAGACTTGGATCAACGGTGGCTTTTTCGTGCTCGAGCCTGAAGTGCTCGATTATGTGACCAGCGACTCAGAACCGTTCGAGCAGGGGCCCCTCATGAAGTTGGCTCGGGACGGGGAGCTTTTTGCCTTCAAACATGAGGGCTTCTGGCACCCGATGGACACACTGCGCGATCGCGATCATCTAAACGCCTGCAGCGCATCGGGAACACCGCCCTGGCTGGAGTTCGAACCGCGCAGGTCGTCACCCGCAAGGTCTGTTGCGGCAGTCCTACATGGCTGAGGCGTTTGGCCAGCAGTGGCTGCACCAGGCTTTCGCCGGCCGGCGCGTGCTCGTCACAGGCCACACTGGCTTCAAGGGCGGTTGGCTTGCCCTGTGGCTTCATCACCTGGGCGCGAAGGTGACGGGGATCGCGCTCGAACCCGAACCCGACACACCTAGCTTCTTCTCTGCCGTAAGGCTCGGCGGCCTGATCGACCATCGTGTTGCGGATCTGCGCAACGAAGAGGAGCTGCGTGCCGCAGCGCGTGACGTCGACGCGGAGTTCCTGTTTCACCTTGCGGCCCAGCCGCTCGTGCGACGCTCTTATGAAATCCCAGCTGAAACGCTGCTTGTAAACGTCGTGGGAACCGCGCGCATTCTCGATATCGCACGTTCTATGCCTTCGCTGCGCGCCGCGATCGTCGTTACCAGCGACAAGTGCTACGAGAATGTCGAGGACCGCATCTGGGGTTATCGCGAGACGGACCGGATGGGTGGTGCCGATCCTTATAGCGCCTCCAAAGGATGCGCTGAGTTGGTTGTCGCAAGTTATCGCCGTTCATATTTTTCATCCCCCACAGGTCCGTCGCTCGCGAGTGCGCGCGCGGGCAATGTGATCGGCGGGGGCGACTGGTCGGCAGACAGGCTGATACCGGACCTGATCACCGCGGCTATCGCGCGGAAGCCTGTGCTCGTGCGTAACCCGACAAGTACGCGCCCATGGCAGCACGTGCTCGAGCCACTTGCCGGATATCTTCTGCTTGCCAGCCGCATCCTCGATGAGGGTCAGGTTTTTGCCGGTGGCTGGAACTTCGGCCCAAACCGCGAAGGTGTCGTCAGCGTCGCCGACTTGGCCGATGAAGTGCGCCGATGCTGGGATGGCACGCTGCATGTTTGCTGCGGTTCGGCCGGCGCAGGCCCCCACGAGGCCGGGGCCTTGGCACTCGACAATAACAAGGCGAGGCTTTTGCTCGGCTGGGAGCCACAGCTGACGCTTGCCGAGGCGGTTGCAAGCACTGTGGACTGGTACCGGGCACATGCCGGTGGGGCCGACATGCGCCAGGTTGCCCTGCGGCAGATCGAAGACTTCGTGCACAAGAGCCGGAAGCCTCTCGTGCCGGCTATTCAGACAAGCGAGGCGGCGTGATGCGGGTCAATTACGGACAGACGGTCCACGGCGAAGAAGAAATCCAGGCGGTCGTTGAGGTGCTTCGCTCCTCGACGCAAATGGGCCCGCGCGTCGCCGAACTCCAGAGGCGCGTGGCAGCCTTGTTTTCCAAGCAATACGGCATCATGGTCAACTCTGGCTCCTCGGCCAATTATCTTGCCGTCGAACTTCTCGATCTGCCACCCGGCAGTGAGGTCATCACACCCGTCCTCACCTTTGTGACAACGGTCGCGCCCATCATCCGCGCAGGGCTTGTACCTTCGTTCGTTGACGTACGCGAGGGCACCTACAATATCGATGAGGACGCGATCGAGCGTCAGATCACTCCTCGTACGCGTGCCATGATGATCCCTTCGCTCATCGGAAATCTTCCCGACTGGGACAAGATTCGTACGATCGCGGATCGCCACAACCTTGTCGTTATTGAAGACAGCGCCGATACGCTCGGAGCTCGCTTGCGTGGCACTAGTACCGGAACACGCTCCCATATCAGCACGACGAGCTTTTATGGTTCACACGTGATCAATGCCGCCGGAAATGGTGGCATGCTGTGCGTCAACGATCATGCGCTCGCGCGTCGGGCTTTTCTGCTGCGTTCTTGGGGGCGCTCCTCCTCGGTGTTTGACAATTCCGAAAGTATTGCCAATCGCTTCAATGTACGACTTGGCGACATACCTTATGATGCCAAGTTCGTGTTCGAGGAACTTGGTTACAATTTCGAACCTTCCGAGATGGGGGCTGCGTTCGGACTCGTGCAGCTGGACAAGCTGGATCGTAACATCGCCCGCCGCGAAGTTCATTTCGCGCGGCACCGGCGTTTCTTCTCCGACTATGATGAGTGGTTCATACTCCCCGACCAGCTGGCTGAGGCGCACACCGGCTGGCTCGCCTTTCCACTTACCGTGAAGGAGGGCGCTCCCTTTACTCGCACCGAGCTTCAAATCTTCCTCGAACAACGCGACATTCAGACGCGCGTTGTGTTCACGGGCAATATTCTGCGCCAACCGGCACTCAAGGGTATCGAGTGCGTCACTTGCCCTGAAGGTTACCCTCATGCCGACGCCGTGACGCGGGGTGGTATTCTGATTGCCTGTCATCATGGGCTGGATGACGCGCAGATCGATTATATGCATGCTAGCTTCCTCGATTTCGTCGGCGAGCTTGAGACGACAAAGAGAATCGCATGCGGGGCTTCCCGGGGCTAGCGAGCCGTGAAGCGGCTTTCCCGCTGCCGCGCCTGCCTTGCTCCGCAGCCCTACTTGTTTCTTCCTATGGGGCAGCAGCCGCCCGCGTCCATGCTCGTGCGGCGCGCCGAGCTTGGCGAGTTGCAGCCGGCCTTTTCAGTGGACGCGCATGTCTGCACGCAGTGTGGGCTGATCGAAGTGCCCCGTGAGATGCCACAAGACTTCTTTTTGCGGCACTTGCGCCTGGCACCACCCTCTAGCGACAGCGCGCAGGTGCGTCGGGCGCTGTCGTCCATTCTTGGCACTGTCGGCGCCGGCGATCTGATCGTGAACTTCATCGACACGGTCGGGCGCGACGTTGCCATAAGGCACGGCGCTGCTGATCATGCGGCGCCGCAGAACGGCCTTTGGCAAGACGTTCCGATCGCCCGTTTCGGTCCGAGCCTCGCCAGAGAAATGATAGGGCAGGTCGGAGCCGCCAAGGTCCTGCTCTGCCGTCACCTTCTTGAGCGGGTGAACGACCTGCACGAGTTCATGGAAGGGGTTGCGCGGTTGCTTGCGCCAGGGGGCGTGCTGATCGTTGAAACGGCATGGGCGCGCGAAGTTCTTCGGCAGAACGGCTTCAATCGCTTGTCGGCCGAGCATATTTCCATCTTCAGCGTTCTTTCTCTGGTAAGGCTTTGCGCCTTCTTCGATCTGGCGGTTCTCGATGTCCGGCATCTCTCAGCTAACGGGGGCGTGCTGCGCGTCCAGATTAGACAGCTGGGAGAAGAGATGCACCCATCCGTGCAAGCGACAATCGCGCAAGAACTCGCGGCCGGGTGCCTGGAACCGGCCACATATGATGACTTCGCTGCGCGCGTCTTCGATATACGCGACGAGCTCTTGTCGATCCTATGGCAGATCAAGGCGCAGGGATTGCGGCTGGCCGGGTTTGGAGCGTGTGAGGACGGCCACGCGCTTTTGAACTTCTGCGGCATTGGTAGAATGGAGGTGGAGTTTCTCGCCGATCCGGACCCCGCCAAGCTCGAGACCTTTTCGCCGGGCATGAAAATACCAATTCGGCCGATCAGCGCGATTGCCACCGAACGTCCCGATCTCCTGATGGTGTTGGCAGACGATCCGCGCCTCGCGCAACACGGCATCGGTGCGTTGCGCCAGCCGCTTCGCCTTCTTCGACCACTGCCTGTTCCCACCTTCGTGAACTGAGGAGCGGCACGTGGAGCGGATCCTTGTTACGGGCGGTGCTGGTTTCATCGGCGCGCAACTTGCGCGTTTCCACCAGCAAAGAGGCGACGATGTGCACATTCTGGTCCGGCCTGGCCGACCAATATGCCTGCGGAGCCTTTCCCTCGAAGGTGTGGGCGTGCACCGCGTCCGCCTCGACTGCCAGCGCGCTCTGATCGATTGCCTCGACGATGTCCGACCGACGATAATCTACCACATGGCGGGCGGGACGGGGCGCGACCCGGCTTTGCCTGCCCGCTGGGGTGTCGATCCCTTGCTCGACGACCTGAAAAACACACTCACTCTGCTCTCGGCGCTTTGCGAAGCCGCCAATGCGGCACGCGTCCTGATCCGCGCGGGATCGCTCGCCGAATATGGGAATGGTCCCGCTCCCGCGGTCGAAGACCAGCGAGAAGATCCCCTGACAACCTACACGTCTGGGATGGTGGCAGGACTTCACTATGCACGCATGCTGCAGCCAAAGCTGCCATGTCCGATCATCACCGCCCGCTTTGCGCTCGTCTATGGGCCTGGGCAGAAGGAGGAATTCTTCCTTCCCTGGCTGATTAGGCGCTGCCTTTCCGGGCAACAGAGCACGATCAGTCGGCCGGGATCGCGCCGGAACATGATTTTTGTGAACGACCTTGTCGAGGCGCTTCACCGGATGACCGGCGCAGATCTTCCAGGCGGATCAGTAGTGAATTTATGTACGAGCGTGGCTCCGACCATTGCCGAAATCGCTCAGTTGGTGGTCCGAGTCTGCAATGTCGATCGCGATCTTGTCAAATTCGAGCAAGACCTCTCGCCCAATTATCGCGTTGAGGTGCTGCACGGATCCCCCGCACGCGCCCGCGACTTGCTGCATTGGACCGCCCGCACGCCGTTGGAAGCCGGAATAACCCGGTGTGTCGAGCATACCAGGAGGATCATGTCATGATCGACACTCTTCCAGTAATAGTTTCTGTAATTATCCCAGTATATAACGAGGAAGAAAATATAGATAGCGCCTACGAAGCGGTCTGCTCGGTGTTTCGGGGTCTGCCCAAATACAACTATGAAATCATCTTTACCGATAATCATTCTACGGATGCCTCATTTGCAGCGTTGCGGCGCCTTGCAGAGGCCGATCCGCAGGTACGCGTTATACGCTTTGCGCGGAACTATGGTTATCAGCGCTCGATCCTTGTCGCCTACCAGCAGGCATCGGGGGCATGTGCTGTGCAAATCGATTGCGATTTGCAGGACCCACCTGAACTGATTCCTCAAATGCTGGATTTGTGGCGAGCTGGAAACAATGTCGTTTACGGCATTCGGCGAACGCTCCGGGACGCCTTGGCAACGAGACTGATGCGGCGGGGATTCTACCGCTTCATCAACGCGCTCAGCGAAGATGAGTTGCCGCACGACGCCGGGGAGTTTCGCCTTGTCGACGCCACGATATTGGCGGCATTGCGACAGGTAAGGGATGTCACGCCATATCTGCGCGGCATGATCAGCGCGATGGGATACACGCAGATCGGCATCGAATATGATCGGGCTGAACGCACTGCCGGCAAAAGCAAATTCCCGCTGAAGAAGATGATCGAGTTGGCACTTGACGGGGTACTAAATCATTCATTGATCCCATTGCGTGTTGCCTCGGGTGTTGGCGTGGTTGTTGGGCTGTGCACGCTCCTCTTGATCTTCGGCTATCTCGTTGCCAGGCTGGCTTTCGGTCATGCTTGGCCCGCAGGCTTTGCTACTACGACCATGTTACTGCTGATGAGCATCACGCTTAATGCATTCTTTCTGGGAATTATCGGAGAATATCTCGGGCGAATATTTCTCCATCTCAAGCGTCTGCACCGCCCCCTCGTTGAGGTTGAGCTGAACGGCCGCCTATTACCAGCCGGCGATCCGCCGGGGCACGAGCGCAGGGCCTTCCAGGTGATCCATGCTCGACCAGCAGAAACACCTGTTTCTTCCCCGCCGCACGCAGCATGAGTGGATGCGCGGAATAGCCCTGGGCCTTAGCAAATCCGATCAGGGGCGTTTCCAGGTCGCCTTCAAGACCAACAAGAATCGCCGCCGGGCATGTCGCCTCCAGCACTCGACCGACGCGCGTCGGCGACACGGGCGCGACGAAATGGACCTGCTGCTGGGGCGGAACATAGTCAATTGCCCGGTAAATGAAGGGGCCGAGCCCCAGCTGCGGATAGATGCGGTCACCCGCTTCAAGCACATAAAGCGGCGCGAGTGTCGCCACGGGCCGCTCCAGCCGGGCCGGGCCGATCAGCTCGGCAATGCGGCCGGCATCATCATGAATTTGGAATCCAGTCCAGCTTCGCGGAAACAGCAGTGAGGGCAGGCTCGGCATGAGCATCGGTGCGCCGAGAACCAGGGCTAGACCGGCCGCCGCGGAAAGAACCGGCCGTGCCAGTTCACCCCGAGTTTCCGGGATGCGGCCAATAAGGGCCAGAAACAGCGCCAGTCCGAAAGGAATCGGCGGCGTATAATATTGCGGGAAAGCGGGGGTAGGCAGGAAAGACAGGGCCACCCCTGCAAGCATTGCCGAGCCGATCAGCCCGACTGGCCAGAACGCTCGGCGATCCGCAGCATGAAGCCGCGAGATCGAGAGCGAGATGAGTGCGACGGCGCCCAGCGAGAATAACAGGACCAGGGTTACGCCGGTCGACCATAGCTGCTGGGCCAGAACGAGCTTGCTCTTTAGATCGAAAATTTTGGGATCGGCCGGATCCCCGTGACTGAGCCAGTACGCGATCTGCGGGCCGCGGTGAAAGGCAATCGTATGGTACAGCAGCCCCTGCGGGTCTCTTACCAAGAAGAACAACGTTGGCGCGCCACCGATCAATCCACCCACTAGAAAGGGCAGCAGCACGCCGGCCAACCGCGCCGGCAGCGAGACAGTGCGGGGCAAGAACAGGCAGCCGACCACGAATGGGGCGATGAGGACAGCATAATTGACCTTGAAGCCTCCGGCGAGGCTCAGCAGCAAGCCGGACAACGCAAAGGCGCTGAAGCGACCGTCAGGCCGGAGCTCGCCGCGGATGAAGGCCGCTAAGCCAAACATTGCCAGCGTCATCGGAACCAGGTTGTTGGTCGCGGCCATTCCGGTTGGGCCGAGCAGGATCGGGTTGGTGATGAGCAGCAGTATAGAGAGCAGGATCGCAGCGCGCCCTGCTCCAAGCATGCGACCGATCGAAACAAGCGCCAGCGCAAGGCCCACCCAGCCGGCCACGATCAAAAGACGCGCCGCAAGCAGATAGTGCCCGGCAATCGGCAGTTGGTACAGCAAATGGAGGAGAATGGGCAGGTTTGGGAGGTGCCCGAAGCCGAGGACGTTATAGAGTGTATCGGGTGAAAATAAGATTCCGGCCGGCACATAATATTGTTCATCGTGCTGGACCGGATAGGTCATGATCCTCCCAAACAAGCCCAGTCCAAGAATGGCAACTGTGATCTCCAGCGCTGTTTCTCGGCGCCCGACGCGGGTGCTCGGCCGGATCGGGCTTTCGTCCACACCGATCGCTTGCATGTTGGTCCGTTCGATGGTTGCCATGCTCATTCTCCTTGCCCGAGCATAGGCTTTGCTGGCCGAAGTCCTTTGGGCGCAAAAGGAGTAGCCCGGCCGCGGGAGACCTTTCTCCATTGAGCGCTGCTATAGCTTTGGCCGACTCATGGAAAAGAGCGATGCCAACAGCGACGACGTTCTTCTCGATGCCGCCGGACAGCGTCTCTGAAAGAGATGAAGCACGCTTTTTCGGTCAGCTGAAAACCGGCAACGACACGTTCAAGCGGACTGCACCGGGCCGCCTAGCCAAGATGGATCGATGGCTGATACAGCTCCTCGCGCTTGCCGAGGATCGGCCAGAAGACGTACTGGATATTGGAATATCTTCGGGCGTGACCACGCTTGAGATGGCGCACGCTCTCGAAAACGCCGGCGCACTGCCGCGGATTACCGGTATGGATCGTTCGCTGTCGGCCATGCTGGTTGATGTTGGTGCCCGTTGCAGGGTGCTGGCCGAGCCGAATGGCCACATTCTACAATATGATGTGGTTGGCCGAGCGATCCAGCCTTGGGTGCGTCGATTCGACTATTGCAATGGTATGATCTTGGTACGCGCGATGCTTCACCTGTCGCTTGACCGGCGCGCGCGTGCACGGCTGCGTCAGGGGTTGGGCACGCCCGTCGCGCTCGTCAGCCCGAGGGTGTCGAGCAATCGTGCCATCACATTGATTGAGAGCGACATCACAGTTTGTGATGAAAGATTACGCGGTCGCTTCGATCTCGTCCGCGCCGCCAATATCCTGAACCAACACTATTTCTCACGTGCAGATCTGGAGCGCGCGGTTACTAATGTCCGATCCTATCTGCGCGGCCCTGGAGCGTGGCTGCTGATCCTGCGCACCAATGAAGATGGTGAGCATCATGCTTCGCTGATGCGGATGGATCCGCGTGGGCAACTTGGCGTGGTAGGTCGGTACGGGAAGGGATCCGAAGTGGAAGCAATGTTCGCCGGTTAGAACTGCACATCACTGCCGGCCGATGAGCTCTGCCTGACGCTCCTCCAGGAAGCGCTCCAGATTGGTGGTCTCATGGCCCTTCTGAATCTTCCACGCATCATTGTGGTGCGGATCGAGACCGTTCTTCTCCTCCCACATGTCCGACATCCCATCGTGGTCTGTGTCCGTATACGGCGGCGCGCCGACCAGCGGAGCAATGCGCCCGGGTCTGGTTGGGATCTGCCCGCGCCGCTGAATGACTTCAAGCACGAGGCGCTGATCGACCGCATCGCGCGGCCATGCGCCGGAACGACTGAGCACTTCACCAAAAATTTGTTTCGCGGACTTGGGTTGGATCGACAATGGGCAAGGTGGGCGCGGCACTCTCAACGGTGCGAAATTGGGGGTTTCTGGCTCGACTCCGTCGAATATGTTACCTTGCGCGAACACCTTGGATCTTCCGTTCGACTTTACGGTTTGCCGAACCAGTGCATGTGCTGCGGAGCTCGTATTCGGCCCGGCACGATAATAGTTGCCGACAACGCTGACAGGGCTGCCGCCATTGCTTTCCCAGATCTCGGTGAATTCGACCTTTGCATTATAGAAGACGTTGTTCACTATTTCGATACAGGAGCCAGGTCGGAAGTTTATGTTGGGGTTGCGATCGCCATTCGAGACGCACAGATTGCCGGCGAAACGCAGCCGTTGAGGTCCCTTGGGATCGCTCGCCAGCAGCGCACATTTGCTGTGGTGCAGGATACCTTCGGCAAAAATCGAATTTTGGATGAGGATCGCGTCATTCTGGCCTTGGAGGCCGACATTCTCATCGAGGGACCAGGAGGTGCTGATATGGTCCAGCAACACTCTGCTCGCATTCTCGATCGTTACTGCGCTGTTGCTGCCCCGGATTGCGCCGCGCCGATCCGTCCTGATCCGTAGATTGCGGATGATCACATCGTGGGCGTCCTTGATCACCAGAGGGGTCAATGCGTCTGAGCCGCCCTGGTGCGTCAGGAGGATGCCGCCGCCGGGCGCTGTTTCGCCTGCCACCGTCAAGTAAGGGTTGCGGATGATCGGCCGTTTGCTCGTAAAGCGGATCACACCACCGACCCGGAAGATGCAGATGCGGGGACCGGCCGCCTCCAGACACTGCCGCAAAGAGCCCGCCCCACCATCTGCGAGCGTCGTAACCTGAATGATCGCCCCACCACGCCCGCCCGTCGTGACGCTGCCCGAGCCCTGCCAAGGGGGCGTCGTGCCGCCAGCCACCGCTCCGTTTTGGATGAGGGTTATCATGAGAAGGAAGGATCGGGCGACCTGTTCAGCGCGCATTTGGCCTATCTCGTTCGTTAACCGTTAACGTTGATAGCGAATGCCGATCGACCAAGTCTGGCGGTCATATCGATTGGATGTCATGGCGGCATCGCGATGTGCCACCATGCCGCGTGCGAACAGCGCCAGATTTCTATGAAACAAATAGCTTGCCTCAACATCGAGACGCTGCGTGTCGCGATCTGCGTTAGCAGCCCCACGATAGCGCGTCTGTTCCCACTGGCCTGCCACGGTTAGCAACAGATTGTGTCGGACTTCCTGTTCCAATCGCAGGGTCGCACTAGCATCTCGGCGCCCTGTGGCTCCTGCGCGAACCGTCGCGACGTCCCCGCTGAACAAGGTGAGCGTGAGCGCGGTCCGCGGCTGCGGCTTCCACGTCACTTCGCCGCTCGCTGCAAAGCCGGTGAAAGCTGACAGAGTGTGGCTGTCCGGTTCAAGGCGAAACACACCAGCGCCAATCCGCCCGCTAATGAGTCCCGAACCGGGGAGGGCGACGCCCACTAAAAGCCCCTGCGTAGAAGAATCCCGGTTCGTGCCGCTCAGATCGACACGGCGTACGAAATCGCGCCGCACAAGGAAGGGTTCGGCGAATAGGGATGTCGCCGCACCGAGCAAGCGCCAACCGAGGCGAACCGATCCGCTATACTGGCGCAGGTCCCGGTCACCTTCATGCGGATCAAGATAATTGACGGACTGCGCGGCCGCGCTTAGCTCCAGGTTGAGCGGCCCCAAGCTGTGAGCATAACTGGCATCTGCTTTGAAGATGTCGATCTTGCGGGGTGTCTGCAGCGAACTCGCGCGTGCTTCAGGATCGGACCGGCTCTCGATTGCACGGTCGAATTGAGCCGTCAGCGTGGCGGGCCCCGCGCGCCGTGCTTGTCGGGTCGCGCCCACAAGCAGGCCGAAGCTCGTTGCGGTTTCCCGCCCCACGGCGAGATGTTGAGCGTGCTCGATGTGTGCTACGGCGCGCAATTGACGGCTCGGGCCGCCATAGAGCGCGGTAAATCTTGCGTTTGCCTGCACGACCGCATCATCGCGTACCTTATCGTGCGTCGCATAGACGTTGCTGTCATAGAGGGTAGCGAGGTCAAATTCGAGCCTCACATCCGCTCCTGCCAGCCGAACCGGGGGACCGGGATCGAGACCGGCACGGGGCAGAGACAAAGGGGTGGTCGGCGCTGCCGATGCGGCTTGGGGCAAAAGGCTCGATCCTGCCAAAAGCCCGATACAGTCGACCCACGCCCTCAGACCCGCGCGCACGGGTCAAAACCAGCGCTCTGAAATGAGGATCGTATCCCCGGGTTGGACGCGATCGGCCGCAGACACACGTGCTCGCCGCTGTGACGCGCCACGCATGACGATAATGTTCTTTGTGTCTGCGCGGAATGTATAACCGCCCGCTACCGATATCGCCTGGAGGATGGTGATGCCGGGCCTGAACGGAACTTCACCCGGCTTCTGCACCTCACCCATGATGTAAAAAGGGCGGTAACGCGTGATCTGCACGCTGACATTGGCCCGCGGGGCGATGTCGCGCGAGCGCAGTTCGTTTGCGATGAGTCGCTCGACCTCCTCAGAGGTGCGGCCTTCGACATGCAGCGTCGAAAGAAGCGGCAGGGAGACGGTACCCCCGTCGCTGACGGTGTAGCTATTGCTGACGGCGTCGACGCCGAACACCGATATGCGAATTTCGTCGCCGGGTGCTAATATGTAGGGCGCAGCGCTGCTCAAGGCGACCGGCAGGCTCGCATAATTCGTAGTGCATCCGCACAATGCAATGAGAATGGGATAGAGCCCCGATCGCGTGAAGCAACGCACTACGTCCTCCCCAGCAGGTGCCTTCATGTTACCGAGAACTGACGAGCCAGGGTGCGTCGCAGGGGGGGGAGAGGCTGAGGCTTTCGGCCATTCTCAAACGGGTGAGCTGGACGAACTTTCGCTACCCGATCGGGTGATCGCAACCGCAAGCGCGATCAGAAGGGGGATCGACCAGCTTCGCGAATACATGTGAGGGGCTGCCAGCGAGAAGATCGTGAAGATCGAGCTTACCGCAAGACAGAGACCGGCAGCACTGCGATCGATCCGACGAGCACGAATAGAGGCGATGATCGGAACGATCACGATCAGGAGCCAACCGAGCAGTGCCAGTATCCCGCCTTCCGCCCACATCAGCAGATACATATTGTGGACCGGAGCACCTTGCGCACTCACGATGCGAAACTGGTCGACGCCGATGCCGATCACCGGCGTATGGGCGACCACGTCCCACGCCTCCTCCATCAACTCGACGCGGCCCGAATAAGTGCCGGCTTCATTGATGTCTCGGTTCTCAAGAGCGGTGTAGACGCGGTGCTCGAACGCCTCGGGAAGGGCAAGTCCTCCCGCCACGCCGAGAGCGGCGAAAAGCATCAGCGCGCCCACGAGGCGGGCGGATTTACGCGTCCCACCAATGAGGAGCATCAGCAGCAATCCTACCGCGGCCGAGGTGAATCCGGTGAAAGAACCCGACAGGATGACGCCGCAGAACAATATCGCCAGGGCGATATATGCCGGAAAGGCGGGTAAGATGCTTGCGCCGGCGAGATAGACCACGAACGGGATCGCCATGGCGGACATCGCGCCGTTCCAGTTCGCGTCAGCCATGAAGCCGCCAAGGCGATGCCCTCCGGTGATGAATTCGGGGCTGATTGCCTGCGCGCGATCGTAATCCGCGCCGGTGGCGACGTAGAAAGCCGTACCGAAAGCTTCCATGGCAACAATGCCTGCGACGATCGCGATCGACGCGCGAATGGCGTGCGCGCGCTCGTTCCAGTTGAGCAGGACCGGAAGGAAGCCGTAAGCGAAACAATATTGCCCGGCGACCACCAGCCAGCGCTCAACGTCGCCGTTGACCGCACTGCCGAGCAGGAGCCCGGCAAGCATCAATCCCAGACCTGCAAACCATAACGGCGTCAGATCGCGGAATGGATTGATGTTCTGTTTGCCCGATGTGAGGAGGAACAGTGCGACCAGGCAAAACAGACAATCGCTCCAGGTGAACAGAAGGCCTGGTACGACGCGCCATGTTGTATAGGGCGCCAGAAAGACCGCGGCTGTCGAAGCGAATACCGCGAACCTCGTTGCGGTGCGTTGCAGGGAAAAACCACCGCGGCCCGCAAAAGGCGTCAATACTGTCTCGCTAGACATCGAGGGGGATAAGCCAAGAGCTTAAGTCAAGCCTAAGGAGGCGGCCTAACTCTTCCACGTCGTGGCGGTAGAAGTCCTCCATTCGCCGACGCGTTTCGGCTGGAAGCGGGGGATAGTCGACCTTGCGCGCAATCAAGCTCCGGCAGCGCTCAAAGGGGCCCCAGCCGCGAAGCGGAGCGGCGACGTGCTTGATCGGGCCTGGCAGCCGGCGCAGGAATAGGGGGACGAGCGCTGCCTGTCCGTCATTCACCCGCTTTGCCACTAGTGTCTGCGCGGGCCATGGGGTGATGCCAAGTGCGCTCGAGACACGGGCGAGGGCGCGCTCGGGGGTATGGGCGACCTCGTCATGCAATAGAATCGTCAACTGCTCGGCGGGAAAATAGTCGAGATATCGCCTTAGATGCTGCGCGTAGAGCCCGTCGGCGAGAAAGCGCCGCACCTTTGTGCGGTTCCAGTCGAGATGTCGGCTGACCTCATGATCCACCTGGCCACGGCGATAAAGCATGCAGAAATCGGAATAAGCGCGCTCGACCGGGTTTCGAAGCTGAACGATAAGCCGTGCCATGGGCAAATGCGCATAAATCCGCGCCGGTGCATTTGCATCGGCCAGATAATCCGCGGACTTTTCCCCAACCAGTTGGTCAGCACGCGCATCGGCAAACCAATCGGCATACCAGCCAAGTCCGCGCGAATATTCGCGGCTGAAAAAATGCGGCTCCGGACCGGGTATGAAAATATCGGCACGCGAGCGAAATTGCTGTGCGATCCATGTTGTCGCAGCCTTGGCAGCGCCGATAACGAGAAAAGACGGAAGACGCGCCTGGGTCATTCTCATCGCGCTGCGCCCGCAAGCACGCCCCTGAGCGCTTCGCCGATCCTCAGCATATCAGCCTCCGTCAGTGTGGGGTCCACTGGGAACATCAGGCTCGTTTCGCCAAGCTCCCGGGCAACCGGCAAGCGCCGCAACGGCCGGAATGGCGTTCCGTCGAAAGCCTGTTCGAGATAGATTTCCGGGCAGCTGCCACTCCCACACGGGATGTGATGAACCAGCAGCTCGGCCATGATCCGATCGCGCGACCAGCCCGGCGCCAGCTCGTCGGGGCGTACAAAGCAGTAATATTTGTAGAAGGCGTGGCCGATACCCGTGGGAAGCCTTGTGCATCGCAAAGCCGGCGCTCCGGGCAGCACCTGGTCGAGAACAGCGGCATTGCGCCGGCGTGCGGCCAGCATGGTGTCGAGTTTTGCAAGCTGGTGGTGCCCGATCGCGGCCTGCATTTCCGTCAGGCGCATGTTGCTGCCAAAGCTCTCGTGGAGCCATCGGAACGTACCTTGCGACGGTCGCGGTGGGGTGTCGGGTGCCTTGCCATGGTCCTTGTAGGACCAGCTGCGACGCCAGACATCAGCGCGGCGAGTAACGACCATCCCGCCTTCGCCCCCCGTGGAAATTATCTTATCCGTGCAGAAGGAAAAGGCAGCGGCGTCACCGAAAGACCCGACCGGGCGGCCATTCAGCGTGGCGCCATGCGCCTGCGCGCAATCCTCGATGATGCGCAGGTCATGGGCGTCCGCCAGCGCGCACAGCTCCTCCATGGGTGCGGGCCACCCTGCCAGATGGACCACGAGAATTGCCCGGGTTCGCGGCGTCAGCGCCGCCGCGACAGTTGCCGCCGTAAGGGTCTGCGTTTCGCGATCGACGTCCGCAAAGACAGGGGAGGCTCCGACAGCAACGACGCAACTGGCTGACGCCATGAAGCTGCGCGCAGGGACAATGACCTCGCTGCCCGGGCCCAAATCGAGTGCGCGTAGTGCCAGTTCGAGCGCCAGCGTGCCGTTTGCGAGTGCGATCGCGTACGGAACCCTGCACCGCTCTGCAAACAGGCGCTCGAATGCCCTGCAATAGTGGCCATGGTGCAGGGCATTGACCTTGCCTGATCGCAGGACTTCACTCACCTCCGATATGACGTCTTCGTCGTAATGCGGCCAACGTGAACAGACCGGGTCCGTCAGCGCGGGTGCGGCCTCGATGGCATTCTGCAAAACCGGCGACATGGATCAGCCGTGCCGCGGCTGAAGCAGGGGGATCGGCGCTCGACCGGACTGGAAAGATATCACCTCCTGATCCTGCTGCTTCGTATGCTCCAGGATCGCCCGTGCAACTGCGCGACATTGGGCATCATTGCCCGCAGCGCTGGCTCGTTCGAGTAGCTGGAAGCGCTCCGCCAGATAGGCCAGCGGCAAAGGCCGCGATTCAGCCTCCAGGATGCCGGGGCATGTCGCCGGCAGGCGCGTTTCCTCGCTGTCGAACAACTCCTCGAAAAGCTTCTCGCCGGGACGCAGGCCCACGATATCGATCTGGATATCGTCACCAGGCTCGAGGCCGGCAAGCCTGATCATGCGCTTGGCAATGTCCATCACGCGGATCGGCTCGCCCATGTCCAACACAAATACGCGTCCACGCTGAGCACCTTTCTCCAGCCCGCGCGCCGCGGCGTGCAGTACCAATTGAACGGCCTCGTGAACCGTCATGAAAAAGCGCTCTATCTCGGGATGCGTGACGGTGAGGGGGCCTCCGTTGCTGAGTTGCCGCTGGAACAGCGGGATGAGCGATCCGCTGGATCCCAAAACGTTGCCAAATCTCACGGTCATGAAACGCGCCGCTTGAGGGCGATCCGCCTCAGCCAGGTCGGCCGCCTGGCAGTACAGTTCGCCCAGCCGCTTGGTGACGCCCATGAATCCCACAGGATTGACGGCTTTGTCGGTGGATACCTGAACCATCGCCATCGCGCCAAAGCGGCTTGCTGCATCGGCGACATTCTGTGTGCCGATAACATTCGTCTGGACACCTGCACTTGGATGCGCCTCTACCAGCGGAACATGCTTGAGCGCGGCTGCATGAAAGACAAGCTCCGGCCGGTGCTCGTCGAACACCTGCATGAGCTGCGAGCGCTGACGGATTGAGCAGAGCAGTGGCTCGCGCTTCAGCGCCGGAAAGGATTCACGGATCTCGAGATCGACCTCGTACAGATTGAATTCATTGGCATCGAGCAGCAGGAGACTCGCTGGCTTGAAACGAGCGATCTGCCGCGCCAACTCGCGCCCGATCGTTCCCCCGGCTCCGGTCACCATCACCCGGCGCCCCGAAATCGTGCGCGCCACGGGATCGGCGTCGATTACGGTCTGGGTGCGCCCCAGAAGGTCCGCCGGCTTGATATAACGCAGATCGAAGATGGGCCGCTCGGACGGGTCGAACTCAACAGGCCCCTGTAGGCAGCTCACCTCGAGGCCGAGGATCTGCGCGTCTGTGACAAGGCGGACCATTGCCGCGCCACGCAGTCGCTCCAGTTGCTCGGCAAACAATATACAGCGCGGCCGTTCGCCCTTTGCCTCGAGCCGTTCAACGATCTCCTTGAGCTGGTCGGGAGATCCCAGAATGGGCACGCCGCGTATGTTGATCTCACCGCCGATGTCCTGCGGCGACAGGATGCCGACCGGCTGGAAGGGCCGGCGCGCGGAGCGCTCGAGTTGGCGCAGCAGGAGTTCGACCTCGTCGACAGGCCCGATAAGCAACGCCGGGCGCGTGGCTCCGGGTAGGGGAAGCGACGGCGTCGGAGGCAGGATCGCGCCGCGGAGATAGTCTGACAACAGGCGCCGAGCGATTCGCAAGCCCGAGAGAATGAGCAGTAATACGAGCCATTGGATGATGGGCGTTGATCGAGGCACCCAGTCCGCGGCGCCCAGCACATATAGCGCTCCATGATAGAGGAGCACCGCACCGGCGCACGCAGCGGCGAGCGAAACTCCATCGTTTAGGGAGGCGAATCGCCACGTGCGCCGGTATGTTCGCAGCGCCAGGAAGACCGCCGCTGCGGTCGCGGCGAAAAAAGGCGTGGCCAGCGGATAGCGCTCGAGCAGGGCATGCGCGGCACCGGCATCGAGGCGAAGATGGAGTGCCGCACTGAGCGATGCCGCAGCGCCGGCAACATCCGCCGCGAGAACGATCGCCGATCTGCATGCGCGTCGGCGCGGAATGAATGTGCGCATCCGCAAATCCTCCTAACGTTCACGAAGGCTGCGCACAGTCGTCGGTCCTTCTTTCTTCGAAGGCGCTCCTCGGCTGCACGCTGGCTGGTCCCTCCCACGATGATGCCCGGCAGCTTAGGCTTCTCCTCGCGCGGGAAAGTACTGCGAAACCGGGCACCCCCTTAAGGAGGATAGGCCGTCCGCCGCACGGATAGGGGTGGCCGACATGGTGGTCGCGTCGCCCCCCATTCCGCAACAACGCAGTTCGGGTTTCGCGATAAAATACAACGATATGGACCAAAGCGGCCGGGTCCAACCACCTGCGCAGAGCGGGTCACCCGAGTGGATGATGACCAAATTCCCGATACGTTGGCCTTGGCTGGGTGCGGTACCGATTACCTCCGGACTGCAAGTTGGGGGACCGGACGATGTTGCTGTTGCCCAAGCGTCGAGGAATCCGCGCCGTTGTGCCGGGCCTGCGCCCCTTGCTCTCTTTTACGCGTGGCCGCGAGGCGTCTTGGCAGCCGCCTTCGGGGAGGTTTCGGAGATGAGTCCGACATTGCGCGGCCTGGAGCCACCGCACCTGCTCCATCTCACGACCAGCCTCGACATGGGCGGATCGCAGACGATGCTGGCCAAGCTGGTCGAGCTATCTGCGGGTGGGGCACGTCAGCCGCGGCACGCCGCAATCTCTCTGATGCGACCCGGGGCGATTGCAGGCCGGCTCCAGAGCAGCGGGTGCCCGGTATATGATCTTGGCATGACGCGCGGGATCCCCTCGCTTGTCGCTTCCGTGCGGCTGCTGCGCATCATCTCGGCGGTGCGCCCGGACCTTCTGCAAGGGTGGATGTACCATGGTAATTTGGCCGCGAGTGTTGCCGAACTGGCAACCGGGACGCCCGTAGTCTGGAACGTGCGGCATTCGCTCAACGCTCCCCAATGCGAAAAGAAGAGCACGCGCCTGCTGTTGAGGCTGAGTTCGCGGCTCGCTCATCGAACCCGCGCAATCATCTACAATTCGCACGTTGCCGCGAATGAGCATGAGGCCATTGGATTTCCGGCCGATCGCACGATCGTGATACCCAATGGTTTTGACTGCACGCGCTTCCACCCCACGCGCTCGCGCCGCGTGGACGTACGAGCGCTATTCTCCATTCCGGAAGGGCCGATGCTTTTATGCATGGCAGCACGGCTCCATCCGATGAAGGACCACGCCAGGCTGGTCGAAGCGGTCGGCCGCGCGCGATCGGCGGGGCACGACTTTCACCTCTTGCTTGTAGGCCCGGGGCTGGAGACGCCACCGCGCGCGCTAAGTCAGGCAATTGCTCGCACGCTCCCGCCCGATCGTGTGACGCTTGTCGGCGAACGCTCGGATCTCGACGAATGGCTTGCAGGCGTGGATGTGCTGGCGCTGCCGTCCGCCTGGGGAGAGAGCTTTCCCAATATTCTCGGCGAGGCGATGGCATGCGGGGTTGCCTGCGTGGCAACCCGCGTCGGTGACTGTCAGCACATCCTGGGTCAAAGCGGCCTGGTCGTTGGGCCGAGTGATACCGAACAACTCGCGGGTGCGCTGGTTCGGCTCGCATCGTTGGGAGCGCAAGATCGCCGCCGACTCGGCGATATCGGTCGAGCACGGGTTGTCGAGCACTTCTCGCTGGAGAGCGTCGGCCACCGATACCGTCGCCTTTATGAGCGGCTGCTCAACGACGATGCTAACATATTCACCAGGTTGCCAACGGCGCGGCCGGAGGTCGCAGCCGGAGCGGGTCCGTCATGAAGGTCATTGTGCTCGCAAGCCTGGCTTATTCCCTCGTCAATTTCCGCGCTGCCTTGTTGGAGGATCTTAAACGCCGGGGTCATACGGTGCTCGCCTGCGCGCCGGACGAGGATGCAGAGGTTCTAGCGCGTCTGGGGGAAATGGGAATTGCGTTCCGCAAGATTCCGATGGATCGAGCAGGCCTGAACCCGTGGAGCGATGTTGCCACGCTCGCAGCTTACGTCCGCTTGTTTCGGGCCGAAAAACCGGATCTCATCCTCGCCTATACCCAAAAGCCAATCGTCTATGGCGGAATCGCAGCGCGCATCGCGACGCGGAAGGCGGCTTTTCATGCGATGGTCTCGGGCCTCGGGCACATATTCAGCGATTGCTCGGACAGTGGCTTGCATCCCCTGCGGAGACTCGTCGCCCTACTGTATCGGATCGCAACTGCGCGGGCTCGCTCGATCGTCGTGTTCAACGAGTGCGATGGGTCCGACATGCGAGCTTGGGGGCTAATCGCCCCGGATCGGGCCGTGGTGCGGGTTCCCGGATCGGGCATCGACCTTGAGCGGTTCGCCAAGGTTCCCGTTCCGTGCGGCCCGCCCCTGTTCTTGATGGTCGCACGCATGCTGCGTGACAAAGGAGTCGTCGAGTTCATCGAAGCAGCCAAACGCATTCGCGGAAAGTGGCCGCAGGCGCGGTTCCAGATGTTGGGATGGCTGGACGAAACGCAGCGCGGCTTCTCGCGCGAGGAACTCCAAGCGCTGCTGGCTGGCAGCGGTGTGGAGTATTTGGGCCATACACGCGACGTGCAGCCCTATCTTGCCTGCGCGAGTGTCTTCGTTCTGCCGACCTATTATCGCGAGGGTCTACCCCGTACGATCCTGGAAGCAATGGCGGTCGGTCGGCCGATCATAACGACGAATATGCCCGGCTGTCGTGAAACGGTGATCACAGGCTTCAATGGCTATCTTGTAAGCCCACGTGATCCGATCAGCCTCGCGGAGGCCATGACACGCTTCCTTGAGCAGGAGGCGTTGGCGTCTGCGATGGGGAAGCGCTCGCGATGGCTCGTCCGACGCAGGTTCGACGTGCGCAGGGTCAACGCGCTCTTGCTCCAGGCCATGCTCCCGCCCACTGCGAGCGCAATCCAGCGAGCGGTGAGGGCGCGTGGTCTGACCGACTACCGGCTGGTCGAGATCTCGCTGACGCTTTGTCTTGCTCTTCTGCTCCTGCCGCTTGGTGTGCTCACCGCTGCAATCGTGTGGGCGACTCTCGGGAGGCCGCTCCTGTTCGTCCAGCGGCGCACCGGCGCTGCGGGAAAGCCCTTTGCGCTACTCAAGTTTCGAACAATGCGCGACGAGCGTGACGAGGAGGGCCGGCAGTTGCCGGACGCGCATAGGCTGGGCCGGACGGGACGGCTCCTCCGCCGCAGTCGCCTCGATGAGATCCCTGAAATCCTCAATATCCTCAAAGGACACATGGCGCTGATCGGGCCACGCCCCCTGCTGCCCGAGACAATTGCGGCGCTGGGCGTACAAGGCCTTTCACGTTGTGCGGTGCGGCCCGGCCTTACCGGGTGGGCGCAGGTCAATGGCAATACTCGGCTTACCGAGCACGAGAAGCTCGCCCTCGACCTATGGTATGTCCATCGGCGCTCGCTCTGGCTGGACCTGCGTATCCTAGGTCGTACGCTCATCATGCTCATCGCCGGGGAGAGGATCGACCCGGTGCAGATCGGGAGGGCGTATGCGGGCGCTGCTGATCGGGGCGGTTGAGGGTACGCGCGTCGCCATGCACGCGATCGCCGCGGCCACCGGATGGGAACTAGCGGGCCTGCTGACACTACCAGCGGCACATGCGGCGCGCCATTCCGATTATGCCGACCTTGCAGGAGATGCCTCGGCGTTTGGGGCGAGCCTGATTTTCGGCGAGACCGGCAATGAGCCGCAGACGATTGCCGCCATCCGCGCCCTTAAACCCGATATCAGCTTCGTTGTAGGTTGGTCCAAACTGTGTGGGCAAGCGTTGATAGAGGCGGCGGGTGGCCGGATGGTCGCCTATCATCCCGCGCCCCTGCCGCGCCTACGGGGACGTGCCGCCATCCCGTGGACCATTCTGCTCGACGAGCCGGTGAGCGCTTCGACCTTGTTCTGGGCGCGCGGCGGCGTCGACGAAGGCCCAATACTCGCGCAAAGCTTCTTCCTGGTCTCGCCGGAGGAAACCGCTGCTTCTCTCTATGCAAAACATATGCATGCTTTGCGTCAGGCGTTGGGCGCCCTGTTGCCCGAGTTGCTGATGGGCGACCCACCCGGCATGCCGCAGGATCCGTGTCTCGCAACCTACGGTGCGCGCCGCCGGCCGACCGACGGCGAAATCGACTGGCACGCCTCAGCAGACGTCATTCATCGGCTCGTGCGCGCTGTCGGGCGGCCCTACCCGGGGGCATTCACGTCTTTGAAGAACGCTCGCGTCCGGGTGTGGCAGACCCGTGTGGAGCCGGAGCGGTCGCGTCATCACGCCATTCCGGGACAGATCGTCGCGGTCGATTCGACCGCGTTCGCCGTGAGCTGTGGTGACGGTAAGCTGATCTGGGTCACCGATCATGTGTGTGAAGCAGGCCCAACCCCGGGGCTGCATGCAATCCTCGGAGCGCGAGCGACATGACCTTGCTGGACCGCATTTCGCGTGCGCTTGTCATCGCACCACATCCTGACGACGAGATATTGGGATGCGGCGGCACAATTGCGCGGCTGACGCGCGCCGGCGCCGACGTCCAGGTTGCGATCGTGACACGGGGTCGCGAGCCTCGCTTCGCCCGCTCGGCCGTGGAGCAGGTTGCCAATGAGGCGCTCGCGGCGCATCAATCGCTCGGCATCAGCGCAACACACTGGCTCAATCTCCCGGCTGTTGAACTCGACACAATACCCCAGGCCGACATCAATGCGGCACTTTGCGGGGTAATTGAAAAGGTAGAACCCGACACTGTGTTCCTGCCTTTCGCAGGCGATATCCACCTCGACCATCGGGTCATATTCGAGAGCGCGTTGGTTGCGATGCGGCCGTTGCGACAGGTTTATCCGCGGCGCATTCTTGCTTACGAGACATTGTCTGAAACGAACTGGTCAACACCCTGTGCAACAGCCCCGTTCGTTCCCAATCTCTCGGTCGATATTGCCGATACCTTGGCGAACAAACTCGACGCATTCCGTTGTTATGCCTCGCAACAGACGAGTTTTCCGCACGAACGTTCGATCGAGGCGCTGCAGGCACTTGCAACCTTGCGAGGAGCCACGGTTCACCGTCGTGCTGCCGAGGCCTTCCTCCTAATTCGCGAGGTCGCATGACGATGCCTGCAGCTGGTGCGCCTGTGCGAGGGGCTGGAAAGCGCAGCCTGACCGCGCTGATTAGTTCCGCGGGGCGGCGTGTCGCCCTTATGAACAGCTTCAGACGGGCAGCGGCGGAGCTTGATATCGATCTACGGGTCCTTGCCTGTGATCGCATGCCGGAATGGAGTTCCGCCTGCCAAATGGCGGATGATTGTTTTCAAGTGCCGCCGGTGAAGGATGGAGCCTACATCCCGGCCCTCAAGAGGATCTGCGAACAAGAGGCGGTCGATCTGCTTGTCCCGACGATCGATCCCGAACTTGCGCTACTCAGCGCCGCGCGCAACGACTTTCTCGCACAAGGAATTGCGATCGCGGTCAGCGATCCCACGGTGATCGGCTTGGCCGGCGATAAATTGGCAACCGCCAATCAGCTCGCAAGTGCTGGCATGCCGACCCCGCGCTCCGCCTCGCTTGAGCAAGCATTGCTTGATCCGGATGCCTGGAGCGGCGCGATCGTCGTAAAGCCGCGGCATGGCAGTGCCGGCCGAGATATTCATATCCTCCCATCGGCGCATGCACTGTCTGCGTTACCCCGCACGGGTGAACCGCTGATGGTTCAGGAACTGCTGACCGGCGACGAATATACCGTCAACATCTTCATTGACGACGACGGGGCGCTGCGGGCGGCGGTGCCGCATCGGCGCGTGGCGGTGCGCGCAGGGGAGGTAGAGAAAGGTGTGACCGCCCGTATCCCGCTTCTCGAGCAGTTGGCCGTGCGCCTCGCCGCGGCGCTACCGGGCGCGAGGGGGCCCCTTTGCTTCCAGGCGATGCTTGGCGCGGATGGCGCTGCTTCGATATTCGAGATCAATGCTCGCTTCGGAGGAGGTTATCCGCTCGCGGACCATGCCGGTGCCCCTTTCGCACGGTGGATGCTTGAGCAACGCTGCGGGATGGAAGTGAGTGCTCATGACAATTGGCGGAGCGGCGTAACAATGCTGCGCTATGATGATGCGGTCTTTCTCTAGCGACCAAACCGTCGGGGTCGTCTTCGACCTCGACGACACGCTCTATCTTGAGCGCGATTATGTGCAGAGCGGTTTTTCGGCTGCGGGTGCCTGGCTGCAGCGCGCGCGCGGTATTGAGGGCCTTGAACGTGAAGCATCTCGGCTGTTTCGAAATGGCCAGCGGCAGCGCATATTCGATTTTGCTTTGATTGAACTCGGTATCGAGCCCTCGAGCGACCTGGTGTCCCGGCTCGTGCACGCATATCGAAGCCATTGTCCGTCTATTCGCCTTGAGCCCGACGCTCGCGCCTTCATCCGCAGCCACAATCCCGGGAGCCTTGCAATCGTGACCGACGGATGGGCGCTGCCGCAGCGTCGCAAAGTGTCGGCGCTCGGATTGCGCCAAAGCGGAATAGAGACGATCATCTACACAGATGATTGGGGTCGAGGCTTCTGGAAACCGCACCACCGTGCATTTGAATGTGTGGAGCGCTCGATGCCGCACTGCTCTGCTTTCCTCTATGTGGCTGACAACCCGGCCAAGGATTTTTTTGCTCCGAGGCAACGCGGATGGCTCACTGTTCAGCTGGCGCGCGCTGAAAGACTTCATCGCACGAGCCCCGCCGGCGTAGAATACGCGCCCGATCTGGTGATCACTTCACTGGAACAATTGGATGTGGTGAGCGCCCTAACTTCCAGTTGCAGCACACGAGCCCGCGCGAGCCAATAGATGCATGTCGCCTTTGTGCTGGCAGGTCTCGGTGCAGGCGGAGCCGAACGCGTCGTGAGCCTCATCTCGAGCGCGCTCGTAGCGCGCGGCGCCCAGGTCACGGTTTTCGCCTTCGACTCCCCCGACGAGCCGGTCTACCATCGCTTCGATGCGCACGTGCGCCTCGTCAGGCTGGGAATTGCGGGAGGGACGACCAATGTGCCCGCCCGCATAGCCACGCTTCGACGCGTGATCAGGACGGACAAGGTCGATCTGGTCGTGTCCTTTCTGACCAAGATCAACGTCGTGACGCTAACCGCCGCACTCGGTCTGTCCGTTCGGGTCATAGTGTCGGAGCGGAACAATCCCCGTGCGCAGAAGATGAGCCGCTGGTGGAAGGCTGGCTTGTTCTTTCTGTACAGCCGCGCGGATGCGATCGTCATGCAGACCCAGCGCAGCCTTTACTGCCTGCCACACCGTTTCCGTCGTTCAGCCTATATCGTCCCCAATCCGGTGGGCGAAGTCCCGACTTCGACTGGAGACCCGGACACCAGGAGACTGGTGGCAGCCGGTCGGCTCACCGAGCAGAAAGGATTTGATCTGCTTATCCAATCCTTCGCGCTCATGGCGTCTCAGGCGCCCGAGTGGGATCTCACCATCTGGGGCGAGGGACCGGAGCGGGCGAAACTGGAGCGGCAGATCCAGGCGGCGCAGCTGGAAACCAGAATTCACTTGCCCGGATTGAGCGCCGCTACCGCTTCGTGGACACAAGGGGCCGGCATCTTTCTCCTGACGTCGCGTTATGAAGGTTTCCCCAATGTATTGCTCGAGGCCATGGCGGCAGGCTTGCCAGTTGTCGCTTTCGACTGCGACTTCGGTCCCGCTGAGTTGATTGTGCACGGCGAGAATGGATTGCTGGTGAGCAATGGCGACGTCACGGCGTTCGCCGAAGCAACACTTGCGCTGATCCGCGATCCGGATCTGCGGTCAAAGCTCGCGCGCGCCGCGCGGACGACGGCCAATAGGTACGATCAACGCGCCGTTGTGGACCGCTGGTTGCGCCTGATCGACCAAGCGGATGACTGATAAACATACCAAATAGGATACATTTTATCTCGATGCGGTGATGATCACGCGCAACGGAGTTTAGAAACCTAAAGAACCTCCAGGCCAATGCCATGGTAAAACCTGAATCGTCAAAAGAGAGTGGCAGGGGGCCGCTCTTGGCGACATGTTTGTGCGCAGGGGGGGTAACCATGAAAACCGATTCGGCGGTTGGTATCGTGGGTGGCAACGAACTGGTCAGAGAGGGTTTAAGCAGGATCCTTTCGGACCAAGGATTTCGCGTCTTGAGCACCGCGCCGACGGTGGACGCTTTTTCTGCCCACATGGATCATGTGGATATAGTGCTCGTCGACTCTACCATCGAGGATGTATTGTCCAAGATAGAAGGTCTCAAGTCTATCCGCTCCGATCTAAAGGTTGTTCTTCTTTCTGATACCTTCTCTGCTGAGGAGGTCAGGAGCGCGTTTCAATCCGATGCGGTTGACGGCTACGTGGTCAAGGTTATCGGCTGTCAGGCGCTTGGGGCAACGCTGTTACTCGCGGCCGCGGGGGAGAAGGTTTTTCCGTCACAACTGGCCCAGGCCTTGAATCAGGACACGCCGGACCTGGCCATTCGTGCTGGTTACGAATCGCTTGTTGTTTCCAATCTGTCTACGCGCGAGTCTGAAATCCTGAACTGCCTGGTGTCGGGCGATGCGAACAAGATGATCTCGCGCCGGCTCAATATCTCCGACGCGACGGTCAAGGTTCACATCAAGGCAATCCTACGCAAGCTGAAGGTAACGAATCGTACTCAGGCGGCCATCTGGGCGGTGAGCCATGGCATCTCTAGAACAGAAGAAAAGCCGGTCCCGCCGAATGCCCTCAACGACGCGCTGCCTTCGCGAACGCAACCGCACCGGCTGGTAGCAGCGCTAGGTTGAAAAGGATGTGCGCAGCGCTGGCGCCTACGGCGCCAAGCGCTGGCACGAAGAGAAACAGGCCGGCGTAGAACAGCGCCGCCGACACGATTACAGCCATCAGCAGCTGTTTTTCCGCCCCGACAACGATGAGGGCGGGGCGCAACGCGCTTCCACATAGAAAAAGACACGCGGCGACAGACTGGAGCAGCAGCGGCAATGCGGCTTCTGCGAAACGGGGACCTGCAAGCGACTGTACAAATGAATTGCCACCCACCGCAACAAGCAGCACGAATGCCAAGCCAACCGCGGCCGAGACGATCTCGATCTGGAATACAAGGCGGCGAAAGCCCGGTACGTCGCCGCGCGCCCATAATCGACTGAGATCGGGAAGCGCCACTTGCTGCACCATCGTGCCGCCTTTGATCGCCATAAGGGTGATCCGCCGCGCAAAATTATAGACGCCAGCACTCGCCGGCCCAGCCAGTCCGCCGACGATCAGAACGTCCAATTGCTGCGTACTTTTGCGCACTAGCGCCGCCGCGTTGACCGCAACGGTGAGACGCCAATATCCTCGTAGGATATCGTGGATATCGGAAAGTCTGGCACTAAGGAAGTTCGCGTATCCGTGCCGGGCAAGTTCGCGCAGCGCAAGAAGCGCCAGCGCCAGCCGATACATCCAAAGCACCACCACAAGCCAAATCAGAAGATGCCACGTTGACCCATGGACTATCAAGAGGAGCGCTACGCCGGCCAGCCTCACTGCAGCGCTCGCGGGTTCCAGCCAAGCGAACTGCCGAAAACGGTCGAACAGGCGCAAGACACCCACGGGGGTTGAAGAGATTGCGGCGAAAACAGACAGACAATACCAGCGTGCGAGGCTTTCGGTGTCGGCACTCCAGCTTAACAGCCAACCGGCAACGGGAACGCTGGCCCACGCTATGCCCCCCGCCGCCGCAGCGCCCGCGAAGTCTGAAAGCGTGCCAAGCTTGACGAGAGCGGCAAAGCGACGGTGTTCGCCTGCCTCGAGCGCGCGGGCACCGTAGCGGATCAGCGGCTGCCAAGTCTCGAGCCGGACGAGCTGATCGATTAGAGTTCCGTAGCTTTCGAGCATCGCAAAGACGCCCAGCATTACAGGCCCAAGCAAACGCGCCATCAAGGCGAGCACCAGCATGTTGAGCGCCATGGCCGACACATTCCCACCGGCGAGATGGGCGACGTTGCGAAGCGTTTTGGCCAGCAGCGGATTGCCTGCCGTAAAGTTGCGGACCGAAGTGATTAAAGATGGGCGCGGGCTGTCAACGCCCTTCCCCAGCCTCGCACCCCCTTCGCTCGACGGATGTGGAGGAAGCAACATGCTCCGACGCATAGACGTGGCGGCATGGGATGCGAGTTCCACTCCGATCTACCCATTCAGAGGTACATATCGCTGCTCGCTGCCCGTACGCGTCGCCCGGGGGCCAAGGAAGTAACCCCCCTGCGCGATAGCGAGGACCCGAGCGTGCGTTACCAATAAGCCGGAAGAATCACGTCGAGCGGGTGGGCGATGGGCACGATCATCGAGAGGCAGTCGGCAGGACGCGCTTCACCTGCGGCTCAACCAACAAACGATGATGGTGAAGATTTCCTGCGCATTCTCTGGCGCCGACGCACGCTTCTGCTTGCCTCTATTCTGCTTGGGCTCACCGCCGCACTGCTCATCATCGAGGTCGTGCCAGCGCGCTACTCCGCAAGGGCAGTGATGCGGGTCGATACCGATGACATCGACAGCGCCAGCGCGCAGGCGACACTCTCGTCCACACGTGAGCTCGAACTGCGACGCGATCACCAGATCGAAACGCAACTTCAACTGCTGAGCTCGCGCCCTCTGATGCGACAGGTCGTGCGGCAACTCGCATTGTGGGATGATCCCGAATTCAATCCTAACGGCGACATTTATGGCAAGGCCGCAGCCGGCCGGCTGACGAAAACCTCCGCTGTTAAGCGGCCGCCTACTCCGTCGCCGCTCCTGATTGAAGGCGTAACGGATCGGCTGATGAGGACGGTGCGCGTCGCCCAGGACGGTCAGACGAGCTTCCTCAACATCGACGTTTCGTCGACCAGCGCCGGCAAGGCAGCGCGGATCGCGAACAAGATTGCCTCCACCTACGTGCAAAGTCAGGTTGACGAAGAGAAGGCCTCCAACCAGCGCGCGATCCAGGCGCTCAGCCGCCAGGTGTCGGATCTGCGCAATCAGCTCATTGCGCTCGAGCGGGGCGCGGCCACCTATAAGCGCGCACATCGGCTCGATGGCACGCCGTCCGACGACAATCGTGCTGGCGAGATCGGCCAGCTCGCTGGCGCACTTGCGGTTGCGCGGAGCGCGCGGGCGGAGGCCGAGGCGCGCGCGAGCTCCCGATCCGGTTCTGGCGCAAGCCTATCGTCGCCGTTGCTCACCGATCTTCGGGACGAGGAAACACAGGCGCGCCGCCATCTGGCCGAGCTCACAACGATGTACGGGCGCGGTCACCCGGAAGTTCGAAAGGCCGAAGCTCAGTTGAGCGAGATAGGTCGCAGCATGGCCGCGGAGAGCGAGCGAGCCCGCCAGCAACTCCTGTCGGAAACGGCGGCGCTGCGTGCGCGCGAGACGCAGCTCGCGCGCGAGGTCGAGGCGGCCCGCTCGCGCTCGCTCAATGATGTGATCACCGGCGTCCCGCTCGCCGACATGGAACGCAACGGCGACGCCACCCGCGCCGTCTATGTCAGTCTGCTGGGCCGGCTCGACGGGCTTATGCGCGAAAACGAACTAGTCCGGCCGGATGCAACGCTGGCGTTTCAGGCCCTGCCGCCGACGAGCCCGAGTGCACCCAAGGTCAGCCGGATCCTGGTCGTCGCAGTTGCTGCGTCGGGTCTGTTCGGCCTCATTCTGGTCCTCATCGTCGAACAGCTCGACACCAAGGTGCGAACCCCAGGGCAGGTTGAACGTCTCACTGGCCTTCGCACATTCGGCATGTTGCCGCAGGTGCTTCCTCGCAACCGCGACCGGCTGACGCATGCGGAGCGTATCGATCAGCCCTATTCGGCCTTCACGGAGGAAGTGCGTAGCATTTGCACCAAGGTCTCGCGGCTCCTCCCGTCGGGCCGCGGAGGCATCATCCTCGTCTCTTCGGCCGAGCCCGGAGACGGAAAGACCACTGTCTCACTCGCAATGGGCGCAGCTGCCGTGGCAACGAAACGGTCCGCGATCGTCGTTGACCTCGATCTGCGGCGGCCCGAGGTTGCGCCGGGTGGGGGGGCAGCGCTCGAGGCCGGAGATCTCATCGACTATCTCACGGGGGCTGTTCCACTGGAGCAGGCGATCCGCTCCTATCCGGGGATGCCTGCGCTACAGCTCATGAGCGCGGTCCGGCCCGCTTCTGACCCGGGCGCGCTGGTCGCTTCGCAACGGCTACCGGCTCTGCTCGAGCAGCTGCGTGCGCGCTTCGACCTGGTCATTCTCAACACGCCACCTGTGTTGGCAGTGCATGATGCCGCCGCCGTGTCACCGCTCGCCGACGTGATCCTGCTGGTGGTGGGATGGGGCCGAACATCACGGCATAAATTGATTGCTGCCGTTGGGCAGGTTGAGCATGCCAGTGGCGTCGTCTTCAACCATGTTCCGGTCCGCGCCCATACGCGAACCAGCTATGAGCAGTATATCCACGATCATGGTTCGGGTGGTCCGAGTGGCCACGGTGCGTGGCGTCGGCCGCTGCGACATGCGCTATCATGGCGTCATATCGGCCGCAGCCTCGAGGCGTAAATGGTCGGAGACTCGTCCAGTTTGAGCGGGCCTGCCGACCGCATCGCAACCGAACATCTGGAGCCGTGCTCGGGGCCCGGCGGACCGGGCGGGGAGAAGCGGGCGCTTGGGTGCGATACCGATGATCCGGACAGTACAGGCTGCTCGGTTTTGCTGGTCGACAGCCGTCCACTCACGCGCGACTGTCTAGTCGTTGCACTGGAAAGCGTCGGACTTAAGCGCGTCAAAGCAATGTCGAGCGTCGGAGAGGCAAGCGCCTATCTCAATGGTGGTGGCACCGCCGGGGCGATCCTACTCAATCTCTCGGTCGATCCGCTGGACGAAGCGAGCTTGGTCGGGCTCGTCAAGCCACTGCGCGGCCCGGCTCTCGACAGACCGCTCCTGCTTCTCATGGATCGTGCTGATGGACGCCAGGCTGCGATGGCCTTGCGTCACGGCGTTCGCGCCTTGCTCAACCGGGACTTGCCGATACGCCTCACGTCGGCTGCCATCGACCTTGTAAGGATGGGCTGGGTTCTAATTCCTAACGACCTCATGCCCGCGATCGAGGCGGAACTTACCAACGGAACCCGCGGCGCTTCCCTTTCGCTGTCACTCACCAATCGCCAGCGCGAAGTCTTGCACCATCTCCAGACGGGCATGGCCAACAAGGACATTGCGTCGATGCTTGGCATCAGCCACCGAACGGTCAAGACGCACGTCCGCGAGCTTATGAAGCGCTTCGGCGTGTCGAACCGCACGGGCGTTGTGGCGCGTGCGTCTCAATTGCTGGGCACGCCCTCGCTCAGCAGCTAGATCATGCTCATCCTTGCGGGAGAGACCCGCCGGGCGCGCCTTGGTCGCATATGCACCTAAGTACCTGTCGCGACCGTCACGAACCGAGTCCTCACGGTTTCAATGATGTGGCGGAGATTAACGGCGCCGGCCGGGAATGGACGGGGCATCTGATCAGCCGAGAAGCTTGTCGTAGAGTCCCATGACTTGCTCTGCGTGACGCTGCTCGCCGAAGCGTGCACAGGCGTCGACGCGCGCACGTTTCCGGATCTCGGTGCTCAACGAAGGCTGGTCGAACAGCTCGACAAGCGCCGCCGCCATTTCCAGCGGCCGATCCGGCGAAACCAACATGCCCAGCGAGCCGCCGCGCAGCGCCTCGGCATTCCCGCCGGAGCGGGTGGCTATAACGGGCACGCCGACGAGCATCGCTTCGATCAGGGTGCGGCCGAAAGGTTCGTCGATTGCTGGCACTAGCAGGGCGTCGCAGCCGGCAAGCCAGCGCGGGCCAGGCGTCCTGTAGCCGAGCAGGTGTACTGCCTGCGCGACTTCCTTCTGCACGGCATGAGCGGTGAGCTGGGCTGCAGTATAGTCGATTTCCTCGCCGAAGATGAGGCCATGGATTTCGAGGTGCGGACGCATTCGGCGTGCCTGCGCGATCGCTTCGATAAACATGAAGGGCCGCTTGCGGCCGATCAGCGCGCCGGAAAATGCCACCAATCGCGCTTTTGGTGGGCAACCAATCTCCGTGCAGAGCGACTGGCGGACCGCGCGAGCATCGTAGCGCGCATGCGTGTCGAAAGGGCTGTGAATGACCGTGCCGCTCCGCCCGCGGAAAAAGGAGGATTTACTCAGCGAATATTCCGACACCGAAATGACCTGGTCTGCAAGCAGCGGGGCTACATAGCGTAGCCCAAGCGCGTCGGCCTTGCTGCGGTGATGCCAAACAAGCGATGCTCCCGCGAGCTTGGCTGCAAGCGACCATGCCGCATGTGTGCGGCCGTCATTCGTGTGAACGATGCTGATCTTGCGTGATCGCAGCGCGCGGCATGTCGGCCACAGCGAGGAGATCAGGTGGAAAAGGTCGGACGGGCGCAGATGCCGGCCATGCACCAGATCCGGAACGTCCGTGACTTCCTCGCACGCGACACCTTCACGCTCGAAAAGCGCGGCTATTGCTCCGCGCTTGTTCTGGACGAAAACGATCGGTTCGTACCGCGTCCGGTCCAGGTTCTTGATCAGCCCAAGCGTGGACAGGTGACTGCCACCGATCAGATCGCCCACGAAGGGAAAGGCGATGCGCACCGAAGAAGGAGTGCGCGTCGCATCGTTCTCCACAGAAGCAGGCGCGTGGTGCGCGTCTAGGACCTCACCCGTCACGCGGCTCGGGCTGTTGTGCCGGCCGCAGCATAATAGCTGCTATGCCAACGCACAAACTCCGCCACGCCATCGCTGATCGGCGTTGCGGGCGAATAGCCCGTGAGTGTGCGCAAGAGCGTGGGATTGGCAAAGGTTACGGGAACGTCACCGGGTTGCATCGGGAGCAGGTTGAGCTTCGCCTTGCGTCCCAGGCAGGTTTCGACGACGTTGATGAAGTCCATTAGCGAAACGGGTTGGCCGCCACCGATGTTGACCACCCGGAATGGTGCCGAAGGTGAAACGAAGTCACCCGCTGCAGTCTCGATAGTACTGGGCGCAAGTGGTGCAAGCCGGATAATAGCTTGTACCAAATCATCGACATAGGTGAAGTCTCGCGCCATCGCGCCGTGGCCGTAGACGTCGATCGGCTTGTCGTGTTGGATCGCGTCGACGAACCGGAAAAGCGCCATGTCCGGCCTACCCCAGGGCCCGTAGACCGTGAAGAAGCGGAACATCGTCGCAGGAATATCGAACAGGGACGAATAGCTGTGGGCCATCGCCTCCATACCCGATTTCGTTGCGGCGTATAAGCTCAGGGGCTCACTGGCGCGGTCGCACTCGCTGAACGGGATCTTGGCGTTGGCCCCATAAACCGAGGAGGTCGAGGCCATCAGCAGATGGTCGGGGCTAAGCTCGCGTGCGATTTCCAGCACCGCCCACGATCCCACGAGGTTGCTTGTAACATAGGCCCCCGGCTGCTCGATCGAGTAGCGCACGCCGGCTTGTGCTGCGAGATGGATGATGCAGTTCGGCGCAGAGGCAAGTGCCGCCTCTCGCAAAAGGGGCAGGTTCTCGACCATGCCTTCTACGAATTGGAAGCTCGGATAGGCTCCAAGCTGACGCAGCCGCGCACGCTTGAGCATGACGTCATAATAGCTCGTCATTCCATCATATCCCACGACCACATTGCCCTGCTCGAGCAGATGTTTCGCCAGATGAAAGCCGATGAACCCCGCGGCACCCGTGATGAGGTAGCGGCTCATTCCGCCGCTTCCAGCGTAACGCGGGGCAGGTGCTCTGTGCCGTGGCCAAGACCGTGATATGCGAAACCCTCACGCTCGACCTCCGCGGGCACATAGACGTTGCGCAGGTCGACTATGATTGGCTGCGCCATGGATCGCTTCAACTCCGCCAGGTCGAGTGCGCGGAAAGAGTCCCACTCGGTGACGATCACGAGAACGTCCGCCGCTTGCGCCGCAGCATAGGCGGAAGGGAGATAGCTAAGCTGCGGGAACTGACGCTCCATCGCGCTCATGCCTTCGGGATCGAACGCCTGCACGCGAGCGCCGGCTGCGATCAGCCGATTGGCGAGCGGAATTGCAGGAGTCTCGCGGATATCGTCGGTATTGGGCTTGAATGTCAGCCCAAGCAGCGCGACGGTCTTGCCGCGTACACTCCCCCCCGCCGCGGCGATGACGCGGTCGGCCATTTGCGCCTTGCGCTCCTCGTTGATGCTGATCGTGGTTTCGATCAGCCGTACCGGTCGGTGATGGTCTCGCGCGACACGCGCCAGTGCCTGTGTGTCCTTCGGAAAACAGGAACCACCATAACCCGGCCCGGCATGCAGGAACTTGGGACCGATCCGCCGGTCCAGGCCAATCCCGCGCGCGACTTCCTGAACATCGCCGCCGACCACCTCGCATAGATCCGCAATCTCGTTGATGAAGGTTATCTTCATCGCAAGGAAGGCGTTCGCGGCATATTTGATCAGCTCCGCGGTGCGCCTTCGTGTAAATAAGATTGGTGCCTGGTTGAGAAACAGCGGTCTATAGACCTCATCCATGAACGGGCGTGCTCGGTCATCTTCAAGCCCGATGACGATCCGGTCAGGACGCTTGAAGTCTTCGATCGCAGCACCTTCACGCAGGAACTCGGGATTGGAGACAACCGCGATGTCGGCGGCGGGATTGATAATCCGCACGATCTTCTCAATCTCGTCTCCGGTCCCGACAGGAACCGTTGATTTAGTGACTAGAACGGTAAACCCTTTGGCGGCTCGAGCGACCTCCGCGACCGCGGCATGAACATAGCTCACATCGGCCGCTCCATCGCGCCGCTCGGGCGTCCCAACACCGATGAACACGACCTCCGCCTGCTCGACGGCCTCGGAAAGCGAGGTAGTGAAAGTCAGCCGGCCCGCTGCAGCATTGCGCTCGACAAGGCTTTCGAGTCCCGGCTCATAGATGGGCATCTCGCCCATGTTGATCTTTGCGATCTTTATGGCGTCATTATCGACGCAGACCACACGGTGTCCGAAGTCCGCCAGGCAGGCGCCTGAGACCAGACCGACATAGCCCGAACCAACCATTGCGATCCGCATGATTTGCCCTTTGCTTGAACCCGCCACATGGCGGCCTTGCCTCAACGGGATAGGATTGCGCGATCACACGGCATACTCACCCAGAAGGGGTGCAGACCGGCGCATCACGGTTAAGCCGGATCGTGCAAAGCTCGATTCTGGCGACCTCGCCGCAAGACCGTTCCTGCTGCGAACATGCCGACCAGCAGTGTGGCCCAGGTGCCGGGCTCCGGAACCGGAGCGGTGTCGAATGCGACATCATCGACTTCAAAGGCTGTCGGGGAGGCAAAGCTGATCGTCTTCAATCGCTCGCCCGCGCCAAGTTTGAAGAAGACCCGGCGGTTGCCCCGCCGCGATGTCGCGCTTCCGTATCCGGAAGCGATAATGTCGCTGCCATGAAGCGTAACCGTGTTGCTGGTCGACACGATCGTCAGCAGATTGTCTCTGTCGATCGATCCCCAGTAAAAGCTGAAAGCAAGCACAGGGCCACCGGAATAATGCGCAAAATCAAGCGTTGCCGCCCCGGATGTGCCCGACCCCGGGACCGAAAGATAATGCGTCAGATCGCCCGCCGGATTATAGCCGCGGTGCGGCACCAAACCCTGCAATATGCTGTATTGGCTTCCCGGAGCGAAGCTAATGCCAGCCGGCAAATTTGAACTCTCGAAATCGATGACGGTTTGCCCCGTATAGCCGGGATCGGGAGCCCCTGGCATGCTCCCAACGTAAATCGTCGCATGCGCAGGCGGCGCCGACGCGATGGCTGCCAACCCACACAAAAGCGAGCATAGCTTGATGTCCATATGTCCCCCCAGAGGCCACTTCTTGAGGCCTCTGCCTGAACTAAGGGACATAGTTGCCGGCGAGAAAGGAGCTTTGGTGCTACTTCCATCGGGTTAAGGCGACTCGGGGGGTGCAAAGCCCGAGCACGATGCTCCCCTGCATGAGACCATTGGTGGAGAAGCATGGCGCTCTCCGATGGAGGTAGGGCTTAGCCGATCTGGCTCAATTCCTATGCTCAATTGCCGGTGCAGGGCACAGCCGCGGCGAATAATCTGACGGTCTCTGCCCATTGCGATCGGGACGAGTTCGATGTTCAACGGTGCACTTGCCGCAGCCGGCGGAGAATTCCTGGTCAACAGCACGGCGAGCGGCGTCCAGACCGATGCCGCAATCACGGCGCTGGTCGGTGGCGGATTTCTGTTCACCTGGACCGACAACAGCGCTTCGGGCGCGGATACCAGCGGCGCCGCGATCCGGGGCCAGCTCTACGATGCTTCTGGCACACGCGTCGGTGGTGAGTTCGTCGTCAATGCTTCGATCCTGAACGGCCAGACCCAGTCAAGCGTGACGCCGTTGGCCCAAGGGGGGTTCGTCGTCACCTGGACGGACGCAAGCCTGACAGGCGGCGACGCCGACGGTCTGAGCGTCAAGGCGCGCATTTTTGACGCTTCCGGAACTCCGACCGGAGGCGAATTTCTGGTGAACACAACAACCAAGCTAAATCAAAGCAATCCCACCATTGCCAGCCTCGCTTCAGGCGGATTCGTCGTCAGCTGGACGGACGCGAGCGGCGTTGGCGACACCAAGGGCACGGGGATCAAGGCGCAGATCTATTCAGCAGCCGGGGTCAAGAGCGGAGGCGAGTTCCTGATCAACTCGGTCACGCTCAACAGCCAGAACTATCCTGTGGCCGCGGGGCTTGCCAATGGTAGCTTTGTCGTAGCGTGGCAGGACAGCAGCGGACAGGGCGGCGATCCGACGGCGCCATCGATCAAGGCACAGATGTTCAGCTCATCCGGAGCCAAGATCGGAGCCGAGTTCCTCGTCAATTCGACCGTTGATGCGAGCCAGGATCAGCCAGCCATTACCGCACTTGGCGGCGGCGGCTTTGTAATTACGTGGCGCGACACGAGCCTCGTCGGCGATAACAGCGCAGCGGGTTTGAAGGGCCAGATCTACGATGCCACTGGTGCCCGGGTGGGAACCGAATTCCTGATCAATACGACGACGCTCAACACGCAGGATCAGGCGGCGATTACAGCCTTGCCCAATGGCGGCTTCGCGGTGACCTGGCACGACAATAGTCTGCTCGCGTCGGATGCGAGCGGCTATGGCATTCGCAGCCAGGTCTTCGACGCGCAGGGCAATAAGGTCGGGAGCGAGTGGGGCGTGAACAGCGCAACCGCCGGCAATCAGGAATTGCCTGCTGTTGCGACGCTTGCCTCCGGAGCGCTGATCGTCGGCTGGGCCGATTATAGCGGGTCGGGAGGCGATGCTGACGGCGGCATCAAGGCCCAGCTCTATGCACCGGTTTCGGGGGCGATAACCCAGTTGACCTTGTCGGCAAGCGAGGTCTCTGAAGCTTCGGTCGAGAATTGCGCAGTCGCCGCGCTGCGTGCAACTGGAGCCCTGAACGCCAGCTACACCTATTCCATCCTCGATGATTCAACGGGCGGCGCCTTTGCGATCCAGGGCTCCAACCTTGTCGTGCAACAAGCATTGCTGCTCGATTATGAGCTTGCTTCCAGCGCAACGCTCACGATCCGCGCGAGCGACACGTTCGGCGATACTTTCGACCAGGTCTATTCGGTCGCAGTCAGCGATTCCCAGGTCGAGCATCGGTTTCGCGCAGGTGGGGATCTGCTCGCCAACAGCGCAACGGCCAACAACCAGCAGCAAGGGGCGATCGCCGCGCTCGCGGGCGGTGGTTATGTTCTTGCTTGGGCGGACGGAAGCGGCGTTGGCGGCGACACGAGCAGCTACGGGATCAAGGTGCAGCGGATCGACGCCAACGGCGGCAAGTTGGGCACCGAGGTTCTTGCGAACACGCAAATCCTCAACAGCCAAGATAATCCCAGTGTCGCTGCGTTGCCCAGCGGCGGGTTCGTGGTGACCTGGACGGATGCAAGCGGCGTCGGCGGAGACGCGTCGGCAAGCGGTATCAAGGGGCAGCTATTCGATGCCGCCGGTGCCCCGATCGCCGCCGAATTCCTGGTGAATCAGAGCACGGTCAACGCCCAGAAGATGCCAAGCGTGGCGGCTCTTTCTTCGGGCGGCTTTGTCGTAACGTGGGCCGATCTCAGCCTGCAAGGCGGCGATTCGAGCATATCGAGCGTCAAGGCCCAGCTTTATGATGCTGCTGGTAACGCTCTCGGCAGTGAGTTCCTGGTCAACAGTATCACGCCGAATGGGCAAGATATGCCGGTCGTTGCCGGGCTTTCGGCGGGAGGCTTCGTCGTGAGCTGGCGGGATAGCTCGGGGATCGGCGGTGACAGCAGCAAGGACGCCATCAAGGCCCAGATATTCGACGCGGCCGGAAATCGGCAGGGCGGCGAGTTCCTGGTCAACACGCAAACCATCAGCAATCAGCAGCAGGAGACAATCGCCGCGCTTAGCGATGGGGGGTTCGTGATCGCTTGGGCTGATGCCAGCGGGCGCGGCGGCGATAGCGACAATTACGGCATCAAATTGCAGATTTACGATACCAATGGCGTGCGCGTTGGTGGGGAACTGCTGGCCAACGGCAGCACCGTTGGTGCGCAGATTGCGCCCAGCATAACCAGTTTGCCCGATGGCGACTTCGTTGTGACCTGGGCCGATTATGGCGGTCTGGGACCCGAGTCTGGTACGCCGGGAGTAAAGGCGCAAATCTTCTCCTCGTCCGGTGTGAAGATCGGTGGCGAGTTCCTCGTCAATGGCACACAAATCGGCAGCCAGACCGACCCGGCCGTAGCTGGCGGTATTGACGGATCGTTCGGCTTGATCTGGACGGATGCGAGCGGGCAGGGGGGGGACAGTTCAGGAGCGGCGGTCAAGTTCAGGAATTTCGCCCCGCTGGATAATCAGGGGGGACCGCCACCCGTTGTCGCCACATCCGACATCGTGTCCGGATCGGAGGATGTAGCGCTCACGATTGATCCCGTCGGGCTGCTGGCCAATGATCTCAGCGCTACCGGTGCCCCCCTCGCGATTACCAGTGTCGCCGATGTTTCGGGCGGTACCGTCACCATCGATGGGCAAGGAGATATCGACTTTATTCCTATCCCTAATTTCAACGGCGCTGCACTCTTCACGTACGTCGTGAGTGATGGCGCCAATAGCGCAACGGGCCGTGTGACGGTCAATCTGGCCCCGGTCAACGACCCGCCCCAGGCCGTCGATGATGCAGTGATGATCGCCCAGAATGGCGGGTCAATAACCGCCACGGCTCTTCTCGCCAATGACACCGATCCCGATACCGGGGATCATCTGACCCTTGTCGGAACGTCCGCGCAGTCCAGCCTCGGTGTACAACTTGCAATCAGCAATGGCAGCGTTGTTTACGCTCCCGGCAGCGCTTTCGTAGCGCTCGCCGCTGGCCAGACCGCTACCGACACATTCTCCTACGATCTTTCGGACGCGGCCGGGGCCACGGCAAGCGCAACCGTGACATTGACGGTGCTTGGCGCCAATGACGCGCCTTACGGCCTCAGCCTTTCCGGCACGGGGGTTGACGAGAATACACCAGCCGGCACCCGCATCGGGACATTGTTAGGACAGGATCCCGACACCGGCGACACCCTGACTTACGCACTCACCAACAATGCAGGGGGCAGGTTCTCGATCGATGCTGCCACAGGGGAGCTGACGGTTGCCAACGGCGCGGTGCTGGATTTCGAAAGCCAGTCGAGCTTCACGATCACCGCACGCGCCACCGACGCGGCAGGGCTCTCCACCGCGGCCGATTTTTCGATCCTGCTCAACAACCTGCCAGAGCCCAAGAGTTGGACAGGTGACAATGGCGCTAATCTGTTTGTCGCCGCAACCAATGATCTGTGGACGATCAATGGGCTGAGCGGAGCGGACACACTGACCGGAAATGCGAGCGCGGATACCCTGTTCGGCGGCTCGGGTGCCGATGTGCTCGATGGCGCAGGTGGTGTGGACATGTTGGTCGGCGGGATCGGTGACGACAGCTTCTACGTCGACAACAGCGCCGACCAGGTGGTGGAAAATCCGGGCGAGGGGACCGACATCATCTTCGCCGCTTCGGACTTCCTGATGTCCGCCAACGTCGAGAAGCTTACGCAGATTGGCAGCGGCAACATTGCGGCGAGCGGAAACGACTTTGCCAACACGATCACGGGCAATGTCGGCGACAATGTGCTGAAGGGGGGCGCCGGCGGCGATCTTCTCCTTGGCAACGACGGTGCAGACACAATCATGGGCGAGGCGGCGAACGACTCGCTGCAGGGCGGAAATGGCAATGATGTTCTGATCGGCAATGCAGGCTCCGATCAGCTGACAGGTGGCAACGGATCGGACAATTTCGTGCTTGATAGCCCGGGCCCGGCGGGCGAATTCGACACGTTCAAGGATTTCAATCCAGCTGAAGATAGCGTGACGCTCGCTTCAAGTGCGTTCGCTGCTCTGGCCGGATATGCTGGAGGACCGCTTGCGGCCGTCGCTTTCAAGAGCGGGACACAGGCAACGACAGTCGACCAGCACGTCATCTATAATCCGGCAACAGGCAACCTCTATTATGATGCGGATGGAGCTGGCGGCGCGGCGATGGTGCAAATCGCCTTCTTCAGCACCAAGCCGCTGCTCAGTGCCACATCGTTCGCGGTGATCTGACGCAGCAGCCTCGTACAGAAACGGCGGATTAATACCTTTGCGCCGCCTACTGCACCTTAGGTCCAGTCTAGATTGCTAGCGAGTTGGCGCGGGGCCAGCACTCAATGCAAGAGGCAGGCGACATGACTGCGGCAGGGCTGCGCTGGAACGACACGGGCGTCCATGCACTTGCCGCCTTGCTCGCGATCCACAATATCACTGTCACTGCGGACCAGCTCGGGCACGAGCTCGGCCATTCAGGACCGGTCACCGCACAGGACCTGGTCCGCCTTGCGCGGCGGCATGACGGTGTACGCTGCAAAACGAAGCTCTGCACATATGCCGCTCTCATGAGGCTGCCAGCTCCACTGCTAGGCTACGGGCCGGATGGCTGGTTTCTGATCGGTAGGGCTTCCCCCGACGCGGTGGTGATTCAGCGCGCTACAGGTGAGATCGAGCGTTTGGAACGGTCGGCTTTCGAGCTGATATGGTCCGGGGCGGTGATCCTGCTGACAACGCGCGGCACGGTACAGATAGCGTCGCCAGGCCGCTTTGGTCTGTCCTGGTTCATCCCGCGGATCGTGCGCTATCGTGCCCTGATCGCGGAAGTGCTTTTGATTACCTTCGCACTCAACCTCCTCGGTTTGGCCGCGCCATTGCTGTTCCAGAACGTGATCGACAAAGTTGTTGTGCATAATACGCGTGCAACGCTCAATGTCCTAATTTTCGCGTTCGTCGCTGCTTCGGCATGGGAGGGAATGTTCGGCTGGCTTCGTGTGAGGTTATATTCGGAGACCTGTCAGAAAATCGATGTAGAACTTGGGGCGGTGCTATTCCAGCACCTTATGCGCCTTCCTCTCAGTTATTTTGAAAATCGTCGCACAGGAGACACCGTCACGCGGGTCCGGCAATTGGAAGCAATCCGTGAATTCCTGATGAACGCCTCGCTCAGTGTCTTGGTCGATCCTCCATTTGCACTTCTTTTCATCGTGCTCATGTGGATATATGCGCCAGTCCTTTGTGCAATCGTCCTGTTCAGCCTGCCGCTCTACTTCTGCGTTTCGTATTTCGTGACGGGAGCACTGCGCCGTCGGCTCGCAGACAAGTTCGAGCAGGGATCTGCAAGCAATGCCTTTCTCGTCGAACAAGTGTCCGCCATACATACGATCAAAGCCGCCGCCGTCGAGCCAATGTGTCAGAACCGTTGGGAGCAGCAACTCGCGGGTTATAGTGCAGCCAGTCAGCGCGTAATCAACCTTGCAAATTCCAGCACGCAGCTGGTCCAGCTCATATCAAAACTGAGCATGGCTGCATGCCTTTATCTTGGTGCTCTCAAAGTCGTCGAGGGAGGGCTCACGATCGGCGAGCTCGTGGCGTTTAACATGCTCGCGCAACGTGTTTCCCAGCCCGTGCTGCGCCTTGCCCAATTGTGGCAAGACTTCCAAAGCACCCGGCTGTCGGTCGAGCGGTTGGGTGACGTATTGCTGGTGCCGCCCGAAGCGCGCACGACACCGCAGAGCATGCAACGCCTTCGCGGCAGTATTACGTTCGAGGATGTGAGCTTCCGTTACGGACAGGAAGGGCCTCCGATACTGCAGGGCCTCAGCTTCTCGCTGGAGTCGGGCGAGACACTCGGCGTTGTCGGCTCATCGGGGTCAGGTAAATCCACGATCGTTAAGCTGGCTCAGCGGCTTTACCTGCCGAGCGCCGGCCGTGTCCTGGTCGACGGCATCGACACGCGCCAGCTCGACCCCGCATGGCTACGACGGCAGATCGGCGTGGTTCTACAGGAAAATCTGCTCTTCAGCCGATCAGTGCGGGACAACATCGCGCTCGCTAATCCTGGACTCGCCCCCGATCAGGTCGTGCATGCGGCGCAATTGGCCGGCGCCCACGATTTTATCGTCCGCATGCCCCACGGCTATGACACAATGATCGAGGAGCGCGGTGTGAACCTCTCCGGCGGGCAACGCCAGCGCCTGGCGATTGCGCGTGCGCTGGTGATGCGTCCACCCATTCTCATCTTCGACGAAGCGACCTCCGCGCTCGACGCGGAGAGCGAAGAGATCATCCAGGCCAATCTTCAGACGATCGCTCAAGGGCGCACGCTCATCATCGTCGCGCACCGCTTGTCCGCGATCCGCCGCTGCGACCGCATCATCGTCATCGAGCAGGGACGAATGGTGGAGAGCGGCAGTCATCGCGAACTGGTACTTTCCGGAGGACGTTATGCAGACCTTTTCCGGCGCCAGGCAGGGCTCGCGGGACAAGCAGCATGAGTGCACCTCATAGCTATTGGGCGCTGGTGCGGTCGGCGCTCGCTGCCGAGCGGGCACGCGCATCCGCACTGACGGGAGCAACGGAAACCGCATTTCTTCCCGCGGCGCTGGAAATCGTCGAACAACCGGTTTCGCCAACCGCGCGCACCGTCGCGCGCGTCGCGCTTGCCGGATTGCTGCTGATTATTGGCATGCTGATTTTCGTGCACGTCGACGTGGTGACCTCGGCCCCTGGGGTTCTCGCGCCGAGCGGCGAGGTGAAGCTGGTCCAATCGCAAGTCAACGGCAGTGCGAGTGCCATTCTTGTAGAGGAGGGGCAGCGTGTCAAAGCTGGACAAGCTCTCGTCCGTCTGGATCCCACCAACGCTGCGGCCGACGCCAATCAGGCGGCCGAGGCCCTTTCGCGGGCTCAGTGGGACAGTGCGCGTTGGGCAGCGGTTCTCGGCGCGCTCGATGGAGGTCCACTCAGACTAGTCTCCCCTCCAGGTTCACCGCCCACCATTAAGGCTGCACAAACCGCCCTTGCGCGCGGCGAGCTCGCGACGGTCCGAGCGGCGGAGGCGAACAAGGTGGCAAGGCGCACAGCCACCCTGGCTGGCTTAGCCGAGGCGCGGGCGCAGCTCGCCAAACTCGACGAGACTCTGCCGCTATTGGATCGGCAGATCACGGTCTACGAGGAATTGCTCGCCAAAGGGTTCGTGGCGAAGATGAAAGTCCTCGATCTGCGCCGCCAGCGTTTGGCCGCCGAAAAGGACCGCGACATGGCCAGAGCTGAGGTCGCCAAGGCCCAGGCAGATGTCACCGCCGCAAGCGAAGAGGGCAGCCAAGCCAGCTCCGATGCGCGCAGCACGATCCTGGAGCATCTTGTGGCTGCCCGATCCGAACTCGAAATTCGTGCCCAGGAGTCTGTAAAGGCGCGCGAGAACGCGAGGATGCAGCTGCTGTCGAGCCCGGTCGACGGTATCGTCGCGGAGCTTCAGGCGCATACGGTTGGCGGCTTTGTTGAGGCGGGCAAACCGCTCATGATGATCGTTCCGATGGGCGCTCGCCTCAACGCTGAAATACGCATATCCGACCGGGATATTGGCTCCGCGAAAGTCGGGCAGGAGGTCAGGCTCAAACTGGCGGCATATCCCTTCTCGCGATTTGGAACATTGCCGGGGCGTGTCCGGTCGATCGCGGCCAATGCGGTCACGGACGCCAGGGGCGAAACCTATTTCCGCGCACGTGTAACGCTCTCGGGCGCCCCTGTCGCTCGCAACGGACAAACTCTGGTACTGCTTCCGGGAATGCAGCTCGTAGCAGACGTGACTACGGCTCGCCGAACACTCATGAGCTATCTGATCAGTCCGCTTCGGGCGACAGCGAATGAGGCATTGCGCGAACGCTGACCGGGTGCAGGGTAGGGAGGTGCCACGCTTAGGGGAGCGTGAAGCCTTAGCACCTCCCGTCCTCTGCCCATCGGGGGTTGTTCAGGGCGACGCCCAGCTAAAGCGAATTGGCGCGCTTTGCACCTGCGCTTGCGGATAGGCTCACCGCCCTTTTTGGCGCTGGATCGCCCTCCCATCGGCCCGAGGCTGCGACCAATGGCCGATGCAGGGGAGTGGCGATCTATCGCCGAGGCTGGCGACGAGCCATGTGGTTTAGCGCGCCGGCACCCGCCGCGACTTACGCTGACGGTGTGCTGGTAACCAGCGCACCGTCAGCCGGTCATGCGAAGATGAAGTCGCTGGCGCCGAAGCCCGTCGCCCATAGGCTGTTGGTAGGGTCGGCTATCACAATCGAGAACTTGGCACCTGCGGAGGTCACGACGTCCAGCCCGACCTCCCCATTGGTGAGATCGTGAGCATAGACGGTCCCCGCCGTTGCTCCAGGACTGTAATGTGTCACGCCGAGCTTCTCGAGAACAATCTTGTCCACCCCATGCTCGAAGTCGCGGATCAAATCGCCGCCCGCGAGAGCGCCTGCGCCCTTGAAGATGAACCAGTCGCTGCCAGCGCCACCCGTCAACGTGTCGGCGCCGAGCTCACCAAACAGCTTGTCGGTCCCCGCCCCGCCATCGATGATATCGTTACCGGCGCCCCCGGCAAGATAGTCATTGCCGTTGCCGCCCAACATCGTGTCGTTGCCGTCCTCGCCGCTCATAAGATCGTTGTCGTCGCCGCCGTCGAGATAATCATCGCCCGCGCCGGCCTGCAGATTGTCCTGACCAGTCCCCCCGAACAGCTGGTCGCGGCCTAGCTCTGAGACCAGTGTATCGTTGCCGGTGCCGCCCTCGAGGTAATTATTGCCATCCCCACCATCGACGGCATCGTTCCCGTTGCCGCCATAAACATGATCATTACCCGACTGGCCCTTCAGTTTGTCGTTTCCGTCTTCGCCATAGATCCAGTCATCACCAGCTCCACCGCCGACGGCCTGCGTCGTGAGCTTTCCAGTTGCAGGGTTGATCTCGTTGACGAAGCCGTCATCCCCCGATCCCGCATAGATGACGTCGTTTCCGTACCCCCCATCGATATAATCGCGGCCGGCCCCCGCGTATATCGTGTCGTCGCCAGTATCGCCAAGAATCTGGTCGTGTCCGTCTCCGGCATCGATGAAATCGCCCGCGTCACCGCCGGAGAAAACGTCGTTACCCAGGCCGCCGATCAGACTATCGGAGCCCGCCCCCCCGTCGAGGCTATCATTGCCATTGCCACCATCCAGCAAGTCGTTGCCGGATCCTCCTTTGATAAAATCATCGCCGTCATATGCGTAGATCGAGTCGGCGCCTAAGCTTCCTACGAGTGTATCAATGGAAAGTGTACCACGATAAACAGACATTAGAACTCCATCATCTTCTCAACTCGAGTAATATCAGCGGAGTCGTTAACACGACTCTAATGAGGTATTTCATCGCCTTAATTGTGCCTCTCATGACTTGGTGAATGTCACCAGCGCCGTGCGCCGGGCTGTATCATTGGTGCGACCAGCGGAACGATTGGACGATAGGGGTTCGAGCAACTGGTCCAAAAGGATGATGACCTAAAGACGCATTCGCATTGTGTTCGACAATTGCTCGAGCGTAATCACGATAGCTTTCGAGGGAGGCGGCAACCTGTTTTGCGCCCGCCTGCACGTCGCGGAGGCGCTGACCGGCGCCTCTGCACAGCTGCGGAGTTCCCTAGCAGGATCGGTGGCGGCGCGGCCGGTGTGTATCGCGTAACGAAAGACGGCCTACCACGCTTCGCATCCTTCGCGATCGGGCGCGTCTTCAGCGTTCCGTGCGCGATGTCGAGCAGCCAGCGAATTTTGCGAAGCGTGATCGGTGCGAGCGCCTCGTCGATGCACTTGCGGTACCGAAAACAACAACATCACAGGGGGGCTGGAGCTGGATTCGGCTGGACGAGCCCGATGTTCGCCGGTGGCTCTCGACCGGAAAATGTTTGAAAACCTGCCGCTTGGTAGGCTTCCCTGGACATTGCCGGGAAGAAAATATGGTGCCCAGAAGAGGACTCGAACCTCCACGCCCTTGCGAGCGCCAGCACCTGAAGCTGGTGCGTCTACCAATTCCGCCATCTGGGCACGGGGTAGGC